>Ga0210040_10009377_pt1 | contig 11403 bp, 10 predicted proteins | sample CryGeyCG12114_NA_FD_185462 | JGI IMG/M metagenome (GOLD analysis project Ga0210040, IMG submission 185462) | Groundwater microbial communities from aquifer - Crystal Geyser CG19_WC_8/21/14_NA (SPAdes) (version 2) | ecosystem: Environmental > Aquatic > Deep subsurface > Groundwater | place: USA... | reverse complement strand
CACTTTGTAGGTTGTGGTGCCGCTGTTTATCGCTTTCACCGTGAAAACAGTTTCCTCTGAGCGGATAATGATGTTGGCGTCCTTTGCCAGCTCCTCCGGTGCATCCTGCCCTGCCGCCCCTGCCTGCGGCAGTAGCAGCAGCGAGCCAGCCAGCATGCACAGCAATGTGTAAATCTTGTACATATAAAGAGTATTAAGTTTGGATCAAAAAATCGGAAACGTTCTTGTTTAGACAATAGCGCAGCAAGTACCCTTCACCGCAACACACTATATGCAGGCTTCACCGCAACACACTATATGCAGGGCACCCGCTGCGCTGTTACTTTGGTTTATTTGGAAGTATATCCTGCAGCAACAGCTTAGTTTGCGGCAATCTTTTTCAGCACGATCTGCTCCGCATGCTTGGCGATGATCTGACTGTAAAATTCTTTCAGGAAGTCGTATTCAGGCGCGTAAAACACAGGCTTGCTGATGCTCACTTTGCTCATAACCTGCACCACCTTTCCTTGCTGCTGCACCACATACATAAAGCGCCCTGCCTTCTCGGGCAAGTTCACCGCCAGTCCCTTTGGGATTTCGTCCAGTTCATAGCCGTCCGGTATCGTGAAGCGGCATATATACGTCTCATCTATCGGCGCACCGAAATCAACGGGGTACATGCGCGACTCCAGCTTAAAGGGGTTTTCTTTCTCGCCCTGCCCCAACATCGGGTTAAGGTAAATAAGGTTATTTGCCTGGCTGTTGCCGCTGGCGCTGATTTTATAAGAGATATCGAGGGCGTTGTTAATCTCACGGAGGTTTTTGATCTCCGGCTTTTCCATTTTAAAATCGCCTACCTCTTTGGCGATGCGCTCCACATACTTGCTCTCGCCCTCTTCCAGGATGGTTTTGCGCAGGTACAGCGCACTGTATCCCGCTGCCGATTCGAGACCGGTGCCCGTCAGTTCGCCCAGGCTGTTGATGGCGATCTCGGCACTGAAAAGCTTCAGATGGGGCAAAGTAGGGGCCAGCGCCACCCAGCCGTGGTCCTTCTTCCTGATCAGGCGGCCGTGGCCGTTGAGGCAGCGGAACGGCAGCATTCCCGCCGGTAGCAAAGGGTCCGTAGCGTCCAGGAGATACTCCTTCTCCCCCACTTTCACGTGTGCGATCACATAATTGAACTTAGAGATCATCGGGGAGGAAGTGGTGAGCACACGGCCGTGGTTGCGGGTACTTAGCACCACGGGGCTTGCCTCCAGGCCAGCCTCCAGCAGCATCGAGGTCAGGAGCAGGTTTATCTCAGCGGCACTTCCCTGGCGCAGGTCATACGCTTTCCGGATCGGGTTATCAATATAGAGACCGAACTCATCGTTCCACGTCATCCTCGCTTTCACAAAGTCGAATATGGCCAGCATCTGCTGCTCCGGCTCTTTGTGTTTGGCAGTTATGGCCGCAAGGTCATCTTTGAAAAAATTGTTCCGGTTTAGCTGTGTGCCGAAATGCTCGGATGCCAGCAAATCGCTGTTTACTTTATCCCAACTCCCTGTCATGACCCGGGTCGGCTCACCTGGCACGTGCAGTTGCTGCAGCTCAAAAGCAATCTTTGCCTGGTAGTCTGAAAGCGAAGTGATATACTTCTCCGCTTTCAGGGCAGGCACATCCTTCATAGCCCAGACATAGGAGTTGTTCACCATGTTAGCCGTGCCGCCTTCTTTCTGGTTGTCGTTTTTGTAGAGCGCATGGTACCCCTGCATCAGGAACTTGTAATCGAAGTATTCCGGGATGCGCAAACGGTACTCGCTCCACATGGTCGGAATCTCTTTCTGAAACTCCCAGTCGTCGAGGCTGTAGACACGCTCGGAGGAAAGGATGTAGGTCACATCAATCACGGAGCCTTCCTTTACGTTGGGGATGGTGAACTTTTTGAGGGACCAGTATTCGTTGCGCTTTTCGTCGAATGCAGTTTTGGGGTCGAGCTTGTCTTTCACTACCTGCCCGTTTTCCAAGTTATATGTATAGCCCTTGATGCCGTACACCTTGTCTTTGTTCGTGCCATAGGAATAGTATGGCACCGACACGTTGGCCCACTCGTAACCAGCCTTTTTCAGGATTTTAATCCGGACATGGCGCTCTGTTACCACCTTGGTTTCGTGCGCCAGGTCGAACCGGGTAAAACCGAAGTCAGACAAAACAACCGCCACCGCACTAGTGTCTTTAGCGTAGGAGCGCATCTTCAACTCTGACTCATCTATTTTGCCGAATTTTGCTGCCTGATCCTGCGCTCGTGCGGCTGCGCTGCATAAAAGGAAGAATAGGATGATTAATTTTGTAAAAGTTTTTGCTTTCATAGACAAGCGTTAAATTTAATTGTATTAAGTATAGAAGTTCAGGAGCAGAAATCGGCATATACAAGAGCTGGCCCTAAGCCTTGCTCCCTTATACACACAGCTGATTTACATAATTTTCTATAAATAAAAGTATATTTTTATATATAGTCCAAATAAAATAAGATATATTTAGTTAAAAACTACTCACCCTGCCTAAAACTAACCTTTACCGTGAATAAAGCAGAGTTCACACAAAATTGAGTCATTATCTATTCTAGCAACTGCTGCTTCTGCCGCTTTACTCATGCTGAGGTTTTACACTTGCGATGTCATGTAAACCACAGCAGGCTTCTATGAAGTATATGCCTGCTAAAACGTATCACTTCTGAAGCATTTTTTGCAGTATGTAAAGGGCATAAGTTTTTAAAACACTCCTGCAGGTGAGCTATCGCACGTGATGAAGTAAGAATATTCCTGAAAGCAGGTTGGAAAGAAACAGCTACCGGGCAAGCAGCCGCAGGTATACATAGGTCAGCTATTAATGAAGCAGCCGGCGTGCCTGTGGAAGGATTATGAAGAAAGGCCTGTTTGCCACAGGCAGGTTTGGGAGATGCGCACAAAAAAAGCACCGCATGATGCTTTTGCAAGTGTCATGCGGTGCTTTGTAACAGAAAGAAGGGCTTTATTTTACGAGAGCAAAAAAAGCCGTAACGTGTTGGATAAGCAGCGGACAAGGTTGAAGAACAGACTTGCTTTGCCTGCTGCTACAGATAAGATGTAAAGTTTTTTCGGTCTTGCCAAAAATCACGACAGGCTTCCCGCTGCTCTTCTATAAATTTATGATTCCGCTTTAACTCTTTCCAGCTTCCGTAGCCTAAGCGCTCACAAAGCCTGAAGAAATTATCGCCTTGGTTCTTCTGCCCTTTTACGCGCACGAGCGCGCTTAACAGCGGCCTGCCGGCGGCATGCTCTTTCTCCGATATCTCATCGATCACTTCTGTCAGCATCGTTTTTTCGTACGTGTTTTCCAGGTTCAGACCGAGCTCAGCCTCGTAGATTAGGTTTTGAAAGCTCATCAGGTGCGCCCGACCACGAGCGACTTGAATTAATTTTTTCCGTACCCTTGTGTTCATAGTGCAAATTATGGTTCCGACAGCACAGGAAGCAGCGCAACCAACATAACCGTTAGCATCCCCCTCTGCTGTACAATTAAAATAATATATATTATATATAACGTATTCCCGGAGAAATAAGTTGCAGAAAGCATTTTATTAATATCTTTTTTTAGTGCAACTAGCTATGTTGCTGCGCCAGAAGCTCCTTAGGCAGGGCGGGGCTGTTTCTCCGAGAGATACTTCCAGTAGCGTTTTGGCAGGTGGCGCAGGTGGAGTTTCGGGTTCTTGCGCTCCGGTATGTTCACGTGGTCAAAGTACACCTGCCACAACTGCTGGTACTTATCCTCTTCGGCATCCATGGCGGCCTGCGGCGGTGCGGCCCGCCGTTGCTGCGGCGTCAGTTCCAGGCTCACCAGCGAAGTGGTTTGCAAATCGTAATAGGCGCCGTAGCGCCGGCGGGTATCGTATATAGCCCAGCGCTGGTCGGCATACCGCCTCTCAAAGTGCCCGACAATGAGTGGCAGCACATTAAAGTCGGGGGAGATGGTGGCGTAAAACAGTCCGTCAGCTGCTTTCTGAAAGCGCACGAAAGCTTCCATGCGGTGCTTCTCGCGGTGCACCTGCCTGGCTGCCTGCTGCACCTGCAACACGCAGGGCGCTGCGTAATTCCCCTCTATATTGTCTGCTGTGCTGAAGGCCAGGCGGATATAGCCGAAGATGAGCTGCTCAGACCCGGGCTGCTCCCACAGGTAGGTATGGTACAACTCCTGCAGCGCACCTACCGAAAGCCTTTTCTGCAGCCCCTGCCAAACGCGCTGCGCCTTTTCCTCGTCGGCCGGCACTGCGATTGTTTCGCCAAACATGCTGGGCTGCGCCAGGTGCTCCTGCTCAATGCTGGTGGGCCAGGCTTTTCGCTCGTACGCCTCGAACACCACTGTCAGCAAACCTTCGAATGTGCCGTCGTATGTGTAGAGGTGCATGGCTGTACAGGCAGTGTTATTCGCCGCTGTTATAGGCGCCGCGGTTTTTGTCTGACGCCTCAGACTGTATTCTGGCTGTCAGCCGCTGTAGTTGGGGCACCAGCATGTTGAGTTTGCAGCAAAGCGATACGCGGGCAACTTTCTGATTGTTTCTCATGACAAATACTTTTTTAGCTTGAATAGATGTTGGTGTATGCTTGGATAAAATTGTTTTCTTATTTGCGGCGGCCATGGCTCCTCTAAGACAAAAGATGTTAAACATAACATTGCTTCACGCCCTGCTTCTCCCCTTCGCTTGCTTTAAAAGCCACAAGCATTAGCCCACTTGCCGGAACAGGTCCAATTGCTGCGTGAGCAGGGCACTTCGTTTCGAACCGTCTCCGAACAAGATCTTTCTCCGGATCTCGTGCGAGTCAAAGTCCTGCTTTTGCAGGCTCCTGGTCTTGCAGGTGATAAAGTATTTAGCCCGCTTCAGCACTACTCCCATCAGGCGCAGGTGCTCGAAGCTGAGCTGGGCAAAGCGCCGCGCCGACACGATCTTCTTCGCCGACTTTACCCCGATGCCCGGCACACGCAGAATCATCTCGTAATCCGCTGTGTTTACCTCCACCGGAAAGGCAAATCGGTTCCGCAGCGCCCACGCCAGTTTCGGGTCGATGTCCAGCTCCAGGTTCGGGTGCTGCTCATCCACGATTTCCTTTGCGTCGAAGCCATAGAAGCGCATGAGCCAGTCTGCCTGGTATATGCGGTTTTCCCGGATAATGGGCGGCTCCGTGATAATCGGCAGCCGGTTGTCGCTGCTCACGGGCACATAGCCGGAGTAATACACGCGCTTCAGGCTAAAGCCTTTGTAGAGTTGGTCTGAGAGCTGCAGAATCTGGTGGTCGTTTTCGGCCGAGGCGCCCACGATCAGCTGCGTGCTCTGTCCGGCGGGCGCAAAGACCGGCGCCGACTTAAACAGCTTTTTTTCTTCCTTTGCCTGCACCAGTTGTTGGCTGATAGCGCCCATCGGCAGCAGTATCTCCGTGTAATTCTTCTCCGGGGCCAGTTGCTGCAGGCTTGCCTCCGACGGCAGCTCAATGTTCACGCTCAGCCTGTCGGCATATAGGCCGGCTTCTTTTATCAGCTCCTCGCTCGCGCCCGGGATTGTCTTCAGGTGGATGTAGCCGTTGAACCGATGCTCCTGCCGTAGCTTCTTGGCTACCCGCACGAGGCGCTCCATGGTGTAATCGGCGTTCTTGAAAATGCCGGAACTCAGGAACAGCCCTTCTATATAATTGCGGCGGTAAAAGTTAATCGTCAGGTCCACCACCTCCTGCACGGTGAAAGCCGCCCGCTGCACATCGTTGCTTTTGCGCGTCACGCAGTAAGCACAGTCATAGATGCAGAAGTTAGTGAGCAGGATCTTGAGCAGGGAAACGCAGCGGCCGTCTTCTGTATAGCTGTGGCAGATTCCCATGCCCTCCGAGTTGCCCAGCCCTTTGTTCTCGTTCCTGCGCTTCCCACCACTGGACGAGCAGGAAACATCGTACTTGGCAGCATCTGCTAATACTTTTAGTTTACCTGTTATTTTATCGTCCATAGCACTCATGTTCATCTTATTAATAGTTTAAAGGTACGGCAGCAGCCACATAATACCCAATATAATTAGCAAAATTTATACACAATGTTATCAACAAGTGTTAACAAACTAAACATGTTAGCAGGGCTATATAATTTACTCTTGCCTGAAGATGGCTCTGCACGGCCCTTAGGCTAATTTGTGCGCCCCCGTATCACTTATGCTTTCAGAAACCGTTATATTAGTAGGCTGTACAGACAGATGCCTGAGCGCCGCCACCCTGCACTTATGTTTTATTCGTACCCTAAATTCTGTCATATACCGATCATATGCCTGCTGGCACTGCTGTCGCTAGGCAGGTTGTGCAACGCCCAGGAAATTCCCTCTACCCCGCAGGACTCTACCCAAATAGATACCACCCGGCAGCGGTTTGACGACCGTGTGATGGACAACCTGAAAAAACTCTCGCAACGGAAAACGATCATGGGCAAGCTGCTGAAGGCAGTGCTGGTGTTCGACCGGGTGGACGAGGAGGTACTAGGCCTTGATGCCGAGCTGATACAGCGGGAGTATGAAAAGCACACCTACAAGATCGTGCGCCGCATCGACATTTTGTCTTTGGATGCCTTCGGCTACTCTGTCCATGACACATCCCGGGTACCACGGAATTTCTTCGAGAAGCTGGGCAACTCCCTGCACGTAAAAACGGGCCGCGGCCAAATCCGGAACAAGCTCCTGTTTGAGTACGCGGCACCGCTGGAGCCGCTTGCGCTGGTAGAGTCAGAGCGTTTGCTGCGCCAGACGGACTACCTGCTGGACGCCCGCATAATTGTGAACGAGGAAACCACCACGCAGGACAGCGTGGACGTTTTTGTGGTTACCAAGGACATCTTCAGCCTGGGCGGCTCCGGCTCCTACACGCCTTCGTCGGGGCGGGGGCGGATTACGCTGCGCGAACTAAACTTTCTGGGGCAGGGCCACCAGGTGGAGGGAAGTTACCGCTTTAACCTCGACGAGCCCCGCTCCTGGGAGGCTGCAGGCTACTACACCGTCGAGAACATCGGGAAAACCTATATCACCGCCGATGCCGCCTATGTAGACAAGAACTACTATAAGGAGAAGAGCATTTACCTGAACCGCGAGTTCTTTTCCACGAACACCAAGTACGCCGGTGCGGTAGGCGTGAGTTGGATAAACGAGCGCATCATGCTACCCCCCACCTCCGAAGACACCATCCCGCGCTACAATGACCTGGCTTACAACCGGCAGGATGCCTGGCTGGGCCGGTCGTTCAGGTTTAAGACCTATAACCTGGGCTACGAGTCGCGCGCACGGGTAATTACCGGGCTGCGGATCATCAACACCAACTACTCGGTAAAGGCGACGGAGAACTTCCAGGACAACACGCTCCTGATGGGCAGCATCGGCTACAGCATCCGGAAATATTACAAAGACCGCTACCTGTTTGGCTTTGGCAGAACAGAGGATATACCGGCGGGCACCCTCTTCTCCCTCACCGGCGGCTATGAGAATGGGGACCTGCGGCAGCGCAAGTATGCCGGTGCGTCCCTGTCGGTGGCAAAGTATGCGCCTAGGTTCGGTTACCTCTACGGCAAAGCCTCCTACGACTCCTTTATCCGGGACAGCCAGTGGGAGCAGGGCGTACTGCAGCTCGAAAGCCTTTACTTTACCAGGCTATCGGAGTGGGGCAACTGGAAGCTGCGCCACTTTGTGTGGGGGCGCGGCACCTGGGGCATTAACCGCAACCCCGAGGAGCTGCTATCGATCAACAACGAGAGCGGCATCAGGGGCTTCCGCTCCCGCCTTTTGCGCGGCTCCCGCCGCGTGGCGCTAAATTACGAGGCGAACCTGTACACCCCTTTTTCCCTGTTCGGGTTTAAGCTGGCCACTGTTTTCTTCGCTGACGTGGCGTGGCTGTCCACCGGCAACAAGAGCATCCCGTTCAAAGACGCGCCGTACCGCGGCTACGGCATCGGGTTCCGGTTCCGCAACGAGTTCCTGTCTTTCAGCACCATCCAGTTCCTCATTAGCTATTACCCGAAGCTGCCACCCAACGAGCACATAAACGAGTTCAAAGTGTTTGAGTCGTCGCGCCCCTACTACGACTTCCGCGACTTCCAGTTCACACGCCCCGGCGTGGCAGAGTTTTATTAGCGGCGCCCGTATCCTTTTTGCCGGTTTGCCTGTTAAAGAGGTACAAACCAAAAAGAATACAAAACCGACTATGGAAAAAGTTAGAGAGAAATCAGAATACGAAGGAAACCCCGTTGGCTTAACAAAAGACACGGCCACTAAGATGGCCGCAGAGCTGGACCGCCACCTGTCCTCCTTCATTATCCTATATAACCAGTACCACAAGCACCATTGGCTGGTGGAAGGCCCGCAGTTCCGCGACCTGCACCTGTTTTTCGAGGATCACTACACCCAGATCCATGAGCAGTACGACGCCATTGCCGAGCGCCTGACCGTGATGGGCATTGTGCCCACCTGCCACCCGGCCAGGCAGATCGAGCTGGCTTATATAGAGCACGAGGAAGAAGGCGAGTTCCGCATCCGGGAGATGCTGCAGAAAGACATGGAGGATGAGAAGACTATCGCCGTGGAACTGCGCAAGTCCATCAAGCTGGCGTTTGAGCACGACGACTTCGGGACTAAGTCGCTGCTGGAGGGCATCCTGTTCAAGACAGAGGACCGCTGCCACCACATCGAGCACTTCCTGGGAGAGGACGGATTATCGATCGGGTTGATTGCCAAGCCAGAGGACATCATGGAAGAAGACGACAAGGCCTCGACCGGCAGCAAAGGGCTGCGGGCCGCCGCCAAGAAGCCTGCCGCCAAAGCAAAAGCGTAAGCGGCAGCTATTGTCTGTATATAGGAAAAGGCAGCCTGGTAGCAGGCTGCCTTTTTTGTGCCTTTCAGTCTGTGATGTACCCTCTAAAGCTGCCGTCGGTAAAATGCAGGGTCGGCGTATCGTTTTCCGGGTTACTGCGCTCTTTCGCAAGCGTGAGCCTGAAGCTCCCTTCCAGCAGGTGTTCAGCCGCGTTATAATTCTCTACATAAAGTATGCCGGCAACACCGCTCACCAGTTTATATTCGCTAGTCAGCACATCGCCCCCGACGGTGGTGTAATAGTAGGCCTGGTTGCCGGTGAGTTCGTACACCCCGGCACCGTCAAACTTCAGTTTCATAACAAGCACCTCGTCGTTGGGCTGATTGGCAATGGCCAGGAACGTCAGCGTGTCAGTCGCGCTGTTTAGGTGGATCTCGGGCAGGCCGTTCCAGGCAACATCGTTCTTCCTGGCGGAGACAAACTCCTCCGTTATCCTGGGCATAACCTCCGTTTCGTGTTGGCAGGCAAACGCGCTGAAGGTTAACATGGCTACCGAAACACCTCTTAGATTTTTCATATACCGGCTATATAGTTTTCACTTCCTCACTTACCTGACCCCGAAACACCAGGAAGCGTTGCATTTGTGCAGGCTAACTAACAGGATTGCCGTATATATACACCTGCAGCTTTTACCCGAGGCAGCTTTTTGTTAGCTTTGCAGGGAAGCGACTTCCTATATAGATACACGACACTTATGGTAGATCTTGGCAATTACAACGTACTGGAGATAGCGCGCGAAGTAGACTTCGGGGTATACCTCACCTCCGAAGACGGCGACATCCTGCTGCCGAACAAGTATATACCCGAAGGCGCGAAAGTAGGCGACTTTGTGCGTGTGTTCGTGTACCGCGATTCCGAAGACCGTGTGATTGCCACCAACCTGACGCCCTATGCCACGGTGCGAGAGTTCGCCTGCCTCACCTGCACCGACACCGCCCCCTTCGGCGCGTTCCTGGATTGGGGGCTGGAAAAAGACCTGCTGGTGCCGCTCCACAACCAAAAAGACAAAATGCAGGAGGGCCGCAAGTATTGCGTGTATTTGTACCTCGATGAAGCCTCTGACCGCGTGGTGGCCACGTCCAAACTGGGCAAGCACCTGAAGAACGACCGCATTGGGCTAACGGAGGGAGAAGAAGTGCAGCTGCTGGTGGCGGGCTTCACCGAGATCGGCATCAAAGTGATCGTCAACAACGCCTATATGGGCATCCTATACAAAAATGAGGTGTTCCAGGACCTGCACATGGGCGACAAGACCACCGGCTACATCAAAACCATACGGCCCGATGACAAGATCGACGTAACGCTGCGCAAGCCCGACGCAACCATTAAAAGTGAGTCGGAAGACGCCTCCGGGAAAATACTCCGCCTGCTGCAGCAGGGCAACGGCTGGCTCCCCCTCTCCGACAGCAGCACACCCGAAGACATCTATAAAACCCTGGGCATGAGTAAAAAAACATTCAAGCGCGCCATCGGCGGACTCTATAAAGCCGGTAAAATCTCCCTGGAGGAAGACAGCATCCGCCTGAAGTAGCGTTTGCTTTTGCAGTGCCCTTACCGCTGCCTGCTATTGGCCCGTGGCGGTGCGTTAATGGGCCTCAGCCATATCAAGGCAACCTATATAACCTGTTCTATACGCTTTGCCCGGGGCATCGGGGCGTCCTGAAACCCGGCCACTCCCGGTTATATATACCGGGAGCCGGTTGAGCTATACCCCTGAACACCCCGATGGCTGACGGGCGAGATTTTCTCCGTTAAACTATTATACTTTTCAGACTATATAGCTGCGAAGAACGTACAGCCTGCGTAAGCAATTAATCTTATGCAAAAAGTAAGGAACGCCCTTATAGTAGGTGCCAGCGGTTTGGTTGGCGGCCACCTCCTGAGCCTGCTCCTGAAAAGCCAGCGCTACAGCGAAGTGATATCGGTTGGCCGCCGCGACCTGCCCCTGCTGTTCCCCAACCTGGAGCAGCGCGTTGTAGATTTCGATAACCTGAAGGAGTTTGCCGCCGACCTGGTGGCAGATGATATTTTCTGCTGCCTCGGCACCACCATCAAAAAGGCAGGGTCTAAAGACGCTTTCTATAAAGTAGACTATACGTACGTGGCGCAGCTGGCGGAGATCACCGCACAGAAAGGCGCTTCCCAGTTCCTGGTTGTCTCGGCGATGGGGGCTGATGCCGGTTCGCTGTTTTTCTACAACAAGGTGAAGGGCGAGATGGAGCAGCACGTGAAAGAGCAGCCTTTTACCGCCGTGCATGTCTTCCGGCCATCGCTGCTGCTGGGCGAGCGGGAGGAGCACCGCACCGGCGAGGAGTTCGCCTCGAAGATCATGCGGCCGCTGAGCGGGCTCATGGTCGGGCCGCTGAAGAAGTATAAACCCATTGAGGCAGAAACGGTGGCCAAAGCCATGGTATATGCCGCCTCGCAGGACGAGCGCGGGTTTCATGTCCATCCATCAGACAAGATTGCCGCACTGGGTGCTAAACCATAGCCCCTGGCTCCCCGTAAGCTGCAGGCAGACACAAGCACA
>Ga0210040_10009376_pt1 | contig 11403 bp, 12 predicted proteins | sample CryGeyCG12114_NA_FD_185462 | JGI IMG/M metagenome (GOLD analysis project Ga0210040, IMG submission 185462) | Groundwater microbial communities from aquifer - Crystal Geyser CG19_WC_8/21/14_NA (SPAdes) (version 2) | ecosystem: Environmental > Aquatic > Deep subsurface > Groundwater | place: USA... | reverse complement strand
GCGGTGATCGCAATCATCATCGCGCCCACGAGCGTGATGATGATTGCGATCACCGCGGCAAAGATCGGCCGGTCAATGAAGAAGCGAGAGAGGCGCATGGGCGGCTCCTGGAACGAGGGGTTCGCTGGACGGGTGGGCGGGATCGGCAGCAGAGGCTAGCGGCGGTCAGCCGGTCACGCTCGCCTCGCCTGCTGGCTGTGACGAGACGTCGCGCGCGGGGCTGTCGGGCGCGGCGGGAAACGCGATGCGGCCGCGCCTGGGCTGGACGGTGCCGCCCGGCATAGCCATCTGCGTACCCTCGATCACGACCTGGTCGCGCGGCGAGAGACCATCCTTGACCACGCGCAATCCGTTGATCACCGGACCGAGCTGGACCTCGCGCGCGGTCACCTTGCCCTTGTTGTCGATCACCAGAAGCAGCTTCCTGGTCTGGTCGGTCTGGATGGCGGTGTCGGGCACCAGCAGCGCTGGCTGCGGCGCGCCGGTCGCAAGCCGCATGTTGCCGAACATGCCGGGCGCGAGGAAGCCGTCACCGTTGCGCACCACGGCGCGGGCGCGGATCGTGCCCGAGCGCTGGTCCAAACCGTTATCGGTGAAATCGAGCGTGCCGTGCCAGTTGTAATCCGTCTCGTCCTGCAGCTTGATGTCCACCTTGGCGGACTGGTCCAGCCCTTCCCGGCGCGCCTTCAGGAACAATCCCTCAGAGCCCTCGAAGGTGAAATAGATCGGATCGACCGCGTTGATGGTGGTGAGCAGCGTGGCCGCCGCACCGTCGCCCGCGGCGACCAGATTGCCCGCGTCGACACGCCGGTCCGAGATGCGACCGCTGATCGGCGCGCGAACCGTCGCGAACTCCACATCGAGGCTGCGCGAGCGGACCCGCGCCTGGGCAGCGGCGACAGACGCCTGGCCGGCGGTGACCCGGGCGCGCAGCGCATCGATCTCGCTCTGTGCAACCGCGTCGTCCTCCACCAGGCGCAGCGCACGTTCCAGATCGCTGCGCGCCAGCGCCAGATCGCTGCGGGCCGTGGCGACACCTGCCTCGGCTTCGGCAAGCGCGGCACGGTAGGGTCGCGGGTCGATGGTGAAGAGCGGCTGGCCGGCACGGACATACTGGCCGTCCGTGAAGTGCACGGCGGTAACCTGGCCGGAAACCCTCGGGCGCAGCTCGACGCTGCGGCTCGCCTCGAACCGGCCGATCAGGTCGGCCCATTCGGCCACTTCCTGCTGCAAGGGTGTGGCCACGGTCACCACCGGAAGCTGCGGCGCGGCAGCAGGCGCCTCGTCGCGGCCAAGGAGAAACCAGGCCAGTACGATTGCAGCGGCCACCAGGGCAAACCAGCCAATCCGCCGATGCGTGCCAGAGCGGCGTGCGGCGGTCTGCTCGTGGGAAATCCGGTCAAATTCGATCGGCGTCAAATCGGTCATCAGACAGTCCTTCGCTCATCGAGCGGGGAAGCACGCGAAGGTTGCAGGCACACGTCCGCAGCCCGAGAGCCAGCGGCTTCCGGGCAGAACGTCGCCAGCGGCCATCCGGGGCGCAGCGCATCGGCAAGAGTTCGAAAAGGCGGCAGCGGTGACCTCGATCACGCGCAACCTCACTTCGCGGTTATTGTGTACCGCTAAGTATGTAATCTGCCGTTCAGGTCAAGAGCTATTTTGTACCGACCGATAATTGGGCGCGCAAGAGGGCGGGAATTGCGGCTTAGCGGCTCGGCCAGGTGGCCAGCGTGGTATCCGCAACCTTTCGCAATTGCTCCGGGCTTGCGCCCGAACTCGCCTGCACGGCGAGCCCCTGCGTGACCGCCATGAGATAGAGGGTGATCGCTTCCGGATCGGCTTCCTGGGCGAAATCGCCCTCGTCGATGGCGCGCTGTATCCGCTCCACGACGGCGATCCGCGCCGAGCTTGTGCGTTCCAGCACCGCTTCGCGGATGGGGGAGTCGCCGCTCTGGCAACTGACGGATGCAATCACGCCCAGGCACCCTCGGCAATCGCTGCCGGTAACCGTCTCGATCGCACCGTGGAGAAACCGCTCGGCCACGGCACGGGCGGTCGGCGCCTCGAGCGCACGCTTCACGTAGGCCAGCTTCTCGCGCTCGTAGAGGTCCAGCGCCTGGCGAAAAAGCGCCTCCTTGTTGCCGAAAGCGGCATAGAGGCTCGGCCGCGTGATGCCCATCGCATCGGTAAGCTCGGACAGCGAGGCGCTGTCGTATCCCTGCCGCCAGAACACGCTCAACGCGGCGGCGAGCGCCTCGTCGATGTCGAATTCCCTGGGCCGGCCTCTCGCCGCAAGCTTTTCCATACCACAAGGGATATAATCGATGGTGGCGCTTAGTCTAGGAGCAAGCTGACAAGAGCCCTGGGTAACGCCGGCGGCATGCCGCAACCGCTGGCCAGCAGAACCAGCCGAGTAACGGGCGGTACCTACCTCTCGCCGCGCGACATGTCGGACTCGTCCAGCGCCTTGAGGATGTCCTCGAAGCGATCGTCGTCCGACACTGGGATCACGTGCTTGAGGCTGGAGCCGAGCATCTGCAGATTGGACCTTGTCAGCAGTCCGATGGCGACGACTTTGTCTGTTTCCACGACCGGAGCCCCTCTGTCGCGAGCGCTCCCGCTCGGTGACACTTACCGCCATCCAACGAAGACACCGCCGCTTCGTTTCACGCCGCGGTCGCAAATGCCGTTGGAATGGCTCGCCTGGTCGCGCTTGCAGCGGCGGCTGATGCGATGTTCGCCGCCTGTTACCGGATGCGCGAGCGCTCCGGACGCGGGTCGCAAGTCAGGCGGACGTCGTTCCACCGAGGCTTTTCGAGCCTTCGGCAGCCGTCAGGGCCTCAGCCAGGCTCGCGGGCGAGAGCGGCTTTCCTATGCAGCCATATGGTTGCAAGGGTTCGAGCAGGATGCGGGTCGGCTTATCCAGGTTCCCGCTGATGAATATGGACCGAATGCCAAGACGGTCGCGCAGCTCGCGGGCCAGGTCCTCGCCGCGATCGCCACCCCTGAGGCGCAGGTCGACGGTGGCGGCGTCGGGTTTGTGTTCCGCTGCAAGCTTGAGCGCTTCTGCGCAAGTGTCCGCGATCCCGACGACGTCATGGCCAAGGTCGCCAATGATCATCTCGATTTCGAGCGCAATCAGGAGTTCGTCCTCAACGACCAGAATCTTCACTGCAGTGTTCCGTTCATTCCAGAGGCGTGGTCACCTCCAATAAAAGGGCCGTGACCGTCGCGGATCAGCATCTCCTTCGAGCCGCCTGATCAGGCCAGCGATCTGATTGCCCGCCCCGGTTTCCTACGCCATTGAGCAAGCCAGGCGGTGTTGCGACCCATCGCCCGTTGCAGTCCTTGCTCTCCGGTCCGATGACGCTGCAACAAAGTGCCCGTATATCAGCAGCTTCCGGTAGGAAAGTGCGGCCGGTTTGTCGGATCGGCCAGTGCTTTGTAGAATGCGAGCTGCCATCGCGCCTGGCGCAGGATCGGCCTCAGCTGCGCTCGAAGGAGCTCATCCAGCCGCGGGCCCGTGAGAATCTGCCTGCCAGCTTCCCGGCAGGGTGCAGCGGGCCTGCGACGAACGTGCGATCGGGCGCCGAGCCCTGCCCCTCGCCGCTCTGCGCGATGGATCTTGCAGGTGAAGCGCGCATGCGCGCGAGATATGCGCAATCGCTCAAACGACCGCTTGACGAGGACGCGAGGCAATGCGTTTGATCGCACTTGCAACCAAATGCCGGAGCTCTCCGATGTCCCTCTTCGCCCGCCGCCGCATGGCCCTTGTCGGCGCCTTCCTGTGCAGCGCTGCTGCTCCGCTTATCGCGCAGAGCGTGCCGATCGTGCAGCCGGGAGCTCCCGGACAGCCGGCGCGCGAGCTGACGCGGGAGGAGGCCGTCGCCCTCACCCGCAACGATTACTCGCCTGCAGACGTCTCCTTCATGCAAGGCATGATCGTCCACCACCAGCAAGCGGTCGACATGGCGCAACTCGTGGCAGACCGGACCAACACGCCCGCGATCGTCGCCGCGGCCGGCCGGATCGACGCCTCGCAGAAGGACGAGATGGACTTCATGCGCAGCTGGCTGGCCGATCACGGCGCGGCGGCCGAGATGGCCGGCATGGGCGATGTCGATCACGCGGGGATGGTGGGAATGGCCTCGCCCGAGGAGATGAGCCGGTTGGAGACGTTGCGCGGCACGAATTTCGACCGGATGTTCCTCGCGCTGATGGTGGAGCATCACAAGGGCGCGGTGACGATGGTGGAGGATCTGCTCGACCTGCCAGGCACCGGGGCCGACCCGGTCATGTTCGAGTTCACGAGCGAGGTCACCAACGACCAGAATGCCGAGATCGAGCGGATGAACGCCGTGCTCGCAAGCCTGTCGGACGATCCGCGCGCGACCCTCTCGCCCGGCTATCTCGATGCGGGCGAGGCGATTTCCGCGCTGCGGCATGTTGCCTTCCTGGAGAAGCCGGCTGGCTTCTTCGACCCCACGAACCCTGCCGGCCTGCGGCCCGAAATGCCCCGGGACCATGAGGAGGGCGGGGCCGAAGCTGCTGTGGCCGATGAGCAAGCAGGCCATGGCGAGCACATGGCCCATCAGGCGCAGGTGCCGAGCCCGGCGCCCGGCGACCCGCGCGAGACCGCCGCTGATGAGGAGGAAGGCAAGCCCCAATTCGCAGAGCGCGGCGGCCTGCTCGATTTCGCCAACACCGACATGGCGTTTTCGGGCGATCTGATGGTGGCGGGCAATTACCACGGGTTCAACGCCTATCGCCTGGGCGAGGACGGCATGCCGCAGCTGGTCAGCTCGGTCGTATGCCCGGGCGGCCAGGGCGACGTCTCGATCGTGGGCGACCTGCTCATCATGAGCGTGGAGCAGACGCGCGGGCGCGTGGATTGCGGGCGCGAGGGCATCATCGCCAAGGTCAGCGACGAGCGGTTCCGGGGCCTCAGGATCTTCGACATCTCGGACATCAGCCATCCGCGCCAGGTGGGCCAGGTGCAGACCTGCCGCGGCTCTCACACGCATTCGGTGGTCGCCCAGACCCAGACCAGCCTGATCGTCTACAATTCGGGCACCTCGCGCGTGCGCGACGAAGACGAACTCGCCGGCTGCATCGGCGATGTGCCGGGTGACGATCGCACCGCCCTGTTCCGAATCGACGTTATCGAGATCCCGCTCGCCGATCCGTCCAAGGCGCATATCGCCTCCAGCCCGGCGGTGTTCGCCGACCCGGCGACCGGCCGGCTCGCGGGGCTATGGCAGGGCGGCGCCCACGGTGACGAGACGCAGGACACCAATCGCACCGACCAGTGCCACGACATCACGGTGTTCCCGGCAAAGCAGATTGCCGCAGGCGCCTGCTCGGGCAACGGGATCATCTTCGACATCTCCGACCCGCTCAACCCCAAGCGCATCGACGAGGTGGTCGACGAGGGGTTCGCCTACTGGCACTCGGCGACCTTTAACAATGACGGCACGAAGGTGCTGTTCACCGACGAATGGGGTGGTGGCGGGCGGCCGCGCTGCCAGGCTTCCGACCCGCGCAATTGGGGCGCCGACGCGATCTACGCGATCGAGGACAACCAGCTTGAATATCGCGGCAGCTACAAGCTCACCGCGCCGCAAAGCGACAAGGAAAACTGCGTCGCGCACAATGGCTCGATCATCCCGGTGCCGGGGCGCGACATCTTCGTGCAGGCCTGGTACCAGGGAGGCGTCTCGGTGATCGACTTTACCGACCCGGCCAACGCATTCGAGATCGCCTATTTCGACCGCGGGCCGATCAACAAGGACCAGCTGATAACGGGCGGCTACTGGTCGGCTTACTGGTATAACGGGCGCATCTACGCCACCGAGATCAGCCGCGGGATCGACGTCTTCGCACTCGAGCCGAGCGAGTTCCTGAGCGCAGCCGAAATCGCCGCGGCAGAGGCCGCGAATCAGGGCGGCACGTTCAACCCGCAATCGCAATACCCGGTGACCTGGCCGCAGGAAGCCCTGACCAGCTTGGAGGAGAGCCGGCGCGGCGGATGAGGTCGGCCGGCAGGGCTGGTCCATCCTGCATCCTGCCCTTCACGACCGGGCGCGCGCTCCTGGCAGGCGCGGGTGGAAGACTGGCAGCCTCAGCTTAAAATCGCTCCCATGCGGCTTAATGCACATGTTCGTGTGCTTCATGGTCGCCGGACTGGTCGGGAGTAAAATCTGCATATTGCTGCTCGCTCATCTGAGGCATTCCCTCAACGAAGGCTGCGATGTTCCAGATGGTTTGTCGTCATGCGTGCCCCCGAAGGCCGGCATGCCCGATGCCTTCACGCCATGCTTGATAAGCCAGAAGACCTCCTCGGGCGATCATTCCCGCGCCGCGCGCGCCAGGCCGGCGGTGCGGCATCATTCCCGCGGTCCATTCGTCGCGACTCACGCCGATGCCGCCGTGGCACTGCTGGCGCATGGCTTTGTACTCGCCCGCGCCGGCGACAACCATGTCAGGCGTGAACACGGCCGGCTCATCGGGCCCGGCAGCGCGGCTTTGCACCGAGTTGCGCATGGTCGTGTCCAGCGCCCATTCGGTGACGGGCGCATGCGGTTCGTCAGCGGCCACGTCATAGGCGCCGGTGAGGATGACGATCAATGCCATCGCAACCAGCAGCACTATCGTGCCAAGAACGCCCAGGCCGATGCCCTTGACCAGTCGCGTCACGCATTTTCTCCGTCAGCGCAGGAGACGTAGCCGCGGTAGCCCAGCTCGTCCCTGGCGCCCGGTGGCACGACGATAAGCTCCTGCACTTGCAAACCGGCATTGCCCGTGTCGTCGACCGTACGCGTGGCGACGAGAAGGCCGCCGCTGGCATAATCGTCCGGGCCGGCCGCATCCACCGGGATCAGCTTGCCGTTGAGCTTGATGATCCCTCGCCGGCCCGGCTCGTAGACGAAGGTGGGATAGCCCAGCTCGGTCAGCGTGAAGATGCAGCGATGCTGCCCACTACCCAATGCCTGCACTTCGGCGTCGGTCATCGTCTCGGGCTTGATGGTCGCCAGCTCGACATTCCGCAGCGCCGCGTCGGCCGCCATGATGGGCCCGGGCGTCGGTGCCGGGTCGAGCTGCGCCTCGCGATCGTTGCCGATGGCGGTGTTCTGGTTGCAGCCGGCCAGCGCCAGAGCGAGGACGGCGTGGAGATGAATCTGCCTGCTCACTGCCCCGCCTCCTCGGGCACCCTGAGCCCCTCGGGCAGGCGCTCGGTTGTGCGCACGCCGTTCTTCTCGATATCGGCGATCAGGTACTTCATCTGCGCGATCTCGCGTCGCTGGGCGAGGATGATGTCGTGCGCCAGCTTGCGCACCCGCGGATCGCGGATCTGTGCCCGTTCGCTGGTCATGATGGCGATCGAATGATGCGGGATCATGGCCGACATGTACTCGGTGTCGTCCACCGTGGTCTGGCTGCGCACCAGCCACAGCGCCACGGCGAAGACCACCGCACCCACGCCCAGGATAATGAAGTTCTTCGTGCGGTTGCGATACATGCCCCACATGAAAAGCATCATGACCACCATCATCATGGCGCCCATGACGAACATCATCCAGAAGCGCGTCTCGCTCCAGTAGACGTGGTCGGCATCGAAGGTGTTGGCGTACATTAGGAAGAACATGATGACGGTGGAGGTCGAGACCATCGCCATGAAGCGCCAGTAATTGCCGCCGCCTCCACCCCCTCTCCCGCCGCCATTGTCGTCCCGAGACTTGTCCATCGCGTCGCACTCCACCCTGTCAGATCCAGCCCAGCGCACGAGCTCCCATCCACAGCCCCATTCCGATCATGAACAGGTTCTCGGTCAGCGAGACGAAGCCCAGCGGAACGTTGCTGCTTCCCCCGACACAGGCGCACTTCAGTTCGCGCTTGTCGACATACACGGCCTTGAACACGCTCACCGCGCCCACCGTTCCGATGAACAGCGACACCGGCACCGAGATGATCGGCAGCGCATGCGCGGTCATCAAGATGCCGGCCAGCGCCTCGCCGAAGGGATAGATGAAGCCGTAACGCACCCATCGCCGCGCCAGCAGGTCGTAATTGAGGAACATGGTCGAGAAGCTGCGCACGTCCTGCAGCTTCTGCAGCGCCAGCAGCGTCATCGACACGCTGACGAACCATTCGGCCGCCTGCACGGTGAGCAATTCGCCCAGCGCATACCAGCTGATGGCAAGGCCCAGCAGCGCGGCGATGGCGAAGATCGCGATTACGGGCTGGTAGCTGGTGGCGTCCTCGCCTTTGTTCACCGCCGCCTTGCCGAAATATTCGCGCAGATCGTCATACCCGCCGATGCGCGTGCCGCCGATGAAGGTCTGCGGCGTGGTCTTCACCCCGTGCTTGGCCTTGAAGGCGTCGGTCTCCTCGCGCGTCTTGAGGTAGTGATCGTCCACCTTGAAGCCCTCGCGCTTCAGCAGGTCGACGGTCTTGAGTCCGTACGGACAGGTATGCTCGGGCATCACCATCCGGTAGACGGTGGCGCTCTTCTCGTTTGCTCGTGTGCTCATCTTTTTACCTTCTCGAACAGGTCCACCAGCTCGCTGAACTTGATGCGTTGCGCGTCCTCGTCGCCGCTGGCGATCGCCTCGGACACGCAGGAGGCGGCATGGCGCTTCAGAAGCTCGCTCTCGGCCCGGCCCAGCGCCGCCTTTATCGCCTGCATCTGGGTCAGGATGTCGATGCAGTAGCGATCGTCCTCGACCATCCGGGCGACCCCGCGCACCTGCCCCTCGACCCGGCGAAGGCGGTTCACGATGCGGGTGTCCTCCGGCCTCATCTTGTCGCCGCCTCCGATTGCTTGAACGAAGCCGGCACTGCCGGCGCTCAAATACCACGTGGGGGTATACATGGTGAATGCCAGAGGCGTTTTTCAAGGACGGTGTTCGCATGTTTGAACAGGATGCGCGAACTCGCTTGCAAGATGGCCAAGCGTGACCGCAATACGAGCCGGGAGCTAGGAGAGGGATGAGTCATGAGCATTGATGCGGCGCGCCTGCGCGAGCTGGAAGACCGGGAAGAGATCAGAAATATCTTCGTCAAGTACGCCCGGTTTCTCGATGGCGGCGATTATGCCGGCTATGCCAGCCTGTTCGCGCGCGAGGGCATCTTCGGGGAGGCAAAGGGGCGCGACCAAGTCGGCGCGCAGATGGCCGCATACGGCAAGCGCGTGGAAGCCGGGCAGGCCGCCGGCAAGTTCCACCCTGCCACCCACCTCATCAGCAATGTCGACATTGCTCTCGAAGGCGACAAGGCCCGAGCGAAGGCTGTGTGGAGCTATGTGACAAACGACCCGGACAGCATGCCGGTGACGCTGCAATTTGGCACCTATGACGACGACCTCGTGCGTGAGTACGGTGAATGGAAGATCGCCGAGCACAGGATCAGCCGCATAACCGGCCGCGCGCAGCTGGAAGAAGCCCGGCCGACGCGCCTCGACCGGCTGGAAAAGCGCTTGCTCGAGCTGGAGGACAAGGAGCAGATCCGGCTCCTGATGATCAAGGCGCAAGACCTGCTCGATAACCGCGAGGTCGAGGCATATGGCGAGCTTTTCACCGAAGACGGCATGTGGTCAGGCGTGGTCGGCCGAGGGGTAGGGCCCAAGGGCGTGGCCGCCGTGCTCGGCCAGTTCCTGAAGCCGTGGGAGAGCGAAGCGGGGCGCACCTATCACACGCACAATAACAGCGAGATCTTTGTCGACGGGGACGAGGCGACCTCCGTCAACCGCTTCACACACATGTTTCCCGATGAGAACGGCGATGCCTGGCTGCGCCATTGCGGCAAGCACATCGACAAGTTCCGCCGCACGCCCGGAGGCTGGCGCTTCACCCAGCGCAGCGCCTATTCGGAGCTGCCTTACAACGAGCCGCACTTCCAACTGATCGGCCCGGCCAGCGACGAGGAGCTCGAAAAGGCCAGGACCTCGCCAGACGGCGTGTGGCAGAAGATCGAGCGCCGGCCCTTTTCCTGACCAGGCAACTGTTCCGCGGTGGCGGCTCGGCTTTGCTGTCGAGCGCGGGACCGGCGATGCGCGCTTGTTACTGCCTTGGCTTGTTGCTGATGCCGACGAGCTTGCGCCGCGCGAAGTACCAGCGGCCGTCCTTCTTCACCAATTCGTCCTCGTAGCGGGCCGATGGGCCCGGCACCGGAAATGCATCGTCGGTCACCATGAACACGCACATCGAAGTCGAGAACGCGCGATCGGGCCCCGCAAAGGTCGTCACCTCGTTGAAGAACATGTGGAAATTGGGCACGCGGGCCACGTTCTTGCCCGTGCGGTAATTCTCGCGCATGTTCTGGGCCGCCTGCGGCCCGAGTGCCTCGTTCTCCCCGATGACATAGACGCCATCATCGCCGAACAATTGAGCAAAACCATCGAAGTCGCGCCGGTCGAGAGTTTCGCCATACGCCACCAGCAAGGCATGGATGGCAGCGCGATCGGCGACCTCGTCCTCACCTTCGTACCTCGCGACCGTGCCGGGCGGGGGCGGAGTTGCGGCAATCATGTTCAGGCCTCCTGCTTGTCTCTCTGTTTGTTACCGCGACCAGTCTAGGCGGCCTGCGGGATACACTCCAGTTCTCGCCCCCGCAGTGAGAGCCGATTTCGCCAGAGGTGCTGTCCGAAACCCGTGATGCCTATCCACTCGCTACGACAAATTCGCCGACAACTATCTGTCGGCCGCCATGATCGCAGCAAGCCTCACCTCCTGGTGCAATGGAGTCCGAAGCCTCGCGGCTGATCAGCGCGGGCGTCTCGCCATCGCCGAGCAGCGCCTATCCCGATCCGCTTGTCCCTCACCGGCGAGCGCGGCGCATCAGCCAGGCGAGGCCGCCGGAGGCAAGCGCCAGCCCCGCGCCCATCAGCGTGCCGCGATGCGTGGTCGCCCAAAGCTGCGGACTGCGCGTATGCGCGGTCGCGTCGAAGCGTCCGTGCGCACCGCGGTCACCCGGAACGGGCTGGTACAAATTGTCCCGCCGCTCGGGCGAGACCGGCTCGTCCGCCTGCTGGCCCGAGACAGCGGTCGCCGCAAGGTAGCGGTCGAGCAGCGAGGAGGCGAGGTAGTCGCCGTAGACCGCCTCCAGCGTCGGCCAGCCCAGCTTGATCGACTTGCGTGCGGTGCGCGCGATGTAATGCACCGCCTCGGCCGCGATCTCGGGCTGATACGGCGGGCTTGCGGGCTTCGGCTTCATCGGCAGGTCGGTCTTGATCCAGTCGAACTGCGGCGTGTTGACGCCGGGCAAGTGCACCATGCCCAGTCGCACTTTCGAGCCTGCATGGAGCAGTTCGGAGCGGACCGAATCCTGAAATCCCTGGATGGCATGCTTCGCCCCGCAATAGGCCGATTGCAGCGGGATGCCCCGATACGCCAGCGCACTGCCCAC
>Ga0210040_10009375_pt1 | contig 11405 bp, 10 predicted proteins | sample CryGeyCG12114_NA_FD_185462 | JGI IMG/M metagenome (GOLD analysis project Ga0210040, IMG submission 185462) | Groundwater microbial communities from aquifer - Crystal Geyser CG19_WC_8/21/14_NA (SPAdes) (version 2) | ecosystem: Environmental > Aquatic > Deep subsurface > Groundwater | place: USA... | reverse complement strand
GCGCATGACAGGCACAAAGGTTATGAAAAAGTGCTGCGGGCAATGAATGAACTGAAAGCGGACTTCCCGGCTTTAAAGTATTTAATTGTCGGCAAGTATGCCGATGAAGAAAAAAAGTGGCTCGATGGACTGGTCACCAGCTTTAATCTTACCGGTTCGGTCATCATTACCGGTTATATACCTGATACTGCTTTGGCTGATCATTTCCGTCTGGCTGATATGTATGTAATGCCAAGTACAAAAGAAGGTTTTGGAATTATTTTTATTGAAGCCATGTATTATGGATTGCCTGTAATTGCCGGTAATAAAGATGGTTCTGTAGATGCTTTGGCCGGAGGAAAATTGGGTATTTTGGTTGACCCGGGTGACCAGCAGCAAATTACAGAAGCAATTAAAACCATCCTGGCAGATAAAAAAGCGTTTATTCCTGAACCTGCAAACCTGATGAAGCTTTTTAGTTATCCTGTTTACAAAGCCAACCTAAAAACGTTGTTAAGTAATGCTGGAGGATAAAGACACGGTAACCGGCATCAGTAAACCGTTAACGCAGGATCACCGGCCGGATATAGACGAAGAGGAAAACGACGAAGACTGGGATTTAATCATCAAACCAAAAGGCAGTTGGTTAGACCTCAATTATGGAGATGTCTGGAAATACAGGGATCTGTTAGTGCTGTTTGTACGCAGGGATTTTGTAGCACAATACAAGCAAACCATACTGGGTCCGCTCTGGCATTTTATACAACCTTTTTTTACAACAGTCATATTTCTGCTGGTGTTTAATAAAATTGCAAAAATTCCTACAGAAGGCGTACCACCGGCTTTATTTTATATGTCGGGTATCACCATCTGGAATTATTTTTCATCATGTCTGTTAAACACCTCAAATATATTTGTTGGCAATGCAGGCATATTTGGTAAAGTATATTTCCCACGTTTAGTGCTTCCGCTGTCTGTTGTATTATCCAATATTGTTCGCTTTAGCATTCAGCTCCTGTTATTATTAAGTGTGGCTACCTGGTTTCACTTTCATGGGTATCCTATACATTTTGGCCTGCGATGGTTGCTCATTCCGTTTTTAGTAATTCTGATGGCAGGTATCGGTCTCGGCTTAGGTATCATCATCTCTTCACTAACCACCAAATACAGGGATTTTGGAGTGCTGATTGGTTTTGCCGTTCAATTAGGTATGTATATCACCCCGGTTGCCTACCCGCTTTCTTATTTAAAAAGCACGGGTTACAGCAAATGGATAGAATGGAACCCGTTAACGCCTATTGTCGAGCTTTTCAGATACGCCATATTGGGGAAGGGAACTTTTACGCCTTATAGTATTGCTTACAGTGTGGTATTTATGATAGTGGTTTTTTTTATTGGGTCAGTACTGTTTAATAAGGTTGAAAAAACATTTATGGACACCGTGTAGTGGGGTTTCGGAATATAGGAACACCTCAATAAATCTAATGCAATCCTCTTTATACTTGCAATGTTGTATTATACCTTGAAATAATGTTACTATTATAAACACACATTGCAAACTATCTTTGATGATACCGAATAAAGTAGCAATTGCAATACCTTTATATAAGCCCTTCAATAAGATTTCCGGTGAAGAAATTGTATCTCTAAAAAGCTCCTTTCAGAACCTGAAAAAATATATGCATATTTTTTTTGGTCCTCAAAGCATGGATTGGAATGATTACATAAATTTTTTCAACCAGCATGACATACAATTTCAATTAATATACTTTCCCAAAAAATACTTTACCGACCTTACCAGTTATAGCAGTCTTTTAAAATCTATCAGTTTTTATTCAAAGTTTAAAGACTATGATTTTATACTGATTTTTCAACCTGACTGTTATGTTTTTAGAGACGAGGTAGAATTGTGGTGCAATAAAGGATACGATTATATTGGTGCTCCCTGGTTTGAAGGTTATATGCCCCCTAAAAGCAATAAAATAATAGGTATCGGTAACGGAGGTTTCTCTTTTAGGAAAGTGCAATCTTCTCTTCGCATCTTAAAGCGATTTAATTGCTTAAAAGTGTTAAGAAATTTTTGGTTTAAAAGTCGCCTTCAATCAATGATAAGATTTGCAAGCATTATATTATTCTTTAAGCAGAGTTTAAAGATTGAAGATGTAGAAAGTTTACAGTGGGCTTTGGTAGAATATACCATGCTTGAAGACCTTTTTTGGTCGAGAAATATTTCTTCTGCGTTTTCAGATTATAAAGTAGGAAGTATTAGTGATGCCATTAAATTTAGTTTTGAAGTTAATCCATCTTATTTATATAACTTAAATGAAAATAAACTTCCATTTGGTTGCCATGCCTGGAATAGTCACGAACCCCAGTTTTGGAAACAGTTTATTTTTAAATAGTCACGTTAATAAGTGCTTTGAAAAGCAGGCTTAATCTCTCTTTTTTTAAATACTAAGCCAGAACTAAAATATGATAAAGGTTAAGATTGAAAGCATTTTTTAAACATGAGCGCTGTTATTAAAGTAGAAAATCTCTCAAAGCAATATAGATTAGGCGAGAGCAGTACGGGCGCTTTATCGCATGATATAAACCGGTGGTGGCATACTGTGAGAGGCAAGGAAGATCCGTACCTGAAAATAGGAGATACCAACGATCGCACTACAAAAGGGAATAGTGAATATGTATGGTCATTAAAAGACATTAACTTTTCAATTCAGCAGGGAGAAGCAGTTGGTATCATCGGTCGTAATGGCGCAGGTAAGAGTACCCTTTTAAAAATTCTAAGCCGTGTTACTTCGCCTACTACCGGAACTGTAAAAACTAAAGGTCGAATTGCCAGTTTGCTGGAAGTGGGTACAGGGTTTCATCCGGATCTAAGTGGTCGGGATAATGTCTTTTTAAATGGTGCTATCCTCGGCTTGCGAAAGGCTGAAATAAAAAAGAGGTTTGATGAAATGGTCGACTTTGCAGGAATAGAAAGATATATTGACACACCTGTGAAACGCTATTCATCAGGTATGTATGTTCGGCTTGCATTCGCTGTAGCTGCCTATCTGGAATCTGAAATTTTGATTGTTGACGAGGTTTTGGCTGTAGGTGATACCGAATTTCAGAAAAAATGTCTTTCCAAAATGCGAGATGTATCAATAAATGGCAGAACTGTACTCTTTGTTTCTCACAATTTAACAAGTATTAATGCTTTATGTACAAAAGGTATATTATTGGAAAAAGGAAAAGTAGTTTTTAATGATACAATAAAAAAAACGACAGGTGTTTATAATAATGTTGACGTTAATTTACAAACAGAGGTAATTTTAAGAAATTTATATCGCCCATTCATCTTCGAAAGTTTAATTTTCGACCGAATTGTTTTTGATATGATTCCCATAAATTTTGGAGAACCGATAGGATTTGCTCTTTTTTTAAAAAATAATTCGGATATTTCAACATACGATGAACTAGATTTTGGTATTGCAATAAACGATCAAGATGGAAATTGTATAATTCATTGCAGTAATCGTTTTCTAAATAAAAAACTATCTTTTCATTCGGAAAAGCAAGCTTTTTATTTTAAAATAAATAATAATTTAAAACCAGGAATATATAATCTTGAAATTTTCCTTCGAGTTAGAGAAACTATTCAAGACTGGATTAAGGAAGAAATATATATAGAAGTTGCTAATGGCAATCCTTACAATTACATTGATTCTTCAAATATTCAAGGTGTTACATTTCCTTATTTTGACATAATAGAAATTAATGATCACTAACTTATTTCGAAGATTAGTCAAAGTATTTACAGTACATATCTTAGGAAAAAAGCAACTATTGCGAATATTGAATAAACTTCTCCGTGTCTCAAACCAAAATATTGAAGATATGATAGATTATTCGTATTCAGTTAAAGCAATAACAGGATATGATTTAATAAGAATCGGCTATAAAAAAGAAGGGATTGATGACTACGGCGACGAGGAGCACACAGGAGAATTATTTTTTCTTAAAAATGAATTGCTTAAAATAGTTGGAAGTTCTCCTTTGATATTTGATGTTGGTGCAAACATCGGTAATTACAGTAGATTGGCTAAAAATTGTTATCCTAACGCGAAAATATACGCTTTCGAACCAAATCCAGAATCTTTTAAAGTACTTAATAGCAACAGAATACCAGATATAGAATCTTTTGAGTTAGGATTTGGTAAATTACCTTCTGTTAGCAGGATTTATACAAATAAAAAAATAAGTAATAGTGAACACGCGAGTCTTTTAAAAGATGTCTTCCTCGAATTGCATAAGGAGACAGATATTATATCTCATGTTGTACAAATCTCAACCATAGATAGTTTTTGTAGTTCACATAGTATTGATAAAATTAACTTCCTAAAGATTGACACTGAAGGGTTTGAATATGAAGTTTTATTGGGTGCAACACAAATGATTGAAAGTGGAAGAGTTGAGGTAATTCAATTTGAATTTAATGAAATGAATATAATTTCAAAAGTATTTTTAAAAGATTTTTATGCCTTGCTTAGCCCCCGTTTTAACTTTTACAGGCTCAAGAGGGATAAATTGATACCATTAGGAGACTATACCTCTTTCAATGAAATTTTTAGATATCAAAACTTAATTTTGATTTCTAAAAATTTTAGTTGAGTTTTCATCCTATAGCAAAAATTATTCAATTTTAAATGCCATTTCTTGGCAATGAGTTGATACTGTTCTCTAACTAATAGAATCAATGTTAAATACTCCGGTTCTTTTTTTGATTTTTAATAGGCTAGATACAACTAAGGAGGTTTTTAAAATTATAAAAAAGGTAAAGCCAAAACGGTTATATGTTGCGGCAGATGGCCCAAGGGTTATAAAAGAAGGTGAGGTTCAAGTCTGTAAAGAAGTAAGAGAGTATGTTATCTCAAATATTGATTGGGAATGTAAAGTTGAAACTCTTTTTAGAAATGAAAATTTAGGATGTGGGAAGGCTGTTTCGGAAGCTATTACCTGGTTTTTTGACCAGGTTAGTGAAGGGATAATATTGGAAGACGACACTTTACCTGATATTTCTTTCTTTTCTTATTGCGAAAATTTACTAGATAAGTATAGAGACGATAGTTCTGTAATGCACATTAGTGGCTGTTATTTTCTAAAAAACTTTGAAAACAACATTAAAGATCCTGACAGCTATTATTTTACTAAACATATCCATGTCTGGGGGTGGGCTTCCTGGAGAAGGGCGTGGAAGCTTTACGACTTTTCAATGAAATCTTATCCCGTTCAAAAGAAAAATTTGAAGAATTATCATGGAAAGTATTTTCATTTTTGGGAAGCGGTTTTGAGAGATACCTACGAAAAGCACATAGATACGTGGGATTTTCAGTGGATGTACTGCATTTTTATCAATAAAGGTGTTAGTATTAACCCAACTAAAAATTTAATTCAAAATATAGGGTTTGGAGAAAATGCGACACATACTAAAGATGCAAATTCAGTTTATAATTTCAACTATTCAGAATCGATTAGTAACGTAAGGCATATAGAAGAAAAAAAGATACATGAACGTCGCGATGAGTTGTATTACAAACATTTTTTGAACGTGGCTAAAAAAAAGTCAATGGTAAAAAAGGTTTTATCAAAAATCTTCAGAACTATTAGATCTGCAAAAATTGAAAAGGTGGCGGATCAATTATCTATAAAGGAAGCTACCAGATTAGGCTCTTTACCAAGGTATAAAAGAACGGAAACAATTTTTTGTGGTAAACAAATAAGAATTGCCGATGCTACTACATTTCTTTCTTCTTATAGAGAGATTTTTAAGCAGGAAATTTATAAATTTCACACTAATGAGACCGTTCCCGAGATTATTGACTGTGGAGCAAACATCGGACTTGCAACAATCTATTTTAAACAACTATTTCCGGCAGCAAAAGTGGACGCATTTGAACCCGATCCGGATTTATATAAAATAATGCAATTCAACATTTCATCTCTTGGGTTAACTAATGTTAATTGTTTAAATAATGCTATTTCAAATACTAATGCAACTCTTTTATTTTTAAAAGAAGGTGGTCACTCGGGAATGCTGGTAGATTCACAAGGAGACGATGTTGTAAATGTTCAGGCAGTTAGGCTGAAAGACTTTTTAGAGAAAAAAAAATATGTGAACTTCTTGAAAATAGATATTGAAGGTCATGAATTCAATGTGTTATCGGATATAAAGGAACAATTAGCAAAAGTAGAATATCTGTTTGTTGAGTACCACTCGTTTATGGATAAAAATCAGGTATTAGGAGAAATGCTGGAATTGTTGACGGAATGCGGATTTAAATATTATTTAAAAGAGGCTTATGATAAAAGGTATCCATTCTTGCAGAAAGAGATTTTTTTGGGAATGGATTTATTGGTTAATATTTTTTGCTATAGAGCATGAGCAAGGAATTAATGAACCAAGTGATAATAGTTATTCCTGTATATAAAGAAGTTATTGATACCCATGAAGAAATTTCACTAGAACAATGTTTTAAGATATTACGTAATTATCCTGTTGCATTAGTTTGCGCTAATGATTTTGATGTTTCTCTTTACGTGGATTTGGCAGAAAAGATGAATAAATCACTATTAGTAGAAAGATTTAAAAAAGATTTCTTTGAAAGCATTCAGGGATATAATAAATTAATGTTATCAGTCAATTTTTATAAAAGGTTTCGTAAATATGAGTACCTCTTAATTCACCAGACAGATGCTTTCGTTTTTAGGGATGAACTAGCTGAATGGTGCAATATGAAGTATGACTACATAGGTGCGCCATGGCTGATGGATATATCAGGTTGGTTAAGTATTCCTGGAATTTACCCAAAAGAAATAAAACTTTTTTATAAAGTATTTGGTGACAAATGGATGAATAAAGTTGGGAATGGAGGTTTGTCTTTAAGAAAGACAAAAAGTTTTATAAATAATCTTACAATTTTTAGAGTGTGGGCAAAAAAATGGACTTCGAATGAAGATCATTTTTTTAGTCATGTTATTAATATTTTAAATCCTTTTTTTAAAATCCCACCTGTAAATAAATCTTTACGATTTAGTTTTGATAGTTTGCCAGAAGAAGCATTAAAAATGAATGGTTTTAAAATACCTTTTGGATGTCATGCCTGGTCAAGAAACGATGGTCATTATACCAACAGTCTACACTTTTGGAAAAAATTTATTAGCATCGATTAGATTATTGAAATGCTAAGTCATCCTAAAATATCTGTAGTCACACCTTCGTATAATCAAGGGCAATTTATTGAGGAAACAATTTTATCAGTTCTTGGTCAACATTATCCAAATCTTGAATATATTATAATCGACGGTGGAAGTACAGATAATACAATTGAAATTATTAGAAAGTATGAAAAGCATATAAGCTATTGGATAAGTGAAAAAGATGGTGGACAAAGTCAAGCAATTAATAAGGGTTTTAAGGTTGCAACGGGAGATATATTTTGCTGGTTAAATAGTGATGATATGTTTATGCCTCATACGTTAGATTATATTTATAGAAATATAGATATTAATGAGGCAGGGATTTGTTTTGGAAATTGTATTCATTTTAAGGAAGATGTCGATGGAGTAACGTCGTGGGGAAGTGATGTCGTTAATATGTCAGTCAATACATCCCTTGATATCAGAGATTTTATTATTCAGCCCTCATCCTTCTGGTCAAAAAAGGTGTGGGAATTGGTAGGTCCTTTAAGAGAAGATGTGCATTTCGCTTTTGATTGGGAATGGTTTTTAAGAGCTGAGAGACAAGAAATAAAGTTGAATGCTGTATCTAAATGCTTGTCGTTATACAGGTACCATAAAGAGCATAAAACAGGCTCTGGCGGATTACAAAGGCAGCAGGAAATATTGAAATTGTATAAAGCTTATTCTGCAAGGTATGCAGAATTATACGAGATGTTGATGAACGAGAAAAGCATGCCGGTTAGCATACTTGCAAAAATTAAAACTATGTTCTTTAAAAATCTATATTCTGAACCGAAGAAGCCTGAGTGTTTTAAAAAGCTATCACCCCGTAAATATAAAGATTATTCAGAGGAAGAAATAGCTAGCTGTTACTACATGTTGTAGCATAACAATTACAAATTGTGCGCTTTTTATTTTTACTAATTTTATTTTGTCAGGAACGGCTGCAACTAGTTGATATGGTAGAAATCTCAATAATTACGATAAATCTAAATAATAAAAAAGGCTTAGAAACCACTATTCTTTCTGTAGCTAACCAAACTGTCAATGATTTCGAATATATAATAATAGATGGTGGGTCAACCGACGGCAGTTTAGAAGTTATTAGAGATAACGCTAGTATTATAAGTTATTGGGTCAGCGAAACAGATAGAGGCATTTATCATGCAATTAATAAAGGAATTAACAAAGCCAATGGTAGATATTTAATTTTTTTAAATAGTGGGGATTGTTTTTATAATACTCAGAGTATTGAAAACTGTTTAAAAAAAATACTTAGCTTTCCTGATTCGGATATTTTTTATGGAGACATACGTGTTGTAAATGATAGAAATAACTTGAAAAAGTGGTATAAAAAGTACCCGTCTAATTTAAGCGTTGAGTTTTTTAAAAATGATACGATTAATCATCAAGCTTCGCTCATTAAGAAAGAGATTTTTTATGAATTAGGATTTTATCCTGAAAAGTACAACTTAGCTTCAGATTACTGGCTGTTTTTAAAATGTGTTTTTAATAACAAAAAGTTTAAGTATTTGAACTTTACTATGATTGATTATGACTTAAGTGGAGTAAGTGGCTTGAACTATAAAAACTACAAGGTGGAAATGGAATCAATTTGGCAAACTGTAGTGCCTGCCTTTGTGACTAAAATGTTAGAGGAATCAATTGCTGTTCAATCGCTTTTGAATTATAGAATCATCAGGTATGCCATATATATTAATTCAAAATTTCAAGCTTTAATAACATTTAATTACAAAAAGTTACTCTTTCCTTAGGCGGACAAATTTAATAATCAATACTTGGTGCCTGTACTTTCAATTATAATTCCCTGTTATAATTCAGCTGAATATCTAACGGACGCTTTAAATAGTATAAATAGATATAAACATAAGGAAATATTTGAGGTTATTATAGTTAATGACGGGTCAACTGATGCTGCAACATTAGAATTATTAAACAAGTTGGAAGGTTATAATTATATTATTCTACATCAAAGAAATAAGGGGCCGGCTGCAGCTCGTAATGCAGCTATCGTTATTGCAAAAGGTGAATACCTTTTATTCTTGGACAGTGATAACAAGATAAAACCTAAATACATTGATGAAGGTATTAAAATTCTTGAGACAAAAAATGACATTGGAATTGTTTATGCAAATGCAATTTTTTTTGGAGAAACATCCAGTGCAAGGTTTAAGAGCCAAAAGTTTACTTTACCTAGTATTTTGCACGGCAATTATGTAGACATGTGCTGTTTAATGAGGAAGAAAGTTTGGGAGAAACTTGGAGGTTTCGATGAAAATAAAGTTGTTATTGGGCATGAAGATTGGGAGTTTTGGATAAGAGCTGGCTTTTCTGGTGTGGGTTTTTATTTTATTGATAAGTTTTTGTTTTATTACAGGGTAAGAGCAAGTTCTTTAATCAATAAAGCTCTTGTACCCAACAATTATGAAAAGTTCAAAGAATATATTTACAAAAAGCATTATATAATATTTAAAAAATTCTATTTAAAGGAGGCAAATAGAGAATTTCCCCAGGAAGACGGAAGAGATCATTTCATACGTTCACTTCAACAGTATAATCTTAGTCCTTTTAAAATACTCTCTGTTATTTGGGGAGTTGGTAGTTTTCGCTGTTTTCATCCGGGAAAATTTCTATTGTGGAACAGGAACTGGTTAAAATATGCGGGAGCATATTATAGAAAAAAGCCTTTACATTATTCTTTTTGACAATTATAGTTTTTTGGTATCTGTTATTATTCCCAATTATAACCACAGTCCATTTTTAAAACAACGGATTGAAAGTGTCCTAAGCCAGACCTGCCAGGATTTTGAACTGATCATTTTAGATGATTGTTCAACTGATAATAGCAAAGAAATTATAGAGCAATACAGGGAGAATAAAAAGGTAAGCCATATAAGATATAATGAAAAAAATAGTGGTTCCACTTTTAAGCAATGGCAAAAAGGACTGAAGTATGCAAAAGGAGAATTTGTCTGGATTGCCGAGAGTGATGATTTTGCAGATAAGGAGTTTTTATCAACAATGACTTCTTTATTGATCAACCACCGTCAGTGTATTTTTGCTACTTCAAGAACTGCTCATGTAGATGGAACTGGTGAAGTCGTGGGCATTAACCTATGGCCTGATCAGTTGGATCATACAAGATGGTGCAATGACTTTATAGGTGATGGAACTAATGAAATAATCAATTATTTACGTTTTAGAGATACAATACCAAATGCAAGCGCTGTTGTATTTAGTAACGACGTAAAGGCAGAATTGGAAACGGTTGTTAAGAACGATTGGAGGTATAACGGAGATTGGTTTTTTTGGGCAGCATTGCTAAAAAAAGGATCTATTGGGTATTCTTCTAAAATTTTAAATTTCCAGCGATTTCATTCACAAACTACCAGGTCTGTTAAGCCTTTTATAGATGAGGAAAAGCGATTTAAGGAAACTGTAGCTGTAATTACTTATTTAAATAATTATAGCAAGAAAAAGATTAATTGGTTTGACTTAAACTATAATTGGATTTTTGAACAACTGGTAACCCGTATTAAAATTGAAGATAAAATTAATGTCAAATACTATGGCATTGGTAACTCCGCGAGTTTCGGTGCGAGACTTTTATTAGAAAACTTTCGGTTTTACTATAAGGATTTTTACAACTTAGCGAGGTTCAAAGGGGGTGCTGTTAAACAAAAAGTATTTATTTTTTTTAAGAAATTTAAATAAGGTCTTGAACATTTACTACTACGTTCCTGAACAAAACCGGCCAAGCTGGGGAGCAGGGATGATATATTACCAGGTGTGGCTTTTACAGAAAAATAACTTCAACGCGCATGTCCTTCATGCCAAAAAACCGTACAAACTTGCTTTCATTGAAGTTGACTTGTCTTTTCAGTACATGGACAATAAAGCACTGAAATTAGAAAAAGAAGACTTTCTTATTATTCCCGAGTTTTATGCTGATCTTCCTGTGCTCCGAAAATATAATTGCAGGAAAATAGCCTTTGTCCAAAATGCGCATTACATATATGATGGATTAAAAATTGGCCAGAACTACGAAGACTTAGGCTTTGAGCGAGTTTTTTACTACATGGCGCACTTGCAAAAAATTTTACAACAGCTCACCTCACTTCCATTGTATGAAACGCCGCCATTTGTAGCGCCGTATTTTTATAATAACAATATAAACGGCG
>Ga0210040_10009374_pt1 | contig 11406 bp, 5 predicted proteins | sample CryGeyCG12114_NA_FD_185462 | JGI IMG/M metagenome (GOLD analysis project Ga0210040, IMG submission 185462) | Groundwater microbial communities from aquifer - Crystal Geyser CG19_WC_8/21/14_NA (SPAdes) (version 2) | ecosystem: Environmental > Aquatic > Deep subsurface > Groundwater | place: USA... | reverse complement strand
TGTGGGGGTGTTTTGGGGTGTGGGTGTGTTTTGGGTGTGGGGGTGTTTCGACTTTACGCATTTTTTGACGTTTTGGTGTGGGTGTGGGGGTGTTTTTAAAATTCTGCCCAACTTCTAGAATACGTCCGTTTTTGTGTTCCTTATTCTATGCAATATGAGCTGGTTGCACGCACTCAAGAAGTTTTTCTATCGAATTGTTTAGCGAAATGGCAACATCTGTACAAGTTATAAAAATGCAGTTTCGCGCTCCCTCATTGTTTGTTTTACTTGTGTCGAGCAACAGGAAGGATTTCATTGTTCAACGATCGTAAAGTAGTGGAAATCAATAGGAACCAGCTATAACACTGTGTGTGTGTGTTGCATTAAGTCATATTGTATTCCTTGCCTTGTTTGCAGACTTCTGATTTAGATTTTATTGGGGGGAACTTTTCTTTTGCTGGGTACAATGTGCGAAAATATTGATGCCAATGGGAAATCAGTTGAGATAAGGGATTAGATCTTTTAGTTGTGTTGTTTGTTCAGTCCACAGAGTTTTAATGCCTGTTGTTTATTTCACACAAACCACTTTCAAGTTTGTAGCCTGGTTTTCTTCATAGTAATTCCTTTTAATGGAACAGAAGCCTTGGAGAACGTGATTCGTGTGAGTTTCGAAAATTTGTTTTTTTTCAACCTTGTACACGTATATGATGGTTGAAAAACTTGCTTTTATGCGTGGATAAAGCATTTCTGAGATTTCTGACACGTGAGTTTGTAGTAGTAGCAGGAGACATCCACTACTTTTTGGAAATGCTATGTCTGTCTGTAGGTCTGTCGGTTTGTCCTCATCTGCTGAAAGCATGTTTATATTGTTACTGTCTGCTTCAAATTGAATGACACCTCTGCAATAGTGAGTTTATGCTATTTTGGTTTAATGGCCATTTGTTGAATTAATGGGAGAAAAGTGGCTTCACTGTCATGGCAACAAGTTTTCGGAAATTTCAACAAAAGAAATAAAACTGCGTGATTTCAAATGTAATTTTCTGAAAAAAACGTTGTTTTCACGAAACCAGCAGGAGAAAACAACCAATGCTATGCAACCAATGAATTAGTTCGTTGATCACACCCGGTATGGGGAAACGTAATAATGGCCAATAAGAGCCAACTTACCTGTGCTCATATATGATCGGATACGATCACCAGCATTAGCAAACATAGCGCACAAACTACTGTTTAGCTCTACATTTTAAAAATGTTAGTCGGTTGATTGGGTGACATTTCCGTTTATTCCAACGAGCTTTCGAGTCTCTGCCCTAATTTTTATCGACGAACCACCGAAAAACACATGTAAATCACGTTCATTTGGTTGAACGCAAATATTTACATTACATGTAAACATATTATTGTTTTTTCGTGTTCGTTTGCTACTAGGAATATATTGTTCGTTCGGTGTGCTATCTTGTCTTAGTTAGTTAGCCCATTCCTTGTTATTTTAACGCTAAGCACTTACGAGACTATTTCAAGACTGGAGCTTGGCGTTTTAGTCTCGCTGCTTCTTTGTGCAACTTTTATGAATATTTTGAGCTAGTTTAACGTGCAAAAGCTAATCAAACACATAATTCACAAAATTAAACCATTGAGTACTGCAAATTGTTTAACATATTTCCGTCCGTAGATTATCATCGCCATTGTAGTTTGATACAAAAAACCATTTGTAGAACAACTGATGTTACTTCCATATATTCGTTTAACGCGGTTTGTTTTCCTGGGATGACATTTCAAGTTCTGTTTGCTTCACGTTACTTGCACTTGTACTTGGTTCATATCTTTCAGATTCTTTAAATTAATTTTATATAGTAAAGTGACTCAATGGAAGGAAACTTTAAAAGTTTCATTTTCCATATTTAATAGAAGATGCCAATTGTGTATAGGTGCAAAAATGAATTCAAATTGAAATTCTACATGATTGAAATAAGACTTGAATTTCAATAACTTCTTATTGAACCTTTATATACTTGTCATTGACACGTGACGAGCTGTGTAAAGCAAAATGAGAAAGGCTGTTTAACGTGAAATGAAAAAGTGTTACGAAATAGCTACATGCTGTTTTCTGTTCTTTAAACTGTACGATATAATTCTCCAGTCATTCTTCATCCCCTTTTTGTTCCAAGCCACTCAGTTGTGTGAGGTCACGTCTGTTTCACATTAGTCATAGTGTAACAAACTACCATCCCCGACTATTAAACTTTCCGCAATTTTCCCAAATATTTGGTTTCTCCCTTCACGTATCAATGCATTACAAGTGTCAAACAAATACTAAATCGCTTTTGGCTTTTCTCCCTCAGCCATTGACCATACGATGCGTTTCAGTTGAGCTAGAATGCAATTTGTTCTTTCTCGAAACACACATGGCTTCTTCATTTGCACTCATAGTTCTAAAAATATTGGCCTGGTCTGAATGAAGAATGTTGACGGTTTTATTGCCTACAAAGTTTACTCAAGTTGCATCAACTTTTGTGCCACCAAATTACATAGGATACGTCAAGGAAAGTTACCCAACATCCATTTCCATTATATCTTTTCTTATTAGATTGCATGGTGGACTGCAATGCAGGCAGACCAATGACTCTATTCTTAAAACTATCAACTATTCTACTATCACTATAGATTTTCTCATGTTATTTCTCCCATTCCCAATCAACTAAAGCTTTCTACTATACAGAACTTAATAAGAACTAGTGGGTCCAAAAATTTTATTATTTAAAATGTTGAGTCCAACGTGCTTCCATTTGTCAACTATCTGTTGGTACAGTCTGAGTGAGTGACTAACTAACAATTTAACTGACATGAATTTATTCGTTTGCAGGCAAGCTCGTTCCATTTGCAGAACTATGCGTAGCCCATGCATCAGTTCTTACAATTTTGGCCATCAGTCTGGAAAGATATATTGCCATCTGTCGACCTCTCAGAGCCAACTATACATGCACTAAACATAGGGCTGTTGCCATATGCCTTGGCATATGGATCCTGGCAATTGTGGCAACAAGGTAGGTATGAGCTTCGATTATTAACAATTTATGAAAAAACTAATCTAGAACCTAAAATTTTGCAATATTTTAGCCCCATGTTTGTGATTGCGCAACACAAGATACTGCAATACCATGACAATACCTTGAAGTATGCTTGTCTCACCGAAGCTCACAGTGCTTGGAAACTAGCATTCTTCCTAAGTTCGATCGTCATATTCTATTTCGTTCCTGTTATTGTTCTGTTCGGTTTATATTGGACCATATCGCGACATTTAATGTCGGATCCTTCGGCTCCCAACAGATGTTGCCCTGATCATCCAAACATGAGAGCTCGAAGACAGGTATATATTAGATTTGGATGCCTATATTGTGCCACAGCTGTGAGCCATGCCAGTGCCATTAATTGCATTGTTGGACCTACTAATATTTAGAATCTACTTACTTACTCTACTCACTATTGCAGCCTCATTCTTTTTTTCCAGGTAGTCGTCATGTTGTGCACTGTCGTTGTCTTCTTCTTTGTTTGTCTGCTACCATTCCGCATTTTCAGTTTGTTCATCGCACTGTCTCCCCCATCCTATGTGAGTAACATGGGACAAGAGTTGTACTACAGTATTTTGTACTTCTGCCGTGTCATATTGTACTTCAACTCGGCTGTGAATCCCATTTTGTACAATGTGATGAGCTCCAAGGTATAATTAACTAGTTGATCATTTCATTTACATTTATAAACAATTGGTACACAGAGCGAGCGACTGACGGACGTAAAAGTTTATACAGATTGTGTAGAATAATTCAAATGGTTCCCTTGAATAAAGAATTATTCCCTTTTCTCGGACTGAATGACTTTAATTTTTGTGTCTAGTTTCGGGATGCTTTCTTCAAAGTTTTGGGCTGTCCTGCCACTCACCCAAGTAGGCGATGGTTATGCCGCCATTTGAGCAGACAGTCGACATTCACAACAACTTCGTCTCTGCCAACATCCAGTTTCAAGTCTACTACTGGCGTGTTCCATGGCAAGAAGTGTTGTAGCAATGGGGATTCTGTCAAGTTTCGGGATCTTATTGGATCGGATAAATGTGGACAAAGTGGACGGCATCCATTAGCTTTGCGAGCTTCATCGGGGCCGTGTTATCCGAATCCTCCAAGGCGTCAAATTAGCGCTGACTCAAGTGCTATTCATTCGCATTTGTTGAGGGATCAGCAGCAAAAGAAATCCATGCTGAGAGCGAATAGTGTTGTTTAAGAGGTTTTAAAAGTGGGCGATATTTTTTTGGAGGCGGCTTTTTATGCGTAACTCTTTTCACTTTTTATTATTTGCATCTTATTTGACTCCTGGGTTTCTCCTTGTGTTTTATTTTTATTCAAATTTAACAAATATTTAGATTTGACGTTATTTTTTACGAAGGCAATAAGCTCTTATGTTGCTATTAGAAGTCATAGTAGTAACTTGAGTGATGTTTGTACCTAACTGTTTTCTTTGACATTACAAAATGGGCAAACAGTACTTTTGAAATTACATTTTACATTTCAAAATTACATTAATTAAGATACTTTTTGTTTTTGTGTATAGTCAGTCGAGGAAAAGACCAAAACAGATCTGTTTATTTGTCATGCATAATTTGACGACAAATGTTGTGAGCTAAGAATGACGAGTAATTTGTCATGAGTGAAATGAAATGTCAGAGTAAATTACATGGTGCATATCATCCGTCTAGTGGAGAAAGAATTATGATGATACGATTTTCTTGAATGCAATGAGATATATCATGAGAAAGAGGAAAAAGAGGAAAGGTGCATAACCTTTGCCGTTCGTTGGGTTCTGGAATGTAACATGGCATACAATATTATTATTGGAATGCACACGTTGAATTAAATGTTTGTCTAGTAGTGTGTAGTTTTGTTGTGTGTCATTCTATTTACGCAAATAAATGCGCGTAGCTACTGTAGTCAGTAGTAGTTAATCATGTTGTTGTCATTTTCAGTCACATTCCAAGTTTCATACTAATATGACTTAACGAAAATAAATGCATGTTAAAGAAATTTGTGTACCTGTAGTGATGTAGTCAAGAAAAAAGGTGCAAAGAAGTATACCCAAAATAATAGATTGATGAAAGTGTGATAACGTTTTCTTATACAAGCTCTACCGTCAAACTGCTTGTGAAAGGCTGACTGTGAAAGCAAAGTGAAAAATAGCAAGAAAAGTTGAATTGAACAGTAGTTGCACTTATTTATCGGCAACCTAAATCATATCTGTTTTTATTGTGTGCAAAGAATAAGAGTAATACATTTTCTCTAATAATGTACATGTGAGCAGTATTATTACATTACTATACTGAACACATTAGTTTCAAAATGCATTTGACTGTAGATGATGTTAGTGTATTTTCCATGTAGATCTGACGAGCTAGCGATTTAAAGGAATCATTAATAAATCGTGTTTACAATATAAAAACATAATTAAAAAACCATCCAGATTCATTTTAAATCAATATTCTGATGTACTATAATGTCTGTAACATTTGTATGTGAATTAAAATGTGCTTATATACAATAGAACTTGAGTTTTATTTCAGGCGACTATTGTGATACTTTTAATCTAGTTGTATTCCATGCTCTGCATATTCCACAGCATGTTTATTGAGCACTATATTTTCCAGCTTGACATTTCCTAGCATTTCTCAAATCTAAATACACAAAACTCACACAAAACAAAAAAAATTTAAGCACATGAAAGTTTCATTAAATTGATTCAATTCATCTTGAGCTTGATATCCATCAATTCATAGGAAACTCCCTGCTCACACTATGATAAAAAATTCTTACTGTTTCGAGGTTGATAACTTTTTTATCAATGCGCTGAATCGCTGAACCTGACACAAACTAATTCTTATCAGTTCATATGAGACCATAATGCTAAAACAATTGACTGGGCAGTTTAATGGAGTGCGACCATTCCATTGTTCTTGTTTGCACAAACATTTTTCTTTATCATTTCCTATAGCTTTTCACTTGGCTACATTTTGCATTATTTTACGAAATGACAGTTACTCACTTGTTTATCCTTGAGGTCAATTTTAGCCACCATATTGCATTGCCTATTAAGCAAGTAAAGTACATTATTTGGCAAAAGGAAGATAACAGCTATCAAAATATACAGCGTGCACATTTTGTTGCAGTGACGCAGTCATCAATCAGCTCTAAGCTCACTTAATGCTAGAGTATACGTCTTTTGCACTCAAATGCAAGTGAGATCTAGTCCCTTCAGTAATTGATAGTATCTATTTGAATGAATTAGACGGGCGATCATAAGCTCCATCTGTTTTAAATGGAATTGTGGAGGCGGAAAGCCATTGTCTTCATTGGCCTTATTGAAGCATTGACTCTAAGTGGCTGCATTTTTGGATGGGTCAGTTTAATACATGTTCTACAACAAGACACTGTCTACAGGTGAAAAAAACTGAATTCATTTTGATTTCGAAAGTACTTTTAGTGGTTCGAAAAGGTAATCTATCCGATACAATTATTACTTTGGTACATCATTGATTTTGGGGTGACGTGAGATTTTTAAAAAGAAATCTTTCTCAAAAACAATTTTTACTCACCATTATAATCTTCTTGTGAATATTTAGCCACTTGTGTGAAGAAACTAACGAAATTAAAACTGCTGGCCAAACGGAGTCCGATTACTACATTCAGAATGATTTTGTTGAAATCTCAAATTCATACGGAGACCAATTATCTCAAACCACGGAATCTGAAATAGTGACATCAATAGCTTACGAAAATAACTCAAGGACTGATTCGAGTCATGTAAATCATTGAATATCTCTACTTCCGAATCCACAAGTATGTTACAGTATAAAATGGCATTCCCCTTATAAATACTATAGGTTCAGAGTTTTAAAATCTGCAGTGCTCAATCCAACGCTCTAGCACTAGTGTATACTGTGGCTGCCGTAAACTACGGCCTAGCATCAGTATTCATTGGATTTGCATTAGACCATTTGGGACTATGGGTGACAAGATTTATAGGAAGGTGAGATTCCCTGTGTCTTAACATAAACTAGTCCTTTTTATTAACCAAAGAGTAACAATTGACTGGATTCTATTCTAAAAATAGTGGTATGGTGGTAGTCGGATTTGTTTGTTTAGCATTCACTTCCAAAGGTATAAACTTCGGACTATGCAAACCTACTTTTTCCATTAATTTGCTTCTTGACACACAATAATAATTGCTCTCTATAATTAGATATTCCATGGCTTCTGTGGCCGGCCATGAACTTTATAGCATTGGGTTCCAATCAACTACGATTTAGCTCGTTCCAATTTGCAAATTTATGGCCAAAACAAAGAACCACTGTGCTCATCAGTTACAGTGCTGGGTATTCCATTTCTACCACACTCTTCTTATTAGTGCAGGTAGGTGAAGCAAGTTTTGTTGCGACAGAAGATGTAACGGGTTTTGCACAAATGAACATAAAACTTGAATTCAAACTTACTCCTAGTACATGCACGGAGGAGGAATGTCTTTGAAAATAATTGGACTCCTTTTAGCTTTGCTATCTTGTCTAACAATCCCTGCCACTCTTTTGATGCCCCATATCAAAATATATGAACACGAATACTCAAAAGAACCAAAGGACGAAGGAGCAGGAAAAGTTTTATTATCAAAACTTGAAAACGAGTCTAAAGTCGAAATCGCACCACTAGGGAAAGTATTTGACATAGATCCTTTGGGTAAGGAAAAAACTAACGATGCTAACTTATTTTATTTTACCGTGACGCGTGTACTGTTGTGCCGTTGTGCGTCGTCTATAAGGGATATTATATATATGTACGTCTATATACTATGTGTTGCAGAGGAGGACAATAAGGATACTCCAGTGTACAACAAGCTTACAGAGGGGACAAAGGAAGTCCCATTGTTAAAATCATTGTGCACCATTTCTGCTTTCCTTCATACCTACTGGCAGTTTATAAATTTTTTCCTCGTCTTGTTTTACTCCGCCTCGTTTAACTCATGGCTCTATAAAATTACAGATGATCAAGCGGAAAGTACGTTCACATATAAGGAATAATTTTAACTGTTCAACTAGCTGACAATGCTCTAACAGTTCCTATGTTAATTTCATAGTCGCATATTTCAACGGAATCACCGGACTTTGTTCTATCATCGCCCCTTTGTTTATCCCATTGGCTGGATTGTTCACGGACTGGCAAATCAAGAAAGCATCTCAACGTAAGAGAATGTTTAATTCATAGAACATTTTATTTGTTCTACAAATTAACTCAATTTCTAGTGGGTTCACTATATATAAATTGTATAGTTTTGAAGAGGAGTTTCATTGCATTTCCGGGTCTGAATTATTTGCAACAGTAGTGTGTACATAATAGGATGTGATGTGTGTTGAATGAAAGGCGAAGCTTAAAATGGAATTTACCGGTTTCCTGATTTAATTTTCTTAATTTTCAGATTCAGACCCGGTTACTAAATTGGCTGAAAAATTCAAAGCAACAGCAAACACGGTAATGGTGGCCACAGGTTTCATGTTGCTCACTATGATCTGCAAAATGTTTACTACTAGAACTGCCGTCTATTTCTCTCTTATATTCATTGCCGTTTCACGTCCATTTGTTGTAGGAAGCTGTACTTCTTACATACAAATGCGGTAAGAAGGAAATTTAATGCTTTAACGTTTTTCAGACTGGAACATTGTTCGATTAATTTCAACTCATGTAAATTGTTAACTCAAATGTAGATTTCATCAGGACCATTTCAACCGTCTGATGGGAATATTTCTGTCTACAGTTTCTCTATTATGTCTTGGACAGTTCCCTATCTTTCTGTGGATGTTCTCGTCTGATGAGAATTTCAGATATGTGAGGGATGAACGAATTAATTATGGTTAACGCAGTATGCTAAAACTAACATGGTTTCCTTATTTTTTCATGTACTTATTTAGGCTCATTGGCTGTTGATCACAGCTCTATTCTTGTCTCTAAGCAGTCCCTTGCACGTTATGATTGGTCCATTGGGGAGAAAGTATGCAGCAACAGAATTGAAGCAAAGAGAAAAAGAAGAGAACAATGACGAGGCATAAACTAAAAGACAGTGAAAACGGGGGAAATTGATAGGATATACATTCTAAAATGATTTGTTGCTGTGGATTCCTGGAATCAGTAGACCTCGACTGCACAGCAGTAGAAATCGCATGTACACTGTGCTCATTTTAATGACGAATCTTAGAAAATAAAATACTTTTTTAATTTATTGTCCATAAAAAATTATTCTATCAGTACCTTAGAAACAAATACAAAAACATTAGTTTAAAATTGCTTTAGTCATTATTGGAAGAGTGTTCCCTCCAGCCAATGCTAGCCTGTGGGCACCAGTGTTACTGAAATCTTCTTCGTCAGCGCTGAACGAGCTACTGGCGTTTGCATTATCGTCAGATTCATTATTATTACTACTGCTTAGATCAATGCTCGATCTTAATTCTATGACTTGTTCAATAAATGATTTCTTGTTCACTAGACAAGGAATTGGATCCAAAAACTTAATTGGCTCTTCTTTTACAGGAGGAGCGTTGTAGTCTTCTTTGCTCTTAGAATCAATAGCAACTTGGACAACTTCTGAGCTTTTTCCAGGTTCTTCCGGTGGAGTTTTTGGTTCGTAATCCTTGCCAAAACTTTTGAAAAAGTCAGCAGCCGATGCTTTCACGGTCCTTATAGGAGAAATGTCCCCTATCTTTTCGAACATGGGCGATTCTTCATCAGAATCACTAGAACTAATGTCCTCAGGATCTGCAACGTCAACTGGAGGGTTCTCATTTTTACAAAGGCTTTCATTAAAAACAGGCGACCCTGATTTCAAAAATGATGGAGGTGTAGATACTTCTGACTTGAATTTCTCTTCAGTTTTTATGCCGGCTAGACTATCATAAAATTCTGAAACTCGTGCTTCTTCGTTTAGCTCTTTCTCAGTTTTTACGTTTTCCTTCGTTTCTGCACGCAACTCCATTTCCATCTCTGTTGATTTTCCATTTACTTCTGCATATGGGACGGAATGGGTAGAATCTGATGGTTCAGGCGTATGAGGCACATGGTCTTCATACTCTTCATCTAAGATTTAGAAAAACACTCTATGTTGATAGCTATAATACTAAATGCATAATTATCAAAACTGCCTTAGTCACTTACCTGATTGATCGATTTCCATATCTATATTTTGTTCTGGGTTATCCTCAGCAGGGGCTGGACGCTCTACTCCCATGTACTTGTAGACTTCATCTTCCACCGATGACAAGAATATAGAATTTATCTTGGGGTTTACAATTTGGTCCACTAAACTTTCAATGCCCGGTGAAAAATATGATGATCTACAATAAAAAGTGGTTTAATTAAGCCTTAAGCCTACTTTAATTTTTCTTTACGAAACGATTAAACTATAGTAGCATAATGAGAGTGAAGACTTCTTACTTGACAATTTTTTCCCTGAGTTTATCCCGAACTCGGTTTTTGACCATTGTTGGCACCCATTGGGAGGCTCGTAAAAACGCATCCACAGTATTGTTCATTTTCGAAAACAAATTATTATACGCGGGCTGAAATACACACATAAGGATTATAATTGACTAAAACTCAAACTTCTAAATTATATTCTGTAAAATTGAAGCTGAATTGACCTATTGGCCACAAGCTAATTACAAGGTCTCACATAAGTATCGATGTCACTCATACAGCTTTTACGAAACTGATCAAACACGCCATTAATTTTTAATTGATGAAGAACTCCTTCCACAACTTTTTCATCTTCGGGAGTCATTTCAGGCCCATTATCGCAAGTGGCAGATTGGGCAGAATCTGGAGGTGGGGGACGCTGAGGAGGGGGATAAGGGGCATATGATGGAGCTCTTGTTTGTGATTCAGATTCTTGAGGCGGATAATAGCCCGAAGAATAATTAGAAACTGAAGTCTGCGATTGCTCATAGCTCTGATAGTAACCTCGACCATGAGAGCCACTAGTACGCTCAGAATAGCTACTAGTACTAGATGAAGATACATTTGAATATCTCCCTCCGTGGGAGCTGGAGTAATTCCTTTTTCCATAATTAGAATTCTAGAAAGCAAAAGGGAATGAATAGTTGTAAGCTTACTTAACAACTTTAATGGGAATATACTAAAAAACCAATAAATGAAGCGAAACTCACCGAACGAAATCGACCCCTGTCTCGATCGAATCGGTCTCTGTCCCCTCGCTGAAATCCATAACCATAGCTGCTATAGCTAGACATTTTGTTTCAATTTTCGATTAGTTATCGTTCCGAATCGTATACTATTTTAAAATATACATCACATCCAGAGTTCGAACTCCTGACGTGAAATATCAACTATATGA
>Ga0210040_10009373_pt1 | contig 11406 bp, 1 predicted proteins | sample CryGeyCG12114_NA_FD_185462 | JGI IMG/M metagenome (GOLD analysis project Ga0210040, IMG submission 185462) | Groundwater microbial communities from aquifer - Crystal Geyser CG19_WC_8/21/14_NA (SPAdes) (version 2) | ecosystem: Environmental > Aquatic > Deep subsurface > Groundwater | place: USA... | reverse complement strand
GATCTTGCCGTTCTCGACGCGCACGCCGGCGACGTAGCCGGCGTCCGCCGCGGTGATCGCGCCGTCGCCGTCCAGGTCGGCCAGGCCGTTCACGAACGGCAGCGCCTGGGCGCAGCTCGTGGTGCCGGCGTCGCCGTCGCCGCCCAGGGAGACTCCGGTGACCGTGCGGGTCGCCGGGTTGTAGGCGGCGGCCGCGGTGAAGCTGCCGGTGTCCCCGACCAGCAGGTCGGTGCCTGCGTCGCCCTGCACCAGGTCCGGGCCGGTCCCGCCGGTCAGGCGGTCGTCGCCCTCCCCGCCGGAGACCAGGTCCGCCCCCGCGTCGCCGGCGAGCGTGTCCTCGCCGCCGTAGCCGTAGACGGTGTCGGCGCCGCTGCCGCCGCGCAGGTCGTCGGCGTAGCCGGGGGCGCCGGCGGTGCCGAGGTCGCCCTCGACCAGGTCGTCGCCGGCGTTCCCGCAGACGAGGTCGTCGTCGCGGCCGCCCTTGATGCGGTCCGCTCCACCGCCTCCGAAGATCTGGTCGTCGCCGAACTCGCCCTCCACCCGGTCCGCTCCGCCGTCGCCGTCCGCCTCGCACTGGTTGGCGACACCGCTGGCGGGCAGCGTGGTGCCCGCGGGCAGGGAGCCGGACGGGTCGTCACCGAACAGGGCGTCCTCGCCGAACAGGCCCGACACCTCGTCGTCGCCCGCGCCGCCGATCACGCGGTCGGCCTTGTCCTGCAGGGCGTCCTCGAGCGCCGCCCGCTGGGTGGCGTCCTGCGGGAAGCGCTTGGCCGCCGCTGCCTTCGCCAGCACCGGGTTGAGCCCGGGGCCACCGGCCGCGCTGTCGTCGCCGCTGCCCGCGTCCAGCTGGTCGCTGCCGGCGCCGCCGGTGAGCGCGTCGTCGTCGGCGCCGCCGTTGACAGTGTCGTCGCCCAGGCCGCCGTCGAGGGCGTCCTCGCCCGCGTCGCCGTCCACGGTGTCGTTGCCGGCGCCGCCGCGCAGGATGTCCGCGTCGGCCCCGCCGGAGAGCCTGTCCTGGCCGCCGCCGCTCTCGATGCGGTCGCGGCCGGTCCCGCCGTCCGCCGTGACGGGCAGGTCGAAGGCGACCGGCTTGCCGGCGCTGTCGCTGCCGTCCCCGAAGAGCAGGTAGTCGTCCCCGGTGCCGGCGGCGGCCGTGATCCGGCCGCCGGCCGGGACGGCGTAGTCCTGCTGGATGCCGAAGGCGGTCACGGAGACCCTCCGGGCAGCGATCTGCCGCACGTCGACGGACTCGTCGATCTCGTCGGCCATGAACTTGCGGTCCGCGGCGTGGTCGCCCAGGTTCAGCCGCAGGTTGCCGCCGACCTCCGTGGCGAGCACCGGCTGGGGTGGGTCGCACTTGCTCTCGAAGAGCGTGACGGGCCCGTACTTGTAGAGCGTGTAGTTCCACGTCTTGCTCCAGAAGAGCATGTTGACCTCGACGAAGAACCCGAGCGACAGGGACATCGTCCCCTTCACGTCGAACATGCACCACGGGTCCCGGCCCAGGCTCGCGAACTCCGCGAAGCGCATCTTCCCGTCGGGCTGGGGGTCCTGCAGGTCGAACAGCAGGCCCAGGGTCACCGACCCGCGCAGGCCGACCTTGAAGATCGCGACGGAGATGGACGCACCGAGCGAGGCGGTCGCCAGGAAGCGCACCTCGGGGACGTCGTTGCCGTTGTCGTCGAGGTCGTCGACGTACAGCCCCTCGAGCACGCCGCCGCCGTACTGGGAGAGCCCGGCCGTGTCGTAGCCCATGACCAGGCGGGCGTCGACGGAGAACGCGAGGCCGATGTCGATGCTGATCGGCACCGGACCGGCCATGAACGGACCGAAGGACATGCTCAGCGCGGCGTCCGCGTGCAGGACGCCGAAGTCCATGTGGACCAGGTCGGCCTGCGAGCCCAGGAGCATGCCGTAGACCTCGGTGGCGTTGCTCAGGAAGGGGAACGTCGGCAGGCCGTAGCCCGTCAGACCCTTGGTCGTCTGCTTGGTCGCGGTCTGGTTCAGGTCCTTGCCGATGCACTTGTCCGCGCAGTCGCGCAGCGGCTTCACGGTCTCGGTCTTCGAGACGTCGTTGCCGGACTGGCCGAACGTGGGGCGGGTGCTGAAGATCCCGTTGACCGCCCTCGTGGTGGTGCGGGTGCAGGTGCTGGGCAGCTTCTTGCCGTCCTCCGTCTTGCCGCAGGTGCCGGTCATGTTGGTGGTGTCGACCTTGAAGCCACCCGTGCCGCGGATGCCGGCGGTGTCCCCCTGGCCCGTGCCGCTGCTGACCGTGCCGAAGCCCATGATCCCGGGCGTCGCCGCCTGCAGCCCGCCGAGCCCGTCGATGGTCTTCATCAGGGTCAGGAAGGTGCGGACCATGTCCGCCGCCTTCTCCTGCTTCGGGGTCGTCGCCCGGCCACGGGCGCGGGCCAGCGCGATCTCGAGCATGGTGTAGACGGTGACCTTGCCGTTGCCGGTCTTCTCCGACACGTCGGAGATGACGGGGATGGGCGTGGTCAGGGTGTCGATGAACGGCGCGATCGGCTTGGTCTTCTCGCCGATGTCCTTCAGGACCGGCCCGAAGGTGCCCCAGAAGGTGTTCAGGTCCATGTACATGTCGCGGTACTCGAGCTGCTCGACCGGCTCCGCGGTGCGGGTGTCGTGCTGCAGGTGCAGGGACCCGACCATCTTCGGCAGGCTGAGCGCGCCGACCAGCTCGTTGTCCGTGACCACCCAGCCGTCGAGGTTGGCGTCCGCGTCGACGTCGACCTCGGTGGCCTCCTCGTCGAGCAGCAGGTCGTCCAGGGGCAGCCGGTCCCCGCCGCCCTTCGGCTTCAGCGTCACCGTCGTGAGCAGGTCGGTGCGGCTGCGGTCGTGCAGGTGGGTGCCGGAGGTGCCGTCCCAGCCGTTCACGTCGCCGTCCGGGGTGGCGGTGCCGTCGTACAGGCTGGCCTGCAGCAGTCCGAGCTCGACGTCGATGCAGCGGTTCGCCTGGAACTCGCTGGGCTTGCTGGAGGCGACGCCCGCGGGCGCGGGCGCCTTCGCGCGCTCCTCGTCGGTGGTGATGCCGGCCCGGCAGGCGCCGGTGGCGTCGGGCAGCTGCACGCGGGCCCCGACCTGCACCCGTCCGCCGCCGGCGCCGGTGCCGAGGTACGGGCCGTCCTTGCGGTTCAGGCCGAAGTCGAGCGCCGCGGACCAGCCGGCCCTGCTCGGCAGCTCGGCGTCGGAGGTGATCTGCAGGCCGGGCACACCGAGGGAGAACGGCACGTCCACCGCAGCGGCGTCCCCGCAGTTGGTGCAGCCCTTCTCCGGCGCGAGCTGGCCGGTCTTGAGGTTGGCGCCGACCGGGACCGTCACGTGGACGTCGGCGATGGTGCCGACCCCCGCGTCGCTCTTGCAGGGGCCGGTGTCGCAGGTGAGCGTCACGGTGACCGCCCCGAGCCGCTCGGCGTCCTCGCTGCCCGCGAGGCCGTCGGTGATCCGCTTCTCCAGCTGCGTCCGCAGCGCTCCCGCGGAGCCCTGGTCCTGCAGCCCGTCGCCGATCCCGCTGAGGGCGCCCGCGACGTCGACGAGCCCGTGGCTCACGTCCGCGCCGGCGGCCAGGTCGGTGCCGACCAGGCCGACGGACTGGCCGGTGGCGGTGCCGTCGAGGTAGCCGTCGACGAGGCTGGGGAGGAAGGGCAGGCCGAGGTCGACCAGGCCGAAGTCGAGCGGCTCGCCCCCCAGCTGCGCCGTGGTGAGCGCCGCCGGCACCTTCTTGGTCTCCTTGCTCAGGTCGGTCCCGTACGACACGGTGCCGAGGTAGGCGCCCTTGGTCGTGGAGCCGTCGACGTTCTTGTCGTCGGTGGAGGAGACCCCGACCCGGGCGCAGACCGCACCCTCCGTGCCGCCGCAGTCGACGGTGCCGCCGGCCTTCAGCTCGCCCGCGAGGCCCTCGAGGAAGGTGACCTCGGCCGCGTCCAGGGAGTCCAGCCGGGCGTCCGCACCGGCCAGCAGGCTGTACGCGAGGTCCGCCTTCACGACCGACGCGCCGCCCAGCTCGTACCCGTCACCGACAGTCCAGGCGACGGCCGGCGCGGCGCAGACGAGCCGGTCCGTGGTGACCTCGCTGATCGTGCAGTCCTTGCGCGTGGTGGTGTTGCGGACGGTGTCCGTGCCGACGACCAGGTCCATCTCGTCGAAGCCCGCACCGGGGGAGTAGAGGCCGGGGCCGGCGGAGGCCGTCCAGGCGTCGCCCGTGGTCCACGCCTTCGGCCCGGTCCCGCTGCCGGCGAGCGCCGCGGCGCAGGTGGCCGTGGTGGCGGTGACCGAGGCGACCGTGCAGGTCGCGCTGTCCGTGGTGTTGGTGAGCACGGTGCCGGTCGTGACGCCCGCCTCGACCAGGTCCGTCGCGGTGTCGGTCAGCACCGTCGGCGAGCTGACGCGGTAGGCGGTGCCCGCGGCCCACCGGCCGCTGCTCAGGCCGCTGCACGTCAGCGTGGTCGCGGCCGCCGCGGTGACCGTGCACCAGCCGGCGCTCACGCCCTTCGCGTCCAGCCGCTCCAGGACCTGGCCGACCAGGCCGGAGGGGAAGGCCGCCCCGGTGTCGACCAGCTCGGTCGTGCTCTCCGAGCCGGCGGCGGGAGCCGTCGTCGGACCGGTGGCCGTCCCGCTGGCCGCCGGCGCGCCCGTCTGCTTGCCGATCAGCGCGGCGTGCTTGCCGGTCTGCTTCGCGGACGCGCCGACCCGGAGCTCGGTGCCGCCGTAGCTGCCGGTGAAGTCCAGGCCGGTGCCGTCCGCCTCGGCGTGCAGGGCGCTCACGCCGGTGCTGTCGAGCACCGTCACGTCGTTGGGGTCGATCCCGGCGTCCAGCGGGACGGCCAGGTCGAGGCGGGCCGTGGAGTCCCAGGTGAACGGGAGCTCGACCGGCTGGTCCGGGGTGCTGGCCAGCACGACCCCGGCAGGCCCGACGGGCAGGCGGACCGCGACGTCGCTGTGCTCGTCACCGTCGAGGTCCCCCGTGCCGGAGCGGGTCAGGTCGCCCAGCTCCAGCACGAGGTGCCGGACCGCCCGGCCGCCCGTGACCGGGGTCTGGTAGGAGGCGGTGGTGGCGCTGACCTCGGCCTCGAGGTCGGTGTCCATCTTGGCCACGAGCTCCTGCAGCGTGCCGGGAGCCGCGTTCGTGATCTTGTTGGTGTCCGGGTTGCCCTTGCCGGTCTGCTGGAGCGCGTCGCGCAGCGCGCCCATCGCGGCCGCGGTCTCGGCGAACTGCGGCACGAGCTGGCGCGGCGTCACGCCGACCAGCGGCAGCGGCGCCGTGAAGCTCCCACCCTCGTAGTTCGCGAGCTGTCCGGCGAGGTCGGCGTAGGCCTCCACGACCAGCGTGCCGAAGGCCTGGTCGTCGCCCTGCACCTCGTACCGGTCACCGGGGCCCCAGTCGTCCGCCTGCTGCGGCGTGCCGTCCACGAGCTCGTACGCGCCGTCGAGCCCGGTCTTGAGCCCGCCCGCCAGGCCGGGGACCGTGGCGCCGTCCTGGTCGCCGGCACAGGTGAGCGTGGTGTCGCTGAGGACCTTGATGCCGGTGCAGGCCGCGCCGGTGGTGCGGTTGTAGATCGTCAGGTCCACCACGGTGCCGGCGCGCTGGGCCTCCGGGATCACGAACCCGAAGGCGGACAGGAAGTGGGCCGAGCTGTCGGTCAGCACCTTGCCGGGCGTCGTCGCGGTCGACAGCCCGGTCACCTGCGGCTTGATGTCGTACGGCAGCAGCGTGCTGCGGTAGTCGTCGGTGATCGTCACCGCCGGCTCCACGTCCAGCCCGAGCTCGTCCCAGCGCACCCCGACGGTGTACGGGCCGGGCGCCAGCTCCTTCAGCGGCGCGGCGGCGGCCACCTGCAGGGAGCCGGAGAACGTCAGGTTGCGGGCGCCCTGCACGAACAGGTCGACGCCCTCGTCCTCGGTGACGACGGCCTTGCCGCTCGCGTCGTTGCCGATGCTGCCCAGCACGCGGCGCAGCAGCACCGAGCCGCCGACGCCCGTGCCGTTCTTGCCCGCGGCCTCCGGCGTGAGGTCGACCCGCAGGACCGGCTTGCTCGCGTCCTTCTTCTCCAGCGTGTAGCCGCCCCCGGTGGCCGTCACCCCGAGGTAGCCGACCTGCGCGTCGAGGACGTACCCGGCCTTCGGCTGCACCGCCAGGCTCTGCAGCTCCAGCTCTCCGCCCTGGCCGGGAACCGCGAAGAAGCGGTCGCTCTGCTTGTCGTCCCCGTGCAGCGGGTCCAGGTCCTTGACGGCCCCGTCGTCGACGAGGGACACCCCGAAGCCGACGTCGAGCTTCGCACCGCCGGCGTCGAGGGTGATCTCGCCGTCCCCCTCGCTCGCCGGGGCCAGACCGGTCAGGTGGGCGACGGGGCGCAGCAGGTCGCCGACGTCCAGCGTCGCCTTGGTCGGCGCCGGGTCCGTGCTCTGCGCCAGCCCGAAGGTCAGCGCCTTGGTGGCCGCGTCGTAGCCCAGCCGGACGCCCTGGCCCGAGGGGGGAGCGTTGGCGCCGAACAGGGCCCGCTGGAGCGCGGCCTGCAGCTCGCTGACGGTCTCGACGCGGCGCTCGGCGGTGTGCTCGGTGCCGGTCGAGCCGGTGTCGGCGACGTCCGTCCAGCTGACCGAGGTCCGGGGCTCCGTCGCCGTGCCGGTGATGACGACGTTGGAGCTCGGGGTCTTGCCGACCGAGCCGTCCGTCGCGCCCGTGCCCAGGGTGCCCCGGTCGGTCGTCCAGGAGGCCGAGCCGGCCTGCGCGTCCGCGGCGGCGTACGCCTGGCAGTACCAGGTGTCACCGGGCAGCGTCCTGGAGGTCGGGGGGTTGGTGTCGGTCTTGCCGCAGAGGATCTGCGCGTCGCTCTGCCGCTGCACGAAGTCGCTGATCGCCTGCCCCGGTGCGTACGCGTCGCTGATCTTGCCGGACGTCAGCGGCAGGGGCGCGTCGCCGGCGGCCTCGGCGGCCTGCAGGGCGGTGCCGAACAGGCCGACGCCCGACAGCAGCTGGGCGGCCGGGACGGCGCCGAAGGGCGCCAGCTCCGGCGTGACGGTCAGCACCGGCTTCTCGGCCACCCCGGTCGCTGTGCGGTTCGGCACGCTCCAGGTGAGGTCCCCGCCGCTGGCGGTGTCCCCGGGCAGCACCTTGCGCTCGAGCTGCAGGGCGACGTCGACGTCCGGCTTGGCCGGGGCGTCCTGGAGCGCGACCGGCGCGAGGTCGGACGGCAGCACGGTCGACCACTCCAGCTGCGTGATCTTTCCGTCCCCGTCCGGGTCGGTGTAGGCGAGCGTGCTCCGCCGGTCGAAGGCGACGCGGCCGGCCACGTCGACGTCCGCCACGCCGTACGTCGCGGGCACGCTCACGGCGGTGTTGGAGCCGGCGGAAGCGACCGACAGCACGGGCGGGGCGTCCAGGCGCAGCCGGCTCCCGGCGGGAGCGGCCGCGTCGTAGCTGAGGTCGAAGCTGCCGGACAGGCTCGCCGTCACGGGCACCCTGGTCGCGGGCACGTCCGCGTCGCCGACGACCGAGAGCACCACCTGCTCCTGGTCCTCCAGGCCCTCCTGGTGGACCAGCCTGGTCTCCACGTGGTCCAGCGGCACGTTGCGCTGGCCGGTGACGTCCACGCCGAAGCGGATGTCGAGCCCGCCCGCGTCGCTCGTCACGCTGGCCCCGGTCACCCGGACCGCCACCCCGTCGGAGCCCGCCTTCGTCGTGGCGCCCGTCAGGGCGTCGACGAGGTCGCTGTTGGAGGCGCCACCGCCGCTGGCGAGCGGTGCCAGCGCCTCGCCGAGGGTGTCCTGCAGGACCGAGTCCAGGCGCAGCAGCTCGCGGGTGCTCCGCCCCACCATCGGCAGCGGCTCCCCCAGCTCCTTGCTGAGCGCGAGCCCGTCCAGGGCCGCGCTGAAGCTCTGCAGCCCCTTGGCTGCGGCGTTGGCATCGGTGGGCGCCTCCCCGGCCGCCACCGCGGGGGTGCTGACGGGCACGGCGACCAGGGAGGTGGCGAGGGCGAGAGCGACGACGACGGCGGGGCGGCGCATGAGGAGCTCCACGATCTCGGGAGCCCAGGCCTGGCCTGGTCCCCGGTTGACCGCCGGTCGGCATACCGGCAGATCGTCAGGAGTACTGGAGGGCCGGGCCCCGGTGACCGGCGTGCCGGGCAGATGACCCCGAGACCGTCCGGTGGAGCTGCGGAGGACTGGTCACATCGGGCCACGGGTCGTAGGCCGCGGGGCGGCAGGGGGCGGCGCAGCGGCCTGCCGGTCGCCGCCCGGCCGCAGCGGCGCCAGCCGGGCGGCCAGCTGCGTGCGCGAGGTCAGCTCCAGCTTGCGGAACACCCGGCGCAGGTGGGCCTCCACGGTCTTGCTGCTCATCAGCAGCCGCTCCGCGATCTGCCGGTTGGTGAGGCTCCCGGCCGCGAGGTGGGCGACCTGCCGCTCGGTGGGCGTGAGCGAGGGCTCCCCGCTCAGCCGCTGCCGCGGGGGACGTCCCTCGCCTCCTGTCACCGCGCTGCGCAGGCGGTCGGCGAGCAGCCCCGCCGAGCACGTGACGGCCAGCTCGAGCGCCCGCTCCAGGACCCGTCGCGCGGCGGTCCGCTCTCCGTCCGCCGCGAGCAGTCCGGCCTGCGTCTCGAGCGCCTGCGCGAGCTCCAGCCGGGCCGGGCTGTCCTCCAGCAGGCGCACCGCCTCGGTGGCGGGCGCCAGGCCCTGTCCCTCGGCGGCGAGCAGTGCCGTCACGTGCAGGCCGGCCGCGACCGCGCGGGGCGTCCCCAGCGCGTCGGCGATCCGCCGGTGCTGCGCCACGAGGTCCGCCGCCAGGTCGCGCTGCCCCAGCGCGGCGGCGGCCCGCGCGCCCCCGAGCAGCCAGGCGACGTCCACGAGCTGCGCCCAGCCGGCGTCCTCGTAGCTCTGCCGTCCGAGCTGGAAGTCCCGCAGCGCACCCTCGAGGTCGCCGCGCGCGCCGCGCCAGGCCGCCCGCGCCTCGAGCAGCCAGAAGTGCAGCGCCGACCGGGGAGCGCTGGTGCCGGGCAGCGCGCTCCCCGCGAGCACCCTGCCCGCCTCGTCCACCTCCCCGCGGGCCAGCAGCAGCCGTACCTGCGTGGCGTGCAGCAGCGGGCGCGCGAAGTGGCTGCCGTTGCTGACGGCCAGGCCGGCCTCGACGTGGGCCTGCGCCGTGCGCAGGTCCCCGCGCAGCAGGGCGGCCCGGGACAGGTAGCCGCGGGTCATGGCCAGGGGGACGAGCAGCCCGCGGTCGTCGGCGCGGGCCCGGGCCAGCTCGAGGTGCTGCTCGGCGGCATCGAGCCGGTCCGTGCACAGCAGGGTCTGCACGGCGATGTAGAGCGCGGAGCCGTCCGGCCCCAGCCGTCCCGCGGCGAGGCTGCGCTCGGCCTGGGCTGCCGCCGGAGCGGCGGCGCCGCCCTCCTGCAGGCGGGTGAGCGACCCGTGCGCCTCCAGGAGATCCCGGACGGGGGGCCACAACCGCTGCGCCTGCTCGCTGCGTCCACGCAGCGAGGCGAGCCGCTCGCGGGCCAGCCGGGGGCGGAGGGCCACGCGCGCGAAGCCCGCCAGCTCGGCCTGCACGCGGACGGCGAGCAGGGGGTCGACCGGCTGGGCTCCCCCGGGGTGGTCGTCGAGGTCGAGCAGGGTCTGCAGCGCCTGGTCCGCGTCGCCCCGCGCGTTCTGGCAGCGCGCCAGGCTGAAGGCGGCGAGCGCGCGCTGGGTGCTGTCCCTGGCCTCGTCCACCGCGGCGCGCAGGTGCAGCTCGGACGGCTCGAGCTCCAGCCCGTACGCCTCGCAGTTGCCCAGCGTGCGGCTGATCTCCGACACGTCCGCGGGCGGGGGCGGCTCGGACAGGGCCCGGCGCAGGTAGACGATGGCGGCCGTCGGCGTGCCGCGCCGGCGTGCCTGGTCCGCGGCGGCGACGAGGACGTCCACCCGGTCGGGGCGCTGCTGCGGCGGCGTCAGCAGGAGGTGGGAGGCCACGCGCTCCGGCGCGGCGCCACGGGCGGCGAGCAGTCCCGCTGCCCGGTCGTGCTCGCGCACCCGCTCGCCCGGGGACAGCAGCTCGAGCAGCGCGTCACGCACCAGCGCGTGCACGAAGTACGCCGGGTCGACCTGCTCGAGCACGCCCTGCTGCACCAGCACGTCGGCCGCGCCGACGGCGCTCCGGTCGTCGAGCCCCGCGAGGCGCGCCCCCGTCGCCAGGTCCGAGCCCTCGCCGAGCAGCGCGAGGCGGGTCGCGAGCCGCTGCGTCCCAGGGGGCAGGTGGTGCAGTCGCGCGCGGACGTGCCGCGTCACCCCGCCGGGGCGGGCCGCCAGGACCGCGGGCACGGACGCGGCCGACGGCGAGACCCCCGCCGCGGCCAGTGCGCGCAGCAGCTCCCGCAGGTAGAGCGGGTTGCCGCCGGTGGTCTCGCGGCAGGCCCGCACGAACGCGGCGTCGGCGTCGTCCGGCAGCTGCTCGCGGATCGCTGCCGCCACCGCATCCGTGCTGAGCGCCCGGGGCTCGAACCGCGCCGCCGCCTGCGCCACCAGAGCGTCCAGCAGCCCGGCCGGGCCGGGGTGGCCGGCGCGCGACGCCACGACCGCGAGCACCGGCAGCTGCTCGACCCGCCGGGCGAGGAAGTCCAGCAGCTGCATCGACGGGACGTCGGCCCACTGGGCGTCGTCGACGAGCAGCACCACGGGCCCGCTCCGGCTCAAGCGGACCAGGAGGTCGGTCAGGCTCGCGAGGACGGCGAACAGGGACGGCGGCACGGCGCCGTCACCGGCCAGCACCGCGGCGCTGGCGGGGTCCAGCGGAGTGTCGGCATCGGCGAGCGGCACCGAGAGGGAGGCGAACAGCTGCCGGACGACCCCGAACGCGAACTCCTGCTCGAGCTCGCTGCCGCGAGCCCGCCCCACCCGCAGGCCCACCCCCAGCGCGGCGCGCTCGGTCCAGCGCAGCAGAGCCGTCTTGCCCATCCCGGGCGCCGCCTCGAGGACGGCGGTCCCGCCCCGGCCGGCCGCCACGGCGTTGAGCAGCTGCCGGATGCCGGCGAGCTCGGCTCCCCGCTCCAGCAGCCCGGTGGGCTCCTCGTGCTCCACGACGCCAGATACAACACCCTCGGCTGACACGCCGTGAGGCCAACGCCTCGGCGGGTCACTCCCGGTGCAGCAGCGGCAGCTCGTGCGCCAGCAGCCCGGCGCGCTCGCCGCTCGCGCGCAGCCGGCCGTCGGCCGCGGCCGCTGCCCAGCTGAGGTGCCCGCTCGCGAGCTGCACCCAGGCCGCCGGCTCCACCTCCACGACGTTCGGCGGGGTGCCGCGGGTGTGCCGGGGACCGGGGACGCACTGCACCGCGGCGTACGGGGGGATGCGCAGCTCGACCGTCCGCCCGGGCACCCGGGCGGCCAGCTCCTGCGCGAGCCCGCGGCAGGCGAGCTTGA
>Ga0210040_10009372_pt1 | contig 11408 bp, 17 predicted proteins | sample CryGeyCG12114_NA_FD_185462 | JGI IMG/M metagenome (GOLD analysis project Ga0210040, IMG submission 185462) | Groundwater microbial communities from aquifer - Crystal Geyser CG19_WC_8/21/14_NA (SPAdes) (version 2) | ecosystem: Environmental > Aquatic > Deep subsurface > Groundwater | place: USA... | reverse complement strand
ACGCACGCGCTGCCGCTGGAGCAGTTCAGCCAGGCGCTGGACCTCATGCGCAGCGGCGAGGGCGTCAAGGTGCAGGTCCTGCCCGGCGGCGCCGAGGGCTGACGGGTGGCACGCAGCCCGGCAAGCCGGGCTGGGTGCCGCCGGTCAGGCGGCGTGGGGGTGCTGGCGCTGGGCCCAGGTCTGGGTGAGGCGGTCGAGGGCTGGGAGCCAGGGTGGTGGTGGCACGCGGGGTGAGGACCGGTCCGGGGGGTGCCAGGTGACCTGCGCTCCGATGAGTTCTCCTCGCCATCCTTGGCGGTGGACGAGGCGGTGGTGGTACCCGCACAGCGCCGTCCCGTTCCGCTCCGACGTCGAGCCGCCGGCTGAGTAGGCGGTCAGGTGGTGGGCCTGGCACCAGCCCACGGGGCGGGTGCAGGTGGGGAACGTGCATCCGCGGTCGCGGGCGAGGATCGCCCTGCGGATCAGGGTGGGGAACGCGTAGACGGTCCGGCCGACGTCCAGGGGTGAGCCGTCCGCGCCGACCAGGACCGGGACCACTTCGGCGTCGCACGCCAGGACCCCCACGGTCGAGGCCGAGACGGGGGCGCCGCCGTCGAGCAGACCGGGTGCGACGCCCGGCCCGGTCGGGTGCTGCAGCGTGTCGACCGGGACGGAGACCACCAGGCGGGGTCGGGCGGACTCCGTGGCGGTCGGAGGAGCGAGGGAGTGCTCGGCGAGCTGCACCAGGGCGTCAGCGCGCCGCCGCGCGGCTGAGCGCCGGTCCGGCAGCCCGATGCGAGCCGGTTCCGGTGCCGACAAGGGATCGAGCGCGGCCGCGAGGGTGGCCCCGCCGACGGCGTCCAGGACCCCGGACAACAACCAGGTGCCCTCGTCGGTCTGCGTGCCCCGCACCTCCCGCGCCGCCACCGCGGTGTCTTCCTCGCGGGCGAGGTCCGCGCCGGCGTCGGGGGACAACCGGTGACGCAGGGCGCGGGCGACGTGCGCGAGCTGGCGGGGGTCCAGGCTCCCCGCCTGCCCCACCAGGAAACGCTCAGCCTCGGCGCGGGTGGCCGGGTCGAGGGACGCGTCCAAGCGGCCCATGGCCCGGTGCACCACGAGGGCGTGCTCCACGCCCAGGTCACCGGCGGCCAGCGCCGCGCCGGTCACCGCGAGGGGCCCGTTCAGCGCACCGGCCAGCGCGACCCGCTCACCCGCCCGCTCCCGCCGGGTGCCGGTCTCGGCGACCAACCAGTCCGCCGTGCACGCGGCACCCACGACGGCACCGATCCGGCGGGCGTCGGCCTCGGCCAGCAGCCGCAGCCGCGCTGCCTCCAACCGGGCGGCCTGGCGCTCCAGCTCCACCACCGCGCCCCGCACGTCGGCGTCCGGGACCTGCCACCACGACGCGCCCAGCACCCCGGAGACGGCAGCGGCCAGCGCCGGGACCGCGTCCCCGACCCTCACCTCCGCCGACCTCATGCCCCCGAACCTAGCCGCCACCACCGACAGTCCCGGCACATCGAAAAGGCCCTCTGACCTGGGACGAGGGGTGGCGGGGCTCCATGATCACGAGGGGGGACGGCGTCCGGTGGTCACCGCTCGCCGACGCGCCCGGGCACCGGGGAGCGGCGGCGTCGCCAGGCGTTCGCGGCGTCGGTGGCGGCCTCGCCGAGCTGACCCACCACCGCGAGCACGACGGCGAAGAGCACCGCAGCGCCCCATCCCTCCCCGAAGAAGAAGAGGTGCACCGGTACCGCGCACAGCACCACCACCAGAGCGAGGCCCGGCCGCGCCTGCAGCCGACGCCACAGCTTTCCGCTCACCTCCCCGAGCGTGACAGGCGGCGCCCGCCGTGAACAACCCTCCCGTCGCGGCGGATCGACCACGAGCACCGGCGACAGGTGGCGAGTTCCCATGATCACCAGGGATGGAGGGGGCGAGGTGTGGTCGGGCGACGACCGGGCCAGGATGGCGCCGTGAAGGTGATCCAGGCCGAGTCCGCCGGCGGTCCCGAGGTGCTCCGGCTCGGCGAGGTCGACGACCCCTCCCCCGGTCCCGGCGAGGTGCTGGTGCGGGTCGCCGCGGCCGGCGTCAACTTCATCGACACCTACCAGCGCGGCGGCGTCTACCCGGTGCAGTTCCCGTTCGTCCCGGGCAGCGAGGGCTCCGGCGCCGTGGTGGCCCTCGGTGAGGGCGTGACCTCCCTGGCGGTCGGCGACCGCGTCGCCTGGGCCGAGGCCCCGGCGTCCTACGCCGAGCTCGTGCTCGTGCGCGCGGAGGTCGCCCTGCCGGTGCCCGACGGCGTGGACGACGAGACCGCCGCCGCCGTGCCGCTGCAGGGGATGACGGCCCACTACCTGACGGCGTCCACCTTCCCGGTGGCCGAGGGCCAGGACGTGCTCGTGCACGCCGCGGCCGGCGGCACCGGCGCCCTGGTCACCCAGCTGGCCGCCGCCCGTGGCGCCCGCGTGATCGCCACGACGTCGACGCCGGAGAAGGAGGCCCGCGCCCGCGCGTGCGGGGCCGCGGAGGTCATCCGCTACACCGAGCTGGCCGACCTGACCCGCGACCTGCCCGCGGCGGTGCGCGACCTCACCGGTGGCGCTGGGGTGCACGTGGTCTACGACGGCGTGGGCAAGGACACCTTCGACGCCTCGCTGGACTCCCTGCGGGTGCGCGGCACGTTCGTGCTCTTCGGCGGCTCCTCCGGGCAGGTGCCGCCGTTCGACCTGCAGCGCCTCAACCGCGCGGGGTCGCTGTACGTCACCCGCCCGACGCTGGCGGCCTACACGCAGGACGCCGACGAGCGGCGCTGGCGTGCGCGCGAGCTGTTCGACGCCGTCACCGCGGGCGCGCTGCAGGTGCGCGTGGACCACCGGTACCCCCTGGCCGACGCCGCCCGCGCCCACGCCGACCTGGAGGCCCGCCGCACCACGGGGAAGCTGGTGCTGCTGCCCGGAGCGTGACCCGTCACTCAGCGTCACGGGAGCGCCCCGGGCGGAGGGCCGCGGTCGATCCCCGCCGCTCACCCGGTGTGCGCGGGCGGTGCCGGGGTACCACTGGGCGGTGACCTCCGACGCGCCCGCGGAGCAGGCGTCCCTGGACCGCCTGCCCCTCCCGCCCGACCCCGCCTCCGCGGGGGCGGCGCGGAGGTTCGTGCGCGAGCTGCTGGCGAAGACCGGCCCCTACCCCGACGGCCTGCTCGACTCCGCCCTCGTGGTCGCCTCCGAGCTGGTCACCAACGCGGTCCGCCACGCGGCCGGCGCCCCGCTGACCATCGTCGTCAGCACCGCTCCCGAGCAGCTGCGCATCGGCGTGGAGGACACCAGCACCGAGCTGCCCGCGGTGGTCGACCCGTACGAGGGCGGCGGGCGCGGCATGACGGTGGTCGAGGCGATGAGCAGCCGCTGGACGGTGCAGCGCCGCCCCGACGGCAAGGTGGTGTGGGCGGTCTTCGACCTGCCCCCCACCCGCTGAGGGTCAGGCGCGCCGGCGCCGCACCAGCGCGAGGACGCCGCTGAGCACACCGAGCACCAGCGCGCCCACGAGGCCCGAGACGCCGTTGAGCAGCAGCAGGATCGCGGCGGCGGAGCCCAGGCCCTGCCCCGAGACCTCCTGCCCGCTCGGAGCGGTGACCGCCACCGCCACCCCGCCCACCAGGCACAGCACGCACAGCCCGACCGCGACGAGGAAGAACCGGGGCGACGCGCTGCCCCGGCGGACCTGCGCGGCGAGCCAGACAGCGGCCAGCAGCAGCGGCAGCAGGCACGCGAGCACGGTGGTGCCCGACAGCTCGTCCACCGGCGGTCAGCTCCCCTCGGGCGGGACGACGTGCGAGCGCAGCACGCAGGAGCCGCCGGCGAGCGAGGCCCACGGCCCCGGGTGCGCCAGCACGGACGCCGAGGCGGGGGCCGCGCCGGCGCGCACCCGCGCCAGGGCGGCGCCGACGGAGCCCGGCCCGGCGAGGGCGACCGCCGCTGCGGAGACGGCGGGCTCGTGGGCGACGACGAGCACCGACCCGACCTCCTGCGGCAGCGCGGCCAGCAGGTGGACCAGCCCGAGCGCCGGGGCCTCGTACAGCGCCGGCTCCTCGCGCACGGTGCCCGGGTGCAGCACCTCGGCGAGCTCCGCCCACGTCTGCGCCGTCCGCTGCGCCGGGGAGACCAGCACCAGGTCGACGGCTCCGGCGCCGCTCGCGAGCAGCCACTCCCCCGTCGCCCGCGCCTGCGCCCGACCGCGCGGGGTCAGCGGCCGGGCGAGGTCGGCGTCAGGGCCGCTCCCCGGCCGCGCGGGCACGGCGGCGGCCGCCTCGGCGTGCCGGAGCAGCACCAGGGTCAGCCCCGGCGCGGCCCCGGACGCCGGGCGGCCGTCGTCCACGGCCGGGCTCGCTCAGGAGCCGACGGCGTGCACGCCGCCGTCCACGTGGACGATCTCGCCGGTGGTCTTGGGGAACCAGTCCGACAGCAGCGCCACGACGGCCTGCGCGGGCGGCACCGGGTCCTTGACGTCCCAGGCCAGCGGCGCGCGCTGGTCCCACGTCGACTCGAACGTCTCGAAGCCGGGGATCGCCTTGGCGGCGGTGGTGCGCACCGGCCCGGCGGCCACGAGGTTGGAGCGGATGCCCTGCGGCCCGAGCTCGCGGGCCAGGTAGCGGTTGACCGACTCGAAGGCGGCCTTGGCCACGCCCATCCAGCCGTAGACCGGCCACGCCAAGGAGGCGTCGAAGGTGAGGCCGACGATGCTCGCCCCCGGCTGCAGGAGCGGCTTGGCGGCCACCGCGAGCGCCTGCAGGGAGTACGCGGAGACCTGCAGCGCGGTGGCGACGTCGTTCCACTCGGCGGTGAGGAAGTTGTCGCCCATCGTCGACTGCGGGGCGAACCCGATCGAGTGGACGACGCCGTCCAGGCCGTCGACGTGCTCGCCGACGGCCCCGGCCAGGGCCGCGAGGTCGTCGGCGCTGGAGACGTCCAGCTGCACCACCGGCGCCGGCGCCGGGAGGCGCCGCGCGATCACCTCGGTGATCCGCATCTGCCGCCCGAAGGAGGACAGCACCACGGTCGCGCCCTGCTCCTGCGCCAGGCGGGCGACGTGGAACGCCATGGAGGAGTCCGTCAGCACCCCCGTGACCAGCAGCCGCTTGCCCTCGAGAAGACCCATCAGTGCCCCATCCCCAATCCACCGTCGACCGGGACGACCGCCCCGGTGATGTACCCCGCGTCCGGCCCGGCCAGGAAGCGGACCACCTGGGCCACCTCCTGGGAGGAGCCGAAGCGCCCCGCCGGGATGGACGCCCTGTAGGCCGCCTGCTGCGCCTCCGGCAGCGCCGCGGTCATGTCGGTCTCGATGAAGCCCGGCGCCACCACGTTGGCGGTGATGCCGCGCCCGCCGACCTCGCGGGTCAGGGAGCGCGCCAGCCCGACCAGGCCGGACTTGCTCGCGGCGTAGCCGACCTGCCCGGGCGAGCCGTACAGCCCCACCACGCTGGAGATCAGCACCACGCGCCCACGGCGCAGGCGGACCATGCCCTTGGCGGCGCGGCGCACGCAGCGGAAGGCGCCGGTGAGGTTGGTGTCGAGCACCGCCTCGAAGTCCTCGTCCTTCATCCGCAGCACGAGCTGGTCGTTGGTGATCCCGGCGTTGGCCACCAGCACCTCCACCGGGCCGTGCGCGGCCTCGGCGGCGGCGAAGGCGGCGTCCACGCTCGCGGTGTCGGTGACGTCGCACGCCACGGCGAGCGCGCCGTCCGGGACGCCGGCCTGGTCCCCCGAGCGCGACGTCGCCACGACGCGGTCGCCCCCGGCGAGCAGCGCCTCGACGATCGCGCGGCCGATGCCGCGGTTGCCGCCCGTCACGAGCACGCTGCGCCCGCCCGTTCCCGCGTCCGTCACAGGTGCTCCTCCCGACCCGGCCGACCCCGGCCGCCCTCGCCCGGCCCCGACGACCGACCCGGAACGCTACCGACTCGCGCCCGCCGGTGCCGCACCCCGTGCGCGCGCACGGGGTGCGGGACGGTGTTCCCCGGCCGCGGGTGACGCACCCCACCCTCCGGGGAGGAGCGCCCGGACCTGCGCGGACGTACCGTTGACGGGTGGCATCCAAGCCCGACAGCACCTCGCACGCCGAGGTCTACTCGATCACCGCCGCTCGTCGCCCGCACCAGGCGGACGTCAACGAGCGGATGCTCAAGTACCTGGTCTCGATGAGCATCCGCACGATCTGCTTCGTCCTCGTGCTGGTCACCCCCAGCCCGTGGCGCTGGTTCTTCGCGGTCGGGGCGATCGTCCTGCCCTACATCGCCGTCATCATCGCCAACGCCGGCCGCGAGCGCCGCGGCCCTGCCCCGCAGGGCCTGACGCCGCCCCCGGCGGCGCCCGAGCACCTCTCACTGGGCTCCGCGCCGGTGGTCCTCTCCACGACCGTGACGCCGCCGTCCCCGCCCAGGCCGCCGGCCGGGGCGACTGCGGTGGCCGCGGCAGCCGGGAGCGGCCCGGCCGGCCACCCTCGGTGACTCCAGCCCCACGCACCGGCGCCCGCTGCGCCCGAGCGGAGGCACCTGCAGCCCGAGCCTCCCGGCGCGGGCGCGGGTCCGGGCATCCTGGTCCAGCGCGGCCCGTCCCCCCCGGCGAGCCGCTCACCAGGACGCCGGGCGGCTCCCCCGCCGCCCGGCGTCCGCCCGCCAGACTCCCGGCGTCCACGTGGCGGCCACCCAGGGGTATCGCTGCGCCCTGCGGGCGGGCACTATGGACGCATGCCGGTCGAGCGTCACGAGCCCCCGTCGGACTTCGTCTGCAGTGCTCGTGGCTGCCGCTCGCGCGCCGCGTGGGCCCTGCGCTGGAACAACCCCCGGCTGCACACGGAAGAGCGCCGCAAGACCTGGCTGGCGTGCGACCCGCACCTGGCCGGCCTGAGCGAGCACCTGGACGTGCGGGGCTTCCTGCGCGAGACCGAGGCGATCGGCGTCGACGAGGTCCTCGTGCAGCACCAGGCCAGCTGAGCCCCGCCCCCACCGGCGCGCCCGTGCGGGCGGGCCTACCGTCGTAACGTGCTCCGCCTCCTGCTGCAGCCGCGCTGGCTGCGCGCCGCCGCCCTGACGCTCGTCGTCTCGGTGGTGTGCTGCCTGCTCGGGGTCTGGCAGTGGCACCGCCGCGAGGGCAAGCTGGAGCGGATCGCGCTGGTCACCGCCAACTACGACCTCGCGCCCGCGCCCGTCGCCGACCTGCTGCCCGCCCCCGGTGCCCCGCTGCCGCAGGGGCGCGAGTGGACGCCGGTGCGGGCCAGGGGCACCTACGCCGCCGACGAGGCGCTGCTCGTGCGCAACCGCCCCCGCAACGGCACCTACGGGTACCTCGTGCTCGTCCCGCTGCGGCTGGAGGAGGGGGGCGTGCTGCTCGTCGACCGCGGGTGGATCCCCAACGGCGCGACCGGCGAGGCACCGCGCGAGGTGCCCGTGCCGCCGGCCGGCACCGTGGAGGTCGTGGGCCGCTTGCGCCCCAGCGAGCCCGCCGACGACCGCGGCGCCCCGGCCGGGCAGGTCCACACCATCGACCTCGACGGCGCGGTGGGCGAGGCGCTGCGCGCCACCGGGCCCGCCGGCGCGGCTGACGCCGAGGCCCTGCTCACCGGCGGCTACTCCTCGCTCGTGTCCGAGAGCCCCGCGCCGGCCCAGCAGCTCGTGCTCGCGCCGGCGCCCGACCTCGACGAGGGCCCGCACCTGGGCTACACGCTGCAGTGGTTCGTCTTCGCCGCCGGGGTGTGGACCTTCTTCGGCGTCCAGCTGCGCCGCACGGCCCGCGACGGGGAGGAGCCGCTCGCCGAGCCGCTCCTGGCGCCGGTGGCGCCGGCCCCGCGCCGGCGACGCGCCGCCCCCTCGGACGAGGAGACCGAGGACGCGCTCCTCGACGCCCGCGACCGCTCGCGGACCTGATGCGCTCCGACTCCCGGCGCGCCGTCGTCACCGACGCCCGCGACGACCGCCCGGTCGCCGAGGTCGGGCGGGTCCACCAGCTGAGCACGGACGACCGCGAGCGCTGGGCCCAGGCCCTCGCCGCCCGCCTGGACGGGCCGATGGCCGCGCTGGGCCTGATCTTCCTGCTCGTCGTGCTCGGGCAGACCCTGGCCAGCGGCGCGGCGCTGCAGGCGGCGCTGGCGGTGGTGGGGTGGCTGCTGTGGGCGGTCTTCGTCGGCGAGTTCGTGCTGAGGCTCTACGTCTCCGCCGACCGCGGCGTCTTCTGGCGCCGCAACTGGTGGCAGGTCCTGTTCCTCGTCGTCCCGTTCCTGCGCTTCCTGCGGCTGGTGGCGGTGCTGCGGGTCGCCCGCGCGGGGCGGGTGCTGTCCTCCGCGGTGCGGTCCTCCCGCTCGGCGGGGCGCCTGGCGACGAACCGGCTGAGCTGGCTGGCCGCGGTGACGGTCATCGTCGTGCTCGCCACGAGCCAGCTGCTGTACGCGCTGGCCGGCTACACCAGCTACGGGGAGGCCCTGCACGCCGCAGCGCTCGCCACGATCAGCGGCCAGCCCCTCGGCCGCGACGCCGCCCTGCCGCGCGTCCTGGACGTGGTCCTGGCGATCTACTCCGTCGGCGTCTTCGCCACGCTCGCGGGCTCGTTGGGCGCCTTCTTCCTCGAGGGGCGCGGCACGCGCTGAGGGCGGTCGCGGCGGGCGGTGATCTCCGGAAAGCACCCTCACCGGGAGGCCTGCGTCCCTACGCTCGAGGCCATGGACTACCCCGTTCTGTGCCCCACCTGCGGTGAGGGCGGCCGGTTCCGCGTCGAGGCCGAGCTGGGCGGCGTGCCGCTGTGGGTCTGCCCGCAGGGGCACGGCACCATCCGCCGCGCAGGGTCGCTGCCCCGCCCGCGCCGCACCTCCTCCGTCGAGGCACCGGCCGACGCCGGCTTCGTGAGCGCCCGCGCCTGAGCGCCCTGGACGGCCTGCCCCACCCGCGGGACCATGCCGTCATGAGCCTCGAGCCCGGTGCCTCGCAGCCACCTCCAGCCGGCGTCGACGAGCGGTGGCGGGAGCTGCCCGAGCGGGTGCTCCCCGAGGACGCCGTCGCCACCCAGGCGGTCCCGCGCGGGCCCGAGGAGGTGCCCGACGCCGGCCTCGCCCGCGAGCAGGTCCTGTGGGGCGCCGGCTGAGCCTCAGGCCCGACGGGCCGACAGCACCATCCCGGCCGCCCGCAGCCGGTCGGCCAGCGCGCTCCCCATCGCGGTCGCCGGCGTGAGGACGCCGCCCCGCTGCGGCGTGCGCTCGCGGTCCAGGGCAAGGCACAGGCTGGCCTCGCCGAACATCACGGCGGTCGCGGCGTAGCCGGGGTCGCCGGTGGCCGAGATCCGCCCGAGGTACCGGGCGCCCGACTCCGTGCTCGCCACGACCTCCAGCGCGAAGCGGCCCTCGCGCCGGGTCCGCTCGCTCGGCCCCTGTCCGGGGCCCGGCAGCACGCGGGCCAGCAGCGCGCCCACCGGCGGGAGGGCGGAGCCGGCGAGCAGGGCGGCGGCTCCTGCGCCGAGGCCGGCGGTCAGGGCGGCGGCGCGCACCGGGGCGAGCGGTCCGGTGCCGCACGCCACCACCTCGCGGTAGCGGAAGCCGCGGCCGTAGGCCCATCCCTGCAGGGCGCTGCTGCGCCGGACCACGCGCGTGTTGAACGAGGCCATGACGAAGGGCGCGGTCCACGTGCCGAGCGCAGCCTCCCACCGGGCGCCGCGCGGGTGCGGCTCGGGCGGCGCCCCGGCGTCGCGGTCGGGCTCCCCCGCCCGGTCCGGGCTGAGCGCGTGGTCGTCGGCGAGCAGGCGGCGGACGCCGGGGTCGCGCCGCGCGGCGTCGACGACCGCGCGCATGGTGGCCAGCGTGCCGCCGCTCAGCCCGCCCCTGACCTCCCGCACCACCAGGGTGGTCGCCCCCAGGGGGCCCGCGCCGCCGGCGCGCGCGGCGTCGGCCACGGCGAGCACGCCGAGGTCGGAGGGCACGGCGTCGAAGCCGCAGCCGTGGACGACGCGCGCTCCGCTGGCGACCGCCAGCTCGTGAGCGGCGTCGATCGAGGCGCGCACGAACGGCACCTCACCGGTGAGGTCGGCGCAGTCCGTGCCCGCGCGGGCGCATGCCTCGACCAGCGCCAGGCCCTGGGAGGCGTAGGGGCCGACGGTCGTGGCCACCACCGCCGTGCGCTCGGCCATCCGCGCCAGCGACGCGGGGTCGGCGGCGTCGGCGACCAGCAGCGGCCACCCGGCCGCCGCGGCGCCGAGCCCGTCGCGCACGGCCGCCAGGCGCTCGGCGGAGCGCCCGGCGAGGCCGATGCGCACGCCCGGGGGCGCGGCGGCCGCGAGGTGCTCCGCGGTCAGGCGCCCGACGAAGCCCGTGGCGCCGAAGAGCACGACGTCGAGCTCGCGCCCGTCGCGCCGAGCGCTCACGGCGCGGCCCGCCAGTCCGTGGCGGACAGCCGGTACAGGACGTGCGGTTCGACCGGGTGGCCCGCGGGGACGTTCGGGTGGAGGAAGTCGCCGCCGGGGTCGCGCACCATGCCGATCCGGCGCATCACCGCCTGCGAGCGCTCGTTGTCGACGGCGGTGAAGGACACTACCTCGCCCAGGCCCAGCTCGGTGAAGGCGACGCCCAGCGCGGCCCGGGCGGCCTCGGTCGCGTGACCGGAGCCCCACGCCCACCGCGCCAGCCGCCACCCGACCTCCACGCACGGGCCGAACGGCGGGTCCCAGCGCGGCACCGCGAGGCCGGTGAACCCGGCGAAGCGGTCCTCGGCGAGCACGTGCACCGCCCACAGGCCCCAGCCGTGCTCGGCCAGGTGGGCGTCGGCCCGTGCGGCGAGCGCGTCGCTCGCCGCACGGTCCAGCGGCGCCGGGAAGTGCTCCATGACCGCCGGGTCGGCGTTGAGCGCGGCGAAGGGCTCGAGGTCCTCCTCGCGCCAGCGCCGCAGCAGCAGCCGCGGCGTGCGGACGTCGGTGGGCACCCGGCGCGGCGGTGCGGTCATGCGGGGGCCGGGCTCAGAGGCCGAGCTTGCCGCCCAGCCCACCGAGCTTCCCGAGGCCACCGCCGAGGCCGCCTCCCAGCCCACCGCCACCGCCGAGGAGCCCGCCGAGGTCCTTCGGGTCGACGCCGAAGCGGCTCAGCAGGCCGGCGTCCTTCTCGGTGTCGACCTGGTCGGGCAGCTCCTGGCGGGCCTGGTCGGCCTGGCCGGCGCCGATCTTGGAGAGGATGAACTGGATCACGAGGTCCTTGGGGATCTGCACACCCCGACGCTCGCACGCCCCGCGCGCTCGCGCAGGTCGAGGTCAGCCCGCGACCGGCTGCTCGTCCTGCTCGACGTCCCGCTCGACGTCCCGCTCGACGTCCCGCTCGACGTCCTGGTCGGCGAACTGCGTGCGGTGCAGGTCGGCGTACAGGCCGCCGCGCGCGAGCAGCTCCGCGTGCCGGCCGCGCTCGAC
>Ga0210040_10009371_pt1 | contig 11409 bp, 10 predicted proteins | sample CryGeyCG12114_NA_FD_185462 | JGI IMG/M metagenome (GOLD analysis project Ga0210040, IMG submission 185462) | Groundwater microbial communities from aquifer - Crystal Geyser CG19_WC_8/21/14_NA (SPAdes) (version 2) | ecosystem: Environmental > Aquatic > Deep subsurface > Groundwater | place: USA... | reverse complement strand
CGCCCACGTTGCCAGCCCCTACTACGGTAACTTTCATCAGTGAATGAGTTGAATGGGTAGGAAACTTGATATGGGTAAATGTAGGCGAAAACGGTTGCAATGGTAAGCCAATGCCCAAATTTTCGTGTTTTCGGTCGGCTTCTATAGGTAGTTAGTCAGGCCACGCGCCTCTACATGCGCTGCACCGCCAGCACGCTTTGCGTTTCTTCCGTCACCTTAAAACGGTCATCCGGCCGCAGGCCAATCACCCAGGCAATCTTGCCGTCGCCGGAAACCAGCACGCGCACGTCGTCCTTCAGATTCAGTGGAATTTTCTGGTCAATCAGGAAATCCGAGAGCTTCTTTTTGCCTTTCATGCCGATGGGCATAAACCAGTCGCCCTCCTGCCAGTGGCGCACGGTAAGCGGAAACTTGAGCTTATCGGCATCCAGGGCTGCCTGGTTTTTGGCGCGGGGTAGGGCAAAGCCATCTGCCTCATGCAAGGCCAGGCGCAGGTGCAGCCCGTCGATTTTCAAGGCTTCTTGTCCGGCCTGCACCTGGTACGTCCCGAAGTTTCCCAAATTCCGGCGCGTAATCACCAGCTGCTCGCGGTCCTTCACCAGGCGGTGGGTAGGCGAGTCGAACTGCCGGCCGGGCTCGGCACCGAACGCGGCCACAATGTCCTTGGTCACGAGGTAGGAGAAGCCGAACGGCCGTAGCAGCTCGTGCAGCACCAGGGTCGTGGCCGCCGTTTTGCGCAAGGTATCAATGCGCAGGTAGGTCACCTCATCGTCGGTGTGCTGCGCCTCGGCGGCGGTGTCCTGCACGTAGCGACGCATAATTTCTTCCGCGCCGCCTACCCGCTCAGCCGTTATTTGCAGGGTGTGGTCGAGGTTGGGATTGATGTCGCGCAGCACGGGTAGCACCTCCAGGCGCAGGCGGTTGCGCTGGTAAGTAGGGCTGTCGTTGCTGGCATCTTCGCGCCAGATCAGCCGGTTCTCGACCAGGTAATCAAACAACGCCGGTTTATCCACTGTCAGCAGGGGCCGCACGAGGTAGCCGTTTTTGGCCGGAATGCCGTGTAGGCCAGCGAGGCCCGTGCCGTGGGTGAGGTTCAGCAGCATGGTTTCGGCGGCGTCGCGCTGGTGGTGGGCGGTGGCTATATAGGCTAGGCCCTCGCGCTGGCGCACTTGCTCAAACCACTGGTAGCGCAGCGCCCGAGCCGCCATCTGGGTCGAAATACCTTCCTGCTGGGCAAAGGCTTTGGTCTGGAAAAACTCTACGAAGTAGGACGCCTCGTACTGCTTGGCCAGCTTGCGCACAAACTGCTCGTCGGCGTCGGCCTCGTCGCCGCGCAGGCCGAAGTGGCAGTGCGCCACGGCCAGCGGCACGCCCAGGCGGTGCAGCACGTCGAGCAGCGCCACGGAATCCTGCCCGCCGCTGACGGTAACCAGCAACGGATCGGTGGTGAGGGAGAAAAGGTTGTTTTCTTCAATGAACTGGCGGACGCGGTCGAGCATGGGAGGTAGGGGGAGTAGGGCGTCATGTTGTGCATCAAGCAAGGGGCGCCATATGCGCAGCATGACGTTCTGTAGTAAGCAACAAAAGCACTATTCTGCAAAGATGAGCGTTAGCAACCGGCCTTCCGTACCTTTGCGCCGAAATGTCTTTTCTAAAGTATCCCTTTCTCTTCCTACTGGCCTTGTTGCCGTTGCTGAGCCCTGCCCAGCAACGTCCCGCCACTGCGCCGCCCAAAGGCCAGCGTGTGGAGCTATTGCACGCCGATCTGCTAAAGGGCGGCGACTTCAACGGCGTGGAGATTCGCAAGCTGTTGGGTAGCGTGAGCTTCAAGCAAGGTACTACCTTGTTGTACGCTGATTCGGCCTACCAGTACCTCGACCGCAACGACATCGAAGCGTTCAGCAACGTGCGCATTGTGCAGAACGATACGGTGACCATCACCGGCGACCGGGGCTACTACAACGGCGACACGCGCAAGGCTCGCATGACCGGCAACGTGGTGATGCACGACCCGCGCATGACGCTCACGACTACCCTGCTCGACTACGACCTGGCCAACAACCTGGCCTACTATACCACCGGCGGCCACCTCACCGACCCCGAGAACACGCTGGATAGTCAGTTTGGCTACTACAACACGCAGTCGAAGGTGTTCAGCTTTCGGCGCAATGTGCACGTGGTCACTAAAAGCAACGAAATTCGCAGCGACACGCTGCAATACAACACCTTGTCGAAGGTCACCTACTTCTTCGGCCCTACCCGCATTGTGGATAAGCTAAACCGCACCCTCTACGCGGAAAACGGCACTTATAACACAGTGACGAAAGTGGCGGACTTTAAGAAGAACGCCAAGATCGAAACGCCCGAGTATCTGCTGGGTGGCGACAAGCTGGTATACAACGAAAATACGGCTTACGGCGTGGCGACCGGCCACGTGTCCATGACCTCGAAGAAGGATAACCTCGTAATTCGGGGTGACGTGGGGCGCTACTGGCGGGCGCTGGGCAAGGCCAAGGTCTACGGCTCGGCGGTGATGCGCAATATCTCTGACAAGGACACGCTCTACCTGGCCGCCGACACGCTGGTGAGCATAGAAGGCCGGCCCGCGCCGGCCGCCAGCAGCAAGCCGGAGTTGCGCTACCAAACCAAAGGCACCGCCCTCAACCAACCGCCCGCCGACACGCCCGTGAGCGTGCTCTACGCCTACCCCCGCGTGAAAATCTACCGCCGCGACTTGCAGGGCATCTGCGACTCGCTCACCTACGACCGGCAGGATTCCATTATCTACCTTAATAAGAATCCGGTGCTGTGGAATGATCAGAATCAGCTGACATCGGACAGTATGCAGATCCGGCAGAAGAAGGGTAAGATTGACCAGATGCGCCTCTATTCCAATGCGTTCATCATCGGCGAAGACACGCTGAAAGATTACAACCAGGTGAAAGGGCGCAACATGGTGGCCTACTTCGTGGAGAATAAAATAAAAAAAGTGAATGTGCTTGGCAACGCTGAGAGCCTCTACTATGCTCTTGATGGCGACACCGCCCTCACGGGCATGAACAAGGCTGTGGCCTCAACCATGGTCCTGCGCTTCGCCGACAATAAGCTCCAAACGATTTCCATGCTCAAAAACCCGGACGCCAGCTTCATTCCGCCCCACGAGTTGAAGGAAGCTGACAAGAAGCTGAAAGGGTTTCAGTGGCGCCCCGAGGAACGCCCCACCCGCAAACGGGTGTTAGGCAGGCACTTCGCGGATCCGGTGAAGGCTAAACCCAAGGTCAAAGCCAAGCCAAAGTCCAAAAGTCCGACCCGCTCCAAGACGCCCGCTAAAGCCAAGCCGCCCGGTCGCCCTACCCCCGCGCCGGCCACAAAGCCCCCGGTAGCGACGGGCGCCACCACCCGGCCATAAAACGGCCCGTTGCTCCTTATTTGATTAGGCGGCGCAAACCGCTACCTTTGCACTCTTCATGTCATCGATGCTCTCCATTCGCCCCGTCCTTTGTTTCGTCTTGTTGCTGAGCACCTTGCTATTCGGCGCCTGCAATAGCGGTTACCAAAAGCTGCTGAAGAGCAGCGACGTGAACAAGAAGTACGAAGCCGCCGTGCAGTACTACGAAAAAGGCGACTACTTCAAAGCCGGCACGTTGCTGGAAGACTTGCTCCCGTTGCTGAAAGGCCGCCCGGAATCGGAAAAAGCGCAGTTCTACTTCGCCAACACCAATTTCCAACAGCGCAACTACACGCTGGGCGCCTACTACTTTAAGTCATTCTACGATACCTACCCCAACTCGCAGTACGCCGAGGAGGCCACGTTCCTGCACGCCAAGTCGCAGTTCCGCGACTCGCCCGAGTATGAGCTGGACCAGACCAACACCTTGTTGGCGCTGGAGAGTATTCAGGAATTTTTGAACCGCTACCCCGAAAGCACCTTTCGGCCCGAGGCCGAGAATATGTCGCAGGATTTGCAGAAGCGAGTAGAGAATAAGGCGTTTCAGAGCGCCCGCCTCTACCAGCAGCTGCGCTACTACCAGGCGGCCGTGGTTGCCCTCGGCGATTTTCAGCAGCAGTATCCGGCGTCGAGCTTCAACGAAGAAGCCGCCTACCTCAAGTTGGAATCACAGTATAACTTGGCCAAGGAAAGCGTGGAGACAAAGCAGCGCGAGCGGTACCTGGAAGCCGTGGCGTTCTATCAGCAGTTTATTGACATCTACCCGCAGAGCCGCTACCTGAAAACGGCCGAGACGATGTACGACAACTCCCGCGACGCGCTGGCCAAAATGAAAACGGCCGAAGCAGGTGCTTCCGCCGCTAAATAGTGAGTAACCGACGACTGTGATAGTTCACTAGTAATCGATAACCACCTACTAACTACCTATTTGAACATTAAACCATTCAACATATGAAAACGCCCAATAACGTTTCGGCTTCCATCGTGACACGCAATATGTCGGACTTCACCCACGAAACTCACAACGTGTATGAGTCGATTGCTGTTATTTCGAAGCGGGCCAATCAGATTTCGGTGAAGATGAAGGAAGAGCTGAACGGCAAGTTGGCCGAGTTCGCCACCACCGTCGACAACCTGGAAGAAGTGTTCGAGAACCGCGAGCAAATCGAAATTTCGAAGCACTACGAGCGCCTACCCAAAGCCACTAACTTGGCCATTGAGGAATTCCTGGAGAACAAAGTGTATTTCCGCACGCCGGAGCTGGATAGCGAAGGCAACGTGGTGAACGCCGAGTAATTCGGTTAGTGCGCATGTCGCCGCTGCACGAGCGTAAGCTGCTGCTGGGCGTATGCGGCAGCATTGCCGCCTACAAGTCGGCCGCCCTGGTGCGGCTGCTCGTGAAAGCCGGGGCCGAAGTGCAGGTACTCCTGACTACTTCGGCCTCGGCTTTTGTTACGCCCCTCACGCTGGGCACGCTGTCGAAGAAGCCCGTATTGCAGGGTTTCGTGAAGAACGAAGCCACCGGCGAGTGGCACAACCACGTGCATCTGGGCCTGTGGGCCGATGCCTTGGTAGTAGCCCCTGCCTCCGCCAATACCATCGGGCACTTCGCCAACGGCCTCTGCGCTACGTTGTTGGATGCCGTCTACCTCTCGGCCCGCTGCCCTGTCTTCCTAGCGCCCGCCATGGACCTGGACATGTACCAGCACCCGGCCACCACTGCCAACCTAACCCGCTTGCGCAGCTACGGCAACCACGTGTTCGAGTCGCCGAGCGGGGAGCTGGCCAGCGGCCTTTCCGGACCGGGTAGGATGCTGGAACCAGAGAATATTGTGGTGGAACTGGAAAAGTTTTTTGTTGGGGAAGAAGACAAATTACGTCGTCATGCTGAGCGAAGCGGAACGTAGTCGAAGCATCTCTACTGCTTCGTTCAATCAACAAGGAATTACGCACGGTAGAGATGCTTCGACTACGCTTCGCTCAGCATGACGGCCTGAAGAATTCATAACTGATACTTTCTACTTGAAAATCCTTCTCACCGCTGGTCCTACGTACGAGCCGCTCGACCCGGTGCGGTTCCTGGGCAACCGCTCGACGGGCAAAATGGGCTACGCGCTGGCCGAAGCATTTGCCGCTACGGGCGCTACCGTCACGCTCGTCAGCGGCCCTACCCAACTACCAGACCCCAGCCACCCGGACATCCAAACAGTACGGGTCGAAACGGCCGACCAGATGTACGCCGCCGCTGCCGCCGTTGCGCCGACTGCGGATGTGTGGGTGTTCGCCGCCGCCGTGGCCGATTATAAACCGGCGCAAGTAGCCCCCGAGAAAATCAAAAAAGCCGGCGATACGCTCACGTTGGAGCTAGTGAAGAATGTGGATATTGCGTTTACCCTGGGGCAAACGAAGCGCGCTGAACAATTTTCGGTGGGTTTTGCGTTGGAAACAAACAATGAGCTGGCCCATGCTCTGGAAAAGCTGCACCGCAAAAACTTCGACCTGGTGGTGCTCAATTCCCTGCGTGATGCCGGCGCCGGCTTCGGCCACGACACCAATAAAGTAACCCTGCTCGCCGCTGATGGTCAGTTGATTACGTCTGAGCTGCTGCCCAAAACCGAAGTAGCCCGCCTGATTGTTCAAACAGTGCTTGCCAATTTTTCTACCCATGCCTAAAATTCTGCTACCGTTGCTTTTGATTTTGCTGCTGGTTCGTGCTGGTAGAGCGCAGGAGTTGCTGGCCGACGTAAGCATTACTACTGAAAACGTGACGGTGTCGGACCGCCAGTTGCTGCTGCAAATGCAGAACGATATTCGGCAGTTTCTCAATACCCGCAACTGGACCGGCCAGACGTACCGCCCCGAGGAAAAAATCAAGTGCAAGTTCTTTGTCGGCCTCACGGGGATTCCGCAAACGGGCACATACACAGCCACCGTGCGCATCCTGACCACGCGGCCCGTGTATGGTACTGGCTATGAGACCAATGTGCTCAGCTTTGCTGACCGCGGCTGGGTGTTCAACTATTCCCCGCAAAACCCGATTGACTTTTCCGAGAATACGTTCGTAGGGAATCTGTCGTCGTTGCTGAGCTACTATGCCTACATCATCATCGGCATGGATAAGGACAGCTTTGCCAAGCTCAGCGGCTCGCCCTACTACGACCGCGCCCGGAATATTCTGCAAAATGCTGCCTCGCAATCCATTACCAATGAGGCCGATGGCGGCTGGAAAGATACCGAGCCGCGCAACCGCTACTGGCTCCTGAATAACTTGCAGGACCCGCAGCTCGAAGCCTTCCGTACGGCTGCTTACGCCTACTACCGTCAGGGCCTTGATATCTTCATTGAGAAGCCCCAAGATGCCCGGGCCAACATCTACGGGGGGCTGCAAAACGTGCAAACTGCCGTGGTGCGTCGCCCGGGTACGCTACTGGCCAATTCGTTTTTTACCACCAAGTCGGATGAAATCGCCAACGTCTACCGCACTAGTCAGGACCCGCAGCAGAAGCAGCAGGTAGTAAGCCTACTAGGTGAAATTGACCCGACAAATACAGCTAAGTATCAGGCTATCATGAAGTAGGGAAGAGCTGTGGTACTACGAGTTGCCGCAGGCCTCGTAGTACCACTATCGTTGCTGATGGCGATACCCGCCCAGATTTGTTCCCGAGTAATAATTCTGTCAAGCCTGTGGTGATTAGCAGCACTACAGCGGCATCATAAAAAAATAATCTGCTAAAAAGATTGGTCTTTTCTTGCGGAGCGCCCGAAATCAACTAAGTTTATTAGCTGATTTCGGGCGTTTGCTATATAGCTCGCCTACTATGTGAGCTGCCCAGTGGCCGAACAATTGCTGTGGGCATATTTTACGACTAATCCATTCTGCTATGCTGGTTGACCTGCGCATCAAAAATTACGCTCTGATTGAGCAACTAGAGCTGCGACCCTCGGCGCTGCTCAACATTATCACCGGCGAAACGGGTGCCGGCAAGTCCATTATGCTGGGGGCCATTGGGCTGCTACTCGGCAACCGCGCCGATTCCAAAATGCTGTTCGACACGCAGAAGAAGTGCGTGATTGAGGGCCATTTTGACGTGTCGGGTTACCAGTTGCAGGATATTTTTGAAGCGGAGGATATCGACTACGATGCGCAGTGCATTCTGCGCCGCGAGATTAGCCCCTCGGGCAAGTCGCGGGCCTTTGTGAACGATACGCCTGTGACGCTGGAAGCGCTGCGCAAGGTAGGGGCGAACCTGATGGACATTCACTCCCAGCACGATACGCTGTTGCTTGGCGACGCGGTGTTCCAGCTCAACCTGCTAGACCTCTACGCTGGCCTCATCCCTACCCGCGCCCAGTACTCCAACGCCTACCGTCAATTCCGCAAGCTAGAGGCCGACTTGAAGGACCTGGAAGGGCAAGTAGCCCAGGCTAACAAGGAGCTGGACTATCATAGTTTCCTCCTTAGCGAGCTGGAGGAAGCCCGCCTCGATAACGAGGACCAGGAGGCGATGGAGCAGGAGGTGAAGCAGTTAGAGCACGCCGAGGAAATCAAGTTTAAGTTGACGCAAGTAATGCAGGCCCTCAGCGATAGTGAGTACTGCGCCACCGGCAACATGAAGGAAGCCACGTCGCTGCTGGGGCAGGTGGCGTCCTACTCCAGCGCCTTCAAGGAACTGCGCGAGCGGCTGGATAGCTGCCTGATTGAACTGCACGACATTGCCGACGAAGTGGAAGCCGCCGAGCGTCGCACCGAGGGCGACCCCGCCCGCATCGACGAGCTACAGGGCCGTCTCACGACGCTCTACAACCTGCAACGCAAGCACCAGGTGCGCGACCTATCGGCCCTACTCGACGTACGCGAGGAATTGCGCCAGAAGGTAGGCTCGGTGCTGAACCTGGACAAGGAAATTGCCCGCCTGCGCAAAGACACCGAAGGCGCGCTGGCTACCGTGACTAGGCGCGGGGTGCAGCTCTCGGAAGCCCGCCGCAAGTCGTTCCCGAAGTTCGAGCAGGAACTGGTGGCTCTCCTGGCCGACCTGGGCATGCCCAACGCCCGCATTGTGGTGCAGCACAGCACCGGCCAGCCCACTACCAGCGGCATCGACGTGATTAGCATTCTGTTCACGGCCAACAAAGGCGCCCAGCCTCAAACGCTGAGCAAAGCCGCTTCGGGTGGTGAATTCTCGCGCTTGATGCTGTGTATCAAGTACATGCTGGCTGATAAAACGGCCCTGCCCACGATTGTGTTCGACGAAATCGACACGGGTATTTCGGGGGAAATTGCGGTGAAGGTAGGCCGCATGATGCAGCAGATGGCTCGCAAGCACCAGCTCATTACCATCTCGCACCTGCCGCAGATGGCCGCTGCTGGCGACACGCACTACTTCGTATACAAAGAAGACCGAGCCGACCGCACCGTGAGCCGCATCCGCCAGCTCTCGGAGCCGGAGCGCGTCCGCGAAATTGCCCAGATGATTGCCGGCGCCAACCCCAGTGAGTACGCCTTCCAAAGCGCCCGCGAACTGCTGGCCATGCGCGGCGAAGAGCTGCTAGCGGGGTAGGAGAGTAGCAAGTTGTTGGCTTATAAGCCAGCTAAAAGAACGTCCTTTCGACAAGTGGGAGAAATCTCGCTTGTGAGTAATGTCATGCTGAGCGCAGTCGAAGCATCTCTACTGATAGTGTAATTCCTACTACTAGCAACGAAGCGGTAGAGATGCTTCAGCTGCGCGCAGCATGACATTACTCACAAGCGAGATTTCTCCCGCTGGTCGAAATGACAGCCTTATGAGGCAATAAAGCTACTTCGGTTCCGTTTGGCAGGCCGTTCGTATTTTTTTCGCCTCTTTTGTAGTGTGAACTTCAACACCTCCCTACTACTCTATGCCTACTAACTTACTCGCCGGCAAAGTCGGCATCATTTCCGGCGCTCTCAACGAAAAGTCTATTGCCTGGAAAGTGGCCCAGAAGGCCCACGCCGAAGGCGCCCGCTTCGTGCTGACCAATGCCCCGCTGGCCATGCGCATGGGCGAAATCAACGCCCTAGCGGAAGAGTGCAACGCCCCCATCATTCCCGCCGATGCTACTTCGGTGGAGGATCTGGAGAAGCTATTCAGTGGAGCGCAGGAACAGCTCGGCGGCAAGCTTGATTTCGTGCTGCACTCCATCGGCATGTCGCCGAACATCCGGAAGGGCAAGCACTATGGCGAGCTGAACTACGACTGGTTCCAGAAGACGCTGGATATCTCGGCGCTGTCGCTGCACAAGATGCTGGCCGTGGCCGAGAAGCAGGACGCCTTCAACGAGTGGGGCTCGGTGGTGGCGCTGTCGTACATCGCCGCCCAGCGCGCCTTCCTCGATTACACCGATATGTCGCAGGCTAAGGCCATGCTCGAAAGCATTGCCCGCAGCTATGGCCAGCGTTTAGGCAAGCTGAAGAAAGTGCGCGTGAACACCGTGTCGCAGTCGCCTACCAAGACTACGGCCGGCGCCGGCATCAGCGGCTTCGACGCGTTCTACGAGTACGCCGACCGCCTCGCACCCCTCGGCAACGCCCCCGCCGAAGCCTGCGCCGACTACTGCATCTCCCTCTTCTCGGACCTGACCCGCTATGTAACCATGCAAAACCTCATGCACGACGGCGGCTTCAGCACCACCGGCATCTCGGAGGAAATCGTAGACGTAATTGTGAAGGCGAATTCGTAAGTAGACGCTGTTCAAAACAAAAAGCCTGGCCGAGTGGTCAGGCTTTTTTGTTTATTGGTTTTGTAGTGTTTATTTAAGCGGGAAAATAGTAGTGCAGCAGGAGTAGGATTACTACTAACCCATTGTGTATATTGGCTATTTTTGATATTATAAACACAAGCTTCTCGCATGTTATTGAAGCATAAACTTAACTTGAATTGTGTTTATAAAGATGTTCTGTGCGATACAACTGATGGTATATCTTTACTGCTAGCTATTCCAACTATAATAATAATAATAATTTGCTTACCTCTGTTTTTAAGCAAAGTGGAAGTAGAACGAATGCAGAAGATAGCTGAAAGTGTGTATAAAGTATTGAGAATTTTGTTGACTATATTCATAATAGTAAATATTATGCTATTCGGATTTATGTATTGGATAATGGGCTGAATAATAATAGATTAAGATTCGACTAGGTATTTATTTATGTATAAGATAATGATTCAATTTTTTTGATATTTTTTAATGTCATGATTAATCATAAAAAATGCTAATAATAATTAATTGTGTTATAATTGCTAATATGAAACAACTGTTATTAAAGATATTTGTTATTGTTAATATAATAAATATCGTATTCACACTTAAGGATTCAGTGATACATGATTTTGTTCCTATGTTTATTTATTTGACATTATATACATGTATGCCTTTGATATTAGGGATTCTACTATGGTTATTTCTTTCAGAACGTATTTCTGAATTTATTAAAATAAAAAATAAAAGAAAACACATTATATATTTTGTTCTCAATTCTATGATTCCACTACTAGCACTCTCGATTGGTGCATGGTATGATTGGGGTAATAGGCTATCATATGATATTCTGCTTACAAATTATTTTGATAATTATTTTTCCGCATTTGGATTTTTAATTGTTGGAATACTCCCTGCTGTAATTAATATAATTTTAGGTTACTTGCTTTATAGTAGAAAATTAGCAACTGTCAAGAATAGATGATATACTGCTAATTAGTTTGTGTGATTTTTATTAAGAGAAAGTTCCTTTGAAATATTGCTTTATTAAACTCCAAAAAGGTTTTGTGGTAATGCCTAATTCAAAGTGTTAGAACAAACCTCACTTCGCATCATTTATCTCAATCCAATAACCATCCGGGTCTTGTAGATACAATTGCTTCACGCCGTCGATACGGGTGTTGGTGGTTCTGCTGTCGCCTTTTAAGTTGCTGAATGCGACGTTGGCTTTATTCAGCTTGGCCATG
>Ga0210040_10009370_pt1 | contig 11409 bp, 14 predicted proteins | sample CryGeyCG12114_NA_FD_185462 | JGI IMG/M metagenome (GOLD analysis project Ga0210040, IMG submission 185462) | Groundwater microbial communities from aquifer - Crystal Geyser CG19_WC_8/21/14_NA (SPAdes) (version 2) | ecosystem: Environmental > Aquatic > Deep subsurface > Groundwater | place: USA... | reverse complement strand
ACTCGTCGTCCCACAGCCGACGGCCGATGCCGTCGACGGCGACCAGCCGCCCGCCGTGCCGGCTCAGCTGGACGTCGTGGTCGTGCACCTCCCCGTGGTGGACGTCGCAGAGCAGCACCATGTTCGAGACGTCGGTTCGACCGCCGGCGAGCCACGAGCGCAGGTGGTGGGCGTGCAGCCGCTCGATCCGGGTCTCGTCGCAGCCCGGCACCACGCAGCCGCCGTCGCGCATCAGCAGCGCCCGCCGCTGCGCCCGGGTCGCGAACCGCCGTGCTCGGCCCTGCGCCAGGACTGCACCGCGGTCGGTGACGATCGCGGTGACGGCGGCGTCGCAGGCCAACCGGCGTGCCTGTGCCGGGGTGAGCGCCGGGCCGCCCTCCAGCGCGGCCCGACCGGCCGCTTCGTCGTCGGCCAGCACCGCGGCATCGACCACCACGACGACTTCCCGCCGGGGCGGATCGCCGGCCCGGCGGCCGGCCTCCGCCGCGGCGGAGGCGAGCTGGGTCAAGGCCCGGCACCGGCGCTCGGTCATGACGGCCAGCGGGACCTCCTCCGGGGCGTCCGTCGCACCGTCGGACGCCGCGGAGCGCTTGCGGGCGGCTCGGTCCCGGCGGGCGTCCCGTTCGGCGAGCGACTCGATGGCAGCGAGCAGTTCCGCCCCGGCCTCGGGCTCCATCCGCAGCTGGATGGCGATCATCCCGTCGTCCTCGGTCCACCAGGAGAACCGGCGGCGGTCGCGGACCCGGCCGGCGTCGATGTCGTCGGCCCGGCGCCAGGCACGCACCGTGCGCTCCACCTGCGATGCGGTGGCGTGCCGAGCGAACTCGACGAGCTCGGCCTCGGTCGCGGGCTCCGCCACCCGGGTCAGCGCCCGCACCTTGGAGTACGACAGCTCGCCGGACGCGAAGGCCGCCGCCGTCACCGGCAGCTGCCGCAGTGCCCGGGCCACCCGGACGTGCTGCCGTGCGGTGCCCGGCGTGAGGCCGCACCGCCAGGCCAGCCAGTGCCCGCAGGAGTTGATGCCGACCCCGCGCCACCCCTCCCGTTCGTCGAACTCGGCCACCAGGACCAGCCACGCCGCGGTCGCGGCGGCCAGCCGGACGGCGCCGGCACGGATCCGGTCGCCGAGCACGTCCAGCGGCTCGGGGACGATGGACAGGGACGGGACGGTCGCCGTTTCGCTCATGTGTTCGACGCTAGCGGCACCCACTGACGAAAACGCCTGCTCAGCGGCCTGCCTGCAGGCGGAGGCCGGCGAGCAGCAGGTCCAGGCCGGCTCGGAACTGGTCGGCGTCGTCGTGGCCCGCGAACTCGTCCACGATGGAGTGCACGAACGGGAAGGTCTCGGGGTCGAGCCGGCGCCACGTGTCCGCCACCCCGGCCAGGTACGCCTCCCGGCCGATGGTGCCGTCGACGACCTCCGGCGGCGGCTCCTGCCCCAGGTCGGCCGCGGTGCCGACGACGAAGCCCAGGACGGCCGAGACCGCGTGGAAGCTCTGCCGCGGCGAGAGGCCCAGCCGCAGCACCTGCTGGCCGAGGCGTTCGTAGAGCAGCAGCGCGTTCGGCTGGAGCTCCGTGTCACGCATGAAGTAGGCGGCCAGCCACGGCCGGGCCACGATGGCATCGAAGAAGGTGACGGCGATCCCCCGCAGGTCGGCGATCGGGTCGTCGTCCCCGGTGAACCGGTCGGTGGCGGTGAGCACCCCGGCGAGCACCGAGTCGCTGGCCCGGTCCAGCAGCTCGTCCTTGCTGGCCACGTACCAGTAGATGCTGCCTACGCCCCCACCGAGCCGCGCGGCCAGGGCGCGGAAGGTCAGGGCCGGCTCGCCGGCCTCGTCAAGCAGCCGTACTGCCTCGCCGATCACCGCCTCGAGCGAGTGTGAGGTCCGGCGTCGCGCGTCCGGGGCGGCGCCCGGCCGCGCCTGCGGACGAGGGGCTGCCATGCCTCCATCCCACCACACCCTTGCCATGGATCGAACGATGTTCTATGTTCTCGAACGTCGTTCGGTCATCGAACGTCGTTCGATACCAGGGAGGCTCCCCATGGACACCGCCACCGCACCTGCCCGCACCTACCCGTCCCTCCGGGCGGCGTGGATCCCGCTCGCCGCGCTATGCCTGGCGTTCTTCGTCGAGATGGTCGACAACACGCTGCTCACGATCGCGCTGCCGACCATCGGCCGGGACCTCGGCAGCGGCACCACCGCGCTGCAGTGGGTCACCGGCGCCTACTCGCTCACCTTCGGCGGCCTGCTCCTCACGGCCGGGTCGGCGGCCGACCGACTCGGCCGGCGACGCGTGCTGCTGGTCGGCCTCGCCGCCTTCGGCACGATCAGTCTCGGCGTGGTCGCGGTGCACACAGGCGGTCAGCTCATCGCGCTGCGAGCCGCCCTGGGCCTGGCCGCCGCCGCGATGGCGCCCATCACCAACTCGCTGGTCTTCCGGCTCTTCGAGGAGCAGGCCCTCCGGATGCGCGCGATGACGGTGATGATCGTCGTCGGCATGAGCGGCTTCGTCCTCGGCCCGTTGCTGGGCGGTACCGCCCTCGCGCACGTGAGCTGGGAGTGGCTCCTGGTCGTCAACGCCCCCATCGCGCTCCTCGCCTGGGTCGGCGTCCGGCTCGGCGTCCCGGCCGACCGGCCCGAGGACCTGACCAGCGACGCGCTCGACCTCCCCGGGGCTGCGCTCAGCATCGCGACGATCGGCCTGGCCTGCCTGACCCTCACGACCGGCGTGGAGCACGGCTGGCTGTCCCCGGCCACCTGCGGCTCCGCGCTGGGTGCCCTGCTCGCGCTGACCGCCTTCGTGTGGCACGAGCGCCGCACGTCCGACCCGATGCTCGACCTGGGGCTCTTCGCGGACGGCACCGTCCGGGGCGCCGCCCTCGCCCAGATCGGCACCTCGATCGCCATGGCCGGCGTGATGTTCGGCCTGATCCTGCACTTCCAGTACGCCTACGGCTGGAGCCCGGTGCGCGCCGGCCTGGCCAACCTCCCGCTGATCCTGACGATGATCGCCGCGACGCCGATCTCGGAGTCGCTCGCGAGGCGCTTCGGCCACCGGGTCGCCTGCCTGGTCGGTGCGGCCCTGCTGGCCGGCTCCCTCGCGGGGCTCGCCCTGGGCGTGGACCACGGGTACCCGGTCATCGCCGTCTGCATGGTCGTCCTGACCGTCGGGCTGCGGACGGTGATGACCATCTGCGCGGTCGCGCTCGTGAGCGCGATGCCCAGCAACCGGACGTCGATCGGCGCGGCGCTCAACGACACCGCTCAGGAGGTCGGGACGAGCATCGGCACCGCCGTCGTCGGTACCCTCATCGCCGCGCTGGTGACCGTCAGCCTCCCGGCCGGCGCGTGGAGCAGTGCGCTCGTCGCCTCGTTCTTCTCCGGCGAGCGGGTCACCTACGCAGCCCTCGCCGTGCTCGTCGGCCTGGTCGCCGGCTGGGGCGCGCTGACGCTCACCGACTCCCGGGTCGCCGAGGAACCGCACTGAGCCGCACCGTCAGTCGGCGAGCTCCACCACGACCGGGGCGTGGTCGCTGGCGCCCTTGCCCTTGCGCTCCTCGCGGTCGATCGAGGCACCGGAGACCCGGCGGGTCAGCGCGGGCGAGCCGAGCACGAAGTCGATCCGCATGCCCTCACGGCGGGGGAAGCGCAGCTGGGTGTAGTCCCAGTAGGTATCCCAGGGCCTTTCCGATCAGCGCAAACGCCGGGAAATAGGCTCTGACCTGCAGGTATACATCACAGTCAATCAGTGCTGAAGGCACCCAATCACGAGCTCGTGTGCCCCAAATGTGCCCCGCCCCGGCCGTCCCGGAACTCGACCGCCAGCACCACCGATCCAGTGCCGGGACTTCCGCGGGGGTCGCGCGGGTGTCCCGCCGCTGGCGCGTCGGGACACCCGTCAGCAAGCTGCCGGCGGGCCTGCCGGCCCGACGCGCTCGTCGGCCACGCCCCCACCGAGCGGCGCCGCTCCGAGCCGCAGCTCGCGCTTCGTCCCGGCAACGACCCAAGAGGACGGCGCGGTGACGTCCCAGCCATCGACCCGTCAGCAGTTCATCCGAACGAGGTGACGAGAAGCGATCTGCACAGAAAACTGTGCAGAAGACCCGTAGAGTGAGTGTCATGACAGTCCTGGACCCTCAGTCGCACGTCATCTCGGTGACTGACGCGGCAAAATCGGGGCTGCCCAAGCTTCTGCGCGACGCTGAGAACGGCGAAGACGTCATCGTCGAGCGACACGGTAGGGCTGTGGCCGCCGTAGTCAGCATGCGACACCTGAGTGAGATCCGGCGCCTGGAGACCGACCTGCGGGAGACCGCGCTGCTGCTGTCCCGGGCAGCTACCGACACCGGACACCGCACCGACCTGGATGAGGTGCTCACCACCCTCGGGTTCGACCGCGCTGCGCTGGAAGCCGAACTGGACGCAGACATCACGGCCGGACGCGGGTGACCGGCCGCCCCCGACGACCGGCCCGCACGAGACCCAAGACGACTGGAGAGCCCGCCGCAACTGCGGTGCGTGCTTCGGTCCGTCACCCCGCCGCCGAGCGCACCGTCGTCCGATTCACTGACGCCGCACTGGCCGACCTGCAGTCGATGGTCCGCAAGGGCGACCCGCAGGTCGTGACCTGGGCGCTGAAGAAGTGCCTGCTGCTCGAGCGCGACCCCGAGGCTGGCGAACCGCTGCGCGGGGCGCTGATCGGCTACCGGAAGCTGGTCGTGGGGGACCGGGACTGGCGGATCGTCTGGCGGGTCACCCACGACGACGCCGGCCGTCCTGTCGTCGACGTCGCCGAGGTATGGGCACTGGGCGCCCGCAGCGACAGTGAGGTCTACGCCGAGATGAACGCCCGGGTCGCCACCCTGTCCGCCACCCCGGCCACGGTGCCGCTGGCCGAGGCCATCGAACGTCTAGGCAAGGCCGCCGCCGGCATCCACGCCCAAAGCGCCGAACCGGACAAGGGCCCCGACGCCGACAACCCCGAGACCGGCTTGGCCTCTGAGCTGCCCAGCTGGCTGGTCCAGTCCCTGATCAAGGTCGTGGGCCTGCCGCCGGCGCAGGTAGCGCAGCTGTCCGAGGTCGGGGCCATGCGCCGATGGAACGACTTCATCAGCACCCCGCACTGACACCCATAGGCCCGCTGTAGCTGAGCTGGCCGCAGGCTGACCAGCCGGCAGCACGGTCCCTCAGTCGTCGGCGAGAGCCGCCGCGACGGCATAGGTGGCGTTGCGAGAAAGGTTGCCTCGGGTGCGGTCATAAAGCCGGGTGGTGCGGGGATCGCGGAGGCCCATGGAGTCCTGGACGTCGCGGAGGGGGACGCCGGCGTCCAAGGCGGTGGTGGCGTAGGTGTGCCGCGCGGAGTGCGGGCTGATCCGCTCGGGGGAGGCGATGCCGGCGTCGGTGGCCAGCCGGCGGAGCAGGCGCCAGGCGGCGGTGCGGTCCAGAGGGTTGCCGGTGCTGGTGGCGAAGATCGGTCCGGTGGTGCGCTCGCCGATGAGCTGGCTGACGACGTGCTGTACATCGGGAGTCAGTGGTGTCTTGGCGCGGCGGCCGCGCTCGCGGCGGATGCGCAGCACGCGGTGGGCACGGTCGTAGTCGAGGTCCTCGATCCGCAAAGTTGGGGGTGGTTCACCGGAGTCCGTCTGGCTCGATCGGTCGTACGCAACGAACCGCCGGAAAATCATATTGCGTCAGAGTTCTCATGGCAGACCACGCCGGGCCGCGGGCTGGCGGTCCAGCGTTGGTATCGCTTACATTTGCGCGGCGATGCCGGCAAGGAAGATGTCGACGCCTGCCAGGAACTGGTCGCGGTCGTCGTGCTCGACCAGCAGCGCCGCCGTGTCGCCCGGGGCGGGGTTGGCTTCGTCGCCCGCCCACTGCTCGGCCAGCTGCTGTAGGTGGGCCTCGCGGTCCTCGCCGTCGGCAGCTCGGCGGGCGCCGGCGGCGTACTGGGCGCTGGCTCCCAGCACGTAGCTGACCAGCGCAGATCCTGCGGTGGGCAGGTCGGGCTCGGCGACGCCGAGGTCACCGAGCAGCGTCCCGATGCCCGTCCACAGCCGGAAGATGGCTGGCTGCGGTTGGCGGGCGAGCTGGGCTCCGACCCAGGGGTGGGCGTCGATCGCGTCGAAGATCCCCAACGCGAGTGCACGCAGCGCCTGAGAGGGGTCCTGGTCACCGCCGGCGGCCGTGATCACCTCGGCGATCACCGCATCGGTGCCGGCGGCCAGCAGGTCGTCCTTACCGGCAACGTGGTGGTAGATCGCACCTCGCCCGGTGGACAGGTGCGCGGTCAGTGCACGGACGGTCAACCCGTCCTCCCCCTCGGCGTCGAGCAGCTCGATGCTCGCCTGCACTACCCGCTCCCGGGAGAGCGCATCCGTCCGCCGGGGACTACGTGTGCGCGTCTCCGATGCCGGCGGCACCGATGTGGCTGAGGCCGGCGATGACGCCGACGCCGACGCTGCGGATGAAGCCGTGGAAGTTTTCACGCCCACCATCTTGACTGACTTTGGACCGATGGTCCATAGTTCATCCCGTTGGACCGGCGGTCCAAACTAGTCCCGGAAGGACACCCGATGACCACGCCCAGCACCTCCACCTCCCCCAGCACGCAGGGCGCTACCACCGACGCTCGCACCGTTCAGCCGGTCACCGTCGTCGGCGCCGGCCTGGGCGGCCTCGTCCTGGCCCGCGTGCTGCACACCCGCGGCGTCCCGGTGACCGTCTATGACGCCGACGCGTCCGCCGACGCCCGCACCCAGGGCGGTCAGCTGGACCTACACGAGCACAACGGCCAGCTCGCGCTGGAGATGGCCGGGCTGACAGAGGCCTATCGCTCGATCATCCACTGGGGCGGCGCGGCGCAGCGGGTGCTGTCCACCACTGGCGAGGTCCTCGCCGAGCTTCCTGACGATGGCTCGATGAGCAGCCCCGAGGCGCTGCGCGGGGACATCCGCCGCATCCTGCTGGACTCCCTGCCCGCGGGAACTGTGCAGTGGGGCAAGAAGCTCACCGCCGCCACCCCCCTGGGTGGCGGCCGCCACCAGCTCACCTTCGCCGACGGGTCGACCGCGACCAGCGAGGTGCTGGTCGGTGCCGACGGCGCCTGGTCCCGGGTGCGCCCCCTGCTCTCGGCCGAGAAGCCCACCTACTCGGGGATGGCCTACGTCGACACGTTCCTGCACAACGTCGACGCCAACCACCCCGCCGCCGCGGCCGCCGTCGGGACCGGGGCGATGTACGCGCTCATCCCGGGCAAGGGCTTCCTGGCCCACCGCGAGGCCGGCGACGTCATCCACACCTACGTCGTCCTCGACCGGCCGCTGGACTGGTTCGACAACATCGACTTCGGTGACCCAGCCGCCACCAAAGCCGCCATCGCCGCGGAGTTCACCGGCTGGGCGCCCGAGCTGGTCTCCCTGATCACCGACGCCGACACCGCCCCGGTCCTGCGCGCGATACACCAGCTGCCCGACCGCCACCGCTGGGAGCGCATCCCCGGCGTCACCCTGGTCGGCGACGCCGCTCACGTCACCGTCCCCGGCGGGGAGGGCGCCAACACCGCCCTGCTCGACGGCGCCGAGCTCGGCCGGCTCCTCGCCGACCATCCCGGCGACGTCGAGACCGCGCTGGCCGCCTACGAGCAGGTCATGTTCGACCGCGCCGAGGAGGAGGCCAGCGGTGCCCACGAGACCGTCGAGCTGATCTTCGGCAGCGGTGCTCCCCACGCCTTGGTCGCCCTGTTCACCGGCGGCGGCGGCGACGAGGAGGAAGAGGGCGAGCAGGAAGGCAGCCCGACGAGCAGCGAGGTGGGCGACCGGGTGGGTGGCGTCGGCGACAGTCACTGACCTCGACCGGCCCCCAGCAGACGACGAGGCGCCGACCTCCCCGGCGAGCGACCGGCGCCTCGTCGACGCGGTCACCCCGCCGCCCGGTGACCGCAGTGCCCCATGACCAACCCACTCGGACCGCCCCGCCGCCCAGCGGGATGGCCCCGAGACCGCCTGACCACGACGCAGGAGTCCACGATGACCAGCAGCACTGCACTGATCTCTCCTCGCGCTCCGACCGTCGATCTCCTGCGCGGCTGGCGCCGACTCCGGGTCCGGCTGCACGGTCACGACACGGTCGCCCAGTTCACCCGCTACGTCGTCGTCGGCGTCCTGTCCAGCGCGCTGTACGCGATCGCCTTCGTCGGCCTCACCGGCGACCTGGGCGACCAGCCCGCGAACCTGGTCGGCTCCATCGGCTCGACCCTGCTGGCCAACGAGCTCCACCGGCGGCTGACCTTCCACGCCGGCTCGCGGGTGCACTGGTTCACCGCGCAGTGGGAGGCCGGCGGCGTCGCCGCCGTCGGCCTGGTCGCCACGTCCCTGGCCCTCGCCGGCGCGCACGCCTGGCTCGGCCCGGTCGGCCAGCAGTGGCAGCTGGGGCTCATCGCCGCGGTCACCGGCCTCATCGGCCTTGTCCGGTTCGTCGCCCTGCGCACCTGGGTGTTCGCACCCGCCGCGAGGCCCGAGGCCTGACCTCCGCTCCGGCGCGCTGCGCTGCAGCTTCGCGGCCGCCGTCGACGAGACACCGAGCGCGGCGTCATCTCGGCCACGGATCGTGCTCGATCGTCCGCGACCAGCCGGACTATCGTCCTCCGCCGGTGCCAGCGCGGGCGCACCACCGGCACATCACCGACGCGATAGCGAAAGCCGGTCGGCGAGCACGCCGGCTATCGCTTGGACCGGTCCGCGCGTTGGCTGAGATCCGGCCGCGCACCTTGGGCTGGAGGAGGTGCACCGGTTCACCCGCATTGACCCGGCCGGGCGCATCGTGCCGGACGCCGAGTTCGCCCACCTCACCCTGGCCATGCGCAGCGGGGAGGACCCCGGTGGGGTGTTCGACGCGCTCGCCGCCCGTGGCCTGATCCGGCTGCACCCCGACGAGGACGGAGTGCGCGCATCGCTGGCGGCCACCGTCGCTGAGGCATCGGGCAGTGAGAGTGAACGGATTGCTCTGGTGGCCGACACACTCGAGCAGACCGCGGCCCTCAACACCGCGATCCGGGCGCGGCTGGTCGCCGCCGGCCGCGTCGACGACGCCCGGGTGGTCACCACCCGGGCCGGGCAGCGCATCGGTGTGGGCGACCGGATAGCCACCCGCCGCAACGACCACCACCTCGGCGTCGCCAACCGGACACCTGGACCGTCACCGCAGTCGGCCAGGACGGGCACCTTGTCGTCGCCAGCGACGTCACCCCGACCGGCGAAGGCCGAGGTGACGTCACCCCCACCGCAGGGAGCAGCCGGACGCTGACCGCCGAGTACGTCGCCGCGCACGTGGAGCTGGCCTACGCCAGCACCGCGCACGGCGTCCAGGGCGAAACTGTCACTGCCGCGCACGTGGTCATCAGCGAGCGCACCGGAGCAGCGTCGGCCTATGTCGGGATGCCCCGGGGCCGTAGGTCCAACACCGCTCACCTCATCGCCGCCAATCTCACCGAGGCGCGGGATCAGTGGATCGCGGTGTTCGCGCGCGACCGCGCCGACCTGGGGCCTGGCCGCGCCCGAGTGCTGGCCGCCGAAGAGGCTGCTCGCTACGCCCCGAGTCCGAGTACCGCTGTCCGCCGCCCGCACAGCGAGGATCGTCGCCGCCTCCCGGCCCCAGCCGGCGCGGCCCGCGGCGTCTCCCGGTGATCCCGGCAATCACCGACCGCAGGGTGGCGGATCAGCAATCCGGGGGACCTGTCACCAGACAACCCCGAAATGGCGCCTTCTGCGGGCATGACCGATCACAGCCCACGTGCGCCACAGCCGACCATCTCCACTCCGCCTGCCAGCGCGTCGTCCGAGCTGCTCACCCTGGCCGAGGCGGCCGAACTCCTGCGCGCGCCGGTGGCAACGCTCCGGTACTGGCGCCACCTCGGCTCCGGACCGCGCAGCTTCCGTCTGGGTCGCCGCGTCCTCTACCGCCGGGACGACCTGCAGGCATGGATCGACGCGCAGCGAAACGACGGCCGTTGACAGTCGTACGGCGAGCGGGGCAGCAAGCGTGCATCTGTGGACAGCTGGCCGCAGTCCACCGGGCGCCCTTGCCACAACCCGACCCGGTGGCTTCGGTGTGGGCGGCCGTTGTGCACGAGGACGGCGAACCGCGCCTCGGCGGATGACTGGGAGTGAGCTATGGCGAGCGTCGGGAAAGTGGTCCGCAACGGGCGACCGGCATTCCAGGCGCGCTGGCGCGACGAGCAGGGCAGGCAGCGCAAGAAGTCGTTCACGAAGAAGGGCGAGGCCGACCGCCACGCTGCCGCGGTCGAGGCGGACAAGGCGCGCGGTACCTATGTCGAGCCCTCGAAGATCACCGTCGCCGAGTACGCCCGGAGTTGGGCAGAGACCCGGCCGCACCGGCCGACCACAGCACGGCGGACGGAGCTGATGATCCGGCTGCACATCGAGGGAACGCGCCTCGGCGGCCCCAAGCTCGCGGAGGTGCGTCCCTCCGAGGTCCAGGCCTGGGCCACCGACCGAGCCCAGGTGCTGGCACCGACCACGGCACGACAGGCCGTCGGACTGCTGCGCAGCGTGTACGCGGCCGCGGTGCTCGACAGGCTCGTCGCCTACTCCCCCGTCGTCCGGATCCGGCTTCCTCGGCACGAGAGGGAGCGGGTCGTGCCGCTGTCGGTGCAGCAGGTCCTAGCGCTGGCCGAAGCCATGCCGGCGCGCTACCGGGCCATGGTCCTCACCCAGGCCGGGCTCGGGCTCCGGATCGGCGAACTGCTGGGACTTCGCATCGAGGACGTCGACTTCCTGCGGAGGACCGTCCGGGTCGAGTGGCAGTTCACCAGCGGCAGTAAAGAGCGCTCGGAGCCGAAGACACCGCGGTCCCGCCGAACGATCCCAGCTCCCCAGGTCGTCCTCGACGCGATCGCTGGGCATCTGGCCAGCTATCCGGCCGGTGCGGACGGCGCGATCTTCACCACGACCGCGGGGACGCCGCTCGGTCACGTCTACTACGGGCACAACCTCTTCCGTAAGGCGGTGGCGTCGGCCGGGCTGCCCGCGGGGACGACCAGCCACGACCTGCGGCACCACTTCGCGTCACTGCTGCTCGCCGCCGGCGAATCGGTGGTGGCCGTCGCCGAACGGCTCGGCCACGACGACGCCTCCCTCGTGCTGTCCACCTACGGCCATCTCATGCCGGACAGCGAGGACCGGACGCGACGAGCGGTCGATGCCGCCTGGGGCGCAGCGGCGCTTTCGTGTGCCCCAAATGTGCCCCGGGCCGGCCAGTCGCTGCGTTAGTCGGCGAGGTCGACCACGACCGGGGCGTGGTCGCTGGCGCCCTTGCCCTTGCGCTCCTCGCGGTCGATCGAGGCACCGGAGACCCGGCGGGTCAGCGCGGGCGAGCCGAGCACGAA
>Ga0210040_10009368_pt1 | contig 11410 bp, 5 predicted proteins | sample CryGeyCG12114_NA_FD_185462 | JGI IMG/M metagenome (GOLD analysis project Ga0210040, IMG submission 185462) | Groundwater microbial communities from aquifer - Crystal Geyser CG19_WC_8/21/14_NA (SPAdes) (version 2) | ecosystem: Environmental > Aquatic > Deep subsurface > Groundwater | place: USA... | reverse complement strand
GTTCTCAGCGTCGGTTCAATAATTAGGGAAGGTTGAAAAACATTTTTATAACATTAATACTAACTTTGTGCGTACATAAATGTAACGTAAATATGGCCACACACTTTCTTCTAAATCTTTCTTATCTGGGGCGAAGATGCTGAAAAAATAGACTGTGCTATCTGTTGGTCTGGTTATGAAAGAAAGGATTGGCCAGTTATTGGCTAATGTTCTTGATCCCGCCTTTCACATTGTACAATCATCCGAAATGTGCTTTTCTTTCAAGAAGTGTGTGCTTTAGAGTAAAAAAAAATTAAAGGGGTTACCGGTACCGCTGTAAAAGTTGACGCGCATAAGGCGCTGTTCCATGTTGGGTTCCATTTTTCGTTTGCAAATGTACTTGCTAAATGTTAGTTAGTTAGTTTGTCAGTTACCAATGCATTGTTTGGTATGTTAGAATTCCATCTAAACTTTAGGGAGTTTTATGTAAAGCAATAAATATTCGGAGGAGCTTTAATAATACGTATGGTGCAAGTGCATTTTGCAATAGGTTTGCAAGTTAAAAAAATGCACAGGAGGGGTACATAGTGAAACTCAATATGCGACGAATTTGCGTGCTTTTTTCTCTATTCTCTGATCTTCTAGTTAGATTTGGTAACTCGAAACTCGAAACTACTAATTACCTGCACACAACTTTTTTACGTCCCTTATACAAACGATGTTGTTACTAAACTTTGGATATAACTTTGGATAGTCCACAGGCTCAATCATTGTTGACTAGAAAGCACGGTTAAAATAATATTTTCTTCTGCAAGCTGATTATTATGAGCTAACGTGCTTTTTTAATCTTCTCAAGGTGTTAAGACTTGAGAACTATGATAAGCTTTATCGGTAGCTAGCTACTACTATACTATTATTTCTGCGTTGGTTATTATGACTATTGTAGAATAGTATTCCGGGATTTGAAATGTTATTTTTTTTGGTTTCTGTGAAATCATGCTAGGTCACAGTCTCAATAAGTCATTTTTGAAACAGCACTGATTCATATAAATAGTTGTTAATGTATAGCTTTTAGATTTGCAATCTACCCTTGTTGTGTTGTTGTTATATGCATACAGACTTGTTGTACGTCTGTTTTATTCAAATGTCCAAAAACATACGCTATCGGCTAATAAACTGCCTCAAATTTCAAACTTGACATTTGGTAAAGTGGAATTTTTATTTTTGGTTTAGTTTCTTCAAGCAAGTCATAATAAATGCACCACATAATAATTTTCCGTATAATAAATAGTTTAAGTGTAACAAGTAACAAAACAATCTAAGACTAAATATGTAATCTATCCATAAGGTTAAGATTTGTCAATGATAATTTTCAACAATGTAAATCATATAAACTTCTACTACTATTTTTGCTTTGCTTTATTATTGGTCTTTATTTCACCCGGACCATTGTTGCAAAGTTTCCTTTCCCCTGTTGGAGTGGGAAGGAACAAAGGAATATTTGAATCACAGGTGAATTGATAGTCTGTGGTCGTAGTACCGTTGCCCATAATATTTTTACATCCCCCTTTATTCTTACTGGGACTTTGATGCTTTGCTGGACTTTTTGGAAGTTTCATCATTCCAGCCGAAGATCCAGATGAGGATGTGGATTTTGAATCGGCCGAACTAACTGAACTTTTGCCGCTCTCACTACTACTAGTAGCGCCTTTTGTTTTCGGTGATTTTGATCTGGAGCTGAAAAATTTGGAAATTTTCCTCGATTTGCTCTTACTAGGAGATTTTGTCACATTAGTCAAGTTATTGACACTCCCGTTGGTCAAGTTATTGACACTTGTTGTATTGTTAGATTCATTGAGAATAATATTATTACTGGATGCTGGAGAAGATGGTGGAGTGCTATGACCATTGTTAGAGCCACCGCTACTATTGTTTCCATTCAGCAAGAGATTCCCATTCAGCCCCCCATTGTTAACATTGTACATAAAATTATGATGGTGGTTGTGATGATTGTGATCGCAGCCTTTAGGTCCATGATTGTGGGCAGCCGCTTTGGATTTTAACAGCGGACTAGCTACATTGGTTTGAACAATTGGCGCTTCTTTGATATTGTTTCTGATTGGCGTTAGATCCAAAAGTTTCATTGGTGGGATTACAACAGATTCTTGATCAGTGTCACTAGACTCGACTCCATTTTGGTAATTGCTGTTGTTTTTAATGAAGTTTTTAACTGCGGCCGATTTTGGAGTGTTTACTATTGGTGGCATGTTGTAAATAGATTCGTCACTGAGTATAGGCGGCTTGGGGGCAATAATCGATGCAGGAGGGTCACATTCAATGTTAGGATCGGTTAGATGGGATTTTAAAGAGGAAATTGATAAGTGTTTGTTACTAAGTGCGCTGGAATTGTTGTTAGTTGGGGAATCTGGAATATAGAGTTGATCAAGGGAGAGTTGCGATAATGACAAGAGATTTTTGCATAGGCCATGGCAGATTTTGATGTCTTCGTAGTCTTCATTTTGGGGTCGGGGCCAAAATCTTTCCATTTCTTTGGATTTGCAAGGGGACGAGTCTGAAAAAAGGAAATGATAGTCATTTCAGCGGTTGTAAAACTGTGAATGTTTTTACTGTAGAGATTAAAATTTTTAGTGTGCAGCAGAAAGAGACATTTTTTCGTTTCCACAGTTCATTAATTTCTTACGGAACCTGTAAAATAAAGCCATGAACTTTGCGGGCTTGGAATGATTCATGTTATATTACGGAACGCATATAGCATACAAGTAACTCATAACGGAAAGATTTTTTTTGCCCACATGCACACAACAAAAAAGAAGACTTGTATGACTTTTAGCTACTTACTTACGCTTAGTTCCCAGACTTACTCATTTGCCATGATTTATTGATACCAAAATGAGAAATGATATGACAGTAGTATAGTGAGTAAGTGAAAGAAAAGCTGGGATCTAACATGTACTAATGCTATTTGTATTGATTTATCTTTTTTGTTTCTCTCAGCCTATTATCCTCATTTCTTTCTTCAAGCGACAAAAGTAACTTTGTGTCATTTTTTTCACTGTCAGTTTTGTCATCCCACATAAAATTGTGTATATTTCCTACCTGTAAACGTAGATACAACGAGACAATCTTCACTAAGTACACGTAGAGGATGTTGCCCATTTTTTTCAAATTCCGGTCCTTCTGACACTGAACTACTTCGAGCTCTGGAAAAATAGGATTGTGCTGCTGTTGCATAGCTTTGATCGGATTCGGGCAATGGATTTTCGCCATCCAAAAAACTCAACGCTATATCCGTTTCATTCACCTTTGGAAAAAAATGTTTTAAATCGTTTAAAATTATCGCTGTTTTCATCAAAAACAGTTTTTGTAGTAAATTTTTTAGGTATATACCTGAAAGCATGCATCTTTGGTAGGAACGGGCACATCGGGCTCCACCACTTCAATGAATTCAAAATCATACAATCCGTATACATTATTTGTCTGGTAGTAAATATCTTCAGCTTCTTTTTCAACATCAATATTACTAGTATCATCCTCATCTTCGCACGTTTTGAATACAGTTAATTGTTTATATTCCGGTTCAGGTTTCCCATTCTCACCGCTATTTTCATTTTCAAAATGGTGTCTATGATATGCCGGACCATGATACGTGATCTTACTATTAGAAGACATGTATGACGAAGCCATAGAACTGTGATGATTATTTGATCGAGAATTTGGGGTCGTGAAATGAGAAGCATAGAAAAATTCGTCATCTTGAGACAACTCTTCTAAGAACGGACTTGGGCTCTGATTGCAAATCCATTTCTGTATCATTTGGGCTTTACTACAAGGCGGTGGAGTCTCCAGAGGGGGTCGTTTAATACATTTTTTGGGACTAGGGAAGTTGTTCCCTTGATTATGATGATGGTGATGTTGCACTCGGGCAGCTGGACCGTCAATCCATGTTTCACTTTTTTTGGATCCTTTATGTGTAGGGGTTGTTGAAGCACTACTGCAACTGCCTCCATTTAGAGGTCGATATTTGGCCAGTTTCGGTCCGTCAATCCATTGTTCCGCAGATTTGGGAGAAGGTATTCCATTAGATTCCAAAATATTTGCCGATTTTGGTTTCGGGCTTTTTGATTTGGGGTGACTTGAGAGCGATCCGTTTTTCAGGTGGTGTTTTGGTTCGCAGTCATTGCTGAAACATTCAATAGAAACAAATCAGTCGCTATTAAGGAAACTACAATATTGCTTTAATTATTTGCCATCCAATTAGTAGCTATTGAGCACGATTTTCCACAAACTCAGTTTTAGTAAGTTGTAGTTACCGATAGTTTCTAGTCTATTAACTTGAGCTGTGGATTTTGGGAGAAGTATAGTTAGCGAGTGAACCATGCTCAGAAGCTATTATTGACTGACTACAAGTACTTATTAATGGTAGCATGCGATAGGAAACTTGCCTCTCCAAAACGGGTAAATATACTGGAGGATGCTCTCCATCCGTTGCATCGTCCATACTTGGTCCCAAATAAATTACTGTATCACACGACTGTTCTGATGACGAAGGGTCAACATCAGAGCTGCTCATTTCTGGAATATCACCCACTTGAATGCTCACTCCGTGCATAACACTGGCGTGTCTCATTTCTTCACCTGAGCCACCAGAACTGCCTCCTGAGCCCGTCCCAGAACTCCCCTAAAGAAATCCGAATACAATTGTCAGTGCTAGTCACCATGTGGTAGCCAAAACACGAGAAATCCATCAGGAATTAAAAAATAGTAGTGCTATCTTCTATTCTTAGTTAGGAATCAATAGGCAGGCACTAGTCCAATTCTAACTAACAAGTTTCATCCGAATGGTAAAAGTCGCACGTACATTCTAATCCTATTATTTCTGTATTTGGTTTTCATCAGAAAGTAGTGCGCTACTGTCAGACTACGGGCAACTTTGGGTGTCCCCTATGAAGAAAAAATCGGGTCTTTGACGCTCCTGAATTCTCAGGATATAAATAATAATGAGAATTGTTTTCATGCCAGATGTATAGAAATTTCGTGACAAAACTGAACAATAATAATAGAAAAATGGTAATTTTCTTGTTCAACAATAGAGGGATTTTGATACGGGTTCAAGCTATAGCTTTAAGTCACTCCAAAAGCGGAGTATTATTTAGTTAGTATTTTTTCTGTTTCAAAAACTTGATGTTTTCGTTTTGCAGAGCACTGAATTGACTCATTTGACTTAACTTTTTTAGTAGACACTGTTCAAAAACTGATATTCTAAATGTTTCCTGCATAACATCTAACATGTTTATAATCTACATCCTTTCTCTGTACGCAACTTTCGTACATGAAATTTTCTCTTAGTTAGTCAACAATGTTTCATGGGAAATTCCAAACTAACAAACTGCATACACAAACCTTAAGTCTGCGACTGCGACGAAGACGATGAACTCTGGAGCCTAATTGTAATGCAGCGAGTGTTTCAGCATAGCGAGAATGAGCATTGGAAACGTGGATCATCACGACCGCACGGCATGTCAGAGAGCCAAGGCATTCCCTCAAGATGGTTCCCAATTTGCTGTCTCTGCAGTTAGTTCATCACCAAAAAAAAGAGCAGAGTGAGTAAATACAAGTGTAGTACAACATTCCATCCGTTCCATACTATCCTAGTTTGTGAGTTACTATCTAAACTATAGCATGCTTAGGATGCAAAATTGGTTAAATACGGTACAGTTGTGAAAAAGCCGCAACTTGGTGCATTCTTGTACGCAATACTACTGTTACTTTAATGACAATGGCCTTTTGGCTTTTTCTCCAGCATATATAATACAATTCCGTTAGTTAGTTAGCTACTAAAGGGCAAACAACCACATTTTACTATGGTAAGCAAATACTTTGCAGTCAAATAGGATGAATTGCGTATACTAGCTAGCCATAGGGTTCGAAAAGAGTGCGTGCATACATGTGTATACAGGAGATTTGGTCTATGGAGTTCTCTACGGATGAATTTAAAGAGCACACTGGATTATTCAGTATACCTGGATGGTAAGTATCTCTGTCCATTCAAAACGGCCAAAAGGAGTCCACCTAAAACGGAAATGGATGGAGAGCCACTGCCCAGCATCACGCAATGTAGTTTACTCCTGGCCCCAGCAACTTTATTGGAAAAGAGGAAATCAAGATTTATGTTGTGTTGATGACTGTGCAGTGTGAAGGGTAAATGGTAAAACGCCATCGTATGATCACATGGAACATCAAACCGATCAAAAAGCTATTCATCATTCTGTGGGTACGTTTTGGTCGGTGTGAAACAAAAACGATTTCACACGACTTGGCTTTCTCTTTGGTATGTGTACTGTTTTAGAATAGCAGTAGGGACATGACAAAGAGGCATTATGTTTGGTGTATTTGGAAATATTGTACCTGTTTTTCCATTTTTGTCCACAGAATACTGATACAGATGTAAAGTGAAAATGAAGTGTCGCACAGGGTCATCCCCTTTGTTGGCCATGACATCTAGAACAGAGTCCAAATAAAATCCAGCCGCTTCTGGGCTTGGTGCACGAACTTCGCTCACGCTGCTTAATAGTGAGTTTATCCCATTAGTTTGCGGTTTGCTAGTTCCGTTTTCAAAGGGTTGAGAATGTTGAGATGCATTGGACTCTAAAGTTTCGTCGCCATCTAAAATATTTTTGTAAACTGTGAAAATTTCCTGTCACCATCTATTCAGATATTTGGGACAGCTGTCAGGCTACAATGTGACTGCAGCAGATTCTAGATCAAAATGAACTTCAATGTGGCTAAATATGCTCAATTGGTTAAATGGTAATTTGCTGAATTTCGTTTGAAAGATGAACAGGAAAAATACAACCAACGCCAAATAACTTTGGACTGAAACTATTACATTTTAATTTTGAACATACATAAGAAACAACTGTATGAAAATAAAAATGGATCTGAGTTAAATTGTTCGTAAGTACGTTTTGAAAATTGCAAACAAAAATGCATGAATTTAGAGCGCAGTAAATAGATATGAGTTTTCATTTTGAAACCAGAAAAACGGTAACGCAGATATCAGTTGTCAGACATCCAGAATTTTCATATGTGTATCTTTACACAGTATTCATGTACTGTACAATTCTATCTTCTTGCCAAGAAATAAGTGCTGAAAGTTTGTCTCCAAATAGCGCATCCAAATTCCACCATAATGGTAAAAAATTCCGGTTTATAAACATAAGTTATCACAAGCTACTTATGTATCCTTCAAGCTGTGTAATAAAATGAAAGCGTATTATTATCATAAGATACGGACTGTGCTTTCAAAACATTTTATCTTGCGCCTAAAGCGCACACTACTTTAAATTTTTCACCAGTTCTGCAAATAAAGTTATTTACTTGCGTCCCATGCATGCATATACTCGTTCATTACACAGATTTGAGATACGGGGTAAGTTTTTGATGACAAATCCGTCTTTATAGCCCAGCAAGAGATGTTTGTCGTAAAAATTTCTCTGTCTTTGCACATGTATGTGAGCATTGTGACTAACTCCAGCAACACAAGTCATCATCTTGGGAAGGAGATTCCAAAGAAATAAAAGGGGAATTAAAACTTTTCCCGGAGAGCAGTTCAAGATGAGACTTGTTAAATTAAATTTCCTTTGGGCTAGAATTAGAGTTAGAAATGGAAGGTATAGCGTCAGCCAGATAGAATTGGCAATGAATGTCGGGAGAAAAGGAGACAGATAATCTTTTGGTGCATCTGGCTCTTTCTCTATTTCCGGTAATGATGTTCTTCATGACAAGAATGGTTAAAAAGTTTAAAAAGAAAACTGGCTAGACTAATGTCGGTAACTTAACTGACTAACTTGCCTGTGCCAAAATATTTTTTGTCTTTAGTTGCCTATTTCACAACCTTTAGATACATACCCAATGCTTTTTCCAACTAACTTGGCAATCTAAGACTTTTCTCTCTATCCTGTGTATAGAAATAAGGATCTAAAATGCAAATAATTGTATTTCCTTTCCAATCTTGAACCAAAATCCAATAGGTCTATACTTTCTGCACAAATTCCCAATCTCTCTATCTAATCTAGCTGTAGAAATGTCTGGTTGATTGACAATAGTTCCCTACTTCTAAAGGCATTTTAGCAATCTCATCAAGCCAGAGAAAAAAGAGTTCACATCATCGATTAAATCAGCATACAGTCGAGAGAATTGCATCAGGTTTAACTACAGATACTAGGCACTGACAATGTAAATTCAGTTGTTGTTTGCCCAATGCCCTCAATGGGGGATTGTATTCAGTGAAAAGGAAAATGAAGGCACTTACCGTTCACAAAAGGAAGAAGTAAATCGTTGATAGTTTCATGTCCAGAGCCACCCGTAACCTCAACAGCGGAAACGCGTATAGAAAATCGAGTTCCACTTTTTTGTCGTAATTCGTGAATGGATTTGAATAGCCAGGAAACGACTGTTGGTACTACTCCCATTTTTTGGTTCACTGGGCGTCCAAACATTGTTTGCATTTTTTCTATTCAAAGCATAGAAAAAAAAACTTTTCAAAAAAATCATCAATATTTATAATTCATAATAATTTTATTGTATTTTCCAAAAAACATATAAAATGGGACGCTTCAGTTTAGTTAGTTAGCTGCTGCTAAATGAGCCCATTTATCCAGTTTAGTAAGCTATACGGGAGAAGAGAAAAGCTACATGCACAAGTCTTAACTAGGATTAAATTAATTAAGCAAATAAGTCTTCTTGTCAAGCAAGTTTTAACACGCAATTACACAAAATTACTTTCCTTGTGAAAAAGCTGAGGCAGACACATTGGATACACACATGCATGGATGCATGCACAGCACACACATACATACGCATATCCTACCATTTCTTATCTACAGCAATGCGTAAATCTTGAAATGTCAAGTTGGAGAAAGTTTCTTATGCGTGTATGTATATGTATGTTTGTATACGGGTCTGAATTATACTGTTAACGAACAAATACAGGAAGGAAAAGGAATAAATTTAGCTTGCTGATATCTTTAAGCACGGTAGTGACACCGTAAATTCTAAATGGGAACTAAAACAGGTAATATTTTAGAAAAAGTATGCAATCAACCGAATCAGCTCCTTGTATATTTATTGTACTCCAGTTTAATTACTTGCAAGAAAAAACATAGCGTAACATGCTAAAATATGTCATACAAGCAAAGAAACGAAACAAAAAATCTAGTAAATTCTAAATCCCATGCATTTTGAGCGCTATAAATCCTATTTACCACCTTAGCACCAGATTGTAAAAAATCGTAGATTTTTTGTATCAAGCTAGCTTTTGTACACAGGGATTTGGTACCAACCTGGGTCGCAGTATCCTAATGAGACAAAACATCCATCTTCTCCGCCAGCTACAGATGCAACCAACTCGGTAGCAGATGCTCCACATATTTCCGTCTAGTTAACATATCAAAGACACTTGTTACGCACACAAAAACGTACGCACATTCCACAACTCACATTCTTGGGAGAAAGTTGACTGAACTCATTTACAAAGGAAACCAAGTGTGAACGTTTACTGAATCTAATTTACTAACAAACTAACCAACTAGATGGCAAAACAATTTACGCATGATATGAATAATCTGACACTAGACTTAATTGGATATCCACCATGACTTGAAATAAAGTGTTTACTACTTACTATCGATTCACTTTTGTACCTTTTAAACGGAAAAATGTGAGAGAGAGCTAGAAGCTTATAAGATAATTCCCATTTTGAAAGATGACATATGCAAATTATCCTATGGGCTCCCCCACTAAATTCCTAACATGAAAAGCCAGTTTCATGACAGGAGTCAAGTGAGTATAAGATATGTATTTAATAGGATGAGGAAAAAGAGGGGGGATGAATGGTAACGTTAAAGCTAGAAAACAGTTGAATTTTCCACCTCATCTCACAAGTTTGACACTTGAAGAGTGACGCAACTAATCGACAATAACTGTAGTAGACTCATTCATGAATTTATTAAGGAACAAGATTTGAAACCTGTATGTCAAAATGTGACAGTGACCGGCTAAAAAGAGCAGACATAAGAATTAAAGACGTGATTTAGTCATCAAGAATAAGACCATGGGGACATGTCAAGAAAGTAATTGCTTAAACGTTAGACGTTTATAATGAAAAAAAGAGGTTTTTACATAAAAAATTGTGCAGTTTGGGTTTTGGGATACGGAAATGTTGTACGGGAATAAAAACAAGGGTTTGGGATTTTACTATGCAAGTACGTTGTTCACTGCAGTGCGTATACCGAGTTTATGATTTGGTGCCATAATCTGTCTCTGGAGTGCAATAATTCGTAATGAATATGGGAAGGAACACATATTGAAATAGGTTGGCAAGGGTTGTAGTAGCATTGTCTAGTCAAAAGGGCATTTGCTCTTTGTATCTTTCAGAATATAAATCATTTTTGGGCAAGTCAGAGTTCAAAGATTTTCTATTTACTTTCGCCTCTTGTTTTTTGTTTGTTCCAGTTAGTTTCCCAAATTTTTATGGACGTAAATAGAGATACAGTTTATGGGCGGGAGGGTCTTCCAACTAAATGGGAATATTATTTAGGGTTGGTTTAGTTAGTATTGTCCAAAGGCCAAGAAAGTCCGTGAAGTTTCCTATGCTTGAGACTTAAGGTAAATCTGGGAAAGTTTAGTTAGAGCGGGTGCATGCATTGCATTTTAGAATGCACATCTGATTCGTCATCTGGCTTGGAAAGGTCATAAACTTTTCTCCAGTGATAAATGACTTGGAAGTATAAGTTAGTAAAGTTCAACGTTCATTTTAAGCTTCTATAGTTTTGTGACCCGACTGGAGAAATCAAGATTTTATCTTTTTTGCATTTTTTTGGAAGAAACTGAATAACTTGAATTTTTAATGGATCGACGTGGACAGTTTTTAATCCCATATCTATTTCAGTGCACTTTTTCACACAATTTTCATGACAGTTGCCCTGGAGGTATCTACCTTAGTTAATGCTAGCTTAATAAATATTTCCAAATTTTCCTTATAAGACGTCGAACTATTAAATCTCATGGTAAAACTGTAACTACAAAAAAAAACATTCTTAAGTCCACTGTATCTGAAGATAAAGGAAAAAATCTTTTCCCCGTCTCAAGACATAAAGTTAAAACGAATGCGCTTTAGATCAAACAGCCAAACTGTATATATCAAACCAGCCGGTACATACATATGAGCTTATGGCACCCTAACTGTAAGAAATCCCCTTGATCCAATCACATGGGATTTTCTCAACTCCACGATATGATTTTGATCGTTCCTCATGATGATTTTCATATAAAAACCCAAAGGAATGAGTTCCCTCCACTATCCATCAACGCACCCCTAGTCTTACGTAAAATGCCCTTGAAATGCACTTTT
>Ga0210040_10009367_pt1 | contig 11410 bp, 8 predicted proteins | sample CryGeyCG12114_NA_FD_185462 | JGI IMG/M metagenome (GOLD analysis project Ga0210040, IMG submission 185462) | Groundwater microbial communities from aquifer - Crystal Geyser CG19_WC_8/21/14_NA (SPAdes) (version 2) | ecosystem: Environmental > Aquatic > Deep subsurface > Groundwater | place: USA... | reverse complement strand
GGAAGCGTTCCAGCCGAACAGCCCGTCCTGCGGTAACCAACCCGCGCATATCAGTCTGACCGCGCGTCGCCCGACACGCTCACCAAGATCAACAACCGGCGCCGAGGAACAACAGAAGGCGGTCCCTGCGCACCCAGCGCAGGGACCGCCTTCGCACGCCCACTTGACAAGCAGCACCTACATATCAGCTGTGGTTGGGCTGGTCGCTACCATCGACTCGGTCGTCGCGTGTCGCGGTGATGGCGGTGCGGCAGCTGGCTGGCCGGCCGGCCAGGAACGCGAGGAGCATCGATGGTGTCCAGGTCGCGGGTCCCGCGCTCGGTGGGGGTGGGTCTGGCGACCGCCTTCCTCGCCTCTGGAGTGCTCACCGCGTGCGCCAGCGAGCAGGAGACCTACACCGAGGACGTCTACTGCGCGACCGAGGACGGCACCGTCATCGACGAGAAGTACTGCGACGACGAGCGGGCCGGCGGCTTCGGCGGCGGATTCATCTGGATCGGCGGCTTCGGCGGCGGCCGTGGCCCCGGGTACCGGCTCAGCGGCGGCCAGCACTTCGCCTACAACGACACCGCGGCGCGTCAGCGGGCCGGCCTCCCCGCCACCGGCCGGGTGACCGGGAGCGGCGGGCTCGGCGGCAAGGTCACCAAGACCCGGACCTCCAAGGGCGGCGGCTTCGGCGGCTCGTCCAGCGGGGGTAGCGGCAGCTGATGGAGCGGCGTCCGAGCGGGGTCGTCCGGGAGAACTGGCCGGAGATCGTCACCGAGGAGGGGCTGACCTACTGGCAGACCCTGCTGCCCGACGGCAGCACCCGCTCCTACTGGAGCGAGAGCGCCCACTACGCGTTCAGCGCGGCCGAGATCGACCAGATGCACATCGACATGTTGACGCTGCTCGACATGTTCGTCACCGCGGGCGACTTCATCCTGGCCCACCCCGAGCTGATGGACCAGATGGGCATCCCCGCCTTCGCCAGGCTGGAGATCGCGCGCAGCTGGGACCGTCGCGACGCCGAGGGCGAGCCGGTCGACTGGGGCAGCGTCTACGGCCGGATCGACGCTGTCTACGGCGGCAGCCGCTTCCTCGACCTGCAGACCACCGACGCGCAGGACGCTGTCGACGACGCCCTCGGCCGGATCAGGCTCTACGAGTTCAACGCCGACACCCCGACCTCGCTGCTGGAGACCGCGATCGTCCAGTGGAGCTGGTTCGACAGCACCAAGCAGGGTGACGACCAGTGGAACGGTGTCTTCGAGATGCTCGTCGACGCCTGGAAGCGCAACCTGGCCCACGTCGAGACCGAGCTCGGTCGCAAGCCCACCATCTACTTCACGTGCACCTGGTACGACAACCTGCTGCCCGAGTTCGTCGATGCGGTGCCGCCGGAGCAGCGGGCCGAGATCCGGGTGGAGAACTGCTCCTACGAGGACCTGCAGAACCTGCGGGTGATGCAGGAGACCTGCCGGCAGGCGGGCTATGAGACCCAATGGCTCTACGTGGAGCAGATCCACCTGGGTGCCGACGGCCGCTTCTACGACGGCCGGTTCCCCGACGGCGAGCAGCGGCACCTCGACGTGGTGTTCAAGCTGCACGCGTGGGAGCACATCTGCGCGGAGCCCTTCGGGGAGGCCGTCTTCGCGGACATGGCGCGGCCCAGGGGCACCATCTGGATCGAGCCGCCCTACAAGATGCTGTGGTCGAACAAGGGCGTGCTGCCGGTGCTGTGGCAGCTGTTCGGTCGCGACGCCGAGCGGAGCAAGCTGTTGATCCCCGCCTGGTTCGAGGGCGAGCAGCCCGACGGGCTGGGCAGCTACGTGCGCAAGCCGCTGCTAGGTCGCGAGGGTGCGAACGTGACCGTGGTCGTCGACGGGGAGACGGTGCTGAGCACGCCCGGGCCCTACGGGGACCAGGGCTGGGTGATCCAGGCCTATGCCCCGCCGCCGAACTTCGTGGGGTTCGAGGGCGACAACTTCCCGACGCTCGGCCTCTGGTACGTCGACGGGGAGCCGGCGGGCCTGGACATCCGGGAGAGCGCGACGGTCGTGGTGGACAACCTCAGCGTCTGCGTCCCGCACGTCATCCGGGGCTGAGCGCCCTCCCCACTACCGAGGAGGACCTGTGGGCGACTACCTGCAAGGCACCCTGCTGAACCTGCCGCCGGCGGCGGCCAGCCTGCTGCTGACCCTGCTCGCCGGCGGCCTGCTGTGGTTCATCCACAACCGGCTGACCCGCTTCGACGACCACCAGGTGCTCTTCGGCGACGGCAACGTCGCCTACCTGTCACAGCGGGCGGCCCTGGTCCTGGGCTTCGGGATCGCGGCGCTGCCGACGATCACCCGGACGGCTGACGACCCGCCCTGGTCCAGCCTGACCGGTCAGGCCTACGAACTGGTGTGGGTCGTGGTGGCGTTCGTCGCCGTCCGCTACGTCGTCGACTTCGTGCTGCTGCGGCGGACGGCGAACGACGCGGAGCTGCTCCGCGGGAACGTCGCGCTGGGGGTCGTCGAGGCCGGCTTCTACCTGGCCTTCGGCTTCATCCTCGACGGCTCCCTGACCGGAGCCGCGCCCACGATGGCGCTGGGACTGGCCAGCACCGTCGTCTTCGGCTTCCTCGGGCTGGTGCTGGTGGTGGCGGTGTTCTGGCTGCACGAGCTGGTCACCCCGTGGAGCATCCGGGACCAGATCCGGACGGGCGGGCTGACGGCGGCATTCGAGGCGGCGGGGGTCCTGCTCTCGGTCGGGATCGTCGTCCGCGACGGGGTGGCGGGGGACTTCACCGGCTGGGGCGACGGCCTGATCGCCTTCTCGGTCACCGCAGTCGTCTCGGTGGCCACCCTCTACCTGTTCCGGTGGCTGGCGAACCGCCTGCTGCTGCGCGGTTCCACCCTGGGCGCCATCCAGCGGGAGCAGCGGGTCGTCGCTGCAGCCTTCGGCGCCGTGGTCATGGTGGTGGTCGCTGTGCTGGTGGCCGCGGTGGTCCGCACCCAGCTCTGAGCGGACGGACGGGTGGTCCTGGGCCGACCGGACGGTCAGACCTGGTCGGGCCCCGGCTCAGCTCGGGTCCGAGGAGCTGCCCGCAGCTGCCGCGGCGGGGAGGTAGCGGTGCCACCACTCCAGAATCGCCTCGAAGCGCTGGACCCGGTGCCGGGGCCGGCCCGACCGGCTCAGCTCGTGGTCCTCGCCGGGGAACACGAGGAGCTCGGTGGGCACGCCGGCCTCGACCAGGCCCAGGTGGTAGCGCTGCGCCTGGGACAGGGGGCAGCGGAGGTCGTCCTCGGAGTGGACCACCAGCGTCGGGGTGCGCACCTGGTGCACCACGGCCTGGGGGCTCTGGGTGCGGCGGTGCCCGGGGTCTGCGCCGGTGTACTGCTGGGCGAAGTAGGTGCCGATGTCGGAGGTGCCGATGAACAGCTCCGGGTCGAGGAAGCCGCGCTCCACCACCGCCCCGGCGAAGCGGTGGTCGTGGGCGGTGGTCCAGGCGGTGAGGTAGCCGCCGTAGGAGCCGCCGAGGACCCCCAGCCGGTCGCCGTCGAGCGTCGGGTGCGCGGCGAGGGCCCCGTCGAGGAGGTCGAGCACGTCGGTCAGGTCGACGGTGCCCATCCGGCCGGCGATGCTGCGCCCGAACGACTGCCCGTAGCCCGCGGCGCCACGGGGGTTGCCCATCACCACGCCGTAGCCCGCGGCGGCGTAGACCTGTGCCTCGTCGAACAGCGACCCGGTGAACTGGGCGTACGGCCCGCCGTGGATGAGCAGCAGGGTCGGGTGCGGTCCGGGACCGGGCGGGACCAGCGCCCAGCCGTGCACGGACCGCCCGTCGCGGGTCGGCGCGACCAGCTCCACCGGAGCCAGCACGCCCGAGGCGCGCAGGGGCGCCGAGAGGTCGGTGAGCCGGTCCAGAGATCCGGCAGCCAGCACCGCGACGTCCCCCGTCGAGGCCGGATCGGCCAGCGTCACCGCGACCACCCCGCCGGCGGTGGCGACCCCCTGCACCTCGACGGGACCCTCGCTCAGCCGCTCGACGTCACCGGACGGCTGGACCCGCAGCAGCTGCACGCTGCCGCGGGTCGTGTCGGTGACCAGCACGCCGTCCCCGTCCAGGACCAGGGGGGAGGAGGTGAGGTCGACGGTCTCGGGGTCGGTCAGCCGCCGCGACGCCCCGTCGCCCGGCACCAGGTGCAACGCGGAGTTGGTGCCGAGGAAGCCGGTCTCGTCAGGTCCCAGCTCCTGCGCGAGCACGAACCACGTGCCCGTGCGGGTCTGCACGGCGTCGTGGACGTACAGGCCTTGCCCGGGACCCACCACCGTGCCCCGGTCGACCACCGTCCCGTCGTCAGCCAGGGTGAGCCGGCGCAAGGCCGAGCGCAGGGCCGGGCTCGAACCGTCGTGCTCTGCCACCACTGCGGTCACGGTGGCGGGGTCGCGCCCGAACCGCGGGTGGCTGTGGTCGGCCTCCTCACTGGTGAGCTGGACGGCGGTCGGGACGGCGGCCGTCGCGGCGGGCTCGGGCTCCTCGGCCGACGGCGCCGCCGGTACCGGAGGTTCGGCGGCGACATCCGGCACCTCGACCAGGAACACCTGTGACCGTCGGTCGGTCACCACGCCGACCCCGTTGGCCAGGTAGCGCGTGGTGGTGATCCGGCGGGCAGGCTCGGCCGCCGGGGGCAGCCCCGGCACTGTGCCGTAGCGCCCGTGCTCGGGCACCCGGCTGCAGAAGACGAGCCGCCGACCGTCGGGCGACCAGTCGAAGGCGGTCACGCCCAGCACCTGGTCGGTGACGGGGACCGGTTCGCCGCCGGTGGCGCGGACGACCTGCAGCTGCGGGGGACCTCCGGGCGTGGCGCGCCGAAAGGCGAGCAGCCGACCGTCCGGGGAGAGTAGCGGGTCGGTGTCGCGAAAGCCCCGGGTCAGCCGCTCGGCCGGCGCGGAACCGTCGGTCCGCACCTGCCACAGCTGACCCACGGCGGCGTCGGCCCGCAGGTCGGGACGGGTCACCGCGAACACGGCGAGGGAGCCGTCCGCGCTGAGAGTGGGCGCGGAGACGGTGTTCAGCAGGGGAAGGTCGCTCGGCTTCACCGGGCTCACCCTGCCAGTCGGCCCATTCACCGTGGGCATTGCCCCGGCCCTCGGTCGCGGGCGGCGGGACGGTGCGCTTAGGACACCCTGTCCTGGCGTGGCCCGGCTTCATGGGGGAGGCTACGAGTGAAGCACGGCCGGTCGTGTGCGGCACCGCTGCGCGGCCGGGGTGCGCTAGAGTATCTTGACGTCAAGATACTTTCGGTTCGACTTCAGGAGACAGACTGATGAGCGTGAACAGTTTCGGGGCCAAGGCAACGTTGCCCGTCGGGGAGGAGTCCTTCCAGATCTTCCGGCTGGACGCCGTCGAGGGCTCGGAGAACCTGCCCTACAGCCTGAAGATCCTGCTGGAGAACCTGCTGCGGACCGAGGACGGCGCGAACATCACCGCCGACCACATCCGCGGTCTGGCGCAGTGGGACCCGGAGGCCGAACCGAGCCACGAGATCCAGTTCACCCCCGCCCGGGTGATCATGCAGGACTTCACCGGTGTGCCCTGCGTGGTCGACCTGGCCACCATGCGCGAGGCGATGGCCGACCTCGGCGGTGACGCCACCAAGATCAACCCGCTGGCCCCGGCCGAGCTGGTCATCGACCACTCCGTGATCGCCGACGTCTTCGGCACCTCCGACGCGTTCAGCCGCAACGTCGAGATCGAGTACGGCCGCAACCGCGAGCGCTACCAGTTCCTGCGCTGGGGCCAGACCGCGTTCGACGACTTCAAGGTCGTCCCGCCCGGCACCGGCATCGTGCACCAGGTCAACATCGAGCACCTGGCCCGGGTCGTCTTCTCCCGCGACACCCCCACCACTGACGGTTCTGGCGTCGAGACCCTCGCGTACCCCGACACCTGCGTCGGCACCGACTCCCACACCACCATGGTCAACGGCCTCGGCGTGGTCGGCTGGGGCGTCGGCGGGATCGAGGCCGAGGCGGCCATGCTGGGCCAGCCCGTCTCGATGCTGATCCCGCGTGTGGTCGGCTTCAAGCTCTCCGGCGCCATGCCCGAGGGCGCCACCGCGACCGACCTGGTGCTGACCATCACCGAGATGCTGCGCCAGCACAAGGTGGTGGGCAAGTTCGTCGAGTTCTACGGACCGGGGGTCTCGGCCGTCCCGCTGGCCAACCGCGCCACCATCGGCAACATGAGCCCGGAGTACGGCTCCACCATCGCGGTCTTCCCGATCGACTCCAAGACCAGTGACTACCTGCGGCTCACCGGACGCTCCGAGGCCCAGATCGCCCTCGTCGAGACCTACGCCAAGACCCAGGGCCTGTGGCACGAGGACGACCGCGAGCCGCGGTACTCCGAGTACCTCGAGCTCGACCTGGCCAGCGTGGTGCCGAGCATCGCCGGCCCGAAGCGCCCCCAGGACCGGGTCGTCCTGGCCCACGCCAAGCAGGGCTTCCGCGAGGCGCTGCGCGACTACGTGGTCGACGACCAGGTCGAGCCCGCCGCCGCCGATCCCGACCGCCGGATCGACGACGCACCGAAGCTGACGGGGGTGGACGAGGCCTCGGCCGAGAGCTTCCCGGCCTCGGACGCGCCCAGCCACACCGGTGAGGAGTCGGAGGCCCCGCAGGAGTTCGGCGAGGACGTGGCCCCCGACATCGGCCGGCCCTCGAAGAAGACCCTGGTCACCCTGGAGGACGGCAGCTCGTTCGAGCTCGACCACGGCGCCGTGACCATCGCCGCCATCACCTCCTGCACCAACACCTCCAACCCGAGCGTGATGATCGGGGCGGCGCTGGTCGCCAAGAAGGCGATCGAGCGCGGTCTCTCGCGCAAGCCGTGGGTGAAGACCACGCTGGCTCCGGGCTCCAAGGTGGTCAGCGACTACTACGACCGGTCGGGCCTCACCCCGTACCTCGACAAGCTCGGCTTCAACCTCGTCGGCTACGGCTGCACCACCTGCATCGGCAACTCCGGGCCGCTGATCCCCGAGGTCAGCGCCGCGGTGAACGAGAGCGACCTCGCGGTGGTCGCGGTGCTGTCCGGCAACCGGAACTTCGAGGGCCGGATCAACCCCGACATCAAGATGAACTACCTGGCCTCCCCGCCGCTGGTGGTGGCCTACGCGCTGGCCGGGACCATGGACATCGACCTGATGCGGGACCCGCTGGGCACCGACGAGCAGGGCCAGCCGGTCTACCTGCGCGACGTGTGGCCGACCGAGGCCGAGATCGACGAGATCGTGGCCTCGGCCATCGGCTCGGAGATGTTCACCGAGTCCTACGCCGACGTGTTCGCCGGCGACCAGCAGTGGCAGGCCCTGCCCACGCCGGAGGGCAAGGTCTTCGAGTGGGACGCCGACTCGACCTACGTGCGCAAGCCCCCGTACTTCGACGGGATGCCGGCCGACCCGGTCCCGGTCACCGACATCGCCGGCGCCCGGGTGCTGCTGAAGCTGGGCGACTCGATCACCACCGACCACATCTCACCAGCCGGTTCGATCAAGGCCGACAGCCCGGCCGGGACGTACCTGACCGAGCACGGCGTGGCCCGTGGGGACTTCAACTCCTACGGCTCGCGGCGCGGCAACCACGAGGTGATGATCCGGGGCACCTTCGCCAACATCCGGCTGCGCAACCAGCTGGCCCCGGGGACCGAGGGCGGTTTCACCCGCGACTTCACCCTGCCCGACGGCCCCGTGAGCACGATCTACGAGGCGTCGGAGCACTACCTGGCCGCGGGGACCCCGCTGGTGATCCTGTGCGGCCTCGAGTACGGCTCCGGCTCCTCCCGCGACTGGGCGGCCAAGGGCACCGCGCTGCTCGGGGTCAAGGCCGTCATCGCCCAGTCCTACGAGCGGATCCACCGCTCCAACCTGATCGGGATGGGTGTGCTGCCCCTGCAGTTCCCGGAGGGCCAGAGCGCGGCGTCGCTCGGGCTGACCGGGGAGGAGACGATCGAGATCACCGGGGTGACCGCGCTGAACGCTGCGGACGGCCAGGCGGGCACCATCCCCAAGACCGTCACCGTCCAGGCCGGCGACGTGACCTTCGAGGCGACCGTCCGGATCGACACCCCGGGAGAAGCCGACTACTACCGCAACGGCGGCATCATGCAGTACGTCCTGCGTTCCCTGCTGAAGAGGTCCGCCGGCTGAGCCTCTTCCGCGTCGCCTGAGCCTGTCGAAGGCCCTTCGACAGGCTCAGGGCGCGGGGGAAGGCTTGGAGCGCATGGTTCCGTGACCTGAGCTTGTCGAAGGCCTTTCGACCGACTCAGCGTGCGGGGGAGACTCCGGGCGCGCGTCAGTCCAGGCCGCGGGGTCCGGTTAGTCCGGTCGTCGACGGGGGTACCACCCGGGCATGACGCAGACCTCGCAGCCAGGACCGGCCACCTCCAGTGACGGAGCGGCGGACGGCAACGGCAGTACCACCGACGGCGCCATGACCGTCGAGGCCGTGCTGGACGAGACGATCCTGGACGAGGCTCCGGGCGAGGACGCCTCGTCGACGGAGGCGGCCGCGGAGCAGGTACCGGCCGAGCAGCGGGAGCGGGCCGTCGAGGCGGACACCCGGACGGCGATCGAGATCCCGGCGTCGGACGGCAGCGACCGGCCGGAGACGGTGCTGCTGCCGCACCCGGACCAGCAGACCTGGCGGCAGGACTACCCGTACGAGTCCAAGATGACCGAGCGGGAGTACCAGCGGCAGAAGCGCTCGCTGCAGATCGAGCTGCTGAAGATGCAGAGCTGGGTCAAGGCCACCCAGGCCAAGGTCGCCTGCGTGTTCGAGGGTCGCGACGCGGCCGGCAAGGGCGGCACGATCAAGCGGTTCACTGAGAACCTGAACCCACGGGGTTCCCGGGTGGTCGCCCTGGAGAAGCCCAGCGAGCGCGAGGCCACCCAGTGGTACTTCCAGCGCTACGTGTCGCTGCTGCCCAGCGGTGGCGAGATCGTGCTGTTCGACCGTTCCTGGTACAACCGGGCCGGCGTCGAGCGCGTGATGGGCTTCTGCACGCCGGTGGAGTACCTGGAGTTCATGCGCCAGGCTCCCGAGCTGGAGCGGATGCTCGTCCGCAGCGGGACGCACCTGATCAAGTTCTGGTTCTCGGTGTCCCGGGAGGAGCAGCGGCGCCGGTTCGCCCAGCGGCACCGCGACCCCGTCCGCCGGTGGAAGCTCAGCCCGATGGACCTGCAGTCGCTGGACAAGTGGGAGGACTACACCGCCGCCAAGGAGGCGATGTTCTTCTACACCGACACCGCCGATGCGCCCTGGACGGTGATCAAGAGCAACGACAAGAAGCGCGCCCGGATCGAGGCGCTGCGCTACGTGCTCTCGGTGCTCGACTACACCGACAAGGACCGGAACGTGGTCGGCACCCCCGACCCGCTGATCGTGGGCACTGGGCCGTCCTCGCGGCTGATCGAGGCCGACGAGAGCTCCGAGCGGGTGTTCCCGACCCTCTGACCCAGACCCAGGGGACGTATCCGCTCCGGTTGGTGGTTCACAGACGCTACTCTGTAGTTGAAGATTGAACCATCAAGAGGAGCACTACATGACACGCATCGCCATCATCGTCGGCAGCACCCGACCCGGCCGCAACGGCACCGCCGTGGCGGAGTGGGTCCACGCCTACGCCAAGACCCGCACCGACGCCGAGTACGAGCTCGTCGACATCGAGGAGTTCGGGCTGCCGCTGCTGGACGAGCCGGTCCCGGCCTCCATGGGCATGTACTCCAAGGACCACACCAAGGCGTGGGCCGGAGTCATCGACTCCTTCGACGGCTTCGTGTTCGTCACCCCGGAGTACAACCACAGCCCCAGCGGTGCGCTGAAGAACGCCATCGACTTCATCTACGCCGAGTGGAACAACAAGGCCGCCGGCTTCGTCGGCTACGGCTCGGTCGGGGCCGTCCGCGCGGTCGAGCAGCTGCGGCTGATCGCGGCCGAGCTGCAGGTCGCCACCGTGCGGGCCCAGGTCGCCCTCAACCTGGCCACCGACTTCGAGAACTACTCCGTCTTCAAGCCGGCCGACTACCACCAGGCGTCCCTGCAGGCCATGTTCGACCAGCTGGTCTCCTGGACCAAGGCCCTGGAGCACGTCCGGCACGACGAGCTCGTCGCCGCCTGACGCAAGCCGCCGGACCAGAGCCGCCTCGACCCGCACGGGTCTGGGCGGCTCTGCCCGTTCTCCCCCTGTCGGCGCTGCTCGGAGGGGTCAGCCGAGCTGGGTCGGCTCCACCGGGACCCGCGACAGCGGGGTCAGCGGCTCGGCACCTGCCCCGTGGTGCCGCCGGACCCGGAGCGCCGCGGTGCTGTGCGCGGCGGTCACCAGTCGCTCGCCGGCGTAGGGGACGCCGCCGGTGGCTCGACACGCGAGCGCCAGCCAGACGCACACCGCCCGCTCGGCCAGCCAGCACGGCGTCCACAGCGCTGCGGTCGGTGGGTAGACGCTCCGCCCGCCGCTCCGCCGTCGGCCGATCTCGGCCAGCAGCACTGGCAGCACGACCTCGGCGACCAGTGCGCGCCGCGCCCGGCGACGGCCCGGCCGGTGCCCGGCCGCTGCCACCAGCAGCAGGGCCGTCGTCGGCAGCAGGGCGCTCTCCACCGCCAGCCGCACGGGCTGAGCCAGGTCGTCGTAGGCCTGGCGGACCCGTTGCCCCCAGAAGTGCCGTGTGCTGGGCGGCAGCCGCCGGACGAGGACTTCCGGTACCGACAGCTCGGTGCCTCCCCAGGCGGCCACCGTGCGGGAGAGCTCGAGGTTCTCGAACAGCACGTCCCCGTCGTAGCCACCCATCGCCCAGAAGGTGCTCCGCCGGAGGGCGTACGTGCCGGGATGGTCGGCGTGCAGCGCCCGGTTGAGCAGCGAGCGCGAGGTGTCCCAGCGCGCGTGCCAGGGGCTCGGCTCGAAGTAGTTCTGCGGGCGGACCAGGTCGGCCTCGGCCAGCCCCGCCACCGCCGCCGCCAGACCCGCGCTGCTCCAGCGGACGTCGTCGTCGGCGATCACCACGTGCTCGTGCCGCGCCAGCCGGACGCCGGTCACCACCCCGGCCACCTTGCCGTTGCGGCCGGGCCACGGTGCCGGCCGCACGTGGCGCACCGCGCCGGCCCACAGCGCGTGGTGCCGCTCCCACACCGGCCGCGCGCTGCCGTCCACCACCGTCACGTCCACCTGGTCGGCGAGCCAGCGCAGGTACGCGGTCATCTCGGCCGGGTCGGTGGCTGCGGTCCACTTCAGCGGGACGACGTACTCCACGCCGGTCAAGGGCGGCGAGGTCGGTGCTCCGGCGGTTCCCGTCGCTCCTGACCCCACTGCCCCTGACCTCACTGCCCCTGACCTCACTGCCCCTGACTTCACTGCCCCTGACTTCACTGCCCCTGACTTCACTGC
>Ga0210040_10009366_pt1 | contig 11412 bp, 9 predicted proteins | sample CryGeyCG12114_NA_FD_185462 | JGI IMG/M metagenome (GOLD analysis project Ga0210040, IMG submission 185462) | Groundwater microbial communities from aquifer - Crystal Geyser CG19_WC_8/21/14_NA (SPAdes) (version 2) | ecosystem: Environmental > Aquatic > Deep subsurface > Groundwater | place: USA... | reverse complement strand
GGAGATAAGGCTGCTGCATGAGAAAAACGATCACCTGATTGTGCATCAGAACCAGCGCCTGATGGAGATCCGGCAGATACAGGCCGTTTCTGATGGAAGACATCTTGGCACGATCCAGAAATTAGCTTTAGCTTGCCGGTGGCAGTACCTCTTTTAAGGGGTCAATGCCATTCCAGGTGCCGGAGGTAGAGATGGGCTTGAAGCGTGCGAAAAGTTCTTCGCTGTACCAGTTCTCAGCCCGGGTCCGGCGCATCACCTCCTGGTGTTGCGGGTCCTTGTACGCAAATTGTTTCATCGCCTCCGCCGATTCCCAAACACTGAACGTTGCCTGCCTGATGAAGGGCAGTTCGCCAAGCCCGATGGAGCAGTAAAGGCCTTCCGCAGCATCCAGCGATTTGCTGGTGCGCCTCCCAAAGCGGCAGAATGCGGGCAATCGCCGCCAGTTAACACTCGCCCTGGTCAATACGGCAATGGGACCTTCCGAGTACTTTTCTGATAGTGTCGGCGCAAAAGGCTCTTTACCGTCCCACTGCCCGTGTGCCTGGTAAGGCAACAGCTTCAGAGTCCATATTTCGTCTGTGTGTTGCTGATAGGCCTGCATGAAGGCTGCATGCTGCAGGAAATTAGCTGCGGCTGCTTCGTTTTCCCAGGTACAGAGAAGGCCATAGCGCCTGAAGTTAGGCTTCAGGCTGAAGCTTTTGCCCTGCCCACTGCCTAGCAATTTGTAAAACAGCAGACCCGGCACCTTGTCCAGTAGCGGGCCGGACGTTCCCATTTGCGCCAGTCCCCAACGAATATGGCCGCTCCTGATACCAAAAAGCGTTAGTGTGGTAAGTCGTGCCGCAGGATGTAGTGGGAGAGAGCCCATTATTATTAACTTCTATATAACAGTTCGTTATGGGTTAATAACGGACTGTATCGGTTTTTCTATGATAGAAAACAGCAACAAAAAAACACCAGCTGAACCATAATGTTTAGCCGGTGTTCTACATTACTTTTATTTGAAGGCATTATGTGAAGCGGATAGTGGTAAAAAATTCATCAACTACGCGCGTTGGCTGATGGCTTTCTACCGGCGCCCGCTACAGGTTAATTTTCTTATTGTCGCCGGCGTCTGGTTGTTTGCCCGTTAAGGCGGCCTTTACCATGCCATATAAGTGGATCATCACACTGTTCGGTGCGTCCCAATATTCTGCCTTGTCGATGGATACTTTGATCAGCCCCACATTCGGATCCTCTTTTCCCTTCGGGAACCACGTTTTCATAGCAGGGTTCCAGAGTTCGTCAATCTTCTGCTGGTCACGCAGCACGCGCGCTTTCCCCGATATAGACACATAATTTTCATTATCCGGATCAGAGTAGCTCAGGTTTACGTGCGAGTCATGCTTAATCTCATGCGACTTGGCTGATTCATACCCGGTGAAAAACCAAAGGTCACCATCCGGCTTTACCTCCATGGCCCGCATGGGACGGCTGCGAAGGCAATCGTCATCCTCCATGGTGGTGAGCATGGCTACCTTTATATCTTTGATCATGCTGATTAGTTTCTCCAGGTTTTCCTTAGTATTTGGATCGTTATTCATAGCTTTATATGTTCAGTATAGCTTTAAATTACGGGGTGCGGTGGCTTAGGGTTTATATCCGCGCTTTGCCAGCCAGCATCCAAAGCTGCCGCCAAAACAAATGCCGCTTTCTCCTGTTTCAGCTTTCCGGCTGTATAAAATTAAGCTGTTAAACTGGTGCAAGGCAGAAAGCTACGGTGCTTCTATCCACCTAAATATTAGTGATTTACTGAGCTGCGGACAGAGGGATTGCCGTTGCTATTTTTACCAACCCGTATATCATTTTGAATTTTTTAGCACATATTTTTTTATCTGGAGATGATGAAGAATTGCTGATTGGCAATTTTATCGCTGATTCGGTAAAGGGGAAGCAAGCTGCGTTATATAGCACCGGCATTGCCAGTGGTATCCGGTTGCACCGCCTCATCGACTATTACACGGATACGCACCCGGTAGTGGCCGAAACAAAAGCACGTCTGAGAACCAGGTACCGGAAATTTGCGCCAGTTATTGCAGACATGTTTTATGATCATTTTCTGGCCGCAAACTTTGAGCAGTATGCTTCGCTGCCGCTGCCGGAGTATACAGCGCAGGTCTACGAACTCATACAGCGCCATTATATCCTGCTGCCTCCCCGGGTGCAGCACCTGTTCCCTTATATGCGGGAGCAGAACTGGCTACTGTCTTACGCGCAGGTGCAGGGCATCGGGAAAGCGCTCACGGGTATGAGCCGCCGGGCTGCCTTTGCCTCCGGCATGGAGACGGCCACAGAGGAGTTGCAGCAACATTATGAGCTATATGCCGCGGAGTTTGCAGCCTTCTTCCCGCAACTGGTGCAACACGTGGAGACGGTTAAGCACAAGATATAATTTATATGGTAACAAAAAAGGAGCTGCCTTAGGGCCGCTCCTTTTATATATCTTATGGGATCTGTTAATGGTGATGCCCGCCTTCGCCGTGCACATGGCCATGTTCTAATTCTTCCTGCGTGGCCTCCCGCACCTGTTCTACTTTGCCTTTAAAGTAAAGCTCTTTTCCGGCCAATGGATGGTTGAAATCCATCTTTACGTTATCAGCAGTTACCTCCACCACACGGCCCTGTAACTGATTTCCTTCGCTGTCAGTCATGGGTATATAGTTACCTTCTTCCAGCATGTTCTCCGGCACAGAGCCTTCCACTTCAAAAACATTTTTTGGCAGTTCCACCACCGCCTCCTCGTTATATTCCCCGTAGCCGTCTTCCGTGTCCAGTTTAAAATCAAAATTGTCGCCGGAGTTCAACCCATCCAGATTGTCTTCAAACTGGTCGGGTAAGCCGCTCATGCCATGTATAAACACCATTGGCTGTTCCTTGTTGGCTGTCTCGATCAGGCTCTGCTCACCGTTCTCGTCCATAATGCGCAGTTCGTAGGTAAGCGTGACCACTTTGTTCTTCTCAATCTTCATGTTTTATTTCTTCAGAGGTTATACAAGTGAATATCTTCAAGTTAGAATTTCTGGTTTGAGAAGCAAATCTGCCAAACCAGAACCAGGCTGAAAGCCTATCATTCTGTCTCCTGCCGCCGCACCTGGCAGGCTGCTCAGGGCATACATTCTGTCAGTTCCCAGGCGCTGCGGTAGGAGTTTATACTTTCTACGTACGTAAGAAACGCTGCATAGTATGGATGCTGGCTCAAGGTGGCGCTGTCGCCCACAATCACCAGCTTTTTCTTGGCACGCGTCATGGCCACGTTCATGCGCCGTACATCTGCCAGAAATCCTATCTCGCCCTTCTCATTGCTGCGCGTCATGCTGATATAAATAATATCACGCTCCTGCCCCTGAAAACTGTCGACAGTGCCGACAGAGAGAAGCCGTTTTTGCCTCAGCTCATGCAACGGCGGCATATGCTCCACGCGGTCCTGCAGGTAATTTATCTGAGCCCGGTACGGCGCAATAACGCCAATCCGCAAAGGTGCTGCCTCCTCGCCGGTGGCAGGCGTATAGTCCTTCAGCAGGTGCGCCAGGTGGTTTAGCAACAGGTTTGCCTCGTCGGGGTTGGCGGAACTGGAGCTTTCCGGCGTCTCGACCTCATTGTAGCCGCAGCCAGCCGTATCTACGAATTCAACGGCCAGTCCCGGGGCGAAGTGCGGGTCAAACTGGTGCAGGTCGCTGCTGTGCACGCTTTCATGCGCCGATAGCTCACCCTGGTAAAATTGCTGGTTTGAAAACTCCATGATATGGTGATGCATCCGGTACTGCGTTTTCAGCATTACGGCCACCTCAGGCTGCCGCTCGATGCACTTCTCGAACAGAGTTTTGCTCAAGCCGCCTTTCTCCGCCTCAAATGACTTCACGGTAGGGGGCAACTGAAAATGGTCGCCCGCCAGCACCACGCGCTTGGCCCTGCTGATCGGGATCCAGCAAGCTGGCTCCAGGGCTTGGGCCGCCTCATCAATGAACACAGTATCGTACTCCAGGTGGCGAATGGCTTTGTTCGCGGCGCCCACCAGCGTACAGGTAATGACCTGCACATTGTTGAGCAGGTCTTCTGTGATATATTCTTCCACGCGGTCTGCCTCGTCTAAGAGGCGCTTGCTCTCAGACTTGAAAAACTGGCGCTGCGCCCGCTCTTCATAGCCGAACTTGCGCTTAAACTGGAATGCCATGCGCCTGTACTCCTCTGCTGTCTTCCGGTAATCCTTCAAATTTTTGTAGGAGCGGTGGTTCATGATCTGGGCATCCAGGGTATGTTCCAGCAGCACATCCGACACACGGGAGGGATTACCGATCCTGATCACGTTCAGCCCCTCGTTCGCCAGCTTCTCGGTCAGCAGGTCAACGGCTGTGTTGGAGGGCGCCGTGACCAGCAGGCGCTTCTGCGTCTCCAGCGACTTCAGGATCGCCTGCACCAATGTTGTGGTTTTCCCCGTTCCCGGAGGCCCATGGATGATGGCCACATCCTTTGCCTGCACAATTTTGCGCACCGCCTCATTCTGCGACGCATTCAAAACCGGTATTCCCGCCACCTGCTCTTCCGTAAAACGGGGAGCAGCATCGCCTAGCAGTATATCCCGTAGCTCAGCCAAACGTGTTTTATGCGCCTCTAGTACTTTTTTCATCGCGAGCTCCATCTCGCGGTAGCTCATCTCATCAAACGTAAGGTCAATGCCGAGACGGCCTTCGTCGATCCAGTCGGGCAGGTCTTCTTTGTTGGTGGCCAGCAGCACTTTGTTGCGCCGAAGGCCCACAATGACACCGCTCAGGTTCTGGCGCTCACCATTGTTGCTGAACAGCGCGGCGGCTTTACCTGTCTGGAACAGGTGCAGCTGATCCCTGTCCTTTGTCCGTTCCAGCTCTATGACCACCTTGTTGCCGAAGCCAATTTCTTCTTTGGTGATGCTGACCGGGTACCAGCAAAAGCCCATGGCCTTGCGCTCAGCAATGGTGCTTTTCAGGCTTTTGATCTTGTACTGTTGTCTGTCTTCTTCCTGTTCAATCTTCAGCAGTTCCTGTACCTGCCGCAGTTCATATAATATCTCGCTCATGTATCTCTAAAAAAGAAAGGCTGGCATATAAGCTCCAGCCTTTCAGAATATATGGTTTATAAATCCAAGCAGTGATACTATGCGCACTAGCCTGGAAGGGTATATAATTTATCTGTCGCGTTTCAATAACAGCATTTCTACTGCTAATAATTCATATACACCTGCATAAACGGATAATTTTCCGTGCCTTGGTATTACTGTTTCACAACCTTTTTCTTCCTTGCTTTCTTTGAGGAGTTGTTCAGGCGAATCTGCAGGAAAACAGCATACAGCAACAGCACGAAAGCAGCCACGGCCAGCACCGAAATGACCTTGTCTTTCCCATAACGCAGTTCGGCAGTGTCGTTGAGTTGCATCTCCAGATCTTTGATCGTGCGCTCGCGCTTCTTTATAGTGGTCTGCAAGGTCTTGATCTGGCTCTGCAGGTCGGCCATGCGTGCGCTGATGATGCGTTGGTCCTCTACAGTCATCTTCCCTTCGCGCTGGCTCTCCACAGTACTTTCGGCCACTTTCTTGATACTGGCCTCTTTGATGGCGCCAATCAGCTCTGAGTCTTTGTTGATGATCTTCTTCAGGGTTTCAATGATACTCATCAAATCCCCCTTCGACTTTTTTCCCCAGAAATTGCTGTTCTGCTGCGTATAAAACTGGTACTCCATCACTAACTGCTCTCGCTCGTTCATGAGGTTGGTCAGCTTATCCTGCTGTTGGGCCTGAGCACCTACAAACCAGAGGCAGCACATGGCCATGGCCAATAGTTTCTTCATCTTCTCTCCTTACTTTACTCCTAATTTACATGCAAATATGGCCAACCTCAGGCAAAAAGCCTGCATTTATTTTTTGGATGGCTTGTAAAAAAGCAGAATCAGGACGGGCAGTAAATAGAGGTCCGCAATAACTGCAAAGAGCAGTGTGAGACTCACAAACAGCCCGACATAAAAAGTGGCGTCGAAGGTGGAGAGCACCAGCGTGAGAAAGCCTGCCACCAAAATGCAGGAGGTGATGATAATTGCCTTACCAGTCGATATAAAAGTGCGTTTTATGGCATAAGGAAGTGTTTTCCCCTTCATCAGCTCCAGTTTAAGCTTGCTGAGAAAATGGATGGTGTCATCCACGGCGATACCAAAGGCGATGGTAAAGATGATGGAGACGGAAACTGTCATGTTGATGCCCACAAAGCCCATAATTCCCCCGATCATCAGCAATGGAATAATATTGGGGATGAGCGAGATGATGACCATACGGAGGGAGCGGAAGATCAGGCCAACGATGACTGCGATGACGGCAAAGGCAATCAGCAGGCCCTGCATCATGTTGGAAGTCACGTACTCGTTGTTTTTATCAAGTAGCACGGAGCTGCCGGTGATGCGGGTGCGAAGTAAGTCTGGGTTAACATGATGGCTGATAAAGCTACGCAGCGAGTCGTTTTGCACCGTGGCGGCGGCGCTGCCGATGTCTTTCATCTTGCCCGTCAGCCGTCCCTCTTTTCCATCAGCCGTGACCAAGCTTCGCAGCTCACTGCGGTTGCGGAAAGCCTGTAGCCGCTGTTTCACCTGCTGCATAGTACGGCTGCTTTCGGGCAGGACGTAGTAGTCGCTCAGGCCGCCGTTCTGCGCCCGGTTAATAGCCTTCACGATGGTGGTGGGGGAGGTGATGAAATGGAGGCCGTAAGTGGTGTAGAGGTACTGCTCAATTTTCTCCATTTCCCGCAACACTTCCAAGTCATATATGTTGTGGCCCTCGGCGGCAATCAGGTGCATCTCGAAAGCGCGTACACCCGAAAATTTCTTCTCGAAGTACTGGAAATCCTGCAGAATCGGGTCATCGTCTCCTAAGTCCTCTAAAAATGTGGTATCGACTTTAATCTGGCTCATGCCGATCAGGCTGATGACGCTGATCAGCAGGCTTGAGGTCAAGATTCCCTTTGGGTGGTGCAGCACAAAGCGCAGCATGCGGCGCAGCAGCACCGGCCACGAAAAGCTCACCCGCGACTCCCGCACCGATTTAGGTTTGTAAAGCAGCAGCACGGCTGGCAGCATCGTGAACGCCAGGATATAAGCAAGCCCAATAGCGATTGCCGTGTATAAGCCAAAGTTGCGGATGGGTACAATGGCCGTGGTAAGCAGCGTGAGAAAACCTATAGCCGTCGTGAAGGAGGTCAGGAAGGTAGCCAACCCAACTTCTTTGACGGTAATCTTCAACGCAGGCAGTTTCTCCATTCCCTGGTTCACCTCAGTTAAGAAGCGTGCCATGATATGAATGACATCAGACATGCCAACGACAAATAAAATCGTGGGCAGCAGCATTGTCATCACATCCAGGGGTTTGTCGAACAGGCCCATAACACCCAAGGCCCACAGCACCGACAGCAGCACGACTGCCAGTGGCACCAGCACTCCCCAGGCTGTGCGGAAGGTGATCCAGAGAAAGAGAATGACCAGCAAGACAGAGGCAGACATAAAGACGACCAACTCGATCTTCATCCGGTCTACAAAAACAGACTGTGCCAGCGCCTTTCCGGCTATATGGTTCTCCGTCAGTTGAAGTTGTGCCAGTTTATCTTTCAAGCCCGCCATTAGGGTGTCGCTCGCGCCTTTGCCCAGGTTGTCGGAGGTCTGTATAAACAGGGAGACAGAAGTGGCATCCTCTGAAAACAAGGTCCCCACCAGTTCCCGTGCGCTATAGATGGCAGCAGAATCCTGGGGATACCGCTCCGGCTCAGCCACATGCAGGTACGGGATTTCGAAATAGCCGAATTGCTCGATTATCGGGCTCTTGACAGTAGTAGGAGAGAGTACCGACTCCACATGCGGCTGGCGCTGCATATAACTGGTTAGGCTGTCCACACGCGTCAGGAAATCTTTGTTAAACAGGCTGCCCTTGCTGTCGAGGCCGACCAGGATATAGTCGTTGTCGTTTCCGAACTTATCGCGGTAGTGCATGAAGTAAGCCAGGTCCGGGTCTCCTTTCGGGAAGAAGTTATCGAAGTTATAGTCAAACCGGAGGCGTGAAGCGAAGTAGATACTGCAGGCGGAAAGGAGGCCTATCAGCAGCAGGACATAGATGCTTTGGTTTCTGTAGTTCAAGGGGCCGCTATATAGGGTGGTGGTGCCGCATCAGCTTTAAAAGGCAAATATACAACTGTAATGGGGTTGTTTTGTTTGCTGAGTGCCTTGCCTGCTGAAGTTCTGGTTTAGCAGGCAAAGGTTCTGCGCAAGAGCTGTAACAAACGCGGCTGCAGCTAAATTCCTGCAGTGTGCCTGCCAATCATCGGTAGTTGTTCGTATTTCTGTTGCGATTTGGCCTTCGCAATTCAACAAATCATTTTATCTTTAACTTTGGACAAGCGCTATAGCAGACGATATTTATATGAAGCAATATTTAGAATTGATGGGGCACATCCTCGAAAAGGGGGTGAAGAAGGAAGACAGAACCGGAACGGGCACTTTAAGTGTGTTTGGCTACCAGATGCGCTTTAACCTCGCCAACGGGTTTCCGCTGGTGACTACCAAAAAAGTGCACCTGAAGTCGATCCTGCACGAGCTGCTGTGGTTTCTGAAAGGGGACACGAACATCGCGTACCTCAAGGAGAACGGTGTGAGCATCTGGGACGAATGGGCAGACGAAAACGGCAACCTGGGACCAGTATATGGATCGCAGTGGCGCAGCTGGCCCACACCGGACGGCCGCCACATCGACCAGATTACGCAGGTGGTAAACCAGCTAAAAAATAACCCCGATTCGCGCCGCATAATTGTGAGCGCCTGGAATGTAGCTGAAATCGAATATATGAAGCTGCCGCCCTGCCATGCGTTCTACCAGTTTTATGTAGCCGAAGGCAAGCTATCGTGCCAGCTCTACCAGCGCTCCGCCGACGTGTTTCTGGGTGTCCCGTTCAATATCGCCTCTTATGCATTGCTGGTGCTGATGATGGCGCAGGTAACTGGCCTGGAACCCGGTGAGTTTATCTGGACAGGCGGCGACACGCACCTATACCTCAACCACCTTGAGCAGGCACAGCTGCAGCTTACCCGCGAGCCCCGCGAATTGCCGGTGATGAAGCTGAACCCGGCGGTAAAAGATATTTTCGACTTCACGTTTGCTGATTTCGAGTTGGAGAACTATCACCCGCACCCCGCCATCAAGGCGCCGGTGGCCGTGTAGCGCAGTAAAGGTTTCTTTGATGGACAGGCAGACAAGAGGAGCGCAGTAGTATGATCGTTAAAATCAAAGATGTTTTCAGGACCATTGGCACGCCGAGCATCACGTATGTCAGCAGGAACAATGGCGAATACGAGCGGCTGCTGACGGAGTACCTGGATGTGGAGGGAAAGCTCTGCCTCATCACAGGTCCTTCCAAAACGGGTAAATCCACGCTGTACCAAAAGGTGCTGGCCGAAACAAACAAGCTGCCGCTGATCGTGCGCTGCGATGACCAGATGACGACCGATGATATCTGGCGGAAGGCGCTGGAGGACGTGAACTTCGACCGCATCACATCCAGAACAGGCGCTGAAGATTTCCAGGTGACTGGCAGCACCAAAATTGGCGGCAGCCTGGGCTGGGGCTGGCTGGCCGGTCTGATCGGAGAAGTGAGTCTGGGCATTTCGGAGAAAGTGAATGAGAGCACAGCACGCGAGAAAATAATCTCCCGCCCTTCGCCGAAGCACCTGATACCGGTTTTGAAGAACCTCCCTTACGTGCTCGTGATCGAAGACTTTCATTACCTGAAAGAGGAAGTAAAGAAAAGCCTTTTCCAGCAGTGGAAAGCCTTCGTGGACGAAGAGGTGTCTGTGATTGTGTTGGGAACAACGCACCATGCCGTCGATCTGGCGTACTCTAACAAAGATCTGGTGGGCCGGATTGCGCATATAGAAGTTGGTACCTGGCTGCAGCAGGATATAGAGCTGATTATAACAAGCGGCTTCAGCTACCTGCAGGTGCCGATAAAAAAATCGCTGGTAAAGTTTATTGCCACGGAGTGCGTGGGCCTGCCGATCATCACGCAGAGTTGCTGCCTCCGCTTGTTTTTTGATAAAAGGATAACCGTGGTTGATACTACAAAAGCTGATGCGAAGCCGAACTTCACGAAAGAAGACCTCTCCAAAGCCCTTTACAATGTGGCGCACACTGATTACAGTGTCTTCAGGGATATATATGATGTCATAATCCGGGGATTCCGGAAAGGCGGGCAGAAATATAACTCCTATGAATTGCTGCTGCTGGCGTTCACTTTAGACCCTATTACATTTAAGCTGCAGCGGCATGAGATTGACGAACGGCTGGCGCAGCTCAGCATTAAGTTTAAGTCACCGCCCGCGTCTTCTATCAACAGCACATTGGGCGTGTTGAGTAAATTGCAGCAAAAATACGATTTTGCGTTACTGGAGTGGCGGCAGAAGCTCCGGACGCTGTATATCCTGGAGCCTTCTTTCCTGTTTTACCTGCGCTGGAAAAAAGAACGGCAGGTAACAGACACATTAGCCACCGATCGCATCGAGCGTATCTACGAAATCATATTTAATGACATCCAAACCAAGTTTCCGACCATACGTGTAAGAACTTAACTCCAGAAATCCAGGCTTTATTTCAAGGGAAGCATGAATGCTGCTGCCACAAACCGAGGAGTCGCGACTATTTTGATTTCCGGAGACACGTACTAAGGCATTAGCAAAACCAAATTCCGTTTTCTAAACCAAAACTCAACTTTGCTGTTCATCATCAAACATCTTAAACTATGAAATTAAAAGCACTCCTTACAGCCTTATTCACGGCCGCATTGTTGCAAGCCAACGCGCAGCATGCCACTCCGGACCAGATCAAAACCAACAAAGGCAATCTTACTGTTCAGCCAATCGAGCATGCCACCCTGGTGTTAACCTGGGATAACAAAACCATTTATGTGGACCCAACGGGGGGCGCAGCAGCGTTCGCTGGTGTGGCCAAACCCGACATGATTCTGATTACTGACATTCACGGCGACCACATGGACCCGAAAACGCTGGATGCGTTAAAAGCTGAAGACGCGCTGCTTATTGTGCCGCAGGCGGTGGCTGACCAGCTGCCGGAGAAGTTTAAGAGCCAGACAAAGATTGTGTCTAACGGCGAAAGCACCATGCAGTTAGGTCTACAAATCACGGCGGTGCCGATGTATAACCTGCCTGAAAGCGCAGACGCCAAGCATGTGAAAGGCCGTGGCAATGGCTATGTCCTGAACCTGGGAAACAAGAATGTCTATATCTCCGGTGATACAGAAGGCACTCCTGAAGTGCGTGGACTGAAGAATATAGATGTCGCCTTCCTGTCGATGAACCTGCCCTACA
>Ga0210040_10009365_pt1 | contig 11412 bp, 12 predicted proteins | sample CryGeyCG12114_NA_FD_185462 | JGI IMG/M metagenome (GOLD analysis project Ga0210040, IMG submission 185462) | Groundwater microbial communities from aquifer - Crystal Geyser CG19_WC_8/21/14_NA (SPAdes) (version 2) | ecosystem: Environmental > Aquatic > Deep subsurface > Groundwater | place: USA... | reverse complement strand
CGGAGTCTCGACGTTCGCGATGCGCTGCGGATCACCGTCTCCGGGATGCGGGCCCAGTCCACGCGCCTTCGCGTCGCGGCCGAGAACATCGCGAACGTCGAGACTCCGGGCTACCACAGGAAGACCGTGAGCTTCGGGGCGCTCGCCGGCGACGCCGGTGCGGTGGCAGCCGGGCCCGTGCGTCTGGACCAGACGCCGCCCGAACGCATTCACGACCCCTCCAACCCCCTCGCCGACGCCGACGGTTACGTCGAGGGCTCCAACGTGAACCTCCTTCTCGAGATGACCGACGCCCGCGAGGCGTCGCGCAGCTACGAGGCCAACCTCAAGATGTTCGAGCAGACCCGGAGCATGTCTTCTGCGCTTCTCGACCTCCTCCGCCGATAGGATGAACTCCCGATGGACCTCAGAACGAGCCTGTCCCAGGTTGCCGACCACTACGCCGCGGCGCGTCCCGCGACCGCTCCCCAGCCGGGCACTGGCGGAGGCCTGCTCGGCAACCTTGCCCAGGACTTCTCCGCCACCCTCGCACGGGGCGAAGCGACAGCCATGGCCTCTATGACCGGGGGTGGCGACCCCCATGCCCTCGTCCAGGCCCTCACCCAGACCGAGCTCGCGGTCGAGACGGCCGTGACGGTCCGCAACAAGGTCGTCGAGGCCTATCAGGAGATCCTGAGGATGCCGGTATGATGTTCGAGTCCGCCTTCTACGACACGCTCCGCCAGGCGCTCTGGACCGCGACGGTCCTGTCGCTGCCCATCCTCACGGTCGCGCTGGTGACAGGCCTCGTCATCGGCCTCCTCCAGGCGCTGACCTCGGTGCAGGAGCAGACGCTGACCTTCGTCCCGAAGCTCGCCGCGATCCTCGCGGTGTTCTGGATCTCGATGGGATTCATGACCGAGACGCTGGTCGGCTTCTTCCGCAACGCCGTCGCGCCGATGATCGCGGGGGGGTGAGATGGACAACGCGAGTTATGTCACGCTGACCCGGCAGACGGGCCTCCTCGCTCAGATGCAGATGGTGGCCAACAACATAGCCAACGCCAACACCACGGGATACCGGGGCGAGGCGCTGGGCTTCTCGGAGTTCGTGCGGACCACCGGCACCGGCGATTCCCTTTCCATGGCCACGGCGCGGGTGCGCGAGACGAACCTGGCGCAGGGCTCGCTGTCCCAGACCGGCGGCGCCTTTGATCTGGCCATCGAGGGGGAGGGCTTCTTCACCGTCCAGACACCCCAGGGCCCACGCCTCACCCGGGCCGGACATTTCGGCCCCAACGAGAACGGCGACCTCGTCACTCCCGATGGGTATCCGGTGCTCGACGCAGGCGGGGCCCCCCTCTTCGTGCCGCAGGGTCAGGGCCAGGTGGGCATCTCGCCCGACGGCACGATCTCGGCCGGGGGGACGCCCGTGGGCCAAGTGGGCCTCGTCCTCCCCCGCGACCCGTTGGGCCTGGTGCGGGAAGGAGGCACTCTGTTCCGCGCCGATGCCGGCACCGAACCGGCCTTCGAGGCCCGCGTGATGCAGGGCTTCCTGGAGGAGTCGAACGTCGATCCCGTCATAGAGGTCGCCAGGATGGTCGAGGTCCAGCGCGCCTACGAGATGGGTCAGGGCTTCCTCGACCGCGAGGACGACCGCATCCGCAAGACCATCCAGGCCATTCAGACAAGGTAGTTCCCCCATGCGCGCCCTGGAAATCGCTGCGTCCGGCATGTCCGCCCAGCAGACCCGCGTCGAGGTCATCTCCAACAACCTCGCCAACATGAGTACGACGGGCTACTCGCCCCGGCGGGCCGAGTTCGCCGACCTCCATTATCAGCAGCTCGTGCGCCCCGGCACGATCAGCGCCGCCGACGGCACCGTGCTGCCCGTCGGCGTGCAATTGGGCCAAGGCGTGCGACCCACCGCGGTCTCGGTCATGATCGCTCAGGGCGCGCTCTCGGCCACCGGCAACGACCTCGACATCGCCATCGAGGGGCAGGGTTACCTCGAGGTGACCCTGCCCGACGGCCGCGCCGGCTACACCCGGGATGGGGCGCTAAAGCTTTCGCCGGACGGGCTGATCGTCACCTCGGACGGCTTCCCGGTGCAGCCCGAGATCACCGTGCCCAACGACGCCCGCTCCGTGTCCGTCAACGCCGAGGGCGAGGTCTACGCCTATTTCAGCGATCAGGTGCAGCCACAACTCCTTGGGCAGTTCACCCTTTCCGGCTTCTCCAACCCCAAGGGGCTCGAAGCTATGGGCTCCAACCTCTTCCTGGAAACCTCGGCCTCCGGCCCGTCGCTGGTCTCCACGCCGGGTCAGGACGGGCTCGGCACCCTGCGCCAGGGCTATCTGGAGGACAGCTCGGTCGACGCCGTGAAGGAGGTGACGGATCTGATCGAGGCTCAGCGAGGCTACGAGCTCAACTCCAAGGTCATCACCGCCGCCGACCAGATGCTCAGCGCCACGGTGCAGGTCCGGTGAGGCCGCTCATGATGCCGTACCGCTTGGTGCTCCTGACGATCTTTCTCGCCGCTCCGGCTAAGGCCGAGATCGTGGTTCCTGTCCGCACGATCCCTCCGCATGCAGTCATTGCCGCGGAGGACCTTGGCCTTTCGGACGCCGACGTTCCCGGGGCAGTCAGCGATCCGGCCCAAGCGATCGGGCTCGAGGCCCATGTCGCTCTCTATCCGGGACGCCCGATCCGGCCCCAGGACCTCGGTCCCCCGGCCGTGGTGGAGCGGAACGCCTTCGTCGTCCTCATCTACCAGCGTGGGAACCTCCTCATCACGGCAGAAGGGCGCGCACTCGATCGGGCTGGCCCGGGCGAGGTGATCCGCGTCATGAACACCGAATCCCGCAGCACCGTGAGCGCCCGGCTGGGGATCGACGGCGCAGCCTATGTGTCCGAATAAAGAGGTTGCCCATGACCTTTCCCCGCTCGCTGTTCCTGATGCTGACCCTCTCGGCCTGCGGCTCGGCTCCCCTTGGCCGGCCACCGGCGTTCTCACCCCCCGGATATCCCATCGCCAGCGAAGAGGAGGCCGCGATGCGCGATCCTCTGCCCCTGCCTGCGGCCATGGCACCAGTTCCTTCGCCCCCCCGCTCCTCCTCATCGGCCTCGCTCTGGACCGGGGACCGTGGCTCGCTCCTGGGTGACAACCGCGCCATGGCACGGGGGGACATCTTGACGGTGGTGATCGAGATCGACGACTCGGCTGAGATCTCGAACTCGACCGACCGAGGCCGCCAGGGCTCCGAGTCGCTCGGGATCGATGCGCTCTTCGGCCTCCCCGAGGCGCTGGAGGGACAGCTCGCAGGCGAAGCAGGCCTGTCCCCGGCGGTCGAGCTCTCGTCCGATCACTCCTTCTCGGGCCAGGGCTCGGTGAGCCGCAATGAGCAACTCGAACTGCGCGTTGCCGCAACGGTAACCGAGCGGCTTCCCAACGGAGTCCTGTCCATCTCCGGCAGCCAGGAAGTGCGCGTCAACAACGAGCTGCGCGAGCTTCTGGTCACCGGCTATGTGCGCCCCGCCGACATCAGCCGGCAGAACGAGGTGACCTACGACAAGATCGCGCAAGCGCGCATCTCTTATGGGGGACGCGGACAGATCACCGACATGCAGCAGCCGCGCATAGGCCAGCAGGCCGTTGACACCCTTCTCCCGTTCTGAGGCCCCGGCATGAAGCGCATCCTGTTACCTTTGGTCCTGTTGCTCCTAGGCGCGGGTGCCGGCGTCGGAGCCGGGCTCTTCCTGGCCCCGCCCGGTACGGAACCCGGCGAGGCGCCCGAGGACGCCCTAGCCGAGGCGGCGGGCGACGATGGCGAGCATGCCATACCGGAGGAGGCCGAGGCCGACCTCGCCGAGGAGAGCCATGGCGAGGAGGAATATGCCGAGGGCGAGGAGGAAGTCCCGGAAGATGCGACTGAGGGTCACGAGTACATCCGGCTGAACAACCAGTTCGTCGTGCCGCTCCTGACCGATGGGGAGGTGGACTCCCTGGTCCTGCTCTCCATCGCGATCGAGGTGCCGGCCGGCGAAGAGGAAGCAGCTCTGTCGGTGGAGCCAAAACTGCGGGATGTCTTCCTGCAGGTCCTGTTCGACCATGCCAATGCCGGCGGCTTCGACGGGCTCTTCACCGCAGGTTCGGCCATGCGGGATCTTCGCAATGCGCTGCTCGCGGCCGCCCAGGGTGAGGTCGGCAAGAGGGTGACGGATGTGCTGATCCTCGACCTCGTTCGCCAAGCCCAGTGACGCGGGCCGCACAGCGTCGTCGCGAGGGCTCGGCGAACGCTCACAACGTGGTTGCAACGCGAGCCAAGGGCAGAGGCTGCTCACGCCCTTGCTCGGGGCGAGACCCTCCCCCGAAGGATTGTTGTCGGACTGCGGCGCTCACCAGCCCCGCTCATCGGCCCTGAGCCGTTGGGCGGCAACGACGCTGCGGGCCCGGTGGGCCAAGTCCTCGGCCGCCATGCGTCGCCCGAAGCTTCGGGACAGGTCCTCGCGGGCAATTTCGATGCACGCCATAAGCCGGGCCAGTTCGGTCGACAGAGCAGACGCGCGGCTGTCGATCCAGCCCTCCCAACGCAGATCCACCCCTGCGCGAAGGGCGACATCGGTGGCGAGCGCCTCGGCAACCCGAGCACGTCGTGCCGCTTCCAGCGTCGCGATCTGGCGGCGGAGCTCCGCCTCCTCGCGCCGCAAGCGTGCCAGCCGGGACTCGGCCGCGTCGCAAGCTGCCCCAGCCACACGGGTCAGGTTGGCAAGGTCCCGCGGCGTCATCGCGCGGTCGCCTTGGCGCGGGCGCGCAGCCGCTCGGCGAAGCGGATCGCGGCGGCTACGGCGCGCCATTCAGGACGAGCGATCTCCTGGCCGATCTCGACGCTGGCATAGATGGCTCGGGCCGTGGGCGGGTCGCGGCGGATGGGCACACCCGCCTCGATGGCGCGCTCGCGAATGCGGGCGGCCAACTCGTCCATGCCCTTGGCCACGCAGATAGGTGCCCCTCCCGCGATCCGATCCCATTTCAGGGCCACGGCGTAGTGGGTGGGGTTCACGATCACGACCGAGGCATCCGGTACATCGTTCAGCATCCTGTTCATGGCGATGCTGATCCCCTTCTGGCGGCGCTGCTGCTTGACGTGCGGATCGCCCTCGCTCTCCTTCATCTCCTCGGTCATCTCCTTTCGGCTCATCATGTGGCGACGCTGGAAGGCCAAGCGCTGCCAAAGGAGGTCCGCGATGCCGAGGACCAAGGCCACAAGGACGATCTGCTTGAGGAGATTGAGCAGGATCCCAAGGAGAGCGAGCATCACGATCCGCGACGGCTCTGCCGCGAGCCCGACCAAGCGGGGCGTCGCCTCGGCCAAAGTCAGGCCCATGACGGTTGCGTAGAGCGCCACCTTCACGCAGCCCTTGCCGAAGGCCACAAGCCCCTCGGTCCCGAACTTGTGCCCGAGTTGAGCGAGAGGGGATATCCGGGACAGCTTGGGAACGATCCGATCCGGCGCGACCACCATGGAGCGCTGGCCGATCAGGCTGAAGAGGGCGAGCGCCGCCGGCAGGGCGAACCACGGCCACATGGCCCTCGTCGATCCTGCGAAGAGATTGGTCCAGAAGGGCTGGGGACTGCCCGCGAAGACCTGCTGCGACAAGGGCGCCGCCTGGGCAAGAAGCGTCTTGAGGACGCCGCCCAGGGCCAGCAACGAACCGGCCCCAAACATAGTCGCGGCCAGGACGAACCCCCCATAGCTCGCCGCAGTGACCAAATCCGCGGATTGCGCGACCTCCCCGCGCTTGCGGGCCTCGTCGAGGCGGCGCTGGGACGGCTCGAAGCTCTTCTCGCTCTCGTCCTCGGCTCCCCCGCTCATGGCAGGTCCCCGAACGGGTCGGCGAGAAAGCCATCGAACGCCTGCACCCAGACGGACAGCATTACGGGCGCGGCCAGCAGGAAGAGCGCAAGGCCGCCAGCAGTGAGCGCCGGTGCGCCGATGAAGATCACCGCAAGCTGCGGCATCGCGCGGTTGATGACGCCGAGCGTCACGTTGTAGAGGAGCGCCGCCGCCACGAAGGGTGCCGCGAGGGAGAAGGCCAGCGCGAAGGCGCGGCCGACCTCCGCCACCCCGGCGTCCAGGAGCAGGCTGGGATCGAGGGCGGCGCCGGCGGGGATGAGGGCATAGCTCTCGATCATATAGGCTGCGATCCGGACATGCAGTCCGAGCGCGGCAGCGAGGGCCAGGCCCCCGCTGACCAGCAGATGGCTCATGGCAGGCGACGGCTCGGCCCCTGCGCCTGCCCCGAAGAGTTGCGACAGGGAACTGGACTGAGCAGCCATCGATCCCGCCGTCTGGAGCGCCAGCACGAAGAGCCGTAGAAAGATGCCAAATGCCAGTCCGGCCGCGACCTCACTCAAGGTGAGCGCCAGAAGCGGGGCCGGGCTGCCGGGCGGGGGCAGGTCGCCACCCACGGCCGGCAGGACGACCAGCGTGAAGGCCAAGGCAAGACCCAGTCGCACGCGCGTAGGGATCGACATCTCGCCAAAGAGCGGCAGAAGCGCCAGCATCGCCCCGATCCGCAGGAGGATCACGTAGCCGGACCAGAGGTTCTCACGCGCGAGGCCAAGGAGCAGGGCCAGGGCATCAGGGACGTCAGGGCTCATTCAGGTTCCCTGATGGTCGGTCCCCCAAGCGCCCGAAGGCCTCCCCCGGCCGAAGCCTGCTGCTGGCGTCCTGAGAGACGCGGAACTGACCTGCGCCTTTTCCCCACGGGACGGCTGTGGCCCCCTGTCTCATGCCGGGACCAATCCCAGCAACGCCGGGCGTGTGTCGAGCCCCAACTCTTCGAAGGACAGGACGGGATTCGTGATGCCTTTGGCCGCCAGCACCGTCCGCAAGAAGCGCCGGCGGCGCATGGAGGTCACGAGCGCCGGGAAGTTCCCGTGCTCCGCGGCTTGGGCGATCTTCTCGGCCACGGCGCTGGCAAGGCGGTTGAACTCCTCTGGCGGCAAGGCGACGTCGGCCACCCCCCGGTCGGCGCCAACCTGGTAGGTGGCAAAGATCTCCTCCCACTCGGGAGCGAGCTGGACCAGCGGCACGGTCCCGTCGGCGCGGCGCAGTTCGGCCACAATCTGGAAACCCAGGCGCTGGCGCACATGCTCGGCCACCGCCTCGGCTGTCGGCATCGAGGAGCGCGCCTCGGCGACGGCTTCGAGGATCAGGGGAAGGTTGCGGATCGAGACCCGTTCCTCCAGCAGCAGCCGCAGAACCGACAAGAGCAAGTCGAGCGGCACGCGGTCTGGGATGAGCTCGTCCAGCATCTTGCGGTTCGCCTCGGACCGGGCCGGGTCGGCGAGGTTCACCATCTCGTCCAGGAGCCGTCGCAGGGCTCGCAGCGTCATCAGCCGTCCGAAGTTGCGCTTGATGACCTCGAGGAGATGGGTGGCCAGCACCTCGGCCGGCCAGACGGTCGTGAAGCCCGTCACGGCCGCTCCCTCCTGATCCTCGGGCGAAATCCAGCGTGCGGGCGCGCCATAGACTGGCTCCTTCACGTCCAGGCCGGGCAAATCCGAGACGCCAGGTCCCGACAGAAGGGCGAGGATGCGTCCGGGGTGCAGCGTATCGCGCGCCTGCTCCACGCCCTGCACCTTCACGCGGTAGCCGCCGGACGGAAGGCTTGCGTCGTCGGTCAGCCGAATCTCGGGCAGCAGAACGCCGAAGGCGGTGGCGACGTGGTTGCGCATGTTGCCGATGCGCACGTCCAGGCCCGTCGCGGGGTCGAGGACCATGTCCACGAGGTCGGGCGCGAACTCGACATGGATGTCGTCGAGATCGAGGAGGTCGCCCATCGACGTCTTGCGAGCAGGCGCGTCGGCCGAGACCAGGCTCGGCCCTTCGACCGAAGGGGGGCGTCGGATTAGCCGCCAAGCCGAGAAGCCGAGCACTGCCGCCGCCGCCATGAAGGGCAGAAATGGCATGCCGGGCACCACGGCGAACAGCGCCATCAGCACGGCGACCGTGGCGATGGCGGCCGGATGCCGCCCGAGTTGGCCCATGATCGCCATGTCGGTCGTCTGGGTCGAGCCGCCGCGCGCCAGCAGCAGCGCGGCGCCCACCGATATGACCACGGCGGGGATCTGGCTCACGAGGCCGTCGCCCACCGTCAGGATCGCGTAGGTTTCGACCGCCTTTCCGGCGGGCATGCCATGGACGAAGATGCCCATGACAAGGCCCATGACGAGGTTCAGCCCCGTTATGAGCAAGCCCGCCACGGCGTCGCCTTTGACGAACTTGGACGCGCCGTCGAGCGAGCCGAAGAACGTCGTCTCCTGGCTCTCCTTCTCGCGTCGGGCCTTGGCCTCGGCGTGGGTGATCGCACCGGCGGCTAGGTCCGCATCGATGGCGAGCTGCTTGCCTGGCATGGCATCGAGCGCAAAGCGGGCGCCGACCTCGGCCATGCGGGCGGCACCCTTGTTGATGACTACGAAGTTGACGATCAGCAGGACCAGGAAGACCACGATGCCCAGAAGGACCTGCCCCCCCATTACGAACATCGCGAACCCCTCGATGACGTGACCGGCGGCAGCCGTGCCAGTGTGCCCCTGCCCGATGATGAGCTTGGTGGAGGACACGTTCAGCGACAGCCGCAGCATCAGGGAGGCGAGCAGGATCGAGGGGAACGCTGAGAAGTCGAGCGGGCGCTCGATGAACAGCGTCACCGTGAAGATCAGGATCGCAAGAGCGAAGGACACCGCAAGCCCGACGTCGAGGACCCAGGACGGCACCGGCAGCACCATCATGACGATCACCGCCATGAGCGCGAGGGCGAGGAGGATCCGTGGCTGGAACAGCGTGGCGGGGGTAAGCGCCGGCATGGTGATCAACCGTCCCCGAGTGGCACGAGGGACCCCAGGCGTCTCGTTCCGCCCTTCGCCTGCAGGAGCGGGAAGGTGTTGACGCGCGGCAGGACCGGCGCCGGGTCCGAGCCTTGGGCCAGCAGGGGGCCCGACGATTCCAGAAGGCCAGGAAGGCGCCCTTGGTCGGCCCCGGCAGCCACCGCCGTCGCATAGTGGGCGTCGAAGAGCGCCCGATACCGGGCCGCGTGTTCGGGTGTCCGGGAGTGGAACGCGCCGGCGGCCTCGGACCAGCTGGCGGACTCCTCGGAAAGAGACTTCAGAAAGCTCGCGGCATAGGTGGCGTTGGCCAGCGGATCGAACATCTGGTCGATCGACACGAAGCCCTGGTGATGCCAGCGCCAGTTGATCTGGAAGCAGCCGACGTCGAAGCTTTCGGCGCCCTCGGCGTGGCGGGCCTCTGCGAAGTCCAGGGCCTCCTGGCGGGTAGGAAACCAGTGACCCTCGCCTTCCATGTTGACGGTCCAGGGCCAGGGACGGGCGTCGGAGCCCCGGCCGCGCCCTGTTTCCGTCAGGGTAACCGCCAGGAGCACAGCAAGGGGCACGCCGGAAAGGCGGGTCGCGTCCTGCGCGGCGAGGAGGCAGAGGTCCGAGTCGTCCGCCCTCACAGAGGAGGACATGAGCAATACCACAAAGACCGTGAGGAGGGACTTGGCCCGATGGTGCCCGCGAGAAGTCCCCCTGAAGGGTCGTCCCTTGGCAACACTCGGTGTCGGGAGCAACGGGACACGACCACGCGCTCTTTGAAAGTTGTTCTCGGTGCCCGGGACCGGTCCAGTTTCGCTTTTGTCCGAGCAGCTCCAGCCAAAGCCGGGCAGCCCCGAGGGGCAGCCGATTGACATGGAGAGATCGGGCACTCGCCCCTGCATTCTTGGCCGCCTTCTGCTGCGCTGGAGTAAGTTTTGACCCGAAAAGGTTGAGGAACCGCTAACGCCGCCTCACTCGATCGGGGCCTTGTCGAGAAGGGCTGCGGCCTGTGCCCGGGCCTCCCCGGCCCGATCGAGAAGAGCGCGACGGGCGGCGAGGGTCGTCAGCGTCGCGGAAAGGTCGGAGGCCGGAAGCGCCCCTGGCATGGTGGCGGCCTGAACCGGATCGGCTGCGTTGGACTTCGTCGCACTCTGGGCCAAGGGCGCCACGGCCTGCATATCCGCGGCCGGAGGTGGCTGCTCGGGCTCCTCCGCAAGGGCATCATCGACGGGGTCCAGCAGCGGAGGCGGCTCCATCCACGCAACGGTCCGCCGGGACACCGGGTCGCTCAGCCCTGCGGGAGCCGCGACTGGAGCGGCGTCGATCCCCGCCCCGGGGAACGCCCAGTCCCGAACCGGTAGATCGCCTATAAGGAACGGCGCCAGCGGGGCTCGGGGAGTCCCGGCGCTGCGGAAGGACTCGGCCTCACCGGGGAAGCCCAAATCAGCAAGCCGCCGAGCCACGCCCTCGCGGGCCTCGGACGGCAGGTCCGAGGGCAGGCCCCCGAGGGCCAGTTCCAGGAAGGCCGCGTCGCCAAGCCGTTCGGTCAGGGCCTGAACCGTCGCCGCCAAAGTGGCGTTCAGGTCTTCTCCGGAATGCGCTAGCTGTTCCTGCCTGAGAAGAGCGAGCGCCTCTTCGAAGCGAGAGGCGGCCGTCAAGGCGCGAACCTCGGCCAGGAGCAGCGCACGCGCGTCTTCGCCACCCTGCTCGAAACGGAGGGTGCGAGCGAGTTCCAGCGTCTCCTCGGGCACTGCTTTCCCTTCGGCGATCGAGAGGTCGATAAGTTCGACCAAGCCCTCGGGCGTCATGCGGGCGTCGTTCTCGGCAATGGTCTCCAACTCGGCCAAGGCCCGGGCCGGACCTTCGGTCTCTCGAATGATCTCGGCCTGGGTGAGTCGTGCCCCAGTTCCCTCTTCCTCCGCCAGGGCGACGACCTCCTCTGCCCCGAGGGCATCGCCCGCCTTGAGGAGGAGCCCCGCCACACGGAGGGCGATCGATCCCTGCAACGCCGGAGGCAAGAGGCGAAGAGCGAGGATCATGGACGTACGCTCGCGCTCGTCGGTGCCCTGCAAGGTCTCGCGCGCAAGGGCTCGCCAGAGCGCGACCGGTCCCAGGCAGCCCGCCTGGTCTTCGAAGGCACCGGAAGGAACGGCCTCGCCGTCGACGAGTCGCGCAAGGAGGCGCAGTTCATCACGCCCGCGCGAGGAGCGTCCATCCATATCGAGCGTGCGGGCCGCCTCGCGGCCGAAGCCGAAGGAAAGATAGGTGCGCGCCAGCGCCTCGATCGCCTCAGAATTGAGGCGGTCCCGGTCGTCGGAGATCTCCATGAGACGGGCCGAGACCTCGACGTCGAACTCCCCGCCTCCAGCCCAAGTGGCGAGGTCGAAAGCTTCCTTGGGAAGGCAGGGGGTGCCAGTCGTGCCAAGTGGCGCCTGCCCTTCGCTGGGCATGTCGGAGCCCGTCCGGAAGGCCAGGCCAGGTCGAGGCGCGGCTGGTACGACGCTCTGGGCCTCGGCTGTCGGAGGTTCGGGCGGAGAGGGCACTGCGCTAGCC
>Ga0210040_10009364_pt1 | contig 11415 bp, 7 predicted proteins | sample CryGeyCG12114_NA_FD_185462 | JGI IMG/M metagenome (GOLD analysis project Ga0210040, IMG submission 185462) | Groundwater microbial communities from aquifer - Crystal Geyser CG19_WC_8/21/14_NA (SPAdes) (version 2) | ecosystem: Environmental > Aquatic > Deep subsurface > Groundwater | place: USA... | reverse complement strand
AAAATACATAACATCTTTTGCACTTGAATAGTTTCTAGTTACTATGTACAGGGTATAGAATACAGGTATCACAATAATCCTAGGCCGCTAGCTGCTAATCAAACTAACTAACCAAAGGTTTAAAATACAGATTTCAAGATTCATTTCATACCCAAAAGTAAAATATTGTAAACACTTTGTAGATATATTATTTGGCAATAAAAAATTATAATGTCACAATATAAGAACCCACTGTACTATGGGGAAAGCGTAGATGGTAAAATTCAAAATCTTTAGTCAATAGATACTCATTTTTGGCATCAAATCTGGTATTACCACATAAGAGGTTTTCTCCCAAGTGAAACTAACTACTGGACAATAGTGTATTTATAGGTCCGCACAATCTTCACGAATGAATTGCACCCAGCAAAGTTTCATATAGTTTCCCATGGGGTCAACCCATATAAGGATCAAGTTGGGTTCACCGGTGGACTATTTAGCAACCAAGTGACCATTTCACCTTTCCCTTTGACATTGATCGGACCACGACATTTTAGTTGATAGCCTTTAGAGCGAAGAATTTCCGACAATTCTTCTGTCACTTGAATTTGATCCAACAGTCCACAAGAGTCCATTCGACTGGCTACGTTCACTACATTGGACCAGACGTCAAACTGCGGTTTTGTAGCCTGTCACATATCACACAAACCATACAACTCAATACATGGTTTGCCCCAGTTAATTAGTTAGTTAGTTAGTTACTAATAGAAAGTATTTTGTTCTATTTATGGAGAATAGTACACATGTCACCACCTCATTGATGTGGATCGTATAGCATTGACGCAGTACAATCGTAAAGTATATTTTAGAAAAAAATAGCTACTTCAATCGCATTGATTTAACTCCAGTATACTTAGTGGAAATGATTATAAAGGCTTCCATTTCAGCAAAGTGTAAACTGATAGCTTTCAAAACTATTAAAAACACAGGATTAGAGTGAGGTTTGGTAGTACTATTGTGATAGTAGTGACTTTGTGTACGACTTTCTACCACAAGACTGCATAAGTGCATACAGCAATGATATTGAAACCGTGGTAGTTAGTTAGTTAGGAAAAGAAAAACACGGAATTTCTTCGTTGTAAGCAAAAGTTTTCTTACCCCAATGACACCAGCCACCACAGGACCACAGTTCATTCCCACCCGAAGTTTGAAGTTGTTGAACGAATGAATATTAATCTGAGCCAGTTGGCTTCGAATTTTCAACGCGAAATCCGCCATAGCTGTAATATGAGTGTAGTTCACTACATCTCGAGTTGATGGCGTCAATCCTGGAATTCATAATTTTGACAAGCTGTTTCATATAAACTTTCCAAAAAGTATTTACAGAGTCCGAATGGATTTCCATACATTATTATAATTTAACTCTTACTGACATTGATTGATACATAACAGATCAGCTTATAGGGATGTAATACAGTAAAACTTTTCCTTTCCAATTCCCTATCTAATATTCTTCATCAATCATACATAGAAAAAACTTTTGCTATTACCTGAAGCTGCCATATAAGTTGCACCCGTGGTCTTGATCTTTTCAATCCATCGAAATTGAGGTTCATTCAGAATGAGGTCAAAGTCTGCAATGATTTCATTGAGAAGACGCAAGCATTCGACACCTTCATTGTTAGCTTCGAGTTCGACATAAAAATCCCAAAAATTTGGAATGCTTGCAAACATGACGCAAACGCTATCACACTGCTCAGCATACAATTCCTGAAAAAGGCGAAAAAAAAGTCATAACTAACCTTCAAATCCAAATCCAGTTCACTCACTCACTCCAGTCAGACATAATAAAATGCATGTTACGCATGCATGATAAAGTTTTTGATTAAACTACAGTAAGTGCTCTCCATACCACATAACTCTACTAAAAAAAGTTACTAGTTCTGTACGAAAAACAAATTGATAAAAGCGTACAGTATACATGCACTGCAACAACATTTGTGTATCTTTGCCTGTTGCAATTAGGAGCATGCAAATGACAGTTTTCATATTGCCCAAATGATAGAAATTCAAATGGAAAGCAAATCAAGATTTATGGGAACATTAGTTCTGTGAACTTTTGTACCAGTGAAAAGGAATGGATGCCAAAAAAGTTTAGCAAGTGGGTGAAACAAAAAGTTAGTTCGTTAGGAAATGGGAGGATGAGATATGTTCTATATACATATGGAAATGAGAATTATATGAGCATTCACGAAATGGGAATGAGATGAAGAGAAAGCATAATGAGGAAATCGGATATGCTTACAATGTGAAGAAAATTAGGTGCCCTGAAACCTGTATGTACTAAGGCAGAAAGGTAAAGAACTCACATTGTACAGTTTATTAGAAGCGAGGAAATGATCGCAAACATGAGCAGGTAAAATGTTGGCAAGTAGACGTCTATTGTATGCCTGAAGATGTTCCGTCTCCTCTTTCTCTTCTGAAAATCAGTAAAAAGATCACGCATTTCAGTATGATATGGCAAAAAAATACGGAATATACATTTTTTTACCACATTCATCGTCTTGGTGGGTTTACCATGCACTTTTCCTAGCAACCAACTAACTAACTAACTAACTAACAAAAACTAGTATAAGTTTCAAGTTGTTAAAAATGGCTAGAGTTTCATTCCGTTTTGTACATAGATTTCTTAGAATTAAATACTGCCTACCTATCTTTATTTCGCGTACTCACTAGATTGAATAAATCTTTAGGTTAGCTTACATTGAAAAAATAAGAGCTTTCATTTTCGCATGTATTCAAAATAATCAAGACTTGTCTCAAGAGAATAGCAAAATCTGTGTTTTTCGGTCTAGTCAGATGGGTTAGATTCAGTTGGAGGTCCTAATGAGCAATTCTCACAGGATGAGTCTACACACATACAGTTAGTAGGAAGCATGGGTTGAATTATAATATACACTCTGCAGTATCAATTGGTCAAACTAGAATGAAACTGTCTATTCCTTGTGGACAAGATTTTGATCTTTACACACTTCGGTAACCTGTTCTTAAACAAAAGTATTGTTTCCCCGATTAAAAAAATACAAATTGTTCGTTAATGCTGGGAAAGTACAAACTACTAACTAATTCCTGCATCCAGCGAATATTTAGTGCATTCGATTTACATAGAGCTGCCCAGTCAGCAAAAATTTCATTTCACACAAGTGTTATTAACAAAATATGGGACTACTAGACTGAATATGATTAACAGAAAAAGTTGACTCCACTAATAATAACCAAAGGCTGAACCCTTGAATGCCAAGTGAGTCCTTCACAGATATAAAGATACATGAAACTCACCTTTGGCCTGAAGCTGCCATAGGAAATCCAATCTTGATGTCGTCTCAGTTTGGCGTGCATGGATAGTTAAAGTGAAGAATAAGAGGATCAGGGTTACTCCAAGACGGACAGGTCCACTCAAGCTATCTGGCATCCTGCAAAAAAGTTTAGGAAGCAAAACACTTAAATTTATACGCTCTACCAATCTCGGTGAAATTATAAATATAGCCTTATTGTTTGCCCAAGGCACAATGTGCAACTTTGTCAACAAAAGGATTTTCGAGTCATAAAACCAGTGAAGTGTGTTGTTGAGGAAATACTGTCTATAAAAATTACGGTGTCACATTGCATAATGCCATCCGAATAACATGCTTATACACAAGGGCTATTCATGTATCCAGTTGAGTGATGCTCTATACAAATCTGGCTGGGACTAAGGCTTTTCTGAGGTACGTCTACTAGGTAGTGAATTAAAAATGAGGCAAAATGTAATCCTTGGTTGCAGAGCATGGATACATTTATTTACAATGTAACATAGGCTGTAAGGGTTAACTTAAAAGTTACCAGGAAAACTGTTCCTTAGTTTTTCAACGAAACTAAAATCTTTAATCTTTTTGCAATAAGGTTATGTTGGCTACGAAACTCGTATTTTTTTGTCCACATCAGAGTGAGCAGTTTTTAAGCCATTCAATATTATAGTTAGTTAGTTTACAGATGACAAGATGCAAAACAAAATGTTTACCATTGTAACACTCACGGGAATTGAGATATTGATAGGAAAGTTTATAAATGTACAAGAAGGGATCTCGATTTCTCGCAGAAAATATTAGTTTTTTTCATACCACTTGAAAATAAGAAAGATCATGTTTCGTAGTTTGTAAAATAACTCTTACCCGAATTGATCTTCCATCAATTTGTCCTTAATGGCTATGACTTGATAGTCCACTGTGGCTAGGAACAATGCAATGAGCAAAACGCTGACGATAATTTTCCATAAACTCCTCATCACCTGGTAAGCACTCAGACTTACAAGTAGTACAGTCAAGAGACAGCTCATGAACTAAAGGTCAAAAGGCAGAGAATTTAGTATTTGAGACATTTACACGGAATGCGCATTTAGGTAACTCAGGGAAGCCAACCAATGTTGATCATGACTACAAAGCTCGATTTAACCAACACATTATTTAGGAAGTATCGTATCAATTTCATCTCAAGTAACAATAACTTGTAAAAGTAATCAATCAAAATGGGCCCAGATTTAGCAATGGAAAACGGGTTTACGGGTTGTTCTATTCGTTACCCATTCAACAGTTCAAGTGGACAAAAAAATACTCTGCGACGTAATTATGTCATAAAAAGAATTGTATCAATAATGACCCGTACTAGAAGAAATTCCTACCTCTGATGTGAAAGAGAACATGAAAATCAACGTGCTTTACCAGAGTTGGAAATTCATTTTCATCCCATTAAATTACTTACTGGTCGAAATTAATCGGATCACTGATCCCATTTAATGATATAGTCATAAACTTTATATACAGTACTTAAAATCATGTCTAATTTTTTATTGTGTTATTTACCTCAGGGAAAAACATTACAGCAGGCTCATGAAGAGAACATGTTGTTGAATTTAGAATGAAAGTTTCATTAATAATGTCGTTTTCGTCCTTTTCGTAATCGACCCACGGATTTTTTTCGCCACTACTATCACCAACAATACTGTTATCGCTTTGTGTGAGAAGTAGAGTTGTAGGAATTGTGGAATCCAGGAAACTGCTCAAACTTGTATTTGTATTACTGCATTCCTCAAAGTACACATTGTCTGGCATTTCCTGAACAAAAGGACAAAAACAAGGGAATTGAACATGTAAGTGCAAAAAAAGTAAGCAATCTCGAATTTCTTAGATATTTAATGGTGCCAATAGTTTTGTTTGTAAAAAGAAACGTTATGAGAAAAATGAGAAGTATAAATAGCTGACGGAGAAAGCAATCATATTTAAATGTGCTCTTTTCCCCTTTCATCGCGTATGCTTTCAAAGGTTTATTTATAAAGTTTTTCTGGGCTCCAGTAAAACAGGGAAAAAGTATTGTATTTTCAGGGAGACATCCAAAAGTTGACAAACATATAAACCGCAGTAACAGGGCAAACTGGCAAATGAAATAAAGTTTCTTATTAGTTTGACTTGAAACGTGTCACATATTTTAAAATCTATAATATAATTTTGACCCCGCCTATCCGAACTGAACATTTTACACATTTCATCATTACATTTAACATGCACGAATGTGAAGTTTGGTATGGAATTTATACTAAACAGTCATCATGCATGTCACATATATTTATGCCCTTTATTTTCCAGTAAAAAATTTAAAAAATACCTTCTAAACTTATCTTGTGTTCTTAAAATAATACCTGCCATGCTTTCTAAATAAGTTTCCTGTTTTGCAAACCGTGCACCAGAAACAATAAAGAGCAACAAAAAATCATAGCTTTAGTATAAAAAATCATTTTCAGCGGAAACAAGAATGATTATATTCCATAAGCAAAATTAAAAATCTGTCGTTTACAGAATACAACGCTTTTTGTCTAGATACTGCTGCCGATTGAAAGTTTAGCCTATTGTGCAAAAAAAGATGTAAGAAAATGAAGAAAACTTACAAGGAAAGGTAGCAAGATGAACGCAAAAAACTGCGTGAGGAGAACGAAAGCAGCAATAAGTTCTGCAGTGACACGATTCCACCGGAAGTCTTGAATACAATGTGTTATCTGAAAAAAAGTGTCAAAATGAATGTACACATTTTCCGAACAAAATTGTATCTTCACATTCATCCACACAAACTATGCCCACACATATTAATACAAAAAAGGAAAAAAGCACTACACTGCTGCATGAATAGACCAGAAATCATTTTTTGTAATCATAATAAGTTACACAGGAGCAAGCTTATGTAAAAAAGGATTTTTTAAACAAAAGTTGTAAAATCTATTGCTCACAACTTGCAAAGTAGTTTAATGACTTTCAAGAAAGTGATTGAGTGCTCTAGTGCTCTTTTGTACATTTAATTAATTATCTAGTTTGCTGTTGACAGGAAAAATACGTGTTGCGAGTTGAGTATCATTGGGCCTTCTATTCACTAACTAGTGAAAAATGCAGGGAAAAGAGAAAACTCATATTTAGCATTCAAAAACTGGTGAGCTCTATGCTCTGTATAATAGAGTTATGTCCCTCACATAAATTTACTTTGAAAGCCAACCATGGAAGCAAGGCAAATTGGTATTATACAAGCTAAAAACCCTAAATTATTTTCGTAGTCCAGAATTAGGAATTAGTCCAAGATTTAGATTTGTCGCTCCTAACCTCAAGCACTGCATTTTTTGAACAATCAAACCAAATTCCAATTTATTGCATACGTCAAACACATATTACTGCAAACCAAAGGAGCCTTTTTAGCGTGAAAACCGAAAGATTTAATTAGTCCAAACAGTTTCAATGTTAATTTCACACTAGGGTGATGATTACAAGAAATGAAGGCATGCTAAAAAGTTGTCATAGACAGTCTAGATTTCAAAAGCAGACTCCTTGTCAAAAGTTTGAACTTATTTGAGACACCAACCAGAATGAGTTGGTGGAATTAAGTCATACGTTCCGGTGTTTCCTTCTGTGTTCCAAAATATCGTATAAGTGATCTTTTTCAGCTATTATTACAAAATATTTAGTTATGTAGATAGCTCCAGGAGAATAGGTTACCTTAGCTCCTTGTTATATGAATTTATATTGGTCATGATTGGAATTTGAAACTCATTCAATGACATTATACTAACAGAAGATTTATTGAGAGTTATTGCTGTGGTTGTCGCAATAATGCAATGGATCACAAATCACACAAAATAGTCAGCATAGAGCATAGAAATAGATATAGGGGTACACCCGAAGCCGTGTACTTTCGTAGATTTCTACGCGCGTACTTCTTCCAGCCAATCTATGGCTTCGGGTGTACCCCTACTAACTATACATAGAGTGACATTCTAGTATTTATGTTTTTGATACCAAGAAGATGCCAGTCGTTATGAGAAGCCCATAAAAATTGTATTTACCCTAATGTACAACCAATTTTTTTGAAATATCTAACTTATAGAGCAGCATGTAATTTTTTCTCAGAACTAGAAACAACTTACTTCGACAATTCCTGTAGTAATTTCATTTAGCGAGAGTTTTGATTCAACATATGCAGCGTTAGCGTAGGCTGATGATTTCGGAAAATTTGAAAAAGCCAACACCCCCCATAAAAAGGTGCAAACATGTAATTCGTCTAGTTGCAGGCATTTTTCGCTTCCTCGTTCAAATACAATTTATTTTCATGCGTCAAGGTGATTCAACGAAGCAATGCAATACATACGCTGCATTCTTTTTAGTCTGCTAGTTAGTTAGTTAGTTAGTAACGCAAGCACGATCACGGTATCTACAACATTATAGCATAACACACATGACACACAGTAAGAAGAAAGTGGAAAAGGTACATACGTTGAGGAAAATGAGAAGACACATGACGTGAATGAGGATCAAAGTGGAATACAGGATGGCTGGCCAAAATCTGTTGAACATGAAAAATCCAAATCCCCAGGTGATTATCATCATATTCATCATACAAAATGTATACAGTGTTAAACCCTGTTCAAATAAATATGCGACATTCGCACTAAATATATACACTCCTTACGTCTAACAAAAACAAGCTTTTCCAGGTGCAAAAAAGTTGAATCCGTGACTGACTGAGTGAGAACGATCAAAATTGTAAGCTAGTAGACATTTTGGAATGATTTTTTTCTTCATATATTTCAAACAGTATAGATTTGATGTATCGAGTTATTCCTACTTTTCTTCTTTAGCACTGTAATGCTTCGTTTTAAGTTTCATATAGTGTAACAACAACATAGTCCATTTTGTTTTCTGAGTGGGCAGAACAAGGTGATAGATGAGCGTGTTGATGCAGTTGATCGTCTACGTATTTATGTGTGTATACATTACAAAATCCTTGTTTGCTCTGCGATGCAAAAATGAAATATCGACTAGAAAAAAATTCCTCTGACAGAAACGGGATCAATTCCCTTTTTTACGTAGAATATAAAGTATTGCTTGGTCACTTTTACCTAAGAGAAGAAAAAATGAATCATTCAACATTATAGGAATGTTGTGTACACTACTCAATTTGCAAGAACTCGAAATATTTTGTTTTTAACTGTGCAATTTGAAACTCGCAACGACAATCTCCCAGCATGTACTTTGAAATTGGGAAAAGTTTTTCAAGCTTTTGTGTATGAATGAAAATATTTTGTCAAGCTATGAAAGAAAAAAGTTTTGAACCTTTATAATTGCGACCCAGCAATATGTAACCTGCCTAACTAGCAGCTTAAATAACAAATTTTTGGAAATCTCCAGGATGCTTCTCATCATAGATTTTCGACTATCAGGACTCAACCCAAGTGAAATGCTGAAGTTGTCTAAATTTGTATTGTAAAAATAATATTTAATAAGAATGGAAGTATCAAACCTGAAGGGAAGGAACATATGGATGGTTATGGGAAGAAGAATATCCAAAGACAAGGAGAGTATTATATAAAGACATATGTTGTCATCTCGCTCTTCAGAAAACTGCGTGGAAAAGCAAAAATCTTGTATTAATACATACATATTAAAACCATCAAAAGGGAGCTATCAAATACTAGACTTACAACAGTAAGTTGTTGCAATTCGTAAATTCAAACGAAACGAAATTTTCAAAGGAAATTCAATATCACCCTAACTAAGCCAAAATTAAAAAGTAACTAATCACTAAATTAAATACTCATTCACAAGACAAAAAATCTAAAGTTTTTTACGCTTACAATTCTATTCATACAAATAAACCATCCAAAATATGTTTTTCAACTATGAGTTTGAAAAATAAGGAGAACATCTCATACAAATTTCTAATATATTTTCACTAACAACGAAATTACGCAAACAAAAAGCTCCCAGCACACGCATCAAAATGAAATTCTCTGCAAGTTGTAAACATAGAGTTGTACGCCCTTAAAACAAAAAAGAATAAACATTTGTCAACAGCCTTAATCTCATGTTTCGCACAGGGAGACCTGTATAGCCTGTATTATTATCCATCGTAAAACTATACGTTTTCCTATGAAGCAGAAAATAAAATAGATTGCTAAATCCTTTGTAAACTTGCCAAGTGAAAATCTGCTAACACACGGTGATAAAACTATTGCAGGGCAAAAAAAACAGGCAAGCCTTTAGATGGTAAAAAATAATAGCATGCAATCATCAAGTTTAGTGGCAACCTTATTCTCAATTTGAGGATCAATAAATGCCAGAGACACAGGATGAATATTTTCCCTTCGCAGTCTGTCAATGGATCTTGCATCAATGGCACGACTCAGGTATTCATTCACTTCCTCAGAAACACCTTTCTCCGAATTCACTTTTGATCTGAAAATTAAACAGTTACTGTTGTTATACACACAATTTTCAGGGCGGGGAGTTAAATCCAATTTGGTTGATCTCTATTGTATAGTTTGATTGGAAATAAACTATAGAAACTGTTAGAGCTTAGAGTGGACGGTTTATAACAGTCAATTCTGTAGTAACTATAACATGCATTTAAAATGTCATGTAAATAGACTATGGGGTCCTTTCAATCCACCAGATACAAATCTATTGTTAAATTCTATTGGTTTCAATTCACATGGTAAGCTTCATCCTCATTCAACGCTATAACTTATTCTTTTAGTCGTTCAGGGAGCATGAAAAGCAAAAGTTCATGAGCTCAAACCGTAAACCTGTTTTGAATTAAATTGTGAAGTTTTGATCAGCCACAATGAATAATTACATAATCAGGGAACAACTGAGTTTTGCCTCACTGTAGAATATTAGATGCATACAATGCAGACACCCTTATTTATACAATTTATTGCATTCATTTTACAACAGTAAAAAACAAGCAACATGGCACGTATGTACTTGAAGAGCAAACAAAGGAGAACATTATTTTCAAATTGCCTGGTGCCCTAAGAAATTAATTCACGCAAACACGCCTGGGACAATTTATCCTGAATTGGACACATTTACTGTTTGCCTCATTTTCCAATATTACTAATTCAAACCAAAGTTCATACAACACGAGACGACCCAAAGATCAATGCAGACCTTTCTCTATATAATTCAATTCACAATGCAACTAGCAGTCAGTCAGTCCAATTAGTAAATCGTTAAATTTCAGACAACCTTGTACACTACTGTGCATTCTAGGAAATAGACAAAAGTCCTGCAGTGGTTCAATAGTGAGTTCCATATAATCAATTATCGAGTTCACCTGTTGAATTTACTAGATAGGCCAGGCTCGTCATTATGATGATGGCCAATGAGTCTCAATTCCTTCCTCACAAGTCGTCCATTATTGGCCGCATTATTAAGCATGGGCCCGGAAGTATTATTAGTATCAGACATAGAAAGAGGACCGATGAGATGTGGTCCTGTAGGTGGTGTAGGTTTTGTCTGCAGCTCATGGTCTTTGATGAAATAAGTTTTGATATTATGATCTCGAAGAAATGGATCCCTTTCATATCCATTCCCTTCCTCCACTTCGTACTCGTCCCCCAGACAGTCTAATGTTTCTTTAGTAATGTGGATTCGACCAGGGAGTCCACCAGATTCCATGTGATTTGCCAGAGTCACATCATTACTCCATACATCGAACTGCCTGTGTGTGAGAAAAAAAATTCAAGTTACTATGATTGCTACTGTCCGTTTCAATGTAATGGAAACTTTTTTTCGATGTTATATAGCAAGATTTATTTTGTAGGCTAGTACTCTAGAAATCCAAATTGTCACGAAACAGAAAAAAATCATTTAGGGAAACCCAAAGTCCAATGGATATACTATTATGCTCAGGAAGCTATAGCTATACAAGCTTTTTTCAAACTCCAAAACGTACACAAACTGCTAAGCCATGCGAGTTTAACAAAACAAACTGCCAAGTCGGAAAGGTACCCAAATTAACATTGGAAACTCTCTTTTCAATAGAACAGATTGTCGTTGTCAAACTAAATTGACTTATTATGAG
>Ga0210040_10009363_pt1 | contig 11415 bp, 8 predicted proteins | sample CryGeyCG12114_NA_FD_185462 | JGI IMG/M metagenome (GOLD analysis project Ga0210040, IMG submission 185462) | Groundwater microbial communities from aquifer - Crystal Geyser CG19_WC_8/21/14_NA (SPAdes) (version 2) | ecosystem: Environmental > Aquatic > Deep subsurface > Groundwater | place: USA... | reverse complement strand
AAATTTTGTTCAAAAATTCATGTCGGCTATTTCCATGTCAGATTTAAAGACCCTGACATCAATAAATAACAAAGAAAGTGTCAGTTTCTTCATATTGTATTTTCCTCATTGTTTTTGCAGCCATCATTATTGCTATCTAACGAGCTAACTAACTAGCAAGATGGAAATTTAAGCAAGCAGTGCACTAGGCAAGTAGCAAATTTTAGCCTTGTAGATAGTCACGAGAAAATATATTATTTTGTAACTCAAACTCTAACTTACAGAGTTGGGTTCCAAGCCTCCAGGAATTCTGGTACCGTCTGCTGAGCAAAAGCAATCTGGGAGTACACATTGGTTTGTGTCACATTCTGGAGCTCTGTTTGGATCCGTTTCCACAGCTGTAAAATCAAACCAGCGGTTAGTTTTAGATACAATTTGTGAATGTACATTTTGTATGCACAAATTAGTTTTGATCGTCAATTGGGAAGGTAGACTGCATTGCATGCCCTGCCTCGTGTAAAAACCTATGTTTTCCTGGAAACTATATTTTGAAAATTTACAAAAAAAAAAAAACGAAAAAAATAGCTAACGATCTAAAGAAACTTACTGCACGCATTTTCATCAGAGCCATCCGAACAATCCGTCTTGTCATCGCAAAACAAAGCTTTGTCAATACATTCTCCATTTCCACATTGCAACTTGCCGTCTGGACACACAGGCTCGTCTGTGACTAAATTTGGGAGAACTTTTCTTGTTTCTGAAAACAAAAATACAAAATATGACTTTCTGATTTTGCATAGAAAAATAAAAAACACACCTAACTAACTAGCTAACTAACTATATTTGTCTGTGAGCAAACTACTGTATACAAATATGTGTGTGTTTGTGCTCGTATTGCTTTGCTCATCTTCTTTGATACATTAAGGGAACTATGCATGCAAGCACACACATGATGAATTTAAGTCAAACTACATGATCAAAAGGTAAACAAAACGGAGCAAAAAGGAACCACGACATCAAAAGATTTCCTTTCATGTTATAAGTGGGTTAGATGTAAAGTAAGTAAGTACATAAGTAAATCACAGATAGTGGGAACTACTCGGAGCCCAAGTTTTTGAACCCAAGTATATGAGATACAGGGAAATGTCTGAAAGTATATTATTTTGATTTTAGTATAGTATTGTATGCATGAAAATCTGGTAAGTAGTCAACCATTGTGAGGACAAAAAAGTTAAAAAAAAGCATTTTGTTCGTTCTTAATGACTGTTTACCTTTGGCCACACAAAGGGAGCCAAATTGCGTATACGTTCAAAGTGTGTTTGCATTCAAATAGAATGAATTGGCTTGCTTGTATGAATAGGATGGAAATTTATCGTGCTTTTTCAATTAGGATGCATTATTTGGCAAAATGGATTCGAGTTTAGTGCCTAAATTACTAGTTCATTAGAAAACCCCGTAGGTAAAAATGTTAGTTTTTTTCAGATGGTTGTCATCATTAAATTAGTTACATGGGAAAAAATTTTTGGGGTTGAAATTGCTCCTTTTTTGTATGCATTGCATGTTGAAAAACTTTCTAACAATGAATACTTCACTCAATGTAGACCAGAAATATAACACTACAATGCTATTTTTATATTAATATTAGAGTCATCTCAAAAAGCAATGTATTACTAACTATTCACTACTATTGAGTGTGTAAAAAAAGTACAAATTTTTAGATCCCAGTTTGAAAAATGCTATCTATATTGCATGATTGTAAACAAAAGCTACAAACATATTTTTTCTCTCCACTACACACCACACGCCCGCAAAAAGCTAAAAACAAGACATTACGGAGAGAAAAATAGGACTTACTTTCCAGTACATCACAGTTCCTGACACGCCCTTTCCAGTCACAAGTCTGCTTAAAGATGTCAAAAGCGAGACCATTAGGACACTTGACACCTGCCAAACGGATGGCCCCAGTGAGTCCAGCTTGGTCACATCGGACCACATCACGACAATCTCCGCCTGTCAAGAGTCGAAAATATTCCCCTTCGGGTCGCCCTTTGCATAACTTCTCAATCTGCTGGGCATTTGGATGCAATCCCCCATTTGGGGGCGCTGGTTTGGATTGATCTTCAAAGTCATAGTCCTGACTGAAAACTGCAGAGCCGGTCAACAGGACCAACAGAGCACAGCAGAGGGCTCCTCGTTTTTGGGCCATTCTATAACTAAAAGCTACTGTGTATACACAGAGAGAGGAGAAGGATTCAAATAAGAGATTATTAACTGCCCCAATTACGGGTAATGATACACTGGGGAAATGTGAAACACGGATTTGTGATCACAAATGAATGCAAAGTGGTAAAGTTTACGGAATGGGAACAGAATTAGTAGTTAGTTACATCTACATGAAAAAAATAGATTAGGATAAAGAGGACTTTTAAAACGAAAAGTTTGTTGGGATTTGTTGATGCCTTTACCAACGCAAATTACAAAGTCATTTTGATTAATTTTGAACGGAAACTTTTTAACTGGGTGAATGTAAACAAAACTTATGCAAAGTCATTTATAAAATGATGGGATGAAAAAAATGCTTATATTGACAAACTTACTGTAAAACTGGGTGCATACAAAAAAAATGCATGAAAAACCCGTGTTAAGAACCAATATGGCTCAAATATTCCCCAGGAGAGACAAAATTGCATTTTGCATTTAAAAACCTGATCTCTTACATAGCTAACTAACTAACTAACTATTATATAATGTAAAAAATGTTTCTTACCTATGCACCAATCTAGTGTGTAAAAGTAGACAGACTAGATCAGAACAGTAGACGACGATTTCTATTTGTCACTTTTTTGACACACTCTATTATTATTATTTCCGCACAGATTTGACTGATGATAGAATAATAAAACTCATGTAAATGAGCTAGGGCAACTTTTTTCTTCTAGACAATAATATCACACATAGAGTCTGTGGATTCCTTTGCCACTTTGCATACAGAGAGCCAGAGACCGACTGACCACTTGAGCACTATGTCTTATTATTACAGTTGGGCATCCACAGTGACTGCTAACTAACTAATGCGATGCATACATGTGATGATGGTAATATTTACATTAGCTAACAACAGGTTCAAAGCTTTGGGCCCACTTGAAAAAGTTTCACTTTCATATGAATGCATCCATTATAATATATGGACTGCGTGGCTTGGGATGCACTTCCTTAGTTAGTTGTACGCATCATTAGGTATTCACTCACACCAATCTTTTATTTATGATTTGGCTGGATGACTCACGGATTCAATATTATGCATGTACTGTAGTATTTGGACGGCTACGTAGTTATAGTTACAGTTAGTTAGTACGTAAGCATTCTACCTTGTCAAGTAAAATGTCAAGAAATCAGTGCAGTAGCCAACATCCAGGTCAATGTGGAAATGAGTTCACATGTGAGTTGGTTTCTAAATTTGGGCAACAGATTTCAAACACATTAAGAATGGTTTTGAGGCTGGATGGATTCGGATAAATGTATTTTGGTCGTTGGATATAATGCATTCAGAAGAGGAAATGATTTTTTAAAATGTTTTTGGATTTGAAGGTTATAAAAAGTGATATGATGAAATTAAAGTTTGATGCAAACAAAAGTGCAATGCTATAGAATAAATGGTAAATACCTTCAGTAGTCCCTTCACTTATGGTAATGAAGAAGCACGTAGAAGAATCTAGTCTGCAGTTAGTTAGTTGCAAAGATATGTTTTTTTAATCGCCAAGAGAATCTCATGCAACAGACGACTTGCATGCAAGAATGTGGTACACGAGATGAGCAAAAAAATGTGATAACAAGAAACACAACCACTCTGGAGAACAATTGCTGGAAGGCAAAAAAGAGACCATAAGAATGGAAATGTGTTTAAAATTTAGTGTCTACAGAAATATAGTTTTTTTTTAAATTGGACGGTAGTTGATGACAATCTAACTAACTAGACCAAAAATATAGTTTTAACTCTAAAAAAAGTCACTCGCGTTTCAACTAGGTGTTGTAACTAACTAACTAACTAACTAGTTAGTTTGGCAAGTGACTTTTCAAGAATGACGAGTAAGTGTAAAACAAGCGTTGAATTTTATGCCAAATCCTAGCGCACTCTTTGCTTGCAATTCAATTAAGTCTCTCCACAATGCTAAAAGAGTGTATCTCCACTGCACATATGGAGTTTAACAATGCAGTTCCCATATTATATGCAATAGCGATTCAGGTACACTGTTACAGTTTACAACTGGCACTAAAAGTAACTAACTAACTATAGTGGAGCTCAATCTAAAACAGGGACTAATTTATTCTCCTTAATGGCTCTATATAGTCAAAGTCAGTCAGTTGTTTTGAATTCACAGTACTCTACCTACACCCCGATTTTCATACTGACTGACTGATTGAATGTTCGTGAAACGCTCCTAATAAATCTGCATTTTCGCAGCACAATTTTATGGGCACACTAACTACAGTTATAGTTAGTCAGGGTTGAAACCCATGTGATTGAGATTAGCACAGAATAAGCAATGCACATTTCACGATTTGATCATGTTAGATTGAGGATAAAGTTGATAAATACCGTTGCAACGATGAGAGGTCTCCACCCTATTCTGGTTTAGTTTTCTTTCCGTGTGTGCTATACTTGACTAACTAACTGTAAGTATGAGCAGGCCAAGTTTTATTATTCGTATTTAGGAGGCTCATCTTTGTGGCATCCTGTGTTCTAAATTCAAGATCACAGAGAAGACCCTAAAAACGGGGCGAAATGGTTATCTTTACTTGTGATATGCAACTAATAGTTTGACTTGAAAGACAATCAAGTCGTGAAATTTGAGTTAGGATGAGAGCTCAGTAATTGCCTATGCAAATAAAGGAAATCGTGTGGAGTCTGAAATCTAAATTGGGGGTAAAAACTGTAATGGATTCACCGTTGGTATAGTTAGTTGGTTGGTTATAAATAGTAATCAAATTTTGCGTGGCATTTAAGCAAAATGGGGATCAACAATGGAGATGAAAGCAATGGAGATGAAATAATTTAAAAACACATGGGTTAATTTTGAATGGATATTTTGTTTTGCTAACAAATTAAATTTTGCTACAAAGCTGGTTGGGTGGAATATTAATTACGCCACAGGAGTCTGACAGTATACTCTAGATTTAGATTCATGCATGGTAATGGTTGGTTATAAAGAGAAAGAAAAAAAGTCACGACGACGTGGATACCGGAGATAAGGATTAGATTTAGCCAACTGTCACAAAATTTAAAGCGTTGGCCGAAAATGGGAAAATTAGCTTTTCTTTTTTCGTAGCTAATTTGGCTGCGACTTTAGTGCATGCAAATATAACACCTTTTAGAGCATTTTTTTACAATACGTGTGTGCTGAGACACGCCGTATTATAATGGGAGATTTCACATCATAAATTGCACGACTTTGGGCAGCTTCCTTTGGCACATTTGTGTGTCCTATTATTCCCCTTGTGCATTATTGTAAGAACTGTACAGGAAATCATGGGAGAGTTTTAAAGTGCCGGTTTTCATTTGCATTATTTAGTCAGTTTAGTTAGTTAGTTAGTTTAATAGAAAAACATAAACGGTACAGTGCCCTATGAGCATTTATTTTGCTTAATTGGTTTGCATATACAGTTTTTTTTGGAGCAATGAATTATTAGCAGCTTTGGATTTCCAAAAAGGTGTCAGGAGTATAGGTGGATTGTCCTGGTTCAGAAGACCGTGTCATCTGTTTTATGACAGAACGACCTTTTGACCAAAATTAGATTCCTGTTACTCTTGTTTCCACTAAAGCAATGATAATGGGAGAAAAAACCTACTTAAGCTGCTGTATCCTTTTATGAACTCGCGTGCTCACCTTAATCTAATAATGTGAGCTCTAATTTTCTGCTGATTCAAGCAGCTCAAAAGGCAATTTGTCTTGTATGCAGCACGAGATGAGAGAAAATCGCAAAGTTTTTATTTAGTCAGTTTATATCTTTCACAACTGTAAGCCAAAGGTCGCATTTTTTCAAAATTTATCACCCATAAATCATTTATCCATCTAACGGTGTTTTCTTGGACCCTTATAGCAATTTTTGCACTGTTGAGAACATACTGTTTAGGCAAATTACTAAACAACAATTTATTTTGGTTTTGCGATCCTATTATTTTATTATTTGAGCAAAATCATATTAGTCTGACCTATACTATAAGCCTCAAAAGTTATAGTTTATGAAAAATACAATGTCACACTCCTCACACCTACTCATCAAGTATGAGCACAAAAAGTTCGCATGCGTCTATATTAGCATCTAATACAGTTTGATCTTGATACACCCTATTTATTTGTACAATTAATACACTGGTTTTCTTTTGCCAAGTAAAAATCCCCATCTCTCATGGTGCGTATAACAAGCGCGCTACGATGTAAGTACAATTTTTAGGAAATTTCTTTGAAAATTCACCATAATGTTGACTGCATGTCCGCAAATCCAAGATTTGGCTGTATTTTATCGTATTCAGTTCGTCATAACATCGTTCGGAAATCAGATTAATTGACTACACCACGATTTTTCATACGGCATCAAACTTCATAATACTCAATAAATTAAACCTAAAATTGCAAAGAAGCCCCACAGATTTCAACTATGTCATAGGTCGCTGAATCCCAACAATAAAATCTGCTAGCATCTGCAATATTTGTCCACTACAAAAAAAAGTCTCACAAAAGCAATGCCAATCATTATATCGCATGCATTTCAAATCAAAAGTAAACATAAAAGAAACTGTAGCTGTCAAAAGGTTGATATCTCCATTAAACCTAATGTGTATACATATGTAGCTGTGACTGCGTTTATCGGAATTTGTCGCTTTCACAACCAACTTTCATGCCAGAATGAAGTCATTATTTTAGTTAGTACTACATTACTAGATTGTCTCCTAGATTTAGCAACCAACCAATGTCAAGTCAAGTGATCAAAGGTCAAATGAAAAGATCATTCAAGCCTAAACTAATGCATTCAATAATAATACCAAGTCAACTCATGACCCAAATTCTGTAACCTAACAATAATAGATTTTCTAACTAACTAGCTAACCGTTTTCAGTCAAGTGTAAATAAGTAAACAATAATGATAGATAAAGGGAGTGAACACAAGTTTTGGTTAAGTTCGTATGGCAGAAATCGTCATCCATAAATAATTATGTGGGCCAACCTAGTCAACTAACTATCTCTCGCATATTGTTTATGATCAAAATTGAACATTCAAGTTAATACACAGGATGGGAGTTCACAAGAATCACTAACTAACTAAACTCATCATAGTGCCATCTAACTAATGGGATTCACTGTAGCCCGCAAAATGTGAAATTTTTTGCCCATCATGTTGTTTTTACCTGTCACTATATGAAAAACTGTATGTAGTACATTGTTCCATGCTGTTTTTAGACCTGATCATTTATTTTGAAAACTCGTCTTGATAAAGATCAAGATCGCAATGAGGATTGTGTTGATCCCCATAATAAATTACATTGTTGGTTCGAATTTTGATACTAATATTCAGATCAGGTGAACCGTGACTTTCATTTACAAGCATTGTGTATGTACGGTGCACCCATTAGAGTTGAGTGTACAAAAATTGCCTTAAAATGGGTGGATTATATGCGTACCAGCCATTTAGTATCACATAGCCCCAACATGCCGGTAGTAGTAGCATTATTGTTTTGGTTAGTTAGCTCCTTTATGCTCTTTACAAAGTTTCTCTTCCACAATAATACGATCCATATATCCGTCCCTTTGTTTTGGGGTCAGAAATAAACAATACGAGCGGAAAGTTTCACCTAGGTTCAATTTTTTCTCTTTATTGCTTCACTTTAGTTGGCTACAATAGTAATTACGATATATTATTAATCTCATCTCTTTCACAGTACGAGTTTCACTTACTCTAGGACTAAACAAATAGTAGATGAGTTATATTTTAGGCAACTATTATTTTTTTCCGCTACGATTCCATAGAATCTACAAAATCGAAATGCAAACATCACAAAAATAGAAACAATAGTTTGCTTAGCTCTTAAGGACACAACATCATATATTACACAAAATGATTGAATTCGTTTTGAATCAACTATAATCCTGATCGCATTAAAACAATACAAAAGCAATTACATAGAAGGGAGGCGCATTTAGAAAATAAAGCTTTGGTCACGATGATAAATGCAATGGAAAATTAAGTATCGATAAGAAGACTCTAATGCTCTGATAAAACGACATTATATTATTATATTGACCATGATGACGATCTAAACTAGATTTGTCCACATTGAGGATCATTTACTTTCTTCCAACAACAATCGGATTGGATCCTAACAAACTAAATAATAGATAGTCAGACGCAGTCCAGTCAATACATCAACTAGAATCGGGTATAACTATAACATACAATACAGACTTACTCTTGTAAACTTTCAGTCCTTTCCACAAATATAAGTTTTCTGAAAGAGAAAGGTTTGGTCAGGTAACCTAATTTTCCAACTTGTCAGTTTGACCCATTACTTTTAACAAAGTCCCATTCAATAATATTTAGGTCATTCCATACACTACACGCAGCCACATCATAAGGCACTCACTACTACATTCATAAATGTCCAATTTTAGAATGGAATCCCTTTCGCTTTGTATACGTTCACAGAATATGCATCTACTGTGGACAGTACTGGCTTGTAAGGGTGGAAATGAAGTGATGACACGGCACCACGTCCCTGCAGAAATAGTCCATCTCGGATTGAATTGGCTGAGAAGACACTTTGACCCAGAAACCCGTATACGTTCACGGAATGGTTGAAACAACCACTGAAATGAAAACAAAGGAGAATTATTATGGCACAGTACCCTGACCCTAACAATTTACTTTTTGGGGCCAATTTATATTAGCGACTGGTAATTCAATGCCTGTTTGTAGTGTGGGTCAACAATAGATAAAATGGTAGGCAGTAGATATGTAAACATGCTATTCCGTTTTGGACATGACATACCAAGCAAAATATGGCAAATGAGGATGTGCAGAGAAGGCAGTAACATCCAAAAGGGTATCCACTGTTTTAGTGGGTGCACGGGTTCGGAGGTCAAAAAATCGAATTTTCCCATTTGAACTGCCAGCTACAACAGTGCGATCATAGCGTAATGTAGTTCCAACAATGCAACTATCCCCAAACTCTCTCCATGAAACGACTCCACTGTCTGCTGGAGGCAACCGAAAATCTATCACACGAACTGCCCCTTCCTCTACTCCTATTACAGCTATTTGCGGCTCTAAAGTGAAGAAAAATGCATTCATCAGCATTCAAATTTTAAGCTACTCCAACTCTACGTTTTGCAACATACCACAGCGGTGAGTATCAATGCAAGTAGCAGGACAATCGAAACCCGTAGGCCAATCTCCCAATTTCATCTCTTTGTTGGCATCCCAGACTTTAATCATTTTGGAATTCCCAGTAGCCAGAACTCGCTCCTTTTCACAATCCCATTTCACAATGAGACCATAGGTCCTAGAACTTTTTGTCATATAAGATAGGTCAGGCAGAGCATTCCAGGCAGTGATCAACCTAAGGGCAGAATCAAATGGGCAGTTACAACTGTTCCTAGTATCCAAGTCCAAACGTACATTTTCTTTTCTATCACAACTATAATTCTTACTTTGATTTCCCTCCTATGTGATCCGGTAGCCAAAATCTGGCAGATCCATCATCAGAGCCAATCAAAACTAAACTCTCGTCATGGACATTGACCCATTCCAAACAAGTGATTCTGGAGTCATTTGAATTCTCACATTTCACTATCAATCGTGGAGTATCGCCTGAAGTGTAAGATATATCCATTTGAGTTTGTCAACACAAAGTGTCTATTCATTATCATTCATTTAGCATTAACTTTGAAAAGTTTAGAAGCTTTTTATACCTATATCATACAATGAAAACATTGAAAGCTCTGAAGTGACCAAATATCGACCGTAGTCATGAAGTTTCACCAAAGATGGACAAGATGAAGAGCTGAAATTGAATGATGGAGACGAAGCCACTGAATTAGCAGGCGTGTCCTTGTGTGAAACATTTTTGGAATTAAAGATAAGCTCATCGATTCTCCCAGGAAATGGCTTTGAACGTCTAAAACAGTCCCGACGAACTATTGCATTTCGCATGTATCTACAAAATATTATTGTTATTGTTAGTTATCACTCCCCTAATCCAAAATTTCCTCCTTTTAAAAATGCATTTGACTAAAACTGTAACCTCCATTCTCTGGTGTGATGCATAGGGTTCTGGGAGTCAACAATGTTATTCGCAGAATTGGTCAAACTCAATCCAATTCCATTGGTTCCAGGAACACTAGGCCTCGCAAACCGATCCCAGCACCATTCTACATACTTTGTTGCAATAAGAGGTACAATTTCTTTCGCTTTCAATCCGTCTCCACCCCCATTGGGATCAGGAGATGAAGAGGATCCAGGAGTTCCTGTACGTACAGGGGTATTTGCGACTGAAGAGCCGGTAGAGGAATGAGAAGAATTCATCAGGGCAGATTTAGCTAAACAAAACAGGCAAAAATACAATCAATAACTGGTTAAAATTCCAATTTGTGACAAACTGTCTATCATTATCATTATTTCCACACCTGATCCGCTACAGGTCATTGCTTCTCTTGCTTTCATTCTTACATATTCCATCACAGTTTTAGCTAAAATTTGAACGCCGGGATACGGGTCTCGTTCAAATGCTATCATAGCAGCCCAAACTTTACCATTGATTCCCCCTACAGAAGCTCCAGCAGCAAATGGAGTGAATTGGTTTACTACAAAGCCAAATAGACTTGATACCGAATACGATTCCACACAATATACGAATTTCATCAATTTCAACAATACACAAATTTCAAACATACTTGATTTCGCCATGGAAGACAGACAGCCACTAGATGCCACACGTCTCATCGAATCCACTGCAGCCATATGAGATTCCGCACCAGTCACAGTTGCTAACGAATTACCCACATTTGCTAAAATCTTCATACGAGCTTGACTAGAAATCCTTCTGAGTCCGGAGCTGCCTCCAACCGGCGAACTTGGTAAAAGCTCTATATACAAAAAATTTCCTTAAAATATCTAGTCTCATTTACGAAATAAGGTACAGAAGATAGCCTAGATCATACCTTGATTAATAATATTCTGTTGCTCAATAGCGACAAACACATTTTCAAACACTAGAACAAAATTATGTAGAGCAACCACCATTTCTTGTCTCACAAGAGGTGAGCATTCATCTGCTCCAACTCTGTTGATAATACCCGCAGCAACAGAATGATCAATGGAATTTGAATGTTCTGTTCGTTCACTAGCACTATTCATAAATGTTCCTAATGCGAACATGGCAGC
>Ga0210040_10009362_pt1 | contig 11415 bp, 6 predicted proteins | sample CryGeyCG12114_NA_FD_185462 | JGI IMG/M metagenome (GOLD analysis project Ga0210040, IMG submission 185462) | Groundwater microbial communities from aquifer - Crystal Geyser CG19_WC_8/21/14_NA (SPAdes) (version 2) | ecosystem: Environmental > Aquatic > Deep subsurface > Groundwater | place: USA... | reverse complement strand
CGGCTGCGCCCCCGGGTCCTGCTGCTGCAGGACGGCGCGCTGCGCTGCGTGCTCGAGCAGCGCGGCGTGCCGGTGGAGGTCCTGCCGGTCGGCACCCGGCCGCAGGACCTGCCGCTGCCGATCGCCCGGCTCGCGGCCAGGCTGCGCCGCGACCGGCCCGACGTGGTGGTCGCCAACGGCGTCAAGGCCCAGTTCGTCGCCGGGCCGGCCGCCCGGCTGGCCGGCGTGCCGCTGGTCTTCGTGCGCCACGACCACGCCTTCGAGGGCGCCGTCGCCCGGCTCGCGACGCTGGCCGACCGGGTCGTCGGCACCACCGAGGAAGTGCTGGAGGCGGTCGGCCGGCCCGACGCCACCGTCGTGCACCCGCCGCTGCCGCCCGCGCCGCCGCTGCCCCGCGCCGAGGCCCTCGCCCGGCTCACCGCGCTCGGGATGGTGTCGGACGGGGCGCCGGTGCTCGGCATGTGCACCCGGCTGGTGGCGTACAAGGGCGTCGACGACGCCGTGCAGGCACTCGCGCTGCTCGCAGGGGCGGCATGGCGGCTGGTCGTGCTGGGCGGCGACGACCCCTCCGACCCCGGAGAGCGGGAGCGGCTCCGCGCGCTCGCCGACGGGCTGGGCGTGGGCGACCGCGTGCAGCTGCTCGGCTTCGTCCCGGGGGCGGCCGAGCTCGTGGCCGGGTTCGACGCCCTCGCCGTGCTCACCAGGACCGGCGGGCCGCGCGACCCCGGCAAGGAGGGCTTCGGCATGACCGCGCTCGAGGCCATGACCGCCGGGGTGCCCGTGGTGGCCGTCGGCGGCGGCGCCATCGAGCGGCGCCTCGCCGCCCGCGACGGCCTGCCCGCCGGCGGGATGGTCGTGTCGATGCAGGACCCGGCAGCGGTCGCCGCGGCGCTGGACGTGCTGGCCTGCCCGCAGGACCGGGCACGGCGCGGGCAGGCTGCCCGCGCGCTCGTGCGCGACCACCCGGACGCCCGCCGCAGCGCGCAGCGGCTGGTCGGCTTGCTCGCCGACGCCGCCCGCCGCCCCGGGGCAGGGCTGGCGCCCGCCGCGCCCGTCAGCGTCGTCGTGCCCGTCCACGACGAGGGTGCCGGGGTGGACGAGGTCGTCGCCGCGATCTGCGCCCAGCTGCGCCCCGGCGACGAGCTGGTCGTCGTCGACGACGCCTCCTCGGATAACACTCCCGTGCGCCTCGCGCACCTCGCCCGGCAGCTCCCGCAGCTGTCGGTGGTCACGCTCCCCACGAACGGCGGGGCCGCCGCGGCCCGCAACGCCGGGATCGCCCGGGCGTGGCACCCGCTCATCGCCTGCACCGACGCCGGCGTGCAGCTGCCTGCGGGTTGGCTCGACGGGCTGCGGACCGCGCTCGCCGACGAGCCCTCCCCCGACCTGGTCAGCGGCACCTACACCGTCACCACCCGCACCGTGACGGAGCGGGCGATGGCCGCCGCGCTCTACCCCTGCCTGGAGGACGTGCGCCACCCCGGGCCGCTCGTGCGCCTGCACTCCCGGGTGTTCGGCCGCTCGCTGGCCGCCGACCGCCCCATCGGCCGTTCCATGGCCTTCCGCCGCAGCGCCTGGGAGCGCGTCGGCGGCTTCCCGGCGGAGCTGCGCACGGCGGAGGACACCGCGTTCGGGCTCGCCGTCGCCCGCGAGGGACGGTGCGTGCTCCAGCTCGACGCGCCCGTGCAGTGGCAGCAGCACGACACCGTGCGGGCGACCGCCCGGATGTTCTTCTCGTACGGCCGCGGCGACGGGCTGCAGGGCGAGAAGGTGGTCGTGCTGCGCAACAGCGCCCGGGCCGCGGCCGCCCTGGTCGCCCCGGTGCTGCTGCTGGCCGGCGGGCCCCGCGTCCGGGCCGCCGTGCTCGCGGCCGGCGCGGCGTACGTCAGCCTGCCGGTGTGGCACCTGCGGACCGTCCCGCAGCCCCTGCGCACGGCCGCGCTCGTGCCGCTCGTGCTGCCGGTCAAGGACCTGTCCAAGGCAGCCGGGTGCGCCCGCGGGCTGCTCGAGGGCCGCCGGCGCGGCAGATGACGCTGCTGCACGACGACGGCCGGGGCCCCGAGCGCCAGGAGCGGCGACGGGCGGCGCCGCGCGCGCACGGGCTGCGGCTGTTCGACGGGCTGGGCCCGGACGCCGAGCTGCCCGACGCCGCGCCCGTGCCCGGCGAGCCGGAGCCGGCGGACGCGGCGCCGGAGCGGGCGTCCCGTCGGCGGCCGGGCGGCGGCCGCTCCGCCTCGACCGGGCGCTCCACCTCGTCCGGGCGCTCCACCCCAGCCGGGCGCTCCACCCCAGCCGGGCGCTCCGCCTCGACCGGGCGCTCCACCCCAGCCGGGCGCTCCACCCCAGCCGGGCGCTCCCCCTCGACCGGGCGCTCCGGCGCGACCGGGCGCTCCCCCTCGACCGGCCTGCCCTGGCGCGACCCGTCCCGGCGACGGCCGCGCGCCGGCCGCCTCGCCGCGGCGGGCCTGCCCGCCGCCCCGTGGCTGGTGCTGGTCGTGCTGGGCAGCACCGGCGCCGGGCTGGTGCTCGCCCGGCTCGGCGTGCTGGCCGGACCGCTCGCCGTCGTGCTGACGCCGGTCGCCCTGCTCGTCGCGCTCTGGTCGCTGCACCGCCCGCTCGTCGGGGCGGCCCTGGTGCCGCTCAGCCTGCCGGTCGGGCTCCTCGGCCTGCCGGGCGGGCTGCTCCAGGTCGTCCAGCTCGCGGAGGTCCTGGCGGTCGGGCTCGTCACGGTGCACCGGGTCGGCGGCGGTGCGCCCAGCCGCGCCGGGCTCCCCGGAAGCGGCTGGCTGCTGGCCCTGGTCGTGCTCACCCTGGCGGCGACGCCTGGCGCCCCGGACCTGCCGCTCGCGCTGCGCACCCTCGCCGCTCTCGCCATCGGCGCGCTGCTCGTGTCGGCGCTGGCCACGTCCTGCCGCGGGCTGCAGGACGTGCGGCTGCTGGTGGGGCTGCTGCTCGCCGCCGGGCTCTACCTGTGCGGACAGGCCCTCCCCCAGGCGGGCAAGGTGTCGGCGACCGGCGGCGGGGCGATCGTGTCCGGCGCGACCGGGACCTTCAGCGAGCACAACCAGCTCGGCGGCTTCGCCGCGGTGGTGCTCCTGCTGGCCGTGGGGGCGCTGTTCGGAGCGCGCGGCCCGTGGAGCCGGCTGGGCGCCGGGCTGACCGTCGTGGTGAGCCTGCTCGCCGTCGCGCTGGCCCTGTCCCGAGGGGCCTACATCGGTGCCGTCCTCGGCGGGCTGCTCCTGCTCGTGGTCCTGCCGAGCGCCCGCCGCGCGCTGCTCGTGGCCGGCCTGCCGCTGCTGCTCGCCGGGGGGCTGCTCGCGGCGTTCGCCCCCGACAACCCGCAGGTGACCATCGTCCGCGAGCGCGTGGGGAGCTTCTCGGACCCCACCTCCAACCCGTACGACGACCGGCCGGCCATCTGGCAGGAGGCCGCCCGGCAGATCCGGCTGGACCCGTGGACGGGCTCGGGCCCGGGCAACTTCCCCGTCGTCGCCCAGCGGTCCACCTCCGACGCGAGCTTCGCGATGCCGCAGCACGCCCACGACGTGCTGCTGACGGTGGCCGCCGAGGTCGGCCTGCCCGCCGCCGGGCTCGTCGTGGTGCTGACGCTGCTCTACGCCCGCGTCCTGCTCGGCGCCGTGCGGGCGGCCGCCGACCCGCGCGACGCCGCCCTCGTGGCCGGGATCGCCGCGGCCCTGGCGACGTTCGTGGGGCAGGGGCTGTTCGACGTCACGCTGCGCAGCCCGGTGCTGGTCGCGCTGCTGTTCACCTGCCTCGGCCTGGGGCTGGCGGCTGCCCGGTCGGTGCGGCAGAGCCAGACCTGACGCGCCTGGACCCCGCTCCGCCCCCGCGGGCGCTGCCCGCCCCGGTGCGCAGCCCCGCTCACCGCGTTCCTGTGTCAGTGCGCGCAGCCCCTGCACACGAACGGCAGGTCCCGTGCTGCCCGGCAGGCTCACGCCGCCCGGTGGGCCGGCCGTTCCTGTGCCGGGCGAGCATCCTCCGGCACAGGAACGCGACGCGACGCTGCGCGAGCGGCCCCGCCGGCTCGCCGCTCAGCCCTCAGACCGGTGTGGGACCCCCGCCGAGCAGCGAGCGCACCCGGGCCCGGGCGGCCTGCAGCCGCGCGAGCGGCTGCTGCGCACCGGCCGGGTCGGCGACCTGCACGGAGGCCGGCGCCGCGGCGTCGCGGGCGCGCACGAAGTCCCGCAGCGCGTAGTAGGCCGGCTTGGGCGTGAGGTCGCGCCTCATCAGCCCGAAGTTGTCCTGGTGCGGGTCACCGGTCGCCTGGTTGCGCTCGGTGTACCAGTACACGTGCGAGACGTACGGGTAGCTGGCCTGCACGTGGCGCAGCATGCGCATGAGGTACTGCGCCTGCGTGGTCGCGGACACCCCGCGCGACCAGCTGGGCTGGTCCGGCGCGTTGGCGTGCGCGCTCCACCCGGTCTCGGTGAACCAGATGTCCTTGGCGCTGTCGCCGTACTTCACCATCAGCGCGCGCAGCACGCGGACGTGGTCGAGCACCTCCCGGGTGCCGTCGTCGGCCAGCTCGGGCTTCGCGTCGGCCATCCCCTGGTACGGGTGGGTGGCCATCGCGTCGAACGAGCCCTTCGCGCCGGCCGCGTACGCCCTGGCGACCCAGCTGGTGTCCACGTACGACGTGCCGCCGAACAGCACCGGGGTGCTCGGGGCGCCCGCCTTGAAGCCGCGGTAGGCCGCCTTGAGCAGCCGGACGTACGCGGCCGGGTCGGCGCCGCGCATGAAGTCGTTGTCGTTGGGCTCGTTCCAGACCTCCCAGGCGCCGACCTTGCCCTTGTACCGGGCGGCGGCCCACTGGGCGATGCGGCCGAAGTCGGCGGGGTCGGTGGGCAGCGCGCGGTCGCCGCGCCCGCCGTTGGCCCAGTCCGGGCACATCCACAGGGTGATGAGCGGGGTGAGGCCGCGGTTCACGGCCATCGCGACGACCTTGTCCACGAACCCCACGCCCCAGGCGCTGAAGCTGTCGGGGCCGTCGGGCTGGAGCATCGCCCAGGACACGTCGATGCGCACCGAGTCGGCGCCGGCGGCCGCCAGCTTGTCGAGCACCGCCCGCCGCTGGGTGTCGGTGTAGTCCGACCACATCCCCTTGAACTGCACGCCGATCTGCAGGCGGTCCGTCCCCGCCAGCGCGGTCGTCCCGGTCGCGGCCGGCGTCGGCGCGGCCTGCGCGCTCCCCGGACCGGCCGCCAGGGCCGTCAGCAGCGTGACCAGGACCAGGGGTGCGACCAGGCGCAGCTTCACGGATCTCCTCATGCCGGGGATGAGCTGGGGCAGCTCCCGGAGGGAGTTTGCCGGGTTCGTCCCCCGGTGTGCTCCTCGGGGTACCTCCCAGATGTCGGCGCGCTGGGCCGGATGCTTGAGTCCCGGCCGCCGTTCGGACTCAAGTCGCGCAGCGCGCAGCCGAGGACATCCTGGCGACCCGGGAGCCCGGGTCCGGGACGGAGGACGGCCGTGGCCGCCGAGCAGGGCCTGCCCGCGATGGTCGACGCCGTGCGCCGGCGGTGGGCGCTGTGCCTGCTGGTCGCGCTGCCGCTGGCCCTGGGCGTCGCCGTGTACGCCCGGTCGCTGCCGGCGCAGTACGACGCGGAGACGACGGTGGCCTTCGCGCCGCGGCTCGGCTCGCAGGTCGGCGCGGACGTCGTGCGCGTCGTGCTGCCGCGCTACGTCACGCTGCTCAGCGCGGACGCCACCGTCCAGCAGGTCGCGAGCGACCTGCACGTCACGCCGGACGCACTCGCCGGGGCGGACGTCTCCGTGGCGACCGACACCGCCAACCTGGACATCGTGGTGCGCGGCACCGACCCGGCGACGGCCGCGGCGATCGCGAACGCGCTGGCCAGGACGGCGCTCACCGCGAGCAAGGACGACGAGCTCCTGCAGGCCCAGCAGGTCGCGACGGCGCTCCCGCCGCACTCCCCCTCCGCCCCGCCCCGCGGCCTGCTCACGCTGGCCGGGCTGGTGGCCGGGCTCGTCGCCGGTCTGGGCTGCGCGTTCCTCGCCGAGCGGGGCAGCCCGCGGCTGCGCGACGCCACCGACGTGACGTCCGCGAGCACCCTGCCGGTGCTCGGGCAGATACCCTTCAGCCGGGAGCTCAAGGCCGGGCGCACGGTCGAGGTCAGCGACCCGGTCGTCGGGTCCGCCGCGCGGGCGGTGCTGGCCCGCGCCGAGCAGGCGGCCGGGACGAGGGGCGCCCGGGTCGTCGCGGTCACCTCGCCCGACAGCGGCGACGGCAAGACGACGCTGGCCGTGGCCTACGCCGCGACCGCCGCCCGGCGGGGCCGCCGCGTCGTCCTCGTCGACGCCGACCTCGGCCGCGCCGGCCTCACCGACGCCATGGGCTTCGACCGGCACGTCGGTCCCGGGCTCGGCGAGCTGCTCGAGGGCAGCGCGCCGCTCGCGGCCTGCCTGGCCGAGGGCCCGGTCGACGGCGTCACCGTGCTCACCGGATCAGTCCGGCCGGAGGCCGTGGACCTGCTGACCCGCCGCCTGCCGTCGCTGCTCGAGGAGCTGCTGCGCGGCGCGGACCAGGTGGTCGTCGACTGCCCGCCGCTGGCCGAGGACGACGGGCAGGCACTGCTCGCCCAGCTGCGCACGGTCCTGCTGGTCGTGCGCAGCGGCGCCCCCAGCGCGGCGCTCGCACGCAGCTCCGCCCTGCTGGAGGGCCTCGGCGTGCACGCGCTCGGCGTCGTGCTGAACAACAGCCGCAGCACGCCGGCACCGGAGCCGTACGGCCGGGTGCCGCTGGTGGCCGAGGCATGAGCGCGCCCCTGATCCTCATGTACCACGCGTTCGGGGAGCGCAGCGACGCCTCCGACCCGTACCGCGTGTTCGTCCCCGCACCCGTCCTGGACCGCCAGCTCGGGACGCTGCAGGAGCGCGGCGCCCACTTCCTCGACCTCGACGGCTACCTGGCCGGCCTGCCCACGCGCACGTGGCCGGCGCGCTCGGTGCTCGTCACGATCGACGACGGCTACACCTCCACGCTCACCGACGCCGCGCCGGTGCTGGCCCGTCGGCGGGTCCCCGCGGTGCTGTTCGCGCTGGCCGGGCGGCTCGAGGGGTGCTCGGACTGGATGCCCGGCATGCCGTCGGAGCCTCTGCTGGGCCTGGACGGCCTGCGCGAGCTGGAGGCGCACGGCGTGCGCACCGAGGTCCACGGCTGGGACCACCGGCTGCTCCCGGGGCTGCCGCCGGACGAGCTGCACCGCCAGGTCGCGCAGTCGCGGGCGGCGTTCGCGGACCTGCTGGGGCGCCCGCCGGTCGCGTACGCGTACGCCTCCGGTGCGCACGACGTCGCGGCCCGCGCGGCCGTGCGCCGGGCCGGGTACACCTGCGCGTTCGCCGTGCACGCCGCGTGCGGGCCGTACGCCCTGCAGCGGGTGGACGTGAACCCGACCGACACCGACACGACGTTCCGCATGAAGACCCAGCCGTGGTGGCCGCTGGCGTACCGGACGGCGGGACGGCTCGCGCCGCTGCGCCGCGGGATCCACCTGCTGGTGGGGTCCGCCCGGGGCGCCGGCACCCCCGACCCGCTGGGAGCGGCGGAGCAGGAGCTGGCCGCGTCGGGCAGGTGATGCCGGCCGAGGGTGAGCGCTGCCCGTCCGTCAGCCGGTGGACATGTCGACGAAGCGCGAGTAGTGCAGCTGGCTGGCGACGGTGATCGTCTGGGTGGGGCCGTTGCGGTGCTTGGCGACGATGAGATCGGCCTCGCCCGCGCGCGGGCTCTCCTTCTCGAAGGCGTCCTCGCGGTAGAGCAGGATCACCATGTCGGCGTCCTGCTCGATCGAGCCCGACTCGCGCAGGTCGGCCAGCTGCGGCTTCTTGTCCGTGCGCTGCTCGGGACCACGGTTCAGCTGGCTCATCGCGATGACGGGCACCTCGAGCTCCTTGGCGAGCAGCTTGAGGTTGCGGGACAGCTCGCTGACCTCCTGCTGGCGGCTCTCGGCCTTCTTGTTGCCGCTCATGAGCTGCAGGTAGTCGATGATCACGAGCTTGAGGTCGTAGCGCTGCTTGAGACGGCGGGCCTTGGCCCGGATCTCCATCATCGTGAGGTTCGGCGAGTCGTCGATGTAGAGCGGCGCGTCGGCGACCTCGCCCATGCGGCGCGCCAGGCGGGCCCAGTCGTCGTCGCTCATCGTGCCGGTGCGCATGTGGTGCAGCCCGATGCGCGCCTCCGCCGAGAGCAGGCGCATGGTGATCTCGGTCTTGCCCATCTCCAGGCTGAAGATCGCGCTGGTCATGCCGTGCTTGATCGAGCAGCTCCGGGCGATGTCCAGTCCCAGGGTGCTGTTGTGGGTCGGGATCATGGTCCTGCCGGCGAGGTACAGGTGGTCCTCGTTGCCCACCTCGACGCACCGCACCGGGACGCTGGTCACCGGCCGGACGTCCACGATGTAGCGCAGTCCTGCGTTGCGACCACCCTTGTTGCGCTCCTTGTGAAGCAGCGCCTTGCGGTGCAGACGGAAGACCTCGTCCGCGGTCGAGAAGTTCAGCGTGTAGCAGGTCGACGAGGCCTCCGAGCGGCCCTGCACGGGCTTGGTGGTCATCGTGCAGCGGTAGCCCAGGCTCAGGACGAGCTCCTGGACTCCCGCCGCCAGGCGCTGCGAGGTCACTGCGAACTGCACGTTCCCGTCCGGCGCCACCGTCCCGTCGGTGTCCAGCAGGCCGGCCAGCAGGTCCCGGCGCTGCCGCTCCGAGGCGCGCAGGTACTGCTGCGGCACGTGCTTGTCGTGCAGCACGCCGATCGTGCGCAGGAGGGCCTGCACGGTGCCGTGGTCCTGACGGCAGCTCCGACAGAGCTCCAGACCGGAGGACGGCCCACCGCAGTCCGGGCAGGTCGGACGACGGCTGGGCTGCAACCCTCGGCTACGCCCCCCGCAGCTGCGTCCGCAGGTGCGCACCTGCGACGTCGCGGGGACGAAGCCCACCCCGCAGACGATGCAGGCCTGTTCCTGCACCGGCATCCGGGGTGGGAGCTGCAGTCCGTACAGCATCGTCCCGGACTGGGGGACGACGTCGACGCCGGCCGCCTCCAGGTGCATGAGGACGTCCTCGTCCTGCGTGGTGATGCGCGCGCCTGCGCTGTGGCCGTCGCCCAGCCAGGCGCCCAGCACGTAGGGCGGCACCGGGAGGTCCGCGTCGGGCAGGGCGAGCGGTGCCGCGTTGCAGACGGAGTGGTTGGCCCTGCGGTCGGCCGTCGCACAACGGACGGTGGCGGCCAGCTCCTGTGTCGTCCGGACCCCCGGACCAGCCTTGCGGCTGCCGCGCCGCGAGGCCCGGGTGTCCGTGAGCCACTGGTGCTGAGCGTCCGCGACCAGGACGCTGCCGTCGGAGAACTCCACCTCGAAGCACGGGCGCCCGACCAGGACCTCGGTCGCCCGCAGCACGGGGACCGGCTTGCCGTCGGCGCCGAGCAGCAGGTCGCCGGACCGGACCTCGCCCATCGTCGTCCAGCCGGTGGGCGTGGGGAGCGGCGTGTCGAGGGCGAGCGCCTTGCCGAGCCCGGGTCTCCCGGCCACGACGATGAGCTGGCCCGGGTGCAGCCCGTTGGTCAGGTTGTCCAGGTCCGTGAACCCGGTCGGGACGCCGGTCATCGTGCCCGCGCGGCTGCTGATCGCCTCCATCTCGTCCATCGCCGGCTGCATGACGTCGCCCAGGACCGTGTAGTCCTCGCTGGTCCGGCGCTCGGTGACGTCGTAGATCGCCTGCTGGGCGCGGTCGACGAGGTCGTCGACCTCCCCGCCGTCGACCGCGTAGCCGAGCTGCACGATGCGGGTGCCCGCCTCCACCAGGCGGCGCAGGATCGCCCGCTCCGCGACGATGCGGGCGTAGTAGCCCGCGTTCGCCGCCGTGGGGACGCTCGACAGCAGGGTGTGCAGGTAGCCGGCTCCGCCGACCCGCGCGAGGTCGCCGACCCGGGTCAGCTCGTCGGAGACGGTGATGGCGTCGGCGGGCTCACCCCGGCCGTACAGCTCGAGGATGCGCTCGAAGATCGTCTGGTGGGCGGGCCGGTAGAAGTCGGTCGCGCGCAGCACCTCGACGACGTCGGCGATGGCGTCCTTGTCCAGGAGCATGCCGCCGAGCACGGACTGCTCCGCGGCGACGTCCTGCGGCGGGGTGCGCTCGAACTCGGCCGACGGCGTCTGCCGCGGCAGCTCGACGACGCGCTCGCTCACCCGTGCCTCCTGCTCTGTCGACGTCTTCCTGCGGGAGACCTCTGTAGTCGAGCCCGAGCCCGGATTTCGACGCGTCGCGCGAGGTGGTTGCGGGCGCCTGTGCACAGGGGTGTGCGCCGGGTGGGGACCAACGGGCGATCCGCTGTGGACGTGCCTGGGGACGTACGGCGTGCAGCTGTGGGCAGACGGCAAACCCCCTCGTCACTCGCCCACAGCTGTGTGCAAGGTCTGTGGACAGAGAAATCCAGGTTCACCCGGGGCCACCGGTTGCTCTCCGCCAGGTCGGGGTAGCCGCTCACGCACTCACCGCGAGGTGCGCCCTCCCGCTGCCGAGCATCTCGACGCAGCTGCGGCACAGCCGCACCTCGCGGGTGACGAAGAAGGCGCCCTCGCCGCAGCAGGCCGCGCACACCGGCGCCGCACGCGGGGTCGGTGGTCGGCGCCCGGGAGCGGGGACACCGAGCGCGCGGCGGGCCTCGGCCACCCAGTGCGCCCGGGCCTCGTCCGAGGCGACCACGTGCCCGGGGTCGATCGACGCAGCGTGCGCGCGGGCGCGTTCGGCGCGCTCACGCTGCCACGCCTGCTCGGGGCACTCCCGCTCGAGCAGCTGCTCCAGGAAGGCCACGACCGCGGGCACCGGGTCGCTCGGCTCGGGCAGGGCACCGACGCGGGCGCCGAGCTGCGCCGGTCGCCACCCGCGGGCGAGCAGGGGCCGGACGGCGGCGGCGACCTCGGGCACGTCCAGCGCGCGGCCGAGCAGTGCCGGGAGCGCCCCGAACACCTCGTCGTGCAGACGCCGGCCGAGGCGGTCCCGCGGCGGGTCGAACAGGGGATCCTGTGCCATGCGGGCACTCCACCACCGCCGTCCGACAGTTTCCGCTCGACAGGCGCAGCTGTGGACGAGCGGGTGCCGGCAGCGCGGCGGCCCGACCCCCTGCGCGGGGACCGGGCCGTCGTACGCGGCGCGAGCGGCCAGCGGGACCGCTCAGACGCCGACCGGCAGCGGCACCGGCTCACCGGCCAGGGCAGGCTGCGCGGGGCGCAGGCGCGGCAGCAGGGCGGCGGCGCCAGCTCCGACCAGCACCGCGACCGCTCCCAGCAGCAGCGCCGGCCGCAGCCCGTCGACGAACGCCTGGCCGCTGCCGTACCCGCCGCGGGCGGCGAACACCGCGCCGAGCACGGCGATTCCGAGGACCCCGCC
>Ga0210040_10009361_pt1 | contig 11416 bp, 9 predicted proteins | sample CryGeyCG12114_NA_FD_185462 | JGI IMG/M metagenome (GOLD analysis project Ga0210040, IMG submission 185462) | Groundwater microbial communities from aquifer - Crystal Geyser CG19_WC_8/21/14_NA (SPAdes) (version 2) | ecosystem: Environmental > Aquatic > Deep subsurface > Groundwater | place: USA... | reverse complement strand
TATGGTGTGAGGACACCGGTTAAGTGTGTGGAAGGTAGTGATGTCAGGCATGTCGATGTGATTGAGCAGGACGAGGGATGGGGGTGTTATGCACCGAATGCTGTTGAAAGATACGATGGGTGGGGTGAGAACAAAGACCGTGAAGAGCAGGGGGGCGACTAGGAGAATGAGTATATGAACGCTCTTGAATGTGTGTTATGATGTGGGAATCGTGGTGGTTACGCTAGCGTCCGGAATACATCGTGAAATTGTATCTCACCAGGTCTTACAGAATTTTGGTGGATTCTCTAGCATAGTCTATCTCGATACGATAGCGTACGTCTCATCTCACGCTCTTTCCCTTTCTAGTCAATATGCAAAGACCTTTGGCTATTTACAGCATGCCTGCAGCACGCTCCAATGGGCATCCATGGTATTTGAGCAACAATCCTCCTCTATTGCAGCAACCCGATGCTAACGCACCTCTTCATCTACTGTTTCTTCGCCTTCTGTACTTCGGCCAGGCCCTCCTTCAATGCCTCCAGTGCCTTGTCGATATCTCTCCTCTCTTCTTCCATAACGCTTACGCCCATATGGCCGAATCTGATATACTTGGTGGCGATCTCCTTGTGAAGACCACCAGCGAAGATGACACCCTTCTTCATCAGGGTTGGCAGGATCTCAGGTGGTGTCAAACCTTCTGGCAGATAGATGGCTGTCATGGCGTTGGCAGCATTGTTTGGATCGGTAGCCAGCTGTTTCAGCCCCATATCTTCGATCGTCTTCTTGACCTTCTGAGAGACCTTCTTGTGCTGTTCGAAGCGTTGTGAAAGAGGCTGTGAAAGAAGCTGAGTTAGGGCTGTGTGCAGAGCCTGGATTAGTTGGGTAGGTGGAGTGGCGAAGTAGGAAGGCTTCTTTGCCTCGTAGTTTTGCATGATTGGTAGCCAGTTCTTGAAGCTGGCATAATAGGATCCTGGTGGAGACTTGCGGCTCTTGAAGACATCCATGGCGCGTTCCGATACCATCATGATGCTCAAACCAGGAGGACATCCGATGGCTTTCTGGGACGCGGTCAATGCAACGTCGACCTTCATGTCATCGAAGTGGAGCTCCTCCGCACCAACAGAGCAGACTCCGTCCACAATGAAGAGTGTCTCTGGTGAGACGCGTTGGATGAGTTCCGACAAGGATGCAAGCTGGGAAAGCACACCGGTAGATGTGTCTACGTGTGTAACTGCGATCGCCTTGTATTTTTTCTTCTTCAACTCTGCCTCGATCTCCGGAAGTTGTGGACGGTCCCCAATCGGAGCCTTCAACTGTTGTGGCTTTGCACCGTAAATGCTGAAGCACTCGGCGAAGGAGTCAGCAAAGTAGCCAGTGTGTAGAACAAGGACATCCTCTCCAGGCTCGACTAGATTGGCCGCTGTAAGATCCCATCCAAGTGTACCAGAGCCGGCAATAACGAATGGCTGCGACTTTGGGTTTGTGGTTTGGAACAGCTTGCGTAACATTGCGAGAGTCTCGCCGAATGTGTTGACGAAAGGTTGACCGACGTGAGATTGGGCATAGTGGCCCATTGCCTGTGTGACCTCATCCGTGATTTCGATTGGACCTGGAATGAGGAGGGAAGGATGCGGTGGTTGCGCCTGGGAGCCCATCTTGGATGTAGAGAGCTTGCGGGACTGTACGAGTGGTGTGTAAGGGAGGCTATCGTTGGAGGAGCGTTCTATGGTGTATGGGGTATTTATGGGAGGGTAAGCTTGTTCGAGATGTCGTGAGATGAGACTCAGACGAGAAGTAGGGGAATGCCTTGATGGAGCCAGGGCTGCGGTGTTTCTTCTAGTCGCGGGGTAACAGATATGCGTCGTCAATGAGTGATCTAGTGCGGGGCTGCACTGGAGTGAGCGTGAAGTGAGAAAAGGAAATGCTGAATGTGACAACGAGGCTGCGCGAGAGAGAATGGTTCTGTTGATTTGAGTTGACGCCATCATGGTTGGGCTCGAGCGCAGCTATATTTTCATACTTCGCCTGAATCGTCGGGTTCCGCAGCCAGAGCATCAATGACTACAAGATCTCGGTCACGTGCGGGGACAGCTTTACAGAAAATTTTAGACTTCGGATGATTAATTTGGGCCGAGCCAATCGAGTCAGGCTTGCTATTAGAGCCGGCATCAACGGCGACCATCTGGCAGCAAGTGAGAGATTGCGCAGATACGATTTCGAGAATACGGTTTTTCTGCTTCAAGACCTTCCCTCCATGGCTCAGACTTGCCTTTGAACTTCACGAACTTGGTACTGTCGCGGCTGACAAGGACGAAGGCCGAGTCAATCAGCAGACACTCGAAGCTGTTTCAGAAGTATCTGAAGACCGTCCAACATGGAACAGTCCCGTCATCATAGCCGGTGAGGGTTGCAGTGATCCGAGGTATCCTCAGCCAGGCAACAGCACGTCGGTCCCCTTTGTCCTTCCACCCTTCTTGACATCCATCTTGGCTGTCCGGCTGCCGAACTGAATGGCTCTTTTTCTTTCGCTTGCCACGGTCCGCAGTTTCAACCTCCACATCATCATACGTAGAGCCATCTTTGCCGGCTCAAGATCATCCTCTTTCTCGATCCATAATTGCTGCTCATGATTCTTCGGTATATTCTTGTCCGGCCTGAATCCACACTTCTGCCACACTGGTAGATTCAATGTGAAACGTGCAAAATCCTCATCCAGATACGGATATCTCACTTCCCGACCCCAATGGCTCGTGACACGGTCATCACGACCGAGGTTCCTATGGCCAATACGCGTAAAGTCCATCTCAAGCTCTGCAACGAGTTCCTGATAGCCACCACGAGTAAAAGCTGCGGCATGCCGAGAGTAGCCACCGAAGAGTTCATCCGCTCCCAAGCCGGACAAAAGGACCCGAGCCGTTGTGGTGTATGGTTGTGGTGCCGCTGAATTGCTGTTCGCAGAACCTTGACCCCGTGATGCAAAGTACAATGCCATAGCAATGGAAAGATCCATTTCTGTGTTGTGCGGAGACATCAGTTGAATAATCGCTGGACGATGAGAAACGGTTTCGGAGTACGGAATATCGATTGCGACGAATCGCCATAATCGAGAGGGACAAGTATGTGCAAGCTCAGAAAAGCTAGATCGACCAGTCATACGGTCAGGACAGAGCTCGTATGGATTCGCCAAAGCGTCCTTTTGCGAAGCGATTGAACGAGGATTTTCAAATGCAACGTTGAGAAGGTCCACCGGCTCTTCCAGAGGGAGAAGCTCATGTGCGAGACGTGCTAATAGTGTACAGTCAAGCCCACCTGAGAAGAGCACGGCTACTTTGGCCGAGTTAGGCTTGAATAGGTGTTCATTGTGTGTCGGGATTTTCATTAGACGGAGACGAAGTGCTTCCAGTAGACAATGTTGTAGTGCAAGGACGGCGCTCGTACAAGGCGGAGAAATAAGACTGGGAGGACACTCTCTATTGATCGGAGGACTTGCTGTAGGCCATTCCGATAATATAGGGGTGAGGCTGTCTTCTTTCAGATCGATGCTGTATAGACCATTGGTCGAAACTTCTTGTGCTGGCTTGTTGTTCGTGATATCGATGCTAGATATGGTCAGTGCACCATTGTTCTGCTCTTGCCATACCAGCGATCTTCGACCGAACCGGTCTCTTCCATAGAACAAAATTGAGGACACTGCATCGTAAAAGACAAAAGCAAAAGGCCCTGTGATACTCGTAAGCACGTTCACGATACTGTCGTTTCCAGCACGGGCTGCGTCAACAAGTAGGTCGAAGATCTGGGCCGTGTCGTTGCTTTGGACCTCTTTGTTGCCGATTTTCCATGCTTCGCCGTTCCAACACAATACACAACCAGTGGATTGGTCTACCACGGGTTGAGCTTGAACGACTTCGCCGCGTAAAGCTAGGACGGTAGACAGGAATGTAAGTCTCAGTCCGCACACGTCAATCTCATGCCTTTGGCAGCTATCAGGTCCTCGTGCCCTGAGTGCAGTCAGTTGATCATTTGTGGGTTGACATGACCCTTGCCTGCTGGCACAAAACCAGATGCCGCACATCAACCACGCATAGACTCTGGACTTGCTGAGAGGGAGCTGTCCAACACTGTGGGAGATACTTGTCGTCGAAGTCGGAAAAGTTGAAAGCCGTCAGTATTTGCCAAGGCTTCACGTGTCAGTTTGTTTGATCGACGTCACGCGGCCTGATTCAATGTGTTTGAGCCTTGTCGATCCCTCGCCCCGACAACCTGACCGCCGCTCTGCTCTACCGCATTGCTCTCAGTAAGCAATGGAGGAAACAAAAGCCGACATGTCGGTGTCCAAGGCCGAAGATGATTTGAAAGGGCTCCGGATCGACTCAGACTCAGCGACCACAGCTGTTCCGTCAAAGGACCTACCCACTACACCCCCAGCGCCCGACCCTCCCAAAGCGAGCGAGAAGCCAGCGCCACGACGCCTCGACTCCGAGTACAATGAGAAAGACCCGGAATACACACAAGAGCCAAATTTTGAAGAAGAGAGAGCCGTAACCAATACCGACAATGACTCGGCCTCCGAGATCCAAAGCATTATGGAACAGTTCACCAACGAAGCGCATGCGCCTACTAAAGAGGAGATCATGTCTCCGCGACACGAGATGCCAAACCCACTCGGATTTCCCCCTCGAAAGTCAAGCCTCGAGCACACTCGTTCGTGGGAGACGGACCAGAACGCAGTCTCTCCAATTGCAAGCATGTCGGAAGCGCTATCTTCCCCCCCACCAGTACCGCCGAAACCTGATGCGAGTATGAAAGGTTCCCAGTTGTATGGAGTGAACAGTGGTTCTACGACTTCCTTACCCCATCAACCTCCACCACCGGAGCCCGAGCCAGACCGACCCTTCGACTTCCACCGCTTCCTCGAGCAACTTCGTCACAAATCAGCAGACCCGGTCGCAAAGTTCCTGAGGTCTTTTCTCACCGAATTTGGCAAAAAGCAATGGATGGTACACGAACAAGTCAAGATTATCCAAGACTTCCTCACCTTTATTGCGAATAAGATGGCACTATGCGACGTATGGCGGGAGGTGTCGGACGTGGAATTCGACAATGCCAAAGAAGGCATGGAAAAACTTGTCATGAACCGACTATATTCACAGACCTTCTCTCCCGCTATTCCTCCGCTCCCCCAACCTCCACGAGGACGCGGCAGCAAGCGGAAAGACATGGAGAAAGTGCTTGGACCAGGACGACGTGGGCAGCATCAAGAAGACATTGAGCGGGATGATATACTTGCGCAAAAAATCCGAATTTACACTTGGGTACGAGAAGAACATCTCGACATCCCACCAGTCGGGTCGAGTGGAGAACGGTTTCTCCGTCTCGCTCAGCAGGAATTACTCAAGATCAAGAGCTATCGAGCGCCTCGAGACAAGATCATTTGTGTTTTGAATTGTTGTAAAGTCATATTTGGGCTGTTGAAGAACGCAAAGTCTTCAGATACCTCAGCTGACTCGTTTATACCGTTATTAATCTATGTCGTATTGCAAGCGAATCCTGAGCATCTCGTGTCGAACATTCAATACATACTCCGGTTCCGTAACCAGGACAAACTCGGTGGGGAAGCTGGGTACTACTTATCGTCTCTATCTGGTGCTATCCAATTCATCGAGGGTCTTGATCGGACTACCCTAACAGTCAGCGACGAAGACTTCGAAAAGAATGTCGAGCTGGCCGTTTCCGCAATAGCAGAGCAGAACCGACAAAACGATGCATTAAGTCCTCGAGCACAGACATTCTCTGAGAAATCAGCACTCTCCGAAGCTGAGGTTACGCCACGGAATTCGATGGATGTGACTTCTACGAGTCCAAAGAAGGGGAGTCGCATGCAGCCTTCGACCTCAGCCACGGATTCCGGCTCAGAAGCAAGCGCCGCGGCAGGGCTGTTGCGTACGATCCAGCGGCCACTGTCGACGATCGGACGCATCTTCTCCGACACGGACACGAACCACGACACTCGAAACCGTAGTCCTGGTACTGGCACCAATCCGAGTTCAAGTCCAGCCATGTTCAAACCTGGAGACGGGAGCGAACGGCCCCGTCCGACCCACGTGGCATCATATGACCCGCAGGAAGCAGCGGCCAGACAAGCGAGCGCGGAAGCTGCGGAGGCGAGGAGGATACAACGTGCGGAGCACAGGAACATCATCGAGACGCTGTGTGGGATGTTCCCCAACCTGGACAAGGATGTGATCGACGACGTGGTGCGTCAGAAGCAGGGGCGTGTGGGGTTGGCGGTTGATGCCTGTTTATCATTGACGGCTGGTGGCTGATATAGAAGCAATTGAACCGTATTGGTTGACTGAGTAGATTAATCTGTCAAATTTTACTAGAGTCATTCACTCAACGTTTGAGTAATCATGCCCATTCTGGGCCCGAGGTGTCCCTGACAGTTTCCACAGCTGACTCATATTCGACAGATGGCGCATGTTATCCTTGTGTGCCTGGTTCGCTTCCTACCTCCGCAACGTTGGCGTTTTGCTGAGGGCTAAGTGAAAGTGAAAGTGAATCGGCCAACGCCGACTTGTCTCTACCTACACTTCAAGCCGTTGTTGCTGATGTACTCAAGTCTTTGAAGCTAGAAAAGTAACAGGGAGATCAAGACCACGATCGTGCGTGTGCCGACAGTGCATTCAATCGTGCATGATTGCCTTGCCACCAACCATTGAGTAAGTTTATTATTCAAATATGGATCTCCGTTGTGTATCCTTTGGCGGACCAGACAAGCGCCATGGATGGAGTCGTGCTTCGCGTGTCCGCTTCCCACTTCGTCGACCATCTTGACTAGTTTCCATCTCATATCCCTCCACCTACTAGGCTTAGCACTCCTTTCAACTGCATAGCCACATTCGTCTTCAACGCATTCAACTCCCCCTCAATGAGTCGTCGTTTATCTTGCTCCTCGTGCACCACATGGTTCAATCTTGCGATTTCCACATCTCGACGCCCGATCCTGCCTTCCAACTCTGGCACTTTTTGTGCTTGCCGACCTTGCTCCGTCAATTTCTCGACCTCCGCTTCAAGCTCTTGATTTTTCTCTTCGACAAGTCGGAGCTGCTCCATCTCCGCCTCAAGCTCGGCGTTTCGTTGGCTGAGCGTCAAAAATTTCTTGCGTGATTGCTCATATTTGTCTTGGAAATCTGTGACTTGACGCGCATAGAAAGCAGCAGCATCGTCATCGTCTGTGCCGATGTCATCGTCGATATGTGATGCGTTACCTCCGAGATTCGAAATAGAATTTGCCAAAGCGATGCTGTTAGCACGCGAGGCATGCAAGAAAGGTGGGGGGCGATCCTTCTCGCGGCTATCAAGCTTGGCTTGGCTGTGGCTTCTTTTGCGTGAGCGGTACAGAAGTGGAGCTCTTTCGCCGCTGTGTGTTTCGTCCTTGGGCACTGACTGCCTTCTATCACCATTAGCATCGATCAAGCTCCTGATTGTCGTGGGGATAATTGCGAGAGCCCTACGGTCCCCATTCCAGATGAATATAGGGGCTACCTCGGGCACATATCTTGCCCAGTCAGGTGGGCGGAAATGACCTGCACGACGCTTCATCAAGCCTGGTTGTAGGCCCTCCATGCAATAAACAAGGACGTTCTGGCACGGTTAGTGGTCCACGGAGGTCATTACTACGACACAAGTAGACATACCTTCAACTGAATCCATTTTTGGGAAGGAATTGTGTTTGAGTGACGCAACGTCATTTGGAAGTATGGTGTTAATTCGTTATCTCTCAAGGCTGTATCGTCTATAGATCTCATGCCTTCATTTTCGTCGTGTCTGGATTGAATGACACGCTAGGTTGGTAAAGAGGTCTGAATCAGCTCTGATTGAAGGAAAAAAGAAAATAACCGGGCGAGGATAGTATCTCGGTGACAGTCCTTAAGCGTGATTTGATGGTAGCACATACAATTTGACCGTCCATATCAACCCTGACACTGACCCAGATATAACCACGGTTCTCCCCATACAACATGCGGTAACCCACAGACTGAGAGATGAAACGATAGACCAGCATTATGACAGGACCTTAATGGTAAGCACACATTAGTGTTAGCTCTATATCCAGGAGAACAGCAACTTGGAAGCCCGTGGCTGCCTATTGTTGTCCCCGAGGATGGATGTGTTACCAGGAACTTCGGGTTACTTCACTTACCTTCATGGTTCAAAACGTGCTGAGGTATGCCGTTGCTAATATCATTTGTTTCCCAGTCAATAGTCTTAGGGATCTGTAGGCCTTTCGCAGCATTGGCCTTAGCGTCCTGGTGAGAGTATACCATCGTGATGCTGCTGGGAATCTCAATTCATGCACGAGGGTAAAGATACGGGTGTCGCTGATGTTGTTCTGATATGTACTTGGTAAGCCAGGTCGGAAGGTGGAAAGGCCGCGAAACAAGGAACGGATAGCTGATTATCAAAGACAACGGAGGTGGCTCTTTGGAAGTAAGGTAAACAAATGGGACGTCCGTCAGGTACTTGTACCCCATTTTCAACGTTGGTGGTATGCGTGTTGCCGCCTTGGTATGTATGCATGCAGTCTTTGTTCGGATCGTTTGCAGGAAACAGGGCCAATAATACATTCATGCCGTGCTGTTGACCTGCTTCTGATGAGCAGAAATATCATGTATTCTCTGGAAACTCTGCCACTAGTCTATGGCCGTCTGACCGGACCATTCCCCAACGCGATCGGCTTCAGGCCGCAGAGATATATGTTTGCAATCCGCGAAAACCTTTCAACAATTGGTTATGAGCCCGTTATAAAGATTTCTTTTGTTTATCAATTGTATGAAAGCGCTTCGAAAAAACTTGAGCTTCGGGTCAGCCCAGCGACCAACTTTACCGAGCTCCTCGACCTTGAATTCAATCTCGAGTTCGAGAGTATAGTTTTTGCTTTTCAGCTGCGGCTATTAGCATGGTTGTGGGATCAGGAGACCCCGGGTTTTTCAGTTGGTTCCTGGCGAAGGACATTATCACCCTGCCTTTCGACCTCGACAGTTTTACGATCGAGTGCGCGTTTGATTTCGCCTTTGCTTTCCACCAATGTAGTCAAATCATTGGTTTCTCGCGAGAGAACCTCTTCAGGTAGCTCATTGCTGACTTTAGCAGGCTTGAACGAAGGAAAGATGCCTTCAAGACGTGAAAGCAAAGACTTCGGCAGACCCCCAATCGCGTTCCACCCCTGGACACCATCAAGAGGGAAAGAGTTGCTTCCCATCGAGTCCGCTGTAGGGTCTATCTCATTGCTCTCGTTGTCAGAAGTCGTAACGCGGATGGGCCCGTCGAAAGTTCCATTCTTGACCTCGAATTTGACTCGATATCCATCCATCTCACCACTGTCAAACTCGAACCGTGGAGTCTGTTCAAAACGCCATGCATTCGTCATGAGTTCCCTGACGCCCCCTGCGATATTCGAATTGCGTTCAGCATCACATTCAGGATCTCCCAGTTCCCGCTGCTGGGGTTGCTCATTGTCCCCATACATTTTCCAGAACTCTGTAGTGATTGACTTTGCAACGACCGTTCCCAGTTCCTTCCTTTTCTTCGAATCTTGCTCGAACCTGAGATTGGCTACCGGACTTCTCACACTCTCCACACCCTTTGCCTGTATGAAATCCCGTCCGGGACTTGTAAGCAACTCCCCCATTTCCTTCAAATTGGGACTGCTGAACAGCAGTGTCCCATGATGCAGCGCTCTTCCCCTCGTCAGCTTGAAAGCGCTTCCGCTCACTTTCTTCCATCCATCTTCCTTCCTGACCACAATGTCATTCCGCTCATTGACCTTGACTTCTCCAAACCCGTACTGCGGAAGTGCGTTCAGCGCTCTCACCACCATGTTTGCATGCTTGGCCCGAATGAATTCCTTGTCGTTAGGCACAATGACGGAGTAGTTGAGGTTTCCGAAGTCATGGAAGACCGTACCACCTCCAGATCTACGGCGTACAAGATCTATGGGTGTGCTCGAGCGTTGAGGGATGGATGATGCATCGCCGCCAGTCTCACGCGTAATCCATGTTTCACCATTCTCTGTCAGGCCAATTCCCTTCTGTATCTTGATTAGATTGCATTCCAGCCATGGATTCTGATTTCGTCCGATGATCACACTAGGACGATTGATGTAGAGGAAGAGGATTCGAGACGAGGGATCAGAATTGGACAGGAGGTAGTGTTCGATTGAGAGGTTGTGGTAAGGGTTATTGCTGGTTGAGAGAAAGGTCAATGGTGAGCGCTCAGCTGAAATGCTCTTGATGTTTTGCAGTGCGGAAGCACTACTACTGGAGGATGCATATGAACGTGTAGATCGTGGTTCTGACGAATGTCTAGAGGCTTTGCAGCTCACGAAAGCAGTACAAAGGAAGGATACCACAGACGCTGGAGTGTGGCGAGGGAAGATACAGCTCTTGCTGGTGAATGCGTGCATTTGAGAGCATGCATTGGATGAAAGCGCATCGAGGTCTCGACACGCGACGGATTTGTGATGTCAGACGCCAAGGCTACAAGGCTCGCGTGCCCCTTTTGAGTTCTATCCTATGGAGTTGCTTGGGCTATACTGCAGATGCATTGTTCCTACAATGGTGATGGCAATGTATGTATCGTTTTGCGCAACTACTAAAGTCGAGTCGTGGGTATCGCAACCTGAGCCCAAGTCTATGAGTAACCATAGTTCGCGGATCATTATGCTACGTCCACATGTTCAGCAGCCGAACTCCATCTCCTTTTCTGCTTCTCCCTCGAGTGCCCATTATTGCCAAAAGTGGATTACCACTCGAGAGCTACTCTGACTAGGTGAACTCGGTCCGCTTGTCTAATACCCTGACTGAATTCTATCTACCTAGGTAGCTACCTACAGGTACTACTACGAGGCTCCGTTCCGATCGACCTCACAGATTGTCCAACATAAACGCAACCTTGGCTGACCTCCCTCGAGCACGTTGGCCGCGAAGCGACAGGTTCCAACCATGCAAATCATCCTAGATCAAAGTCTTGTCCGTCTTGTCCAATCTGTATGAGGAAACCAGCTCAGCCGCCGATTACCAACCGTCAGAGACGCTACCCTTCAATCTCTCCCGCAGCCCTGAACCTCTTCCTCCATCTCTCCCCCCATGTCTGATTCACCCAGTCGATTTGAAAATACGTAACACTGAATCCACCTGTCACAAATCATATAAGCCGCCAGTCCGAAAAGGGAAACAGAATAGACTAATCGCTTACCTGCTGTCCGCCAAAAGTTCACCCAACTACTTGCGGCGGCTGCATGCTTTGGAAACGAGTCAAGCACGTATGCGCTGACGATTGTTGTGCCAGCCAAAAACCCGCCTGCGTACATCGCCCAGCCCACTGCAAGTCCGATCCAGTGAAGATGATGCTGTAGGGTTTGTCCGTACAGGAG
>Ga0210040_10009360_pt1 | contig 11417 bp, 6 predicted proteins | sample CryGeyCG12114_NA_FD_185462 | JGI IMG/M metagenome (GOLD analysis project Ga0210040, IMG submission 185462) | Groundwater microbial communities from aquifer - Crystal Geyser CG19_WC_8/21/14_NA (SPAdes) (version 2) | ecosystem: Environmental > Aquatic > Deep subsurface > Groundwater | place: USA... | reverse complement strand
CGGGCTACCCTCAATGGTATATATGGCTAGCTCAACTAGTTCACGAGCAAGGGCAACGAAGAGACAGTCAGCACGCGCCGGTGGTATTCGTTCGTTGGATGGTCGTTTATGCTTTCGTACAGGGAGGTCTGTTTGCTTCATTTCTGCCGCCGGCATGACTGGCCCTTGGAAGAGGGCCAACACTCATAGCAAGCCCATCCTTTCAACCGAGACAAATGCATGTTTTCCGTAAATCTGAATAATCGCAAGAGATGGATCTGTTCAGACAGTGCCAGACTCTCACCGAACGGGTTGCTTCGCTCTTTCTTTGACTGAGGTCCAAAGATATTCCGAGTCGCGTGCCTGTCGACCAATCATATCGTGCCAGAATCGCCAAAGCAGTTGCACACCTAATGTATGACGGCTGTTTTACATCTTTTGTACAATACCTATTATCCAAAGATGCGCACGTAAGCTTCAAATTGCCTAGGTGCCGTAGACATATTTGCCATACTGCATTTCTTTCCAGGCACGCGGCGTGACGCACGCGCACGAGCACGAACAAGGCCTCCGCAAGCTTGCTAAGCACTATTACCTTCACTACAATTACCAACGTCGCCTGCATCAATTGTCCACGATCGAGCCCAGCTCATTAAAGTGCTCTCAGCCTTCACTTTCCTGCTCAACAAACCTGTCGGTCGCCTATGAGGCTCAGGAATTATCCTCCCTAACATACCTCCCCCGTCGTCTCCCCCGTCGCCTGTGACGTCTGCCACCACCATGGCTGACTTCACTCACTTGGATGGGCAATCAACAAACCAGAATGCAGTGGTCCAACGTACTTCGAAACCGTCGACAACCACTTCTGTCAACGGCGACAATAACCTCACAAACGGACCCTACACCAACGAGGACTACAAGCTACGGCGAAATCGACCAAGGACATATCTATATTTCAAGACACTACCTTACCCTGTCGAGGACGAGACCAGAAGGCAAAAAGATCTCTCGGAGATATTGAAACATCTTTATGTAGCTGTACAAGCTGGCGACTTCACACCGGGAGCTGTGCACTGGACCCGCGAATTGCGCAGTTGGCTGTCCTTGAAATTCGATCCTACAAAAGAGCAGAGGGTGAAACTTATCAGACTGTACTATGAGTTGGCTCTGGCCCCCGGCATCGAGCCGGGCGTGGGTGAGCGTTTCGCGAGCATGTTCATGCTCCTCACAAAGTAAGTTCTATTGACGGCGCGAGTGCTCTGAAGCTAATGCACCACAGGCGCAAGCATTACTTGAAACCTTTGGAAGATCTTACCCTCGACTGGAGGCCACTGTTTCGGGAGATCAAGGTCTTTGTCATACCCAGTGAGTCTGGTCTTATTCAGACAACGAGCCTCAAGAGAAACATAAAGACCTTGACCAAGATCACCTCCTTTTCCCAGTTGTACTTCGATCCTACTGAGATACCGAACATGTTAGAAGAGATTCTGCCGCATTTCACAATGTCTTTCACTGAGGGTGCCTTTGTTGTGAACGGTCTACTCAACCTCTTGATTCCAACCATGCCCGGACCGGCCAATCGACAAGATTTACAGCCTCAGCAATTGCTACCAACCTATTTTCACCTCTGGTCTCTCGTTAACAGATCCAGAACTGTCGATGTATCGTTCCTCGATCTTTTCTCGCGAATGGCGAGGGATGCTTTGTCTAGCAAGCATGTCCCATTTTCAGAATATGGCATTTTCACGCCGGAGCAGTCTACATCTATCTTTACAGCTGTTTTGCGACTGTTGGAGATTCCCGTCGGCCAATCGACCTCCCCATACAGTCCGTTAGTAGATTTGTCCGCAGGCATGGCTATCCTGCTCGATCGTGATTCTCGCAAGCACCCTGTCTCCCATCATATTGCACGCTGGATTGTAATGTCCTTATCACCAAGCTGCTTGGATTCTCAAACATCAATCTTGTCGCTCTTGGAGAGCTTGATTCAGGCCATCGAGACCTTTTTCCACCCTTCAAACTCGGGCTCGTGGACAAGGACACTGGCGCAGCTGGTCTTCTATCTCGCCGATTTCTTCGTTATGCGGTGGAATCGGGAGCGCAACGGCGAATTGGATGTGCCTTCAGAACGACGGCTCAATGAAGCTTTACGAAAACGATTCGTTCTCTGTCTGAGAGATGTCATATTCATGGGCATTTATGCAAAGTCCGGCACTGCGATGAGTTATTCACTTTCCACTCTACAAGCTCTCGCTTTTCTGGAACCGGATCTGATCCTGCCAGGTGCCTTGCAACGCATCTACCCGTCAATGCAAGGACTGGTCGAGGTGCATCGGACGATTTCTTCGTTAAGGTCGTTGCAGATTTTAGCACGGACCATGATCCGGACAAAGGGCTATCGATGTCATATAACTGCTCTGCTGGGGCTGGCACTGCCTGGTATAGACGCGAACGACCTCGAGAAAACACTTTTCACATTATCTTTTTTCACCAATGTCTGCTACAACATTCCCTTTGAGGACTTGTCCAGTGGTCGTGATGAGGTGCAAGGTCAGATGCCTGCCATGCAATGGATTACAGGTGAAATGGAGAAGATGGAGCAAGAGGGTTCCGACATAAAGCTTGACTATGCCAGTCTAGATCCCAAGGAGGAAGAAATGATCCTGGCCTCATCGACTGCCGGCTTCAACGAGTTTGTCGCTTCCTTCCTAGGCAGGGTTTTCACGTTACTTGAAAATCTCCCTGACGCTGCCCGGTTACGAACTGGTTCCCCAGAAGAGAACATTGTCAATACTCTACCGGCTGCATTCATGCCCCTTTTATCAGCGTTGTCTCCAGATTTGTATGACATGGCTTTGAGCAAGATTGTAAATTTCGTTTCCAACCATGTCATCCATCAAGCGAGAGACGCCATGGCATTCATTTGCAATTGTTTGTGCAAAGTCAACCCAGAGAAGGCACTTGCTAAGCTTGTACCTGTGCTGATTGCAGCAATCCGCACCGAGATCGACGAGAACGGCGCTGGCTCTACACGAAGCGCAGCATCTGACGTTTTGCCCAGAGACAGGGCCTTGGTGTGGAATATCAGCATGCTCAGTATGTGTGTGGTTCATGTGGGTAATGCTGTGCTCAAACACAAACAAGAGCTTTTCGACATCGCGATCTACATGCAACAAAAATGCAAAGGCATGCCAACCGTACACGTATCGAATTACATCCATCATCTGCTGCTCAACCTCACTCTGACCTTTACTTCTGACTATGCCATGTACGAACCGGAAGAACTTGAGGGCGGACTCTCGGCTAGGCATTGGGGTATGAAACAACCCCCTTCTACGGTCCATCCTCAATGGCATGTGCCGAATGGGGAAGAGGTTCAGTTTGCAGTGGAGCTGTTTGAGAATCAAGCCGTGAGTGCTGTCGAACACCTTCAACGCCTTATCCAAGGGACCTCCTCTATCAAGCGAGATGGCAGTGGAAAAGAATGGTCCGACGAAGTATCGAGAAATTTAGTCCTGCTGCGACTGCTACTCGCTGGCGTTTCCGTTCTTTTCGACTCCAAAGGTATCAACAAAGGGCTCACCACAACAGCAGCTGGCGTTGACGCCAACACGGCTATGTCGCAAGCCAATGGACATGCACCAGAAGCACAGTCGTCGGTTGCCGAGCAAGAGGCCTGGCTCGATGGTACAGATGAAACTTCCATAAAGCCATCATTTCAATACCCAAGTGGCTACCTCCTCCGGCCAGAACATCCTAACTACGAGAAGTTGCACAAAATCCGGCAGGATATTGGCCATGTTTTGCATGACGTTCACCAATTTTTATCCCACGAGGGTGAAGATGACGTCTCGTCTTTTGCACCTTTGTATACAGCATACAAGTCATGGTTTGTGGATGTTGGCTTTGAACGATCTGCACACGTGCTCGACCGTGTGACGCGCCTTTTACAAGCAGATGAACAACCATACAAAGTTAGTGGTATCAGAAAGGACTATCCTCGTGCTATACTTGTCCGCCGTGCCAACGTATATCACACACAGAGATTGCGTCATAACGCAGCACCAAGACCAAGATCTGATCTCGACGAGCAACTGCTCATGGATCTTGTGCAATCAAGCTCGTCACTGTATACCGAAGTCCGACGAAACGCCCAAAGTGCAGGAGAGTCGGCATTGAAGGTTATCTTTGGAGCAAGACTGTTCATAATACCGCCGTTGTTGCAGTCATTCCAGGTTGCTGTGCAGCAAAATGATTATCCCCGTATCAAGGGCGGCTTGTTCGCTTTGCTGTTCGGCAGCTTAGCCAAAACAGTAGGAAGACACTGGAAGTACACACCAGCAGTGATACGGACTTTTATTGACGCGAGCACTGCGGACAAGCCGTCCGTTCAGAAGCTCTGCAGTGGTGGCCTGTTCCAGGTCATGGAGTACGGTAGACCTGTTGATAGGATGGCTATCATTGAGAGAGCAGTTGTTGAACCATTCGCACCGCAGGAGGACGTTGAGGACATGATCGCCAAGAAAAGAAAGTTCATTCTCAGCAAGCGCACAAACATAGAACGCAGGAAGTCTGAATTGGCTGAAGAATTTATTGAGCTTGCCAGAGTATCACACTGGAAGAAAGCGACTAGAGTCGCCACCATTGTCATGTCCTTGGGCATGCGTTTTGATCACATTGCTTCCGACAACATGATTGATCTGATCACGAAAGGCACGATTGACCCTCATCCAGGATTGAGGGGCATGTACTCCCAAGCTCTTGTGGCGTTGTTTACCATGACTGATGTGCGGGCGGTCTGCGATCACCAGTACGCAAATTACATTCAGGGCATTCAACAATTCCCGGCCAAAGTGAAGGTGGACATTGACTGCGAAGACAAGGAGTGGACGCAAAAGTACTTGGCAGCCTTTGCGCAGCCTGAAGCTGAGGTCTATATTGACCATGACTACCCAGGCTGGTTAGTGTGGTCCAACACCATGCCGGGTTACAAAGCTAATGTCAAGAATGACATTGAGTATGATGAGCTAGAATGGAAGAAGCGCACCGTTATAGGAAAACTGCTTGATCGCGAATGGTTCGTCACGTTCTTCAAGTACCTGAAACAGGAGCCACGGGACCAGTCAGCAGACAAATTTCGCATGGCCAGTGCGATGATGTTGACTTACGCGTTCGAGCTAATCATTCGCGATGGCCTCACCCCTGTCACATTCGAAGACATCAAAGAAGAGACTTTGGCTGTTTTCGAAGATGGCACTGATAAGCACCAGCATCGCGCAACGGCTGAAATTCTAGCCGGACTGATCACTTCAGTTATGGATACGACTATCGAACGACGCACTATGATCTGGGAATTTGCCTTTCCAATAATACAGCGAGTCTTCTCGGATGGTCTAACACCGGAAAATTCTGGTTACTGGACAACCTTCCTGCATATGATCTTGCAAAGCCGAGACCCCAGAAGAGCGTGGCCATTGGTTGAGTGGCTCACAAACTTTCGCTTGGATATGAGTTCTAATGCGGCCTTCAAGGAGAGCTCAAAAATCCATCTTCTACATCAAGTGGTCATGGATGCTGGTTGGCACTTTCAGCTCGATAAGCCGATCCGAGAGGACTTTCTCTCACATATTGACCATCCATACAAGGGCGTACGGGAGGCAATGGCTCAGACATTGGCCACAATCTACCGCTCTCGGTATCATGAATCATATAAGGACGTCCCGGCACTTATTGCAGCGCAGAAAGCCGCAGGAGCCGTTGGTGCACAGCCATACATCCCGTCTGCAGGATTCAATGCAACTGTTCATGAGACGTTTGAGCGCATTGAAAAGTGGCGTCATGAGCGAACGCCAGGTCAGCAAACTCCATCAGCTTACACATCTGGTAGTAAGACTGTGCTCTTGTGGCTCGATTCTATGCTCTCCTCGTACGAGTGCACGCAACTCCTGGACTTCTTTCCCAGTGTGTTTCTAGAGTCGTTCCTGCATATGATGGATGTCAAGGAAGACCCAGAGTTGCAATCCCTTGCCTACCATGTCTTCAGACATCTGCCAAACATACCCCAGCGCATTGGCGAAGACCAAAAGCTCATAGATGCGCTTATCCGTGTCGGTCGCACCTCACCCTTCTGGCATCAACGACTTCGCGTAATGATCAACATGCAAATCATCTTCTTCCGACGATTATTCCTTTTATCCGAGGAGAGCAAGCAAAAGTTGTTCGACTGCGTAGCGAGCATGCTCGAGGACACTCAGCATGAAGTACGAGCCGGCGCAGCTGCCACGCTTTCGGGCATGATTCGATGCTCGCCACTTGACTTACGCAGCGCTATGATCAACCGTTTACGTGAACGATTCACACGAATGCTCGTGGACAACCCTCTTCCCAAGAGACCCAAGGCCCCTAAGGGCCAGCTCAGCGCATTGTCGTCTGCGTGCAGCTCAGGTGCAAGTACTCCAACTCCTGAGGCTCAACGATTGACTATTACTCGCCATGCTGCTGTGCTCGGTCTTGGCTCCCTGATTCAAGCATTTCCATACTCGAGTCCCCCACCTAGCTGGATGCCCGATGTTCTCATTACGCTAAGCAGCAAGGCTGCAAACGATCCAGGCACTGTTGGAACAAGCGTCAAGACCATCATCAGTGACTTTAAGAAGACAAGACAGGATACATGGCATATTGATGTTAAGGTATGCTCCCAAGCCACGTATTTCCCAGCACTGCTAACACGGTATAGGCATTTCAACCCGAACAGATCGAGGATCTCTCCGGTGTGTTATGGAAGAGCTACTTCGCATGATAGATTTGCACCTTTAGCGGCATTGCATGGCGTTGGTACTGATGGCATGGAACCACTGCGTGGCTGAGCGGACTGAGAATCGGTAGATGAGACGGTGCATGTACGACGTGTGCATAAAAAGGCTACAGAATATTGGAAACATAGATACGAAGAAGACCAGCTTATCACAAAAAGCGTGCTTGTGCTGGTGGGTGTAGAAATGAGGGAACCAGTCATTCCGTCGCTAGACGAGCTTTTGCTGTCGACCTTGGCCAGATCCAAATACCAGGGCGGCTATCAATCGCTCGAACATTTATGGTGTGAGCTTATCACACGTCTTTCTTCCCTCCCAAGTAGTAGTAGGGCTACCTCTTGCGTGGAAAATGCAAACATGTTGTGTGCAGAGGAATTAGTTGTATTCCAGCGAGCAGAATACATGTGCTGTGGCAGCGCTTGTTCGTTCAGGCAAGCAACCTGCGACAACGTGGATGCAGTGCCAGTGGCAACTTCAGTAATATGACAGCGCCAAGACGTTGTTGATTAGCGCATCTCGAAGCTATCGTGCCTGCGCCCTCGACAATCATACGTATCTACCTACCCACGCACCTAGGTAACATCAATTTGTTCTGCAAGTTTCGTCGAAGCATTCTTGTTTCCTTGCTTCGTTGCTTGTGCTCGTTCCCAAGTACTCTCGAGGACCACGTCCTGCTGCAATATCATTCTTGCTGGCCTGGGTGGTCTCTGTTTCCTGTCACCCGCCCATCATGGCCACCAAGGACACCATGTTCCGCTCGGCATCTATGTCCCTGACTCAACTCTATATATCCAATGAGATCGGCAGAGAGGTTGTATCTGCCCTCGGTGAGCTCGGGGTTGTTCAATTTCGCGATCTCAACTCCGAGACCACTGCTTTCCAACGTACTTTCACCAAGGAGATTCGCCGCCTCGACAATGTTGAACGTCAACTACGTTACTTCAAGGCCCAGATGGACAAAGCTGGCATCGAAATGAGGAGCCATTGGGATTTCGACGAAGATATGCTGGCGGCCCCACAAGCAGCCGAGATCGATGAGCTGGCTGAACGTTCGGAAACACTGGAGCAGCGAATCCAGAGCTTAAACGAGAGTTATGAGACGTTGAAGAAGAGAGAGACCGAACTGACCGAGTGGCGCTGGGTTTTGAAAGAGGCCGGTGGATTTTTCGACCGAGCGCATGGTGCTACCGACGACATCCGACAAAGTCTGGAAGATGACGATGCACCACTCCTTCAGAACGTAGAGGTGGAGGAAGGTCGTGCCAATGGCAACGTTGGTGGACAGCAGCAGTCCTTTGCTGTTATGAACATTGGCTTCGTGTCCGGTGTCATTCCTAGGGAACGCTTGGCCGCCTTCGAGCGTATATTGTGGCGAACGCTTCGTGGCAACCTCTACATGAACCAGTCTGAAATTCCTGAAGCGATCATCAACCCTGAGAACAACGAAGAGACAAGAAAGAATGTGTTCGTCATCTTTGCCCACGGAAAGGAAATTATCGCGAAGATAAGAAAAATCTCGGAATCCCTTGGTGCAGATCTGTACAACGTGGACGAAAGCAGCGATCTCCGAAGAGACCAGATCCACGAAGTCAACACTCGTCTCAGCGATATCGCAAGCGTCCTCCGAAACACTAAAAACACTTTGGATGCCGAGCTCACGCAGATAGCACGATCATTGGCTGCGTGGTTGATTATCATCAAGAAAGAGAAGGCTGTTTTCAACGCTTTGAATATGTGCTCATACGATCAAGCACGGAAAACACTCATCGCTGAAGCTTGGTGCCCAACAAACACCCTGCCGCAGATTCGAGCCACCCTCCAAGATGTCAATGATCGTGCAGGGTTGTCTGTGCCTACCATCGTCAATCAAATCAAGACGAACAAGACACCACCCACTTACGTCAAGACCAACAAATTCACCGAGGGCTTTCAAACGATCATCAACGCGTATGGTACTGCTAAATACCAGGAAGTTAACCCTGGTCTGTACACGATCGTCACCTTTCCCTTCCTCTTCGCCGTCATGTTCGGTGACTTCGGGCATGGCTGTATCATGGCAATGGCCGCCGCAGCCATGATATACTGGGAAAGACCACTCTCCAGATCAAAGCAAGACGAGCTGTTCGCCATGGCCTTCTACGGCCGGTACATCATGCTTATGATGGGCATTTACTCTATGTATACTGGTCTTCTCTACAATGACGTTTTCTCCAAGGCTTTTACTCCTTTTGACTCGGCCTGGGAGTATCCCGAGGCAGGCAGACCCGAGGTTACAGCACACCTGAAAGGCAGCTACCGCTATCCTTTCGGTATCGACTGGGCTTGGCATGGCGCTGAAAACGACCTTCTGTTCAGCAACAGCTTCAAAATGAAGCTGTCCATCCTTATGGGTTGGGCGCACATGACATATGCCTTGTGTTTCTCACTCGTCAATGCATGGCATTTCAAGTCACCAATAGATGTCTGGGGAAATTTCGTGCCTGGAATGGTCTTTTTCCAGAGCATCTTTGGTTATCTGTCTTTCTGTATCTTGTACAAGTGGTCGATCGACTGGCCAGCCGAGGGACGAAACCCACCGTCGTTGCTCAACATGCTTATCCAGATGTTCCTGTCGCCTGGCAACGTCGAACCAGGTGAGGAATTGTATTCAGGTCAGGCCACTCTGCAGATGCTCCTCGTGCTTGTTGCCGTTCTCAACGTGCCAATACTACTCTTGCTGAAGCCATTCTATCTACGCTGGCAACACAACAAGACCACTGCGCAAGGTTACAGAGGCATCGGTGACACCCGCCGCATTACTCATGCACTTGACGATGATGAGGACGAGCACTATGCCGACCAAAACACGAATGGCAGAGCCAGCATGGAGACTGACGAGGGTGCAATGATCACCGAGAACATTGGCGACGAGGAACATGAAGAATTCGAGTTCAGCGATGTCATGATCCATCAAACTGTAAGTTTTGTCCACGCAAATCATGCCAAAACCACTAACGATTTGTAGATCCACACAATCGAGTTCTGCTTGAACTGCGTTTCGCATACGGCCTCCTACCTGCGACTTTGGGCACTCTCGCTAGCCCACCAGCAACTTTCCGTCGTGCTCTGGAACATGACACTCGCCAATGCCTTCAAAATGTCGGGAGCCGCACAGGTCCCTATGATTGTGGTTTGCTTCACTTTCTGGTTTGTCCTCACAATAGCCGTTTTGTGTGTTATGGAGGGCACGAGCGCAATGCTACACTCTCTACGTCTGCATTGGGTAGAGGCTATGAGCAAACATTTTGTTGGAGAGGGTGTGACATTTGAGCCTTTCAGCTTCAAGCTGTTGCTGGAAGAAGAGCCTGTGGATTGATCGATGGCACGGCATACATGAGGTATAGCAGCCAGGAAGTGTATAGATAGTGAATGTATTGCTCGACAGACAGAATGGTAACTTTTGCTATCTGGTGCTTTTGATGTACACAACATGGCACTTCCCAAGGTAGGTAGGGTCAAGGACTATCTTGGCTCACGAACGTCGCAGTCTTAATGGGTTGAGCCTATCGTACCGAACAGCACGGCTAGCTGCCTATTACGCTTGTAGTGTGATACTCTACAAACAGCGAATAACCTGGCGCGGTTAGGTTGCGACACGGCCGTCACGAGCTTCGCAAAGTCCTCTAGGAGACAACCTGCTTCACATGCTGCAAGGAGTATGTCCAACGAAAGAACGATATCTCATTGCCGGCGACAAGCATGTGACATGATATTTACCTCTGCCAGTCGTTGACAGTTGACAAAACAGTATTAGAAATAAGGTGCAGACCACGTGATGCAGATCCGAACCCCGTGACCATCAAACGCCAAGCAAACTGCGGCGCCCACAAATTGTGAGATCACAACGCCATCACCGTGTATCCTTTTCTCTTCTCAAGGCCACCACAGAAGAAATAGAACTGCTGTCAAGAGTAAGTCATTCTATTGCGCATGTTCACGGATATCAGCTAACAATTTTCAAGTGCAGATGTAAGTCTCCGAGACACCAATCCCGCTTCGCTATGCCGAAATCCCCTCAGTCATTCCTCGGTCCTCTTTCTAACGTTGTCGCAGCTTCGTCAAGACCCTCACGGGCAAGACCATCACGCTCGAGGTGGAATCTTCCGACACAATCGACAATGTAAAGTCGAAGATCCAAGACAAGGAGGGCATTCCACCCGACCAACAGCGTCTGATCTTCGCTGGCAAACAGCTCGAAGATGGTCGCACCCTGTCCGACTACAACATCCAGAAGGAGTCCACCCTCCACTTGGTCCTCCGTCTCCGTGGTGGTATTATTGAGCCATCGTTGAAGGCTCTCGCCTCCAAGTACAACTGCGAGAAGATGATCTGCAGAAAGTGCTACGCCAGACTCCCACCCCGAGCCACAAACTGCAGGAAGAAGAAGTGCGGTCACACCAACCAGGTATGACACTCAGGAGGAAGTAGATGATGGACGCTAACACCGCAGCAGCTTCGACCAAAGAAGAAGATCAAGTAGCGGTATGCATGCAATTGCGGAAGCAGGAGTCCGGTGGCGGCCGTGGACTGGAACGGTCATATTTCATGGTTGCTCAAGCATGGTCATGAAATCGTCTGAAATATCAG
>Ga0210040_10009359_pt1 | contig 11419 bp, 7 predicted proteins | sample CryGeyCG12114_NA_FD_185462 | JGI IMG/M metagenome (GOLD analysis project Ga0210040, IMG submission 185462) | Groundwater microbial communities from aquifer - Crystal Geyser CG19_WC_8/21/14_NA (SPAdes) (version 2) | ecosystem: Environmental > Aquatic > Deep subsurface > Groundwater | place: USA... | reverse complement strand
TTCCCACTGTGTTGAATAATTTATTTATTTAGCCCTTATTATATAGGAAAGTCAAAATAATTGGGCAACCTTTTTGCACTCATGTGTATCTATCGATATCACAAGTATAGGGTTGGCCTACTTGGTGAGTGAAGGCTAACCCTGAGGAAGCACTTTTGTCTGACCCCGCTGCAACGGACAGGCAAAAGGCTTCCTCATCTTGTTTTAGGGACATTTAATCGCGAGGAGGCACAACGAAGCAATTCGTCCTTTTCAGCGAACAAAGCTTTCTTAACACAGAGAAGCCCCTACACCTACCTGACGCAAGGGCTTTGCTGCATTGAAGAGGTTCAGCTCGTTTTCAGAACGGATTGCTTCGTCGTGCCTCCTCGCAATGACCGGCCTACCTTGCCGCCACAGTGAGGCCCTTTTGCTGGCCTAGCTCTAGCAGCAGCGCGTAGGCCTCGTCGTACTCGTTGCGCACGCGGCCTTCCAGAATGGCTTCCAGGAGCGCTTCTTTCAGTTCGCCTACCTCACGGCTGGGTTTCAGACCGAAAGTTTCCATGATAATTTCTCCGGTGATGACGGGCTTGAAGTTTCGCAGGTGGTCCTTTTCCTCTACCTCACGCAGCTTTTGCTCTACCTCATCGAAGTTGCGCAGGTAGCGCGCCACGCGCTGGTGGTCCTTGCTGGTAATGTCGGCGCGGCACAGCAGCATCAGGCGGTCAATGTCGTCGCCGGCCTCGAAGAGTAGACGGCGCACCGCCGAGTCCGTCACGATTTCCTTGACCAGCGCAATGGGGCGCAGGTGCAGGCGCACGAGTTTCTGCACCAGGCGCATTTCCTCACCCAACGGCAGCTTCAGCTCGGTGAAGATGCCCGGCACCCAACGCGCGCCCTTGTCCTCGTGGCCGTGAAACGTCCACCCTACTCGCTTGTCGTAGCGCTTGGTGGCGGGCTTGGCAATGTCGTGCAAGATGGCGGCCCACCGCAGCCAAATGTCGCCCCCGGCGGCCACCACGTTGTCGAGCACTTGCAGCGTGTGGTAGAAGTTGTCCTTGTGCGCGTGCTGCCCTACCCGCTCCACGCCATGCAACTGGGCCATGCGCGGAAAAATCAGTTGCAATAATCCGCACTGAAACAGTAGTTTGAAGCCGTAGCTGGGCTGCGGCGCCATGATTATCTTGTTCAACTCAGTGGTGATGCGCTCCTGCGATACAATTTTGATCCGCTCCTTATTGCGGGACAGGGCGTCGTACGTATCGGGCTCAATATCAAAATCCAGCTGCGTGGCGAACCGAATAGCGCGCAGCATGCGCAGCGGGTCGTCGGAAAACGTGATGTCCGGATCGAGCGGCGTGCGGATGGTTTTCCGCTGCAAGTCGCCCATACCGTCGTAGCGGTCTACCAGCGTGCCAAAGTCGTCTGGGTTGAGGCTGATACCCAAAGCGTTGATAGTGAAATCACGCCGGGCCAAGTCTTCCTCCAGCGTCCCGGCTTCCACCTCCGGCTTGCGCGACTCGGCGCGGTAGCTTTCCTTGCGGGCGCCCACGAACTCTACCTCAATTTCCGGGGTAGGGAGCATGGCAGTACCAAAGTTCTTGAACACCGTGACGCGCGGCCGGCCAGGCAGCTTGCGGCCCACGGCCTGGGCCAACTCGATACCATCGCCCACGCACACCACGTCCACGTCCTTACTCTCCCGCGCCAGCGCCAAATCCCGCACGTACCCGCCAATCACGTAGGCCGGGTAGCCTAGCTCACCGGCAGCGGCAGCAATGGTTTGGAAAAGGGGCAGATCGGGGAGTTGCGGCTTGTTCATGATGCAAAAATAAGCAGCTCAGCCGAGGCCGCCCTATTTTTCCGTCTTGGCCCTACTCCCGCACTACCGTTACCTGCCCGTCGGCCTCCAGGCGCACCACCCGCGATGGCGCCGTGCGGGTGTCGTCGTCCTGCCGCCAGCTCACCACGTGATCCACGGCCCGCACCACGGCTTTGTCTACCTCCGCGTAAACGGCGGGCGTGGGCTCGCCGCTGCGGTTGGCCGAGGTGGAAACCAGGCCGTGCCCCAGTCGGCGCACCAGCTTATGGCAAAACTCGTCTTGCGGAATGCGCAAGCCCACAGTCCCATCGGGCCCAACCAATTGGGGCGATAGGCGTTTGCTGGCCGGCACTATATAAGTAGTAGGGCGCGTTTCGGATGCCAGCAACTCGGCGAGTTGGTCGGGCACCGCAGCTGCGTATTGCGCAAACATCGTCACGTCGGCTACCAACACAATACTGGGCTTGCCCTCGGCGCGGTTTTTCACCTTATATAGTCGTTCCACCGCCTTGCTGGATTCGGCATCACAGCCCACGCCCCAAACCGTATCGGTAGGGTACAGAATCACTTGCTGAAGCAGCAGGGCATCGACGGCAGTTTCTACTTCTTGCTGAAACAAGGTCATATCAGTTACACCATTAATCGGTTAGCAATCAACTGGCAGCTCTTCCAAAATCAAGGGAGTAGGCTGCTTGTTGCATTGTTGGTTTAGCTACAAGCTTTGCTAGGAATTTACCAGCACATCATTACAAGCAGTTATTCAGTAATATCTGTCGAATGCCCAGGAATGCTCTGACAAAGTTCTACTAATACGCCGGCCGCGCTCTTCGGATGCACGAAGCAGACGAGCTTATTGTCGGCGCCGCGCTTGGGCTCTTCGTTCAGTAACACGAAACCCGCGGCTCGCAACCGCACCATTTCCGCCTGAATATCGTTTACCTCGAATGCCACATGGTGCATTCCTTCCCCTTTTTTGTCGATGTACTTAGTGATGGCACTCTCGGGCGCCGTGCCCGCCAGCAGCTCCAGTTTGGCACCGCCTACCTGAAAAAACACGGTGTCTACGGCCTCAGAGGCCACATGCTCCTGTTTGTAAGGCTCCTGCCCCAGCAAGGCTGTGTATAAGGTTGTGGCCGCTTCGAGGTCGCGTACGGCCAGGCCAAGATGTTCGAGATTTGTAAACATGGAACGAGAGGAAAAAGGGATGCTCTTGAAATGTGCAGCATCTTTAGATTTATTCTATTTTTGTGAGAACAAAATAAAACCTGTTCGCTGGTTTTTATGTTCTACCTGCGAATGATTCTCCGCTGAAACCAGAACCCGAGCCATGCTCAAGCTACCTATTTACCTTGATAATAACGCCACCACCCCGCTCGATCCGCGCGTGTTGGAGGCCATGATGCCCTACCTCACGGAGGTATTCGGCAACGCCGCTTCGCGCAACCACCCCTTTGGTTGGGCAGCGGAAGAGGCCGTTGACTACGCCCGCGAGCAGATTGCAAGTCTTATTCACTGCGACCCCAAGGAGATTATCTTCACCTCGGGCGCTACGGAGTCAGACAACCTTGCCATTAAAGGTATCTTCGAGATGTATGCCCAAAAAGGCAACCACATCATCACGACGACCACTGAGCACAAGGCCGTACTGGATACCTGCAAGCACATCGAAAAATTGGGTGGCCGCGTGACCTACCTACCCGTTGACTCGGAAGGTCTGATTAGCCTGGAAGAACTGGAAGCTGCCATGACGCCGGAGACCATTCTGGTGACTATCATGTACGGCAACAACGAAACCGGCACTATTCAGTCTATTCGCGAGATTGCCGAAATTGCCCACAAGCACGGCGCCCTGTTCATGACCGACGGTACGCAGGCAGTAGGCAAAATTCCGGTAGACGTGCAAGCCGATGGCATCGACCTGATGGCTTTCACGGCTCACAAGATCTACGGTCCTAAGGGAGTAGGCGCCCTGTACGTGCGGCGCAAGAACCCTCGAGTGAAAGTAACGGCTCAGATGGACGGCGGCGGCCACGAGCGCGGCATGCGTTCCGGTACGCTCAACGTTCCCGGCATCGTGGGTCTCGGCAAAGCCTGTGAAATTGCCCAGCAAGACATGGAAGCCGATACTAAGCGCCTTTCCACTATGCGTGACCGGCTTGAGAAAGAGCTGCTGACGCTGGAAGAAAGCTACGTGAATGGCTCGCGTGAGCAGCGCCTACCTCACGTTACGAACATATCCTTTAAGTATGTAGAGGGCGAAGGCCTTATGATGGGCGTAAAAGACCTTGCCGTATCATCCGGTTCGGCCTGTACCTCCGCTTCATTGGAGCCTAGCTACGTATTGAAGGCCCTGGGCCTTAGCGACGATCTGGCACACTCTTCGTTGCGCTTTGGCTTGAGCCGCTTTACTACCGATGAGCAAATCGATTATGCCATTGGCCACGTAAAAGAAGCTGTAACCAAGCTGCGCGAAATGTCGCCGCTGTGGGAGATGTTCAAAGATGGCGTCGACCTCGATAAGATTGAGTGGGCAGAACACTGAGAAATTTTGAGTGTTGAATGTTGAGTCTTGAATGCTGTTCTTTACGGTCAGCATTCAACGCTCCACTCGACATTCGACAACATTCAAAACTCAATATCCAAAATTTAACACTTTCAAAATGGCTTACTCCGATAAAGTAATTGACCACTACAGCAACCCCCGCAACGTGGGCACGCTAGATAAGAGCAAGAAAAACGTAGGTACTGGCCTAGTAGGCGCTCCTGAGTGCGGCGACGTTATGCGCCTGCAGATTGAGGTAGACGAAACTACCAACACCATCACCGACGCTAAATTCAAGACGTTCGGTTGCGGCTCGGCTATCGCCTCGTCGTCATTGGCGACTGAGTGGCTGAAGGGCAAATCAGTAGATGAAGCCTTGGCTATCGACAACATGGAGATTGTGGAAGAGCTGGCGTTACCGCCCGTAAAAATTCACTGCTCTGTATTAGCTGAAGATGCTATTAAGTCGGCTATCAATGACTACCGCGTGAAAAACGGTCTGCCCGCTTTAGAAATGGCTAAAGTCCATCACTAAACAACAGTTTTCAACAGCGATAAAAAAGAGCAGCCTGATGATTGTCGGGCTGCTCTTTTTTATTTAGAATCTTCCCAAATAGCTAAACTTTTCTACCCTCAATCGTGTATATTTGTTATCAAGAGCACGGATAACGTATTCTACTTACCTTTCCTTTTCTGCCATGATTACTGTTTCTGATAAGGCCAAAGTAAAAATCGAGCATCTCATGCACGATGCCGAATTGGACCCTACCTACCGACTGCGGGCCTCCGTTGCAGGCGGTGGTTGCTCAGGCCTCTCCTATAAGCTTGATTTCGATAATGAAGTAAAGCCTATGGATCAGGAGTTTGAGGATAAGGGCGTGCGCGTAGTAGTCGATATGAAAAGCTTTCTGTACTTAGCCGGTACGGAGCTCGATTTTTCCGACGGCTTGAATGGTAAGGGCTTTTATTTCGACAATCCGAATGCAAGCCGTACCTGCGGCTGCGGTGAGAGCTTCTCGGTTTAGAAAGCCGTAAGGCTGTTTATCATAATGCAAAATGCCCCGCTGCTTAATAGCAGCGGGGCATTTTGCATTATGATAAACAGGCGCAGTAGAACACTATTGAGCCAGTATAATTTTCTGCCGCTTCACAGGCTGCCCCTCCACCTGCGTTTCTAGCATATAGATTCCTGAGGGCAGCGCAGGAAGTGTGTAGTGCGTTGTGCCAAGCTTTGCCTTCCCTTCGTAGACAGTGGTTCCTACTTCATTGACAATTCGAAACGAGGTAGGGGCAGCCACAGAAAGCGTGAACTGTTTGCCCATTGGATTAGGGTAAATCCCTACCTCTTCCGAGGCAGCACTAACTACCCGAACCGGCGAGAAAGCTTCATGGCCATCCGTATCAAGCTGCCGCAAGCGATAGTAGAGTGGGCCGGTCAGCGTTGTAGCATCCTCCTGCTGATACGTTTGTGGTTGAGTCGTGGTACCGTGGCCGGGCACGCGCGTGATGGGGGTGAAAATAGTGCCGTCATTACTGCGCTCTACTGCAAAATGCTGGCAATTCAGTTCAGAGGCTGTTTTCCACCGCAAGCTGATGCCAGTTGATGTACGTTGGGCCACGAAGTAGACCATTTCAACCGGTAGGGGATTCTGAACCGTGCTAAGATCCGTGCTGCCCAGCGCGAAGTCGCTGAACGACGTGAATTGCCCCGAGGTAAGCGTACCGCCGTCAGCCGACCCAGTGTAACCGCTGCGACCAATATTGTCCCAGCCTGCGCCATCGTTTTTAGCAATAACAAACGTGCTGACGGCTGGATCCGTTACGAAATCATCTTTCCCGAAGCTCAGTGAAACCTGCCCTAGGAAGCTTCCTGGGGTCAGCGTTGGGGTAGGGGTAATAGTATAATAGCGCTTCTTACTCACCCGTGTCAAGTTACCATTGAGCGGCCCTAGGGCGCTACCTTCGTTCTGTATAGCCACAAAGGTAGTTGGAGTAGTCAGGGTGGTGATTAGAAGGCTGGTTGGGCGGTAGGCCGTTGTTTGCCCATTAGAGCGTCCCAGCGGAAATGACAGCGTGGTGGGTCCGGTAGCCATAGCGGCTACCGGCCCGTTTACGAAGCCGCTGCCGGTGCTGGTGGTGGCGCCGGCGGCCAGGGTCAGCAGGTTGGCAGTATCCGTAATTAGCTGGCCGGCAGTGAGCTGCAAGGCGCCGTTTACCATCACCGGTGCGGCTAACACAACTCCGGCCGTATTGCTGATCTGCAGCGTTACGCCGGTACTCATGTAGCTGCCCGAACCCGGCGTGCCGAACGCCGAGCCCCGGATAGTTTGAGGCACAGCGCCGTTCAGGACTAGGCGACCAGTGGTAGGGCTACCGCTGGTAGTGGGGTCCAGTCGCATTACCCCCTGTATCATCAAGTTGCCCGCTACTTTAAAATCACCCGTAATATTTGGCGAAAATGTGACATTAGGCCCAATCAGTAAATTACCGCGCACCGTCAGGGCCGAGCCGCTACCGGTGTAGCTAGTAGCCGAAGTTGTCAGGTTGTTACGCAGGATCAGCGTTGGATAGCTGCGCTTACTCAGTGACAATGACGACGACGACGTGACCGTTACCCGAAATTCCCATCGTCCGTATTCCGTGCCAGCCGCTGGCGCCAGATTATCGACTATCACGGCGTGACTACGGTTAGTGTAGTGGCGATAGGTGCCGCCATTGTAGATATAGACCGTCGGGTTACTATTAGCCACTGTAACACCCGCACCCGTGGTAGAGCCCGTTCCCGTAGCCGAACTATTGGTCACAACGCCTCTATCGTGAATAGCTAGCGCTATATCATTCGTCCCACTACGGGTGAGTGTCAGGGCACTGCCATTGGTATTGAAAGCGGGAACTTCGAAAAAGATGGAATCCTTCCCCGCTGGGTCAACCGTTAGTGACTGCACGGAAACACTGGGTTCTACTGTAGCCCCAATAGTAGAAGACGATTGGAGTAGCACTTGGTAGCTGCCTATTACCACAGAATGATCCAGCACAACGTCAGCATTAGCGGCAGGCACCACATCGGTACTCCAGTTGGCCGCATCAAACCAGAACTTAGTACCAGCGCCGCCATCCCAGCGTACCACACTCGTTGAAGCAACAGGCGCATTGGATGTGCCTGAAACAGTTATGTTCACAGTCAGTGAGCCACTTACATTGATTATGGTCCCAGTAGTCGTTCCGCTGCTAGTACCATCCAATACCACGTACACGGTTGTGTTCAAACTATTATTGTTTGGGGCGCTGGTTGTAACAGTAGTCGTATAGGGCCCACCCGATGCCAGGGATATTTTGTACCCAGTAGGCGCTGTAATCGTCGCGGCGCTCGTTGTCCCCGTACCTGTCAGCGTGTAGCTCTGCTCATCAGAAGCGGCACCACTTGTCGTCACAAAGTTAACCAGTGAGGTAGGCGTAGCCGTTAGCTCAGCACCGCAGATATTCGCCGCTGAACTTGCATTGCGCGGATTTGCTGCGCTGGCGGTGAAATCGTTGCGATTATTATCGGTATCGGTACAGCCGTTGCTATTTCTACTGACGCTGTTAGTAGCACTAGGCGCTAAAGTTGGACTACCTTCCGAGTCGTTTGCGGTGGAGCCATACCCAATAAAGTCTACTACATTAGAATCTGTGGAACCCGTTACCGCTACGGTAGTTATAGCAAGTGCTACTTTGCCAGCGGTAGCTGCCATATCAACGCTTGCCGTGATAGTAGGCGTTGGTAGAGCAGTATTACCAGCTCCACCAGTGGCCAACTGAATTAAATAATAATGGCCCGGTGCTATTGTACCAGACAACGGTACAATTTTACTGCTGGCAAAAGTCCCTGTACTGGAAGCGTATTGAATAGACCATCCGCTCAGATCGACGGTCGTGTTGCCTTTGTTAAATAGCTCAACAAAGTCGTTTTTATAGGTAGAACCACTATTTCCGCCGCCACCATACACTTGGCTGATAATTACTGTGCCACTGCTAGTAGGGCCGGCAACGACTTCCTTACTCGGATTCCAGCTTAAGTCGATAAGCAGTAGCAACACAAGAAGTATAAAGTTACGTCGCACCGTTTGCCAGTGAATAAATAATAGAGTAGAAAAGCACATAAACACAAAAATGATATAAGAAGAAATTACCAGCGAATATATAAGATTACACCCAGTATTTTATAGCCGCGGAAAAATGTTTGGACAATAAAAAACGCCCTTGATATAACTATCAAGGGCGTTTTTACAACTACCATCCTTTAGTTAGTCTTCACGATTTTACGGGAAATCTTCTCAGCGCCAGCTTCTACGGTTACAATGTAAGTACCAGCATTCAACTTGGCAACGTTCAACTTCCCGTCGGCGTTTAATGTACCTGCCAGTACTACCCGACCCGTCATGTCAGCCACCGTTACGCGGGCACCAGTCATCACCAACTGCCCTAGTGAAATCGTCAGCACATCTTGCACCGGGTTTGGGTACAGAGATACGACTAGTGAAGTAGCTTCGTCGTTAGTTACTGCGGCTACCGGCGAGTAGGCAAATGTGCCATCCTGATCTAGTTGCTTCAAGCGGTAGTAGGAAGTGCCACCGAAGGGCTGCGTGTCAATAGCCGAATAGTTGGTCGGCTCGCTTGCATTGCCTTTGCCAGCAACAAACTGCAAGCTCGTGAATGCCTTTCCATCCTGGCTGCGCTGAACCTCGAATCCTTTGTTGCTCTTCTCACTCGCGGTAGCCCAGTTCAGTTTCACACTTCCATTGCTAAGCTTGGCAGTGAATGCCATTAGCTCTACTGGTAGTGGTGGGGTACCGGGTGACGTGGCATCCACTGGCACAATCTGGCTAGGAGGCGTCGGCGTCTGGTAGTTTTCAGCACCGGGCACTGATAAGCGCTGCCCAATATTGTTGGTAGCTACATAATTGTAGTCAAACACATAGAAGTAGTACTGCTTGGTCGCGTCTAAGCCTTTCACTACTGCTTGGTCACCAGTGCCGGTGTATACAGAATAATAACCGGAAGCGAGTGTATTACCCTGTCCAAAAGTACCATCAGATGCTAGATACGTCTGGCCGTCTGCGGGTTGCGAATTACCGTCTAGTGCATTGCTTAGACTAGCGATAATCAAACGGCCTTCCCCTGCTCCATTAGTGGCTCCACCCTGTGCAGGCGAGAAAGTTACGGTTGCCGTTGTTCCACTTCGCGTTACGCTAATGGTCGTTTGAACAGTAGGCTGCGTATCCAGCGCCCTACCACTGAGTTCGCCATTCGTTGAGAAATCCTGGAAAGTGGTAGTGGTAAAATCGCTGCTCTGGAATTGCAGCTTCGAGGTAGCATCGCCAATGTGGGTAGGCTTGTAGCGAACATATACTACTTGATCAACGCTGAAGGTGCTCGGATTAGGAGTGAAAGTCACCGTATTACCGAAATCGGCGTCATTTTGCGTCAGCGAAATTTGAAATTGGTCCTGCAACGGATTATTAAACTGGCTAGCCTGGGTCAATACTTCTGCTACCGTAATGGCCTGGCGAACACGTGAAGCGCGAACCGTAACAGCTACCGGTCCCGATACGGTATTGATTACAACGTTGTTAATCTGCGGAGTCGGGACTAAGATTTCTACCGAAGGAGCGCTGAAGCCTTTTACCTGAACCGCTGCGCCTACTGCGGGGTCGCTGGTATTGGAAATGCTGGCCAGATCAGGCTGGGCGCTGGCTACGGAAGGTAAGTAGCGTACGTACACTGATACTGGATTTTGGAATCCGTCCCCAGCAGCATTGTTGCGCACTACTGTGATAGTGTTACCAGTAGCCCCGTTCAAAGCGGCAAAGTCAGCTTCCTGCAAGGCAACCTGGAAATTATTTGGTGCTTGCACCGTAATATCACGGATCAGTCCCTGCCCATTCAACTTGTAGAACTGTGAAGCCGAAGGTACACCGGGCACCGTCGAGAAATCTGTTAGCGTGTTATCCGCTGATACAGTAGCACCCGTACCGCTACTGTTAGCTACCACGTTTACTACTTTGTTAGGAGCACCGCTGCTGGAGCTGCTGGCTGTAATTGTGCCGGCATAGCTACCCGACGTGAGCGGACCCGTTAGTCGTACTTCAATCGTACGCTCGGTTACGTTACCGTTAACAGGTTGGAACGACAGAGGCGCCGTCTGGAAGTCACCAACGTTGGCTTCACGAATTTCAATATTAGCATTCGATGAGGCAGAACTAGCTGGCGTCAAAACCAGCGGGTTGCTTCCTAGCAGTGTACCACCGACTTTGAACGTAAGCGTTTGAGCCGAGCCATTGGATGCGACCTGACCAAAATCCAGCGTAGCGGGGTCGGGGGTGATAAAGATATTAGCGGTGGTAGGGGCCGGTAAACCATTACCGTTTACTTGCAGGATGGAGTTGACCGTAGTACCCGAAGACGCAGCAATGGTAGCAGCCCGGTTGCCGGTTGCCGAAGGCGAGAACTGCACTTGCAGCTCCGTGCTGGCCAGCGTACCGTTGGTTCCCGCAAGGGTTACCTGCGCGCCGAAGGTACCAGTCGTGCCGCGCCGGATCAGAAATTCACTGGAGGGCGAGTTAACAACAATGGAATTATTGTCGAGATTCTGCCCGTTTACGGAGAAGGAAATAGGAGTAGCGGACCGACCTACCTGCGTATCCGGAAAAGTAATAGAGGACGGCGAAACCGTAACAACCGGCGCTGGTACCACTCCCTTACCCGTTAGAGCAACAAACTGTGTGGTGGCACCCGCGCTAACGAAGGAGACATTACCATTGAAGTCCCCCGTTGTCACCGGCGCGAAGCGTACTTCCACAACGGTGTTTACAGTACCGCCCGACTGCACAAGCGTCAGCGTATTGCCCGCAACCAGGTAGGTAGCATCACCCTGTTTACGAAACTCGTAACCAGTTGGCACCTGTACGGAAATATCACCCATCAGGCTACTACCCTGCACGGAAATGCTCTGTGCAGCCGATTGTGCGTTTATAGTTGTATTAGGAAATGCCAAAGACGTTGGCGAAACAGCGATAGTCGGCGAAACGGCCGTTCCA
>Ga0210040_10009356_pt1 | contig 11421 bp, 11 predicted proteins | sample CryGeyCG12114_NA_FD_185462 | JGI IMG/M metagenome (GOLD analysis project Ga0210040, IMG submission 185462) | Groundwater microbial communities from aquifer - Crystal Geyser CG19_WC_8/21/14_NA (SPAdes) (version 2) | ecosystem: Environmental > Aquatic > Deep subsurface > Groundwater | place: USA... | reverse complement strand
CAAGCCGGAAAGAAGGAAAGGTGTTGGTGGAGAAACGAGAGTGTACTACCGCCAAGGCCGATACTACATTTTTATGCTGCAGATCGGGGAAATAAGAGCGCACCTGGGCCGTAGTAAACTGCCCTTTGTAGACAATAGTTTTATAAGAAAGTGTAGCAATGTAAAAGGCATCCCGGATATTAGGCAAAGCTACTGACTCCCGTACTAAACGCGTAGTATAGTTGCGCAACACAAATAATTTGCGTTCAAACTCATCCGGGTTCGTCACCAGATCAGGACGTTGCACAAATACATGTTCCATTTGGGGTTCTACCCGTAGCGCACTCTCGCCAATTTCGCCGTTGTAAGTAGGTACTTTCCGGTAACCCAGCAATTGCATGCCGAGCTTTTCAATGTTCCGGTTCAGAATATCGCGGCACTCCTCGCGCAGTTTTTCATCTTGCGGAAAGAAAACCAAGCCCACGCCGTACTGGCCATAAGGCGGCAGTTTAATACCCAGTTTCAGGCATTCATCCACAAAAAATTCGTGCGGTACCTGAATCAGAATACCGGCCCCATCGCCGGTGTTGGTTTCACAACCACAGGCGCCCCGGTGTTCCATCCGGGCCAGCATGTGCAGCGCATCCTTTACAATGTCGTGTGATTTACGACCTTTTAAGTGCGCGACAAAGCCAATGCCACAGGAGTCATGTTCGAAGGAAGGATGGTATAATCCTGGTTGCTCTTGTTCAGACATTATTTTTCTGTTAAATCGTAGTCTTATATATTGTAGCTATTAATTCCTGAAGTACTGTAGTTGCTGTTTTGCAGCTAATACTTATATTTAATTGTAAGGCTACATTCGTAGCATTACAGATTAGGATTTTAAATTATTAAAAAAACATTAATAATCATAATAATTTACATAAAATAGCCGTGTTAAACACCCAAAAGGACAAACTAAACCAGTATTTTTTTGTAATTATGATAATTAACCACCAAAATATAGCTACTATTTAAAATGTAAGCAGGCACACAGGTGTATTTCTTATAATTTTTATAAATTTTAAGAGAATAAATAGATTAGAATAATTATTAAGGGAATGCAGAGTAAACTGGTGCAAGACCAAGCTTCCATTATCCGCTTAACACTTGAAATAAGCAGGAAGCTGCTGCTTACTACTGGGAGAATGTTAAGCTTAAATTCAGGCTTGCCGCCAAATAAGTTCTTTAAACAGGGCAGTAAGTGCCGGTTCCGCCTGGGCAGCTGCCGCCAGGATTTCGGCTAACACTACTTTCTTAAGTTTACCGGGCACGCACAAATCCGTAATTACGGAAACAGCAAAACAGGGTAAATTCATGTGGCGGGCCGCAATAATCTCGGGCACGGTAGACATGCCAACCGCATCGGCGCCGATTGAGGTTAAATACTTGTACTCGGCTTTTGTTTCCAACATGGGTCCCGGCACACTCACGTAAACCCCGGTCCGGACAGGTAAGTCCTGTTCTGCCGCTATAACCAAGGCATTTGCAATCAGTTGCTCGTCGTACACCTCACTCATATCCGGGAAACGAGGTCCCAAAGCATCTTTATTTTTACCGATTAAGGGATTTAAAGGCTGCAGGTTTATATGATCTGTGATGATCATCAAATCACTTAAATTAAATTCTGGATTTAAGCCGCCGGCCGCGTTGGACACGAATAATTTTTGAATGCCCAGCATTTTCATGACCCGCACCGGGAACACGACCTGCTCCATCGAGTAACCCTCGTAAAAATGAAAACGGCCCTGCATCACCACTACCGATTGCCCGGCCAGCGAACCAAAAATAAGCTGGCCCGAATGACTTTCTACCGTGGAAACCGGGAAATGCGGTATTTCGTGGTACGGAATCCGGTATTGCGTCTCAATCTCGCTTACTAAACCTCCCAAACCAGTTCCCAAAATAATACCCGCATCCGGCGAAAAGCCGTTAATTTGCTGGGTTATAAAATCAGTAGCTTCCTGTAGCTGTTGCATGTTTTAATTTTATACTTATTTAGTTCCTGGCTGATAGTCCATGGCCGATAGTCCACAGTCCATAGTCAATAGTTTAACATTAAGAGTTATGGTTGCTAGTTTAAAATACCTCTTTCCAAATAGCCTTATTAGCTATTTTACAACATATAACTAATTGATTATCAATAATTTTCTTTTATTTAAAAAAGATATCTAAAGTATAAAGCAAATTTTTACAGCAAAGAAATAAGTTTGAACCTAAATTAACCCGCTCTTTATTTCTGATTACACCTTATCTGCCAGTAAACTTCTAACCTTGATCTGTAGACTATCGACTACGGACTACGGACTATCGACTGTGGACTGTGGACTATTTTATATCCAAATTATAGGGCAGGCGGGCCTGAATACCTTGCATTTGCTTTATCTTTTTCAGGTTTTCGTAGTGCGGGTACAGTTCTCCTAATTCTGCCTGCAAAAAGTGGGTGCTGATTCGGGTTTCCATACCCGCCATTAACTCCGCGAAAAAGGTCTTTTTCTCGGGTAAGTGCTTTAACCGGTATTCATTTTTTAACCCGGCGCGGTTAGCCGCAATTTTAACCGCATCATCTAAATCGCCAAATACATCTACCAAGCCGCGCTCTTTAGCTTCTAACCCCGACCATACTCTTCCGGAAGCCACCTCGCGTAAACGCTCCACCGGCATCGATCGGCCCTGGGCGGCTTTGGTGGTGAAATCAGTGTAAATCCGTTCTACACTCTGCTGCATTATCTGCTTTTCCGGTTCGGTAAGTTCGCGGGTTAAAGTAGGCACATCCGAATACTGACCCGTATTTACCCGATCTACGGTAATACCTAATTTATTCTTCAGGAATTGCTCGAGATTCGCAAACATGCCAAACACCCCGATGCTGCCGGTAATAGTATTGGGATGCGCCACAATGGTATCGCAGGCCATGGCAATGTAATAACCACCCGAAGCAGCTACATCCGACATGGAAGCAATAACGGGTTTTACTTTTTTGGCCAGCGTTACTTCGCGCCAAATCACATCCGACGCCATTGCGCTGCCACCCGGCGAGTTAATGCGCAGCACAATGGCTTTTACATTTTTATCTTTGCGGGCTTTTCTTATTTCTTCGGCAAACTTGGTACCGCCAATATTATCACTACTGCCTTCGCCGTTTACAATTTCGCCGGCAGCATAAATAACTGCCACCCGGTTTTTAGAATATTCTTCGTCGGCTTGGGCCGCTACTTTCTTATATTTCTTCAGGTTCACCAAGTAAATTTTATCTTCTTCTTTCAGGCCCATTTTCTTTTTAATGAAGGTTAAAGCTTCATCATAATACCCTAAGTTGCTCACCAAACCGTATTTTAAGGCATCCTCCGGCGTCCGGACTAACATCTGATCAGATATATTTTTCATTTCCGCAAAAGACTTACCTTTGGCTTTAGCAATATTCTGCAGCGAAAAATTATTCAGGGAGTTCAGAAAAGATGTAGTTTGTAAGCGGCTGGGCTCACTCATTTTTTCCAGAATAAACGGCTCCACCGCACTTTTGTAGGTTCCTACTTTAAATATATAAGGTTTAATATCCAGTTTATCCAGGGTTCCTTTGTAAAATTCAATCTCGGTGCTTAAACCGTTAAACTCAATTACGCCCAAAGGATTCAGGTAGTGCTTATCGGCTACCGAGGTTAAGTAATAAGCTTTTTCCGAACAAATATCGTTGTAAGCCACAATAAACTTTCCTGATTTTTTAAAATCCAGCAGTTCATCGCGAATTTCCTGCAAAGTGGCCATGCCGGCCGTTAAAATTTCAATATTTAAGTAAATGCCGCTAATGTTTTTATTCGTTTTGGCGTGCCGGATAGAGGCTTTAATATCGTCTAAACCATAAGAACCACTAATCCCGCCCAGCGGAATATCTAGTTCCTCAAAAGGATCGTTGCCCGACCGCTCGGCAATGGGTTTATCTAAACTAAGCTCCAGCACCGAATTTTTTTCTACGGTTACCTCATCTTCACTACCAGCGGAGGCGACAACTCCCACCAGAATAAATACTATTATAAAGAAGAATAAAAGCAGCCCGACAATGGTGGCCAAGGTGTATTTTAAAAATTGTACCATATTATATATTAATAATTCGCTTTTCTATTAAGGCTACAAGCTACAAATTGTTTAAATAACTTGAGAGTTTTTTAGAAGAATTATCCGGAAATCAGGTTATTGTTATAATAATGAACTTGTAGGATTACTGTTGACGGGAATTTGACATTTGTGATTTTTGTTCCGAAAGAGTAATACTGATTTTTAGATTGTGGTGTTGTTTAAATGATATGATTCTAACCGATTACACTTCCACACAAGTAATGTTTAAGCAATTTTATAATGTGATCTATCGAGCCGCAGCAAACAGGAGATTTAATGTTTTTTTGCTTGCAAAAGGTTCATTAAGTTGTTTATAAATGATTCTTTTTGGTAAGAACCCAATCACGAATTATTTCGAATAAATTAATGGAAACTGTAATCATATCTATTACAAAAGTCTTTCGCTCTTCAAATGAGTAATTTTCAAAATTTCCAATTTCTACTCTGAATTGCGCTTTTTTATTTTCACTAATTGATTTTATTCTCTCTAAATGCTCTTTCCCGAAATGGATATGATTACAATATTTTAAATATAAATTTAACATCCCTTTAAATATTTCATCTAACTTTTCAGCCAAATATTTATCTGTAAATGCTTTTCCGTCTAAGTCTTTGAATTGATTTATAGGTTTGCCATCTAAAACATAATCAAGATAGTTTTCATTTTTCGCTACTAAAATAGAATTATACCTAATTATGTTGTCAATTTGAATTCTTATTAGATGTAAGGCTGCAAAAGTGTTATTTTCTTTAATTAAGGTTTTAAATGCATTATTAATGGATATAGCACGATTTAATACACTTAATGCAACTAAATCAACTTTCATAACTTGTGTATCTTGCTCCACTATATCTTTAGCAAGATTTTTATAATCTGTACTTAACAAATCAAGTTTCTCGACAACCTCCAATAATTCGTTTTCATTCATAAAAATTGATTTTTATTGCACCTAATTACCCGTTTAAAGCTAAGTACCAAAACTAATACCCATATTTATCACCCCACTGATTTCTCAAATTTTTGCGCATTTCGTTTTCCCGCGCATTATTACCGGGTTCAAACAGTTTCTTATTTTTCAACTCATCGGGCAAAAACTCCTGTTGTACAAAGTTTTGCTCGTAATCGTGGGCATACTGGTAATTCTGGCCATAGCCCAGCTCTTTCATGAGTTTGGAAGGAGCGTTGCGCAAGTGCAGCGGCACCGGCAAACTCCCCGTTTTTTTAACGAGTTCCTGCGCCTCCCCAATAGCCAGGTACGACGAATTACTTTTGGGCGAAGTAGCCAGATAAACCGCCACCTGGGAAAGAATAATATTGCTTTCGGGATACCCGATTACCTGCACCGACTGGAAACAAGTATTAGCCATAATTAAAGCGGTGGGGTTAGCATTGCCAATATCTTCGGAAGCCAGAATAAGCATCCGGCGGGCAATAAACTTGGGGTCCTCGCCGCCTTCAATCATGCGGGCCAGCCAATACAAGGCTGCATTCGGGTCGCTGCCCCGCATGGATTTTATAAAAGCCGAAATAATATCGTAATGCATTTCCCCGGACTTGTCGTAGAGCGCAATGTTTTGCTGCGCGATTTCCTTCACCAAGGCATCAGTAATGGTAACCTGCTCGGCATTGGTGCCTGCCACCACAATATCGAGTAAATTTAAAAGTTTCCGGGCATCGCCCCCCGATATGGTGAGTAAAGCATTGTATTCTTCTACGGCTATCTGCTTTGTTTTCAAGTACTCGTCTTCGGCAATTGCTTTATTTACCAAGTCAATCAGTTCCTGCTTCGATAAGTGTTTTAAGGTATAAACCTGTGATCGGGAAAGCAAGGCCGAGATTACCTCGAACGACGGATTTTCGGTAGTCGCACCAATAAGCGTTACAATGCCTTTTTCGACGGCGCCCAACAAAGCATCTTGCTGGGATTTGCTGAAGCGGTGAATTTCATCGATAAACAAAATGGTACCGGGCCGGCCTTTGGCTTTATCAATTACTTCTCTTATATCTTTTACGCCAGCATTTATAGCGCTTAAAGCCACAAAAGGCAATTTCAAGCTCGACGCCATTATATTGGCCAGCGTAGTTTTACCTACGCCCGGCGGTCCCCACAAAATCATGGAAGGTATCATGCCGGACTCGAGGTAGCGGCGCAAAATACCCTTCTCTCCTACCAGGTGCTTCTGACCGGCAAACTGATCTAAGGTATGCGGGCGCATCCGTTCGGCTAAAGGTATATTGGGCGCAATCACGTTCTACTCGTTTGTATTTTGATACTTTATTTTTGCTTCCACTTACGAAAAATAAAAATAAATTTTAGAAATTATGCAAATCAGTTGTTTCCCATCAGAAAAAAAAGAAGCCTTAATTATAGCGGAATTAAGCCTTCTAACTATTTATTTACTTCTCGCCAGTAAAGCTGCTTCAATTAGTTCGGTATAAAAATCCTGGATGGTGCGCCCGGCGGCTCTTACCTGTTGGGGAATAAGGCTGTTTTCGGATTGGCCCGGCACGGTGTTTATTTCAATAAAATAAAAATTTCCGGTGTTTTCCTGTAAAATATAATCAATGCGGGTTACGCCTTTGGCATTTAACTTATCGAATATACCGCGCGCAATTTTTTCTACTCTTGTTTTTTCGTCGGATGTCATGCGGCCGGGCGTAATTTCCTCGGTAATGCCGGTAGTGTACTTGGCTTCAAAATCAAAAAACTCCTTCGAACTCACAATTTCGGTGGCGGGCAATACCTGCACGCCGCTCGTGCCCCGGTAAACCCCAATGGTAAACTCCCGGCCACTAATAAACTCTTCCACCAACACCTGGGTATCTTCCGCAAAAGCTTTTTGGAGGGCTTCGGGCAACTCGGCGGCAGTTTTTACTTTGCTCATACCAATGCTGCTGCCGCCGTTATTGGGCTTTATAAACAAAGGAAACTGTAAAGCGCCTGTAATGTGGGTTACGTTCTCGCCCGTATCGGAAAACAGCTGCACCGATTTGGCCACAAATAAATCCGGCACATCTTGTACAATGGCTTTAGTATATCCTTTGTTCATGGTAATGGCCGAGGTAGTAGCATCGCAGGTAGTATAGGGAAGAGCCAGCATATCAAAATAGCCCTGTAATTTACCGTCTTCGCCCGGCGTACCGTGCAGCCCCACAAATACACAATCAAACCGGATAATTGTATCGGCTACGGATAACGAAAAATCGTTTTTGTTTACTTCGTATTTTATCCCGGACTCGTCTTCAAAGTACCAGGATGCGGGTTTAATAATGATTTTATAAACGTTATATTTTTCCGGGTCGAGGCTCCGGCTAATTACTTCTGCACTTTTAAGAGAGATAACCGATTCGCCGGTAAATCCGCCGGTAACCAGCGCAATTGTTTTTTTCATGCTGCCTGTTTATTAAAACTCAAACATAACAAAATGTAACGTCCCGCAACAGGTTGGCCGTAAAAAAAGCCAATCCATTCCGGGACGTTCCTTAAAAAATTAAATTAATTATAAGTGAATTACTTCGCCGTAAGCGGCCGCCGTAGCTTCCATAATAGCTTCCGACATGGTAGGATGCGGGTGAACCGATTTAATAATTTCGTGACCGGTAGTTTCGAGTTTCCGGGCCACTACTACTTCCGCAACCATTTCGGTTACGTTGGCGCCAATCATGTGGGCTCCCAGCCACTCGCCGTATTTGGCATCGAAAATAACTTTTACAAAACCATCTTTTACGCCACCGGCACTGGCTTTACCCGAAGCCGAGAAAGGAAACTTACCGATTTTAATATCTCGGCCTTGTTCGCGGGCTTCTTTTTCGGTTAAACCCACGGAAGCAATTTCGGGCGCGCAATACGTACAGCCCGGAATATTTTTATAATCCAAAGGCTCCGGATGGTGGCCGGCAATTTTCTCTACGCAAATAATACCTTCAGCCGAAGCCACGTGCGCCAAAGCCGGGCCTTTAACAATATCGCCAATGGCATAAATACCAGGCACATTGGTTTGATAAAAATCATCGGTTATTACCCGGCCTTTTTCTACGGCTACTCCCAGCTCTTCCAAGCCTAAGTTTTCCAGGTTAGTGGCAATGCCCACCGCCGATAATACCACATCGCAATCAATGAATTCTTCGCCGTTGGCTTTTTTAATTTTTACTTTACAACCTTCGCCGCTGGTATCTACCGATTCTACGGAAGCATTGGTTAAGATATTTATACCGGCTTTTTTAAAAGATTTTTCCAGTTGTTTCGATACTTCTTCGTCTTCCACCGGCACAATATTCGGCATGTATTCCACAATGGTTACTTCGGTGCCCATGGCATTATAGAAATAGGCAAACTCCACCCCAATGGCGCCCGAACCCACCACTACCATTTTTTTTGGTTGATTTTCCAGCACCATAGCCTGGCGGTAACCCACAATCTTTTTACCGTCGATGGGCAAATTCGGCAACTCGCGCGAACGGGCTCCGGTAGCCAAGATAATGCTTTTTGCTTCCACGGTACTCTTGGTGTTGTCGGCGGCGGTAACTTCTATTTTACCAGGAGCCAGCAGTTTGCCGTAACCAGCAATATGATCGATTTTATTTTTGCGGAACAAGAACTGAATGCCTTTGCTCATACCATTGGCTACGCCGCGGCTCCGGCGTATAACGGCGCCAAAATCGGCAGAGGATTCACCCACATTAATGCCGTAATCTTTGGCGTGCTGAATATATTCGAACACCTGGGCGCTCTTTAACAAGGCTTTGGTAGGAATACAACCCCAATTTAAGCAAATACCGCCTAACTCGGCTTTTTCTACCACGCCTACTTTTAATCCTAGCTGCGAAGCCCGGATTGCCGCCACGTATCCGCCCGGACCGCTGCCAATTACTACTAAATCGTATAGTGCTGATGCCATTTTAATGACTTGTTTACGTTTATAAGATGCCGCAAATTTACCTGAATATATCTATTTCCCAAATGCGTAAAAGGGCTTACGAAGAACCGGTACCAATTGATATTAAGCAGTCTAAATATTAAAAGAAACCCATATATACATTTTCCAGTATCTTACTGAATAATTACCACCAGAAGCTGCTTTCAATAAACTGATTTTAGGCTTTAACTTTATTTATCCGTTTACCTTTTATTCATGAAAACCAAGTTTTATTATTTTTTATTAATACTGTTTTTAATAGGCAGTGCCTGTTCCCGCCGGTCTGTCAGTAATTTATCTAAGAGCGGCTTGGAAAAAGCGCAATCAGCCGATTTTGCCGGCGCTATTGCCGAATACACCAAAGCTATCAACCTGAAACCTGACAATGCGGAATTATATAAACTGCGGGGAATAGCCAAATACGAACTAGACGATTACAATGGCGCCGCCCAAGACCTGAACCGATCGATTGTATTAAAAGATGGGGATGCCGAGGCGTATAAATACCGCGGTGATATAAAAACCCAATTAAAAGATTTAAATGGGGCGTTGCTCGATTATGATAAAGCCATAAACCTGAACACCGATTACGCCACGGCTTATAACAACCGCGGCTATTGCCGCTCGCGGTTAAAAGATTTTGCCGGGGCAATTACGGATTTTAACCGGGCACTGATTTTAAAACCGGATTATGCCGTTGCTTTCCAGAACCGGGCCAATGCGCGCTTCCGGACCAGAGCCTTTCAGGAAGCGCTCGCGGATTATAATTCGGCGTTAAATTTAAATCCTAATCTGGCCGAAGCTTATTACAACCGGGCGATGATTTTTCAAACTTTGAAAAATAACAAAATGGCCTGCCAGGATTGGCATAAAGCCGCAGAAAAAGGTATAACGCAAGCGGCCACTTATATCCGGAAATTTTGCCGGTAAAAAGCAGGTACTTGATTTAACGGAGAATGTAACTATTTGCAGTCTTTGTACCTTTAAAAAGGCAAATATCAAGTAATAGGGCCACATTAAGCTTACATTCTGTATCATGAATCAAGTTTTTTTTTAGATGGCTACTAGCATGATATAACCGGAATAGCTTTCTGTTTGTCCTACTTCCGGTATTTTCGAAAAAAGTTGCTAATAGATTGGTGGCGAATATTAAACAACTAGGAATATTCATTTTTTTTAATAATATATTTCAAACTAAAATAAATATTCCTAATTTAGCTTACTCAAAATAAATATAATTCGTAATCAGATATTTACACGGGAAATAAATTCAGTTTAGCTCTATGAAAATAACTTTACTTTTCTTTAGTATATTATTTAGTGTGGCAATAGCTCAGGCTCAGACCAAAACGCCCGCCATGACCGCCACTTATTATAATTACAACATACCAAAAGGCTTGGCCGCCGCTGATTATAAAAGAGCCATTAAAGGCTACTCCGACGTTATAAAAGCTAATCCAAAAAATGCCGCTGCTTATGTAAACCGGGCCAAAGCTAAATTAGAGCTAAAAGAATACGAAAACGCTATCACCGACTTTAATTTAGCCATCAGGTACGACCCCACCAATTTGGATGCGGTTTATAACCGGGGCGTTACCAAAATTATTCTGGGTGATTTCCGGACGGCTTTGGCTGATATGTCGAAAGTAATTAAAGCCAAACCCCAGGATGCCGATGCTTATTTTAACCGGGCATTTTCGAAAATGAACATGAATAATCCCAAAGGCGCCGTTCAGGATTATAATATTGTATTAAAAATTGATACGACCTACACCGAAGCTTACTATTACCGGGGTTTACTCAATGTTGATCTGAAAAAAGAGAAAGAAGCTTGTGCCGATTGGCAAAGAATAGTAGAATTTGACAACCGGGCCGCCAAAATGCTAAAAAAACACTGCAAGTAGTTTTTTAACCGCCAGCTCAAACCCAAAACCATTATAAATTATTCCCGGTAAGTAAATAGATAAACAATTATCTATTTACTTACCGAAGAAAAATGAAAAAAGCCTTCTTGTTTACTGGCTACTTCACTATACGTTAATATTACTTTTTTCCCGGTCCATTGTACCATGTTATCAAACTCCACGGATTCTTCGTAAACCTGCTCTCCGGGCCCGTATATCGATTGAAAAAAAGCCAGGAGGTTCCGACTGTTTTCGATCCCGGGAGAAGTGAGGTAAATATGAGCCAAGCGGCCTTTATAAAACCCGTAAACAATCTCGGTTAAAGGCATGCCGTTAATAAAAAGCTTATCGGTTTTGCGGCGGTAATTTTTATCGTCGTCGATTTGCCATTCCTGCACTATCTTTTTAAAAAACTTAATGGGCGTACCCAACTGCACATCCCGAAAGCCATTCTTTTTATCCAGTT
>Ga0210040_10009355_pt1 | contig 11423 bp, 14 predicted proteins | sample CryGeyCG12114_NA_FD_185462 | JGI IMG/M metagenome (GOLD analysis project Ga0210040, IMG submission 185462) | Groundwater microbial communities from aquifer - Crystal Geyser CG19_WC_8/21/14_NA (SPAdes) (version 2) | ecosystem: Environmental > Aquatic > Deep subsurface > Groundwater | place: USA... | reverse complement strand
GCACCCGTGGCTCGACGAGTCCTTCGCGACGTTCGCGCAGCTCGTGGCCGACGGGGAGGACCGGGCCTTCGCCTCCGTCGCCGACGTCGACCTGCCGCCCGTGGGCAACTCGATGTCCGCCTGGGCCGAGTACAACCGCCCCAGCCAGCTGTACTACGACACCGTCTACACCCTCGGCGGCGCCGCGCTGGACGAGGCGCGCGACCAGGTCGGGCACGCCGCCTTCGACGCGGCGCTGCGGAGCTACCTCCGGGACAACGCGTGGACGATCGCCACCCCGGCGGACGTCCGGGCGGCGTTCCGCGACCTGCCCGAGGTCCTCGCCGTCCTCCGCGAGGTCGGTGCGGTGCAGTGAGGACGTCGTGCGCACCCACCCCGCCGCGCCCCAGCGCGCCGTGCCCCAGCGCGCCGTGCCCCAGCGCGCCGTGCACCACCGTTCAGCACCCCGGGGAAACAACCAGAGAAGGAGCAGGTCGATCGACATGACCACGTCCGAACGCCCGCGCACCGTCCGGGACCACACGGTCCGCGACCACCCGGCCCAGGACCTCACCGTCCCGGTCGGCCCGGCACCCGAGCTCGTCGAGCAGCCCCCTCCGGCCCCGCGGTTCGGCAGCACCCGCGTCATGCGGGCCCACGACCCGGAGGGTGACCGGCTCAAGGCCGCCGTGCTGACCGGGGCGCTGCCCTGGCTCAAGGAGTTCACCGGCCGGGTGATCGTCGTCAAGTACGGCGGTCACGCCATGGTCGACGAGGAGTGCCGACGCGCCTTCGCCGAGGACATGGTCTTCCTCCGCACCTGCGGCATCCTCCCCGTCGTCGTGCACGGCGGCGGGCCCCAGGTGAGCGCGATGCTGTCCCGGCTGGGCATGCCCAGCGAGTTCCGTGGCGGCCTCCGGGTGACCACCGAGGAGAGCATCGAGGTGGTCCGGATGGTGCTCGTCGGCCAGGTCGGCCGGGAGCTGGTGGGGCTGATCAACGAGCACGGGCACTTCGCCGTGGGCCTGTCCGGAGAGGACGCCGGCCTGTTCACGGCGCAGCGCACCACCGCCGTCGTGGACGGCGAGCAGGTCGACGTCGGGCTGGTCGGCGAGGTGGCCGAGGTCGACCCGAGCACGGTCTGCGCGCTCCTCGACGCCGGCCGGATCCCCGTCGTCTCCACCGTGGCGCCCGACGCCTCCGGCACCGTGCACAACCTCAACGCCGACACCGCCGCCGCAGCGCTGGCCGTGGCGCTGGACGCGGTCAAGCTGGTCGTGCTGACCGACGTGGAGGGGCTGTACGCGGACTGGCCGGACCGGGAGTCGCTGGTCCAGAAGATCGACACCCGCGAGCTGGCCGAGCTGCTGCCGGCGCTGCAGGCGGGGATGGTCCCGAAGATGACCGCCTGCCTGCGGGCGGTGGACGGCGGCGTGTCCCGGGCGACGGTCGTCGACGGGCGACTCCCCCACGCCCTGCTCCTGGAGACCTTCACCACCGCGGGCACCGGCACCATGGTCCTGCCGGCGGTGGACGAGCACAGCCCGGCGCCGACCGGGAACCAGGAGCCGCTGCGCTGACGAACCCGCCTCGGAACTCCCACAGGGTGTGCACAGGCAGCTGATGGGGCGCGGGCAGCTTGGGCACCGATCCTCTGGGAATGAGCACAGGGACCCTGGCGGCCCCCGGTCCGGGGGCGTCTTAACACTGCTCCTCGACGGGACGAGAACGGAGCCATGGCCACAGCTGCTCCGCACGACCCGTCGGTGTGCCGAGGGCGCAGTTGCGCCTGGCACAACCCCAGCTCGCACCACATGCGGGACTGGCCGCTGGTGTGGCGGGCCTACCGGGGCTGGTCGGACCGGATCTGCCGGCACGGCGTCGCCCATCCCGACCCCGACGACGTGCTGGACCTGCAGGCGCAGGGCGCGGTCTCGACCGAGCACGCCTGCGACGGCTGCTGCATCGCCCCGCTGCGCAGCGAGGGCTGACCCGCCCCGGTCCACGCCCACCGGCGTGACCCGGTGTCGACAGCGACTCCGGACTGCCGATGGTCACGGTGATCGGCGAGGTGCCGGGACCACCGAGACAGGGATGAGGGGGGCATGGTCACGACGCGGACGGCGCCCGCCGGGTATCGCCCGGAACGACAGACCGTACGACCGACCGGCATCGAGCGGACCTTCTCCGCCGACGAGCTGATCGTGTCCAAGACCGACCCGCGCGGGGTCATCACCTACGCCAACGACGTCTTCCTGCGGGTCAGCGGCTATCGCCACGACGAGGTCATCGGCGCCCCGCACAACCTGATCCGGCACCCGGACATGCCGAAGGCCGTCTTCAAGCTGCTCTGGGACACCCTGGCCGCCGGTCAGGAGCTGTTCGCCTACATCGACAACCTGGCCGCGGACGGCGCGAACTACTGGGTGCTGGCGCACGTGACGCCCTCCTACGGCGCCGACTGCCGGACCGTCGTCGGCCACCACTCGAACCGGCGCGCGCCCGACCCGGCCGCGATCGCGGCGATCAAGCCGCTGTACGCGCAGGTGCTCGCCGAGGAGCGTCGGCAGCCGAACGGTCGGGCCGCGGTCGAGGCCGGCAGCCGGCTGCTGGACCGGCTGGTCGCCGAGCGGGCGTCGTCGTACGAGGAGCTGGTCTGGTCGGTCATCGGCGGGGGGAGCTGACGTGCGACGACGATCCGAGAGCCGCAACCAGCCGGGCCCGGAGCAGGAGCTCGCGGTGTACCGCGCGTTCGTCCAGCAGCTGACGACGGCCTGCGAGGCGGCCGCGGCCGGTGACCTGGAGGCGCGGAGCCGGCTGGCGGCCGAGCACGAGCAGGTCGCCGAACTGGTCGCGCTGCACGACGGCGTCAACCGGGTGCTCGACGTCTCCGACGCCTTCGTGCGGGAGGCCGGCGCATCGCTCACCTCGGCCGCCGAGGGCCGCTTCCACCGCCGACTGCTGCTCACCGGGCTGTCCGGCGCCTACCGCCGCGGCGCCGACGTGATCAACACAGCCCGGGAGGCGATGCGCGAGTCCGCGGCACGGGTGACCGAGGCCCAGGCCTCCCGGCTCCGGCTGGCCGACGACTTCGAGTCGGTCGTCATGGGCATGAGCGAGCAGGTCGCCACGGCGTCCACGGAGCTGTCGGCGTCGGCCGCCGGGCTCACCCAGGCCGCCTCGGCCGCGCACGGCGAGGTCGAGACGGCGCGCGGCACCATCGCGTCGCTGACCCGGTCCTCCGCGGAGATCAAGGAGGTCATCGCCATGATCGACTCGGTCGCGGCGCAGACCCGGCTGCTGGCGCTGAACGCCACGATCGAGGCGGCCCGCGCGGGTGCGGCCGGCCTCGGGTTCGCCGTCGTGGCCTCCGAGGTCAAGGACCTGGCCGACGAGACGGCCCGGGCCACCGACCGGATCACCCAGCAGGTCGAGTCGATGCGGGCCGCCTGCGACGACGTCGCCGCGGTGATGAGCAACGTGGGGACGACGGTCGAGGACATGAACGGCCTGGTCGACGGGATCGCCGCGGCCGTGGACGGGTCGGCGTCCCTGGGCCCCGCGGACGACACCACGGGCCTGTCCCGGATGGCGGAGAAGCTGCGGTCGGAGATGACCGGCTTCCTGCAGGTGATGCGCGGCTGACCCGATCGAGGTGGCGGGACAGCCCGTCGCCTCGGCGGTGCGCGGGGCTTGGTAGGCTCTTCGTGCTGGGCCTGAGCCCTGCTGCGGGTGTAGTTCAATGGTAGAACATCAGCTTCCCAAGCTGACAGTGCGAGTTCGATTCTCGTCACCCGCTCCCCTCGTCCGACCAGCGCGGACCCGCCCGTGCTGGCCCCCACCCGGAGCCCGCGGCCGACCCTGGGCTCAGCACCCCGATGATCACCGACGTCCTGCTGGACCACTCCGCGCTCGTACCGGTGGCACTGCTGCTGGTCGCGCCGAGCTGTGCCGGCATCGGCCTCCTGCTCGGCGGCGGCACGCTCGCGCTCGGCACCCGCCGGTCCCGGAGCTGAGCCGACCGTGCAGCTGCGCACCGGCTACGTGGAGGCGGTGGCCACCGCCGAGCACCGGCGCGGCAGGGGCATCGCCGGCGCGGTGCTGGCCGAGGTCGAGCGCCTCGTCACGGGCGGGTTCGAGCTCGGCGCGCTGTCGGCGAGCGAGGAGGGCGCGGCGCTGTACACGGCCCGCTCGTGGACCCGCTGGTCCGGCCCGATCGCCGCACTGACCCCGGGCGGCGTCGTCGACTGCCCGGGCGAGCTGGTGTTCGCCCGGCGCACACCGCACACCCCGCGGAGGGTGGACTCCTCCGCTCCGCTGGTCTGCGACTGGCGCCGCGGCGACCTGTGGTGACGCCGGCCCGGGGCAGCGCCCCGGGCCGGCGGCGGTGGACCTAGGCGGCGTGCCCGCGGACCATCCCGTGCGGGTCGATGACGTACTTCTTCGCGGCACCGGAGTCGAACTCGGCGTAGCCCTGGGGTGCCTCGTCCAGCGAGATGACCGTGGCGTTGACCGCCTTCGCGATCTGCACCCGGTCGTGCAGGATCGCCATCATCAGGCCGCGGTTGTAGCGCATCACCGGGCACTGGCCCGTGGTGAACGAGATCGACTTCGCCCATCCGGTGCCCAGCGACAGCGAGAGCGCGCCGACCTTCGCCGCCTCGTCGATCCCGCCCGGGTCACCGGTGACGTAGAGCCCGGGGATGCCGATCGCGCCGCCGGCGGCGGTGATCTCCATCAGCGAGTTGAGCACCGTCGCCGGAGCCTCCTTGCCGGAGCCCTCGCCGTGCCCGCGGGCCTCGAACCCGACCGCGTCGACGGCGGCGTCCACCTCGGGCACGCCCAGGATCTGCTCGATCTGGTCCTGCGGGGAGCCCTGGGAGACGTCGACGGTCTCGCAGCCGAAGCTGCGCGCCTGCGCGAGCCGGTCCTCGTTGAGGTCGGACACGATGACCACCGCGGCACCGAGCAACTGGGCACCGACCGCGGCGGCGAGCCCGACCGGACCGGCGCCGGCGATGTAGACCGTCGACCCGGGCTTCACCCCGGCGGTCACCGCGCCGTGGAAACCGGTCGGGAAGATGTCCGAGAGCATGGTCAGGTCCAGGACCTTCTCCATCGCCTGGTCCCGGTCGGGGAACTTCAGCAGGTTCCAGTCCGCGTAGGGCACGGTCACGTACTCCGCCTGGCCGCCCACCCAGCCGCCCATGTCCACGTACCCGTAGGCGGCACCCGGGCGGGCCGGGTTCACGTTCAGGCAGATCCCGGTCTTGCCCTCCTTGCAGTTGCGGCACCGGCCGCAGGCGATGTTGAACGGCACCGAGCAGACGTCGCCCACCTCGATGAACTCGACGTCCGAGCCCTTCTCCACGACCTCGCCGAGGATCTCGTGGCCCAGCACCAGGTTCGGCGGCGCGGTGGTGCGACCACGGACCATGTGCTGGTCGCTGCCGCAGATGTTGGTGGTGACCACCTTGAGGATCACGCCGTGCTCGAGCTTGCGGCCCACGTTGGCCGGGTTCACCCCCGGGCCGTCGAGCAGTTCCAGCTTCGGGTAGTCGGTCTCGTGGACCTCGACCTTGCCGGGTTCGATGTACGCGACGCCTCTGTTGCCGGCCATCTGGTGCTCCCTCGGTGTTCGGTGGACCGCGTGTGGGTCGTGCCGCCCCCGGAGGTCGTCTCCTGCCGCGCGACGGGGGCCGCGAGGTCTTCGAGTGTGCTCCCGGTCACACCGATCCGGCAGGGGTCTGCCACCTCACGGAAGGTCGGCTGCGCGACGTCGGTACATGCGGGACGACGTGCGTTGCCGTTCCACAGCGATCGCTCCTACGGTCAGCGGGCACCCACGATGAGGAGCCTGCGATGAAGAAGCTCATCAACGACCCGGCCGACGTCGTCGCCGACGCGTTGCGCGGCATGGCCGCTGCCCACCCGGAACTGCGGATCGACCCCGAGAACCGGATCGTCTTCCGCGGCGACGCCCCGGTGGCCGGCAAGGTCGGGCTGGTCTCCGGCGGTGGCTCCGGGCACGAGCCGCTGCACGGCGGGTTCGTCGGCCCCGGCATGCTCGACGCCGCCTGCGCCGGGGAGGTCTTCACCTCCCCCGTGCCCGACCAGATGGTGGCCGCCACCCAGGGCGTGGACGGCGGCGCCGGCGTCCTGCACATCGTGAAGAACTACACCGGCGACGTGATGAACTTCGAGATGGCGGCCGAACTGGTCGCCGCGGAGTCTGGCACCGAGGTGGTCTCCGTGGTCACCGACGACGACGTCGCCGTCACCGACAGCCTCTACACCGCCGGCCGCCGCGGCGTCGGGGTGACCGTGCTGGTCGAGAAGCTGGCCGGCGCCGCCGCCGAGCAGGGCCGGCCGCTCGCCGAGGTCGCCGACATCGCCCGCCGGGTCAACGGGCAGGGCCGCAGCATGGGCATGGCGCTCACCTCCTGCACCGTGCCGGCCGCCGGCAAGCCGACGTTCGACCTGCCGGAAGGGGAGATGGAGATCGGGGTCGGCATCCACGGTGAGCCCGGCCGGCGCCGGGTCCCGATGGCGCCGGCGCGGGAGGTCGCCGAGATGCTGCTGGAGCCGGTGCTCGGCGACCTGGACTTCACCGGCGGCGACGGCGTCCTCGCCTTCGTCAACGGCCTGGGCGGCACGCCGCTGCTCGAGCTCTACCTGATGTACGCGGAGGTGACGGCGGTGCTGGAGAAGGCCGGGGTGCGGGTGGCCCGGTCGCTGGTCGGGTCGTACATGACCAGCCTGGACATGGCCGGGTGCTCGGTCACCCTGCTGAAGGTGGACGACGACCTGCTGCGGCTCTGGGACGCCCCGGTGCGCACCGCCGGCCTGCGGTGGGGGGTGTGAGCGTGGCCGACACCGGGGCCTTCGCGGCCTGGGTCCAGGAGTTCGCCCGCTCGGTCGCCGAGCACAAGGACGACCTGACGGCGCTGGACTCGGCGATCGGCGACGCCGACCACGGGGCCAACATGGACCGGGGCATGTCCGCCGCGGTCGCCGCCCTGGCCGAGAAGTCGCCGGCCGATCCCGCCGCCCTGCTCAAGCTGGTCGGGATGACGCTGGTGAGCAAGGTGGGCGGCGCGAGCGGGCCGCTCTACGGCACCTTCTTCCTGCGGATGTCCGGGGCCCTGGGCCCCGAGGACGCCGACGACGAGTCCGTCGGGCGGGCCTTCCGCGCCGGCCTGGACGGCGTCATCGCCCGCGGCAAGGCAGAGGCCGGTGACAAGACGATGCTCGACGCGCTGATCCCCGCCTGCGATGCCCTGGACGCCGCGCTGACCGCCGGGCAGCCACTGGACGCCGCCCTGGCGGCAGCGGCGGCGGCGGCGCGCGCCGGGCGCGACGCCACGGTGCCGCTGGTCGCCCGCAAGGGCCGGGCGAGCTACCTGGGTGAACGCAGCGCCGGCCACCAGGACCCGGGGGCGACCTCGACGGCGCTGCTGCTGGACGCCGCCGCGTCGACGCTGGCCGGGGGCTGACCGGTGGCGCGGGTGGGGCTGGTCGTCGTCTCGCACAGCCGGCCGCTGGCCGAGGCGGCGGTGGCGCTGGCGCAGCAGATGCTGCCGGGCCGGGACGTACCGATCGAGGTGGCCGCCGGCACCGAGGACGGCGGCCTCGGCACGGACGCCGTGGCGATCTCGGCGGCGATCACCGCCGCGGACGCCGGCGACGGCGTGGTGGTGCTGATGGACCTGGGCAGCGCGGTGCTGTCGGCGGAGACGGCCCTGGAGCTGATCGAGGACGACCTGCGGGACCGCGTGGTGCTCAGCGCGGCGCCGCTGGTGGAGGGGCTGATCGGCGCGGCCGTCGTCGCCGGCGGTGGCGCCGACCGGGACCGGGTGGCCGCCGAGGCCCTGCTCGGCCTGGCGCCCAAGCAGGCCCACCTCGGCTAGAAGTTCGGCCCTCCTGCAGGGTCCCGCCGCGAGCTCGCGAGTGGTGGGGGGCAGGAGGGTCCTTCAGCAGGCAGGCAGCAGCAGGGTGGCGTAGAGGGTCAGCCCGGGCCCGAAGGCCATCGCGACCACCGGGCCGTCGACGTCGGCGAGCTCCTCCAGCACCAGCAGCACCGTCGCCGAGGAGCAGTTGCCGTGCTCGGCGAGGACCCGGCGCGAGGCGCCCATCTGCTCCTCGGTCAGCCCCAGCTCGTCCCGGACGACATCGAGGATCCGCGGCCCGCCAGGGTGCACCGCCCAGCCGGCGACGTCCTCGACGCGCAGGCCGGCCTCGTCCAGCAGCTCCTCCACGACGCCGCCCACGTGCCGGGCCAGCACGTCGGGCACCCGCGGGGACAGCCCCATCCGGAAGCCCAGGTCGGTGACGTCCCAGGTCATGTGGTCGGCAGTGGAGTGGTCGGTGCGGGCCACCATGCCCGCCACCCGCCGCCCGCGCCCGGCGCCGGGCTCCACGACCACCGCGGCCGCGGCGTCGCTGAACAGCGCGTGGGTGACCACCTGCTCCAGCTCTTGCACGGCCGGCTGCACGTGCAGGCTGGTCAGCTCCAGGCAGAGCAGCACGGCCGGACGGGACCGGGCCGTCACGAAGTCGCTGACCGCGGCCAGCCCGGGCAGTGCCGCGTAGCAGCCCATGTGGCCGATCAGCAGCCGTTGCAGCCCCAGCGGCATGCCCAGATCGCTGGCCAGCCGGATGTCCAGACCCGGGGTGGCGTACCCGGTGCAGGTGACGACGGCGAACTGCCCCACGTCGCCCGGAGCCAGCCCGGCCGCGTCGAGGGCGCCGGCCACCGCCTGCTTGCCCAGCGGCAGCCCCTCGGTGACGTAGCGCTCCATCCGGGCGCCGGTGCCCCAGTGGGCGATGTCCTCGTCGACCGGGTTGACCACAGCGTGCCGGCGCTGCGCCCCGGCGGCCATGAACACCCGCTCGGCGGCGCGCAGCCCGGCGTACTGCCGGGCGAAGTACCCGTCCCACACCTCGGCCTGCTCGTAGCTCGCCGGCAGTGCCCGGCCCGCGCCGGTCAGGACGGCGGCGCTCACCAGGCCCTTCCCAGCGGCGGAGGCCAGGCAGCGTCGGTCGAGGTCACGCTCCGACCGTACGTGCGGTACCGGGGCCGCGCCGCCCGGCGGTGCACGACCGATCTCACCGGCGGGTGCCGTACCCGGCGAAGACCACGGCCGTGGAGCGGATCGGCTTCATCCGGACGACGTCCCGACGGCCCCGCCGCCAGGCGACCAGGTCCCGCACGGAGGGCCGCAGGCCGACCAGCCGCAGGTCCAGCCCGGCCCGGTCCGCGGCGGCGAGCAGCCGCTCGCGGTCGACGAACAGCGCGGGGTCGTGGATGCCCGGCGGCGGCCCGCCCGGCACGTGCTCCCCGATCTTCACCATGAGCAGGTCGGCGAGCCAGGTCGCCGGGAGGGCGTCGATGACCAGCGTGCCCCCGGGGCGGAGCAGCCGCGCGCACTCGGCGATCACCTGACCGTCGTCGGCCACGTGCTCGAGCACCTCACCGGCGACGACGACGTCGGCGCACCCGTCGGCCAGCGGCACGGCGAGCACCGAGGCCCGGACCGGGACGACGCCGTGCTGGCGGGCCACCTGCAGCCCGGCCAGCCCGAGGTCGACGCCCACGTGCCGGTAGCCCAGCCGGGCGACGTGCGGGGCCATCAGCCCGCCGCCGCAGGCGAGGTCGACCAGCAGGGCGTCCGGGCTCACCGCCGGCGGGATGTGCTCCGCGCGGGAGGCCGCCAGCCAGTGCAGCGCGGCGAAGCCGCCCTGGCCCCGCCACCACTCGTCGGCCAGGCCGTCGTACTGGGCGGGGTCGTTGCGCTGCACCGGGGGCTACCTGCCCTTCAGCGGGTCGTGGCCCCAGTTCATCAACGAGTACCGCCACTTCGAGGTCTCGACGTCCTCCTTGGCCGGTTCCTGGGCGAGGTGTCGCTGCACGTAGCCGTGCACCTTCCGCATGTGAGCGAGGTCGTCGTCGGTCAGGTCGGCCTTCCTGGTGTGCAGCAGCTCGACGATCCGCCGTCCGGATTCATGGCCGGTCGACTCGTCCGAGCCGCTGCTCTTCTGCCCGACCGACTGTGACTCCTCGCTGGCCAGCCACTTCTCGAGCTCGCCGGCGGTCATGTTCACCGCCTCGCCGAACTCGCGGCGGATGGTGTCGGCGTCGTGCGCGTCCGCGCTGGCCATGCGGCTCTCCCCCTCGTCGGCGCTCTGCTCAGGGGTACCGCGGCCGGCGGCGGCAGAAACCGGCACCGTCCTAGGTGTACCCGGCCATCAGGTTGGTGCCAGCCGGCTGACCGGCGGGAGCCCTCCGAGTGCTGAGTGGCGGCGTTGAGTGTTGTAGTGCTCGATCCAGGGGGCAAGAGCGGCGGCGCGCTGATCGTTGCTGGTGAAGACCTGCCGGTAGGCCCATTCGGTGACCAGGGTGCGGTTGAGTCGTTCGACCTTGCCGTTCTGCCAGGGGCAGTGCGGTCGGATGAACTTCTGCTTCGCGCCGAGTTGGGCGCAGACGCCCTTGATCGAGTGCTGGTAGGCCCAGGCGTTGTCAGTCATCACCCGCTCGATGGAGGTGATGCCGTGGGCGGCGAAGTAGGCCGCGGCGCGGGTGAGGAACCCCGCGCAGGTGGTGCCCTTCTCGTCGGGTAGGACCTCGGAGTAGGCCAGTCGGGAGTGGTCATCGACCAGTGAGTGCACGTAGTCATAGCCGCGCTTGGCCGTGCGGTCCTTGGTGGTCTCCCGGGCGGCGCGGCCCAGGGCCCGCCACCCGCCGCCGTCGGGGATCCGGCCGAGTTTCTTGACGTCCATGTGCACCAGCTCGCCTGGGCGGGTCCGTTCGTAGCGGGTCGCGGTCTGCTTGGAGGAGCGGATCACCTGCCCAGTCATCGGGTCCAGGGCGCTGAGTCGGGGTTGGGCTCGTCGGGCCAGGACCCGGGACACGGTGCGGGCCGGCACCCCGAGTTCGGCGCCGATCCAGTCCGGTCCCCGGCGTTCCCGGGCACGGAGGTCGATGATGCGGTCCTCGACCTCGGCGGGGGTGTGAGTCGGGCTGGTGTGCGGGCGGGAAGACCGGTCGACCAAGCCGGCCTCGCCCTCGGCGTCATGACGGCTGATCCACTTGCGAACGCAGTTGCGGGAGACCCCCATCGCCGCGGCGATATGGGCCTTCTCCCAGCCCGCGGCATGCCGATCAACGATCAACTTCCGGCCGTGAACGGTGAGGCGGGCATTACCGTGGGACACGAGAACCTCCGAGTTGGTGCGGGCCTTCGACAAGCCACACCCCACTCGGAGGTTCTCCTTCGTTCAACCCGAGCCGCCGTCACCAACGTCCTGGCCGAGTACATCTAGGGTCGCTGCAGCAGCACCAGTCCCATCCACCCCACACCGGGAGCGCAGCGTGGCCAGCGAGACGGAATTCCGCATCGAACACGACTCCATGGGCGAGGTCCGGGTCCCGGCGTGGGCCAAGT
>Ga0210040_10009354_pt1 | contig 11423 bp, 9 predicted proteins | sample CryGeyCG12114_NA_FD_185462 | JGI IMG/M metagenome (GOLD analysis project Ga0210040, IMG submission 185462) | Groundwater microbial communities from aquifer - Crystal Geyser CG19_WC_8/21/14_NA (SPAdes) (version 2) | ecosystem: Environmental > Aquatic > Deep subsurface > Groundwater | place: USA... | reverse complement strand
GGATGAGGTATCCAATTGCCCTTAAAGTAATTTGAAGGAGTGGTAGCAAATTCCAGATAATTATTATCAAGATTATCAGCAAAGTATTGCTTTACGTAATCACTTTTTGTAAATGAAACGTGCGGACCTTCATCCCAGGTAAAACCACTTACCTGCTCACTATGTATATGCCCGCCACCATGACTTTTTGCTTCATAAATAGTAAACGGAACACCTTTTTTATTCAAATGATCTGCTACAGATAAACCGCTCAATCCTGCTCCTAAAATAGTGTACATGCTTACTTGTAAGTAGTGGTAATATAATCTTTTAATGCATCTTTCCAATGGCGCATGTTATTTAGACCTCGAAGGGTTAAATGCATGTTATCGAGTGTTTCGTTATCGGGCATGTTTGCCTTCCGGGGAAATTCATTAGAATTTACACCTTCCATAGTGTTATTAAGATTAAACACTTTTACAATCTCCGAAACATAATCAAAACGGGAAGCTGTTCCATCATTTACTATATTGAAGGTTCCAAAAACATCTTCATTCAATAGTGCAACAAGTTGCTTTGCCAGGTCTGCCGTATATGTCGGGCAGCCAAATTTATCAACAGCGCTTTTTAATACCGGATTATTTGTTGCCTCTTTTCGTCTTGCCTCTACAAAGTTCTTCCGATGTGCCCGTGTGCCTCCAAACAGCCAGCCAGGCCGTACAATCAAGAATCTTGTATTATGCTCCTTTATCCTTTGCTCACCGATTAATTTGGTATAATGGTGATAGTTGACAGGATTAACAGGGTCTAATTCATTATGAGGGTCTACTTTTCCGTTGCCATAGACACCACAGCTGCTTATATAAACTATCTTTGTTTGATTAGCGGATGCAGTAAGTGATAAGTTATGCGTACCAATTATATTTGCAAGTATAGCTGCGTTATTATCATCTTCACAAAGGTCAACATTCGTCATCGCGGCAGAATGGATAATCAAATTGGGGCTAAAATTTTTAACCTTACTCTTAACATCTTTCAGGTTTGTTATGTCAATCTCTTTGGAATCGAAACCCAAGACCTCCCAATTATTTATTTCTAACGCTCCCTTTATATCTGATCCTAAAATACCTGATGCGCCTGTTAAAAATGCTTTCATATTAATCAAATTTCCAGGAATAAGGTATCTCAGCTGTATCAGGCTCCAATCTCATACTTTCAGAAGGGTTGTGAAGAATATTGGCAACATTAAGAATTAAACTTTCACCCCTTTCGCTTATGCCGGAAAAGCCAAACCAAATACCAGGGTTAATTACAAGCCTCCCATAACTTGTTTCTGAAACCGTAAATTCTTTTATCTTGCCATAATCTTTACTATCAGCTCTGTCATCGTAAAAAACAAACTTAACAGCTCCGACAGGTACAAAAAGGTTGCAAATCATTTGCGTATGTTTCTTCCATGCTTTAGGATCTTTGCAGCGGCACGTAGAAAAATAGCATTCACCAAATTCCGGAAGATTTTGATCCACCCCTTTTATAGCATGCATAACTTTTCCACCTGTTGTTACAATAGGGTTAAGAGGGAAAAAATGAACCCCATTTATTATTTCAGTGACCATGCTATATTTTTTGTTTTAGCCACTTCTATATATTGAAGAATTTGGATGTTGGTAAACTCAAGCATATTACTATTACCTTTCTGATAATACGATTTATACCAATCGCTGGTGAACTCGGCAGTTTCAAGGAAGTTAAGGGTCGGCTTCCAGTTTTGATAGTATAACGCTTTATCTATATTTAACTTTAGCAACCCTGCCTCATGAAAGTCGGATGGTTCTATCTGAACCATTTCTTTATTTTCAGGGTCCCAATTTATTGCTAATTGCTGCAACAAATCTATTACGGTATAATTCTGGTCTGTAGGAGGACCAAAGTTGAAAGATTCACCATTGATATTATGCTTTTCTGGTAGTGCAAGCAACTCACCTGTTCTTAAATAACCACTTAAGGGTTCTAAAGCATGCTGCCATGGACGGGTAGCATAAGGGCTTCTTATGACAACCTTTTCTCCTTTAGCCCATGCACGGAAACAGTCGGGAACAATACGTGCAGCAGCCCAATCGCCGCCGCCAATTACATTACCTGCCCTAACTGATGAAATTTTAATGTTGCTTTTTTTTGCAAAATAAGAATGGAAGTAGGTCTTAATCATTAACTCTGCGGCTCCTTTTGATGCAGAATAAGGGTCTCTACCTCCCACTGCATCTGTTTCACGATAACCCCAAACCCATTCAACGTTATCATAAGCTTTATCACTGGTAATCATAATTGCGATACAGTCATTCTCTAAAAACCTTAGTGCTTCCAAAATATTAGCCGTACCAATGACATTTGTAGTCATACAATCTATTGGTTCTAAATAAGCTGTTTTTACGATAGGCTGTGCGGCAAGGTGGAAAACAAAATCAGGCTTTATATCACTGAAAAGTTTTTTAATAGCTTCCAGGTTCCTTATATCTTCAAAGGTGTGCTGAATTTGGCTTTCTATTTGGGCTACTTCAAATAAGGCAGGATCTGTTGGCACTTTATCGGATATTCCATATACTTCAGCCCCCATTATTTTTAGCCATAAACTCAACCATCCGCCTTTGAAACCTGTATGACCTGTTACTATTACCTTTTTTCCTTCGTAAACATTTCTAAACATTAGTATTTGGTTTTTATAGCAGCACGAATTACTGCAGATGAACAGAGCGTCGCAACAGAAGACCAGCAGTGTTACAAAAGCGCATTAAAAATAAAAAAATTATGTTTATATAATTACCAGACTTTCCATTTTGCGTTACCGTTAGTATAATCAGCATCCAACTCCTGCTTATCTTTTAATGTATCCATGGGTTTCCAAAATCCAGAATGTTTAAAAGTATGCATCTGACCTTCATGTGCAAGGTTTTCCATTGGTTCCTTTTCCCATGTGGTATGGTCTCCATCAATATAATCTATGACAGAAGGCTCACAAACAAAGAAACCAGCATTTATCCAGGCACCATCACCCTTTGGCTTTTCCTGAAAGGAAGTAACCTTGTTATCTGCATCTATATTTAATGCCCCAAAACGACCACTAGGTTGTGCAGAAGTTACTGTACAAAGGTCCCCATGTGCTTTGTGAAAGGCAACCAGCTCATCTATTTTCACATTACCTACACCATCTCCATAAGTAAGCATAAAAGTTTCGTTATTTACATAAGGCTTAATTCTTTTAATTCTGCCGCCGGTTAAAGTTTCACTCCCCGTATCTACCAGGGTAATTTTCCAATCTTCAGCTTGAGAACCATGTACATCTATAGAGTTATCCTTTAAGTTGATTGTTACATCAGATTTATGCAAAAAGTAGTTAGCAAAGTATTCTTTGATAACATAGCCTTTATATCCTAAACAAACAATAAAGTCATTATAACCATACGAGGAATATATTTTCATTATATGCCATAAAATTGGCATCCCCCCCACTTCAACCATCGGCTTTGGCTTCAACACTGTTTCTTCAGATAATCTGGTACCTAAGCCTCCCGCAAGAAGTACAACTTTCATAAAAGAGCTATATATTTTAATTTATAAATACACTTTATTTTTTTATAAGATAGTTCCACTGAAATGTAAAATAGAAATAACATTTGTAGTGATAACATTAAACATCAAATAATTATAAAAACCTTCCTTTCAAATGTGTAAATAAGGAATTACCTGAGCTGCTAGTTCCACCATAACCATATCCATAACCATATTGATTGGAACCATAACTATAATATGCGTACGAACTTTCTGTACTTATACCGTTAAATATAAGCGCTTTTCTTTTGAAAATTCCACCTTGCACACTTTCAGCCACACTGCTTAATTTTACTTTAGGTGTATAATTAAAGCGAACAACAAATAGTAAACAATCAATAAGGGGAGAAAGGCTTTTCGCGTCAGAAACAAGACCTAAAGGACTTGTATCTATTATTATATAATCAAATCTTTGTTTTAAAGTACCTATTAACTCCTTCATTTTATCACCTTCCAGCAATTCTATTGGGTTGGGAGGAATAGGACCTGACGGTATTATATACAACCTGTCTTCGTCAGGGACTTTCTTAATCACCTGTTCAAGACTTTCGGCACCTATTAAAAAATTTGTAACACCAGAAGAATTATTGATGCCAAACATTTTTGAAAGTTTTGGCTTACGTAAATCAAGCTCCAGTAGAACAACCTTACTATCATTAAAAGTAAGAGACCTACCTAAATGTGAAGAAAGGAATGTTTTTCCTTCTCCTGAAATACTTGAAGAAAATAATATTACAGGAGGAGTTTTAACTTCACTTAATAAAAACTTTAAATTATTTCTTAGATTTAGCATTTGCTCTCTTAAAACTGACCTTTCATTTGCTATGTCTTCAGTTTTTCTCAATATTTTTTGCTCAAAAATTTCTGCTACTACGGGTATGTCAAATTCATTTTTAATATCCTGCTTTTCCGTTACTTTTTTATTTAAGCTATATTTTAAATATATATAAAGGGTAGTAAGAAGAACACCACTAATTATGAAAACGAGTGTAACTATATTTCTGTTTGGCCGGACAGGAGTTAAAGGTATATACGCAGGCGAAATAATTTTATTATCAATAATATTGCTTGCTGAGGCTACTGCTGCTTCTTCTCTTTTTTGCAATAAATAGGAGTATAAAGTTTCCTTTACACCTTGTTGTCGTTTAATACTTATAAACTGCCTTTCATAGCCCGGCACATTTGCTATTAGCCCTTCAATGTTATTTACAGTTCTCTGCAAATTTGTCTTAGTAGTGACAGCGCTTTTTTTGTAATTAGCTACGTAACTTCTAATAGTTTCTTTTGCGTCATTAATTTGCTGATCTAAATTTTGAACTATCTGGTTATTCGGTTGCAGGGATAGAGACAGGCGTCTTTTTTCTCTCAGTAATTCCTGAAATCTATTGATTACTGATACCAGCGCCTGATCCACATTTCCCAGAGCAGGCGCCAGAGACTCTTCCGATTCCGGATTGTTGATATATTTTTCAATCTGGTTGTAAACTTCAAGTTGAATATCGGCAACATTTAATCTTTGATCAGCATCTCTCACCTGTTCTAAATATAATCTTGAATTTTCACCTATTTCTGTAATTCCCCTATCTTTCTTAAAACTCTCAACATCTTTCTCTACCGCCGACAGTTCTCCTGTTAAGGATTGAAGCCTCGTATCTATAAATTTTATTGTATTAAAAGCAATTTTATTTTTGTCTTCAAGAGTATAATTATTATAAGTATCCATTACAGCATTCAAAAAGTCAGCGGTCCTTTTAGGAACTTCATCTTCATAAGTTAATTGAAAAACAGACCCAGAATTGTTGACTAAAGCAGCTTTAAGTTCATCGGATTTAACATAAGCAAGAGGTATAATGGAATCTATTTGAATCTGATAAGTTTTTTCATTGCTAGAAGTACTATTGGCGGAAGAAGAAGAGGTAATACTAAATTGATCCTTATTAATTTTAAAAGGCGAATTAAATTGAGTAGAAATAGTATTTACATCATCTTCGCCGTACTTTATATCTATTTTATTATCTTTTTTTATTGCAACTTTAAAAAAATAATTTCCTACTTTATTGCTATCAGTAAGGATATTTACTTTAAAAGGAGCATTTAGATATAATTCATAAGTTTGAAAATTCCCCTTTTCAAAATATTTAATATTAAAATTATTATTACGAATTACATCTCCCAGAATGAGAGGTGATTTTATAACCTCCATTTCATTATCTACAACTTTGCCTCCCGTTAATGAAGTTAAGTTTTGCATTGCTGCAAAATCACCTCCTCCTTTGTCATCTTTTATAAAAATTCTGGCAACAGAAGAATAGACAGGCTTTTTATATCTTAAATATACATTAGCAAGAACAATTGCTAAAATAACCATGATTAAATACAGAGGCCAGTGAAATATATTTTTCTTAATTAACCCACTAAAATTTGCTGTGTCTTCTAATATTACTGTATTATTTTTTAATTCTGGATTCATTTATAATTACAAATTTTTTTAGTCTCTTAATAAAGTAGCATAAATAACCAACAGTAATGAAATAACGCTGGAAACGTAAGGGAATATTTGGAAGCCTCTTGAATTACCAAAAACCCTGGTAGGACCAGGCTTCACATAAATAACATCATTGTTTGCAAGGTAAAAATTTGGAGAAGCTAAAGTGCTTCTGTCATTCAAATTTATGGAAATATATCTCTTCTTACCATTTGTTTCCCTTATTATCATTACATCGTCTCTTACAGCAGATATATTTAAGTCGCCTGCTAAACTTAGTGCATCTAATATAGACAATCTTTCATTAGGAACATTGAAAGTACCAGGCCTTGCCACATCACCAATAATAGAAATTTTAAAGTTTACAAGTCTAGTTGCTACAAATGCATTTTTTATCGTTTTTCCCAACTCCTCCTTTACAGCCTCGTTAATTTCAGAGGTAGATTTTCCTTTTACATAAATTTTTCCTACCAGAGGTAACTCAATATTTCCATCTCTGTCTACTAAATACCCTTGTTGAATGGGATTATTTATAGCAGCACCTGCTATATTAGAATTAGGATTAAATAAGCCAGAAATAGTGGGGTCAATAGTTGTAACAGTAACTTGTAAAACGTCTCCACTTTGTATAATTAAAGGGTGTATATAGCTAGTGTCATCCGCCTCTCCTTTTTGAAGATTGTTGAAATATAGGTACTTATTTGTACTTCCACATGACCAAACTGAAATTAAAATAATAAGATAAACCAGATATCTAATTGTAAACATAATTACTTTTTTTTATTCAAAGCTTCGCCCCCTCACTCCCATATCATAGGGTATAGTTAAAAAAGCAATAAGAATTATCTTATTCGCTTAAAGAAAAATGACTGATAGATATATGACCGGCTACTTTAAATTAAAAAAAACAAGACTTTTATTTAATATTAATAAAGTTGCTTGAGGTCTACGCTTAATTGCCGCAAATATATGTAAATAATTTTCTTATCGAAATCGTATCAATACCTAATAAATCTACTTTCAGCATTATTGTTCCAATTAATTATAACCTAATTTTCAATTAACGCTTCAGCATCTGAGTAAGCTGGTTGGTTACCTTGCAGTATTTGTTTCTTATAGCCTCAGGGAGATGTCTGAGATTATCATCAGTACCTATACTTATACGTAATAAAAGTAATGAAGATGTGTAAATATTACAGACTTCGTTTGTGAGTAGAGTTTTTAATACGGGATGCCAAACAGTTTACAGGACTGCAAGATTGTATGGCAAGAGATAAGCAAAAACTGAACATCCATTTTAATATTGCCCTGACAGTAGTATCGGTGGCCAAAGCTGCTTATTATTTATTAGTACCAAAGGAGCAAAGAGGAAATTTTTCAATGGCTGATATAAAAATGCGGATATAAACCAGTTAATTATCAAAAGAATTTTTTCAAACTTAAATGTTGACTTAAGTTGTAGAAAAATAAAATGCATTTATAACCAATGCCTGAACTTCGGCAGGATAAGAGCTTATATCTTGTTGGAGTATTGTATAATAATAACTAACTATTGACTAATTTCATAATTTTTACTATTAAAGGCTTTTCAATATATTTGTAAAAAGGAATACTTAAAACTATGCACAATACCGTACAAGATAGTACAAATAAATCTTGATTTTGTAATTCCGTAAACTTGTAAAACTTAAGGTAATAAATAATGATCCAGGTATGGATGAGGTAGCCCGAATATGAGGCATCCCCAATTTTAATAAAAATACCGGGTACTGTTATTAAGTATACCCTTTCAAGTATAACTATACTGCATACCAACATTCCACAAGGCACTCCCCATATTAATGACCTGAATAAAGCTAAATGCATATTGTCACCTACAATATCTGCATAATTTATAGCCTTATAACCAGTAAAAATAGAAGTAATCATTAAAGATAGTCCTACAATGAATAATATTATTGCCCCTAATCTTATAACTTTTTTATTACTCTCCTGGTAGATAGTTAATACATATTTGTAAATCATACCGACAATAATGCCAAGACAAAACTCTAAAAGAAGTGGAGTTGTTAAAAACTTTGATAAAGAATTAAGTGGATTTATTACAAAACCGATAATTGTAAGCGTAAAAATTGCTATTATTAAATAGTGATTAATATTTTTTTTAAAAAAAATTAATAGCAGTGCAATTAGAGAGTAAAAAAAAAGCTCTAAAGAAAGAGTCCAGCCCTGACCTAAAATTGGATAAGCAAATATAGAAGAACTCCAGGTAGGAAAAAAGAAAATAGTTTTTATAATACTTTCCCTTTCTGCTATTTCTCCATGTCTCAAACTTAGTAAAACCTGAGCAAAAGAGAGTGCCCAATAAAGGGGGATAATTCTTATTGCCCGTTTTATAATAAACTCTTTCCATCCTTTTTCTTTATAATATGCAGGGGTTACTATAGTCATTATAAAGCCACTTATAACAAAAAAAATATCAACTCCAATTGATCCCCAAACATCAAAATAGAAAAAATTGCTTTGGTAAGAGCTTCCTATTACTGGTGTCGATATATGCATACAATGTACATGTATTACTAGAAGTACTGCGAGCGCTCGCAGCATTTGTAAAGAATCAATTTTATTATTTTTCTGCCTAATTTTGTCATTCATAACCCTGGTAAAGTATTAAAAGATTTATAAAAGTGATAGGTGTAGTTTAACAAAGAAAAGTCAAATAATTAAGAAGTATCGGCAAACCTATTATACACCTTTTATAGGTCGAAAGCTGCCTTTATTTTTACTAAAGCCAGGCAATATAAATTATTCTATTGTTCTTTAGATAATATACCTGTTTGATTCGATTCTTTCCTGGTTTATATTCACATTTGCCGTCCTGCTAGTAACAATCTTAAAAACGGTTCTTTATGATATGCTATTTGTATGGTCACCTTTTATTAGCTGATAGTTTATATGCTGGATAAAAAGAAGATTTATATAAAAGTATAGGAGCTTTTATTATTGTTTTCTCTCGCGCTTTGAAAATAAAATTTAAATAATTTTTACTGCTTATGCTGTTATTAATAAATTATAATATCTTTATAAGCCAAAATTCCACTTATTTTTTCATCTAAAGTCGATCAGAATTTAAAAGCTGATCTCTTATATCAGATATCAAATATCTCTTATGATTATAGATAAAAAGCTTAACTACGGCAGACATCATATTGCAAATTTTACAAAAAGCTTACCGACAGGGGCAATTGCGGTAGATTTAGGTGCAGGTCATGGTGATGATTTGCTTATCTCAAAAAGTAATAATCCAAATATTATACTTCATGCCATAGAAGCTTATCCTCCTTATCAAGAAGAGTTAACAAGTAAAAACATCGTAGTTCATAGCTGCAATTTAGAAAACGATAAGCTTCCTTTTGAAGATGAAAGTGTAGACCTGGTTATTTGTAATCAAATTTTAGAACACTGTAAAGAAATTTGGTGGATATTGAATGAAATTACAAGAATTTTAAAGGTAGGTGGTAGATTAGTCATTGGAGTTCCAAACCTTGCATCCCTTCACAACCGGCTTTTGTTGTTATTAGGGCAGCAACCTACCAGTATTAATAACGACTCTCCTCATGTCAGAGGTTATACAAAGAATGATTTAAGTAAGTTTGTTATAAAGATTTCAGATAAAGGATATAAATTAAAAAAATTTGGCGGAAGTAATTTTTATCCCTTTCCTCCTTTTATTGCTAAACCTTTAGCTGCAATTTTTCCAACAATGGCCTGGGGCAATTTTTATTGGTTTGAAAAAACAAAATCTCATTCTGATAAATTTATAAATTTTCCGCGAAATAACAGATTAGAAACTAACTTTTATCTCGGTACTGATAATGGGTAAAAGTACTTTTAAGCATTTAAATAAGTAGTGTATTGATTGAAGCTAACCCTAAGAATGTTTTAATTGACTTTATTGATTTAAACATTGCAAATATTTGGGAAAGGGAGAATGTAAAGATGGTTAGGCTAATTTATATTAACTGAATTTAATTCTTCTATAGTTTGTATTATCTTCATCTACATGAACCAACGCTACTACTCGCTTGATGTCTTTCGGGGTGCTACTGTTGCCCTGATGATTCTTGTAAACAACCCTGGTAGCTGGTCATCTATATATACTCCAATTGAACATGCAACCTGGCATGGTTGTACTCCAACAGACCTTGTTTTTCCATTTTTTTTATTTGCTGTTGGTAATGCACTTGCTTTTGTTATGCCGCGTTTTTTTGAAAAAGGAACCGGATATTTTTTAAAAAAGGTTTTCAAAAGAGCTTTTTTAATTTTTGCTATTGGTCTCTTCTTAAACTGGAGCCCTTTTGTTCGTTGGGATGAAAGTCATCTTGTTTTTAAATCCTGGAACACAATCAGAATATTTGGTGTATTGCAAAGAATTTCGCTTTGCTATTTATTTGCTTCGCTAATTGTTTATTTTTTTAAAAGCCGGACTGTTATTTTTATCAGTGCTGCTATACTTTTAAGTTACTGGCTTCTCTGTTACTTCTTTGGCTCTTCTGCAGATCCATATAGTCTTGCTGGTTATTTTGGTACACATGTAGACAAAGCTTTGTTGGGAGAAGGACATATGTATGCAGGTGAAGGTTTAGCCTTTGACCCTGAAGGAATAGCCAGTACATTGCCTGCAATTGTGAATGTTATTGCAGGATTTTTTACAGGGAAGTATATAAGAGAGAAGGGCAAGAGCTATGAAATGCTTTCAACTTTATTTATAGCCGGCGCTGTACTTATTTTTCTGGCATTTTGCTGGGACATGACGTTTCCTATTAATAAAAAAATCTGGACAAGCAGTTATGTTCTATATACTTCAGGGCTTGCATTATTTGTACTTGGCTTACTTATCTACATTATAGAGTTTAGACAGATACAAGGTAAATGGAGTAGGTTTTTTGATGTCTTTGGCAAAAACCCCTTGTTCATCTTTTTTATCAGTGCATTTTTGCCGCGCATTTTTGCACTTTTAAGATGGGTTGACCATACAGACAAAGATGGAAAGCCTGTTTATACTTCAGCGTTAAATTGGTTTTATCTGCATATTTGTCGTCCTGTTAGTGACAATCTTAAAAATGGTTCTTTGTTATACGCTATTTGTATGGTGGGCTTTTACTGGCTGATAGTTTATCTTCTTGATAAGAGAAAGATATATATAAGAGTATAAAAAAGGAAAATCAGATCAAACACAACATTTTTTGAAAAAGTTGCACAAGGTTTTATAGATGAACGGAGCGTCGCAACGAAAGCTACATTGAAAAAACCAAGATTGCTAACGAAAGAAATTACCTTATTAACAATTAAA
>Ga0210040_10009352_pt1 | contig 11424 bp, 12 predicted proteins | sample CryGeyCG12114_NA_FD_185462 | JGI IMG/M metagenome (GOLD analysis project Ga0210040, IMG submission 185462) | Groundwater microbial communities from aquifer - Crystal Geyser CG19_WC_8/21/14_NA (SPAdes) (version 2) | ecosystem: Environmental > Aquatic > Deep subsurface > Groundwater | place: USA... | reverse complement strand
CGGCATTGGCGCCGACATTGCCGATATGCGGGAAGGTGAAGGTGACGATCTGCGCGGCGTAGGACGGATCGGTGAGGATCTCCTGATAGCCGGTCATAGCGGTGTTGAAGCACACCTCGCCCACCTGCGCGCCCGCAGCGCCGAAGCCCGTGCCCCATACCAATGTACCGTCGGCCAGCGCCAACACGCCCGTCGCGCCTTTGGGTTGCGCGAGCGAAGGTGCGGAAAAAGCCATGCGAGGGCTCCCGTTGCTTGTTGGACCGGCGATGCGTGCTAAGGCGCGGCGGCTAGACCCCCGCCCCGCCCGCGTCAAGCACCCCACTGCGGAACATTTGACGCGGCGTGCCGATATCGTAGGGGGTGGCCATCAACGATCCGCGAGGAAGGTCAGACATGCTGCGGGAGAACGTGCAGAAGGCCACGATCGAGGCCATGAAGGCGGGCGACAAGCCGCGTACCGCCGCGCTCCGCCAGATCAGCGCCAAGATCAAGGACCGCGATATCGAGCAGCGCACCGCCAAGAGCGTGGTGGCGGATGACGATCTGGTCACCGACGTGCTGCTCAAGATGGCCAAGCAGCGGCGCGAGTCGATCGACATGTTCGAGGCCGGCGGCCGCGAGGAGCTTGCCGCGCAGGAGCGCGCGGAGCTGGCGGTCATCGAGGAATTCCTGCCGCGCCGGATGAATGAGGATGAGGCGCGCGCGGCCATCGAGCAGGTCAAGACCGAGCTTGGCGCAGGCGGCATCAAGGACATGGGGCGCATTATGGCCGAGCTGAAGGCGCGGCACGGCGCAACGCTGGACATGACCAGGGCCAGCGCGCTGGTAAAGGAGGCGCTGACGTGAAGCGGGCCTTGGCGCTTCTTGCCGGGCTGGCCTTGGGGAGTTGCGGTTCGCCTGCCGACGAGCCCGAACCCGCGCCGGTCAAGAACATCGTGGAAGGCCCGCGGACGCTCGTCGCGGAGACCGTTTCTCTCGCTGACCTCGGCCCGCGCATCGCGGGTACGCAGGTCGACGAGGTGGAGAGTGCCGTGGACGGCCTGGGCACGATGGTCAGCTACGTGGCTTGTCCGGTCGAGATAGAAGCGCAAACCTGCGATCCCGCGCTCCTGCCCGACGACACGATCTATACCTACGTGAACATCGTCACCCTCGACCCGCCCGACGCCGAGCAGGCGCACGATCAATGGAGCGGAGCCAGGCTCTTCCGGACCACCGAGCCGGTGCCCGGCTTCTCCTTCTCCATCGGATACGACAGGGAGCAGGCGCTGAGCACGCTGGGCGAAGGCTACGATATCCAGACGCAGATCGAAAATGGCGCGCTCATCTGGCGCATCGTGGCGAGCGATGGCTGGATGCCGGGCGAGACGCTCACCTTCTACTGGCGCTCGAACAAGCCGCCCGGCGCTCCGGCCAAGGCGTATATGGTTGAGGCGGAAGGGGTGGAAGGGCGTGCCACCGGGCCGTTTCCGGCGGCGAGCGAAGACACCGAAGCCGATGTAGCTGCGCCCTGAGCGCTCTTTCATGCTAGGCTGATGCGCATATGGCGCTATCTCCTCAATGGCTGGACGAATTGCGGACCCGGATCACGCTGTCCGCGCTGATCCAACGCACGGTCAAGCTGCAGCGCGCGGGCAACGAATGGAAGGCCTGCTGCCCGTTCCACGACGAGAAGACCCCCAGCTTCTACGTCAATGACGGCAAGGGCTTCTATCACTGCTTCGGCTGCGAAGCGCATGGCGATGCGATCCGCTGGCTGACGGAAAACCAGGGCCTGGCGTTCATGGACGCGGTCAAGGAGCTTGCAGTCCAGGCCGGAATGGAGCTGCCCGCCCCCGATCCAGCCTATGCGGCGCGCGCCGAACAGCGGGCGACGCTGCACGACGTAACCGGCGCGGCGCAGGACTGGTTCAGGGCCACTTTGCACTCGCCTTCGGGCGCCAAGGCCCGCGACTACCTGAAGACCCGCGGCATCGATGCGCCATTGATCGACCATTTCGGCTTCGGCTTCGCCCCCGATAGCCGGGATGCGCTTGGCAAGGCCTTGTCGCAATTCGACGAGCACCTGCTGATCGAGGCGGGGATGCGCGTTGCCGCCGAGGAGCGCGAGCCCTACGACCGGTTCCGCGGCCGCCTGATGCTGCCGATCCACGATGTGCGCGGGCGCATCATCGCCTTCGGCGGACGGATCCTCGATCCCGACAGCACGGCGCCCAAATACCTGAATTCGCCCGATACGCCGGTGTTCGACAAGGGCCGCACGCTGTTCAACCTGCACCGTGCCGGCCCCGTCGCGCGCAAGGCGGGGCGGCTCGTGGTGGTGGAAGGCTACATGGACGTGGTGGCGCTCGCCAAAGCCGGCATCGAAGAGGCCGTGGCGCCGATGGGCACCGCGCTGACCGAGCAGCAGATGAACCTGCTCTGGCGCCTCGTCGACAAGCCCATCGTGTGTTTCGACGGTGATGCAGCCGGGCGCCGCGCCGCCATGCGCGCGATCGCACGTGCCCTGCCGCTGCTGCAGCCCGGGCGTAGCCTGGAGATCGTGCGCCTGCCCGCTGGCCTCGACCCCGACGATCTCGTCAGGCGCGAAGGCAAGGCCGCGATGGAGAAACTTCTCGCCACCCCCAAGTCCATGCTCGAGACCATCTGGGAGCACGAGCGCGAGGCCCTTCCGCTCGACTCGCCGGAGGAGAAGGCGGGGCTCAAGGCGCGCTTGCTGGCGCAGGTGGACACCATTGTCGACAGCGATATCCGCGCGCTCTACCGCCGCGACCTGCTCGATCGCTTCTCGGCCTTCGCCTTTCCCAAGCGCGCACCTTTCCAGCGCGGCAACGTCATCTCCTTTTCTGAAGGCAAGCGCCGCTTGCGCGAAACCTTCGATGCGAACGGCACCCGTCGCCAGCAGCACCAGTTCCGCCGCCTGGGCGCGGCGCTGGCGTTCGGCTTCCTGGTCCGGCCCGACAAGCTGTTCCAGTTCGACGAGGAGCTGCTCTGCCTGGGCGAGCGCCACATCGATCCGCGTCTTGCCTTGATCATCAACGCACTGAACCTGGGCGAAGCTGCCAGCACGCTCGACCTGGCGGCATCGATCTGCCGGGAGGGACTGGCACTGCCCAACAGGCACGAATTCGACGATCTGCCCTTCCCTTTCACATCGCTCGGCGGCGAGGAGGATCGCGCACTCGGCTCGCTAGCGCGGGGCGTGCGCCTTTATGCGGGGTTGCCCGAACTGCGCGAAGCCTTCGCGCGCGCCAACCGGCGTCTGGAGGCTGAGCAGACCGATTCGGCCTGGGAGGAGCAGGAACGCCTCAGGACCCGGCTGCAGGAGTGGGAATCCTCGCTCAGGAGCTTGGCAGCGGCCTGAATGGAGACGCTTTAGCTGTCAGCGCGTCACGGCCGCTTGAAGCTGCGTCCAAGGGTCCCATATCGCTGATGAAACGAACAGTGGGATAACAGGGGCGATCGCCATGCGGTTTGAACCTCTGGTGGCCGTAAGATCGTGGCCGAGGCGGGCCACCATGCCCGTCAGGTGTTCGCACTCGCCGCACGCGACGGTGGCGGTTGGCTCCTTCGGCACGGTACGGGGGATTTCGGCCGGGATTCGGCTTGGTCGAATTGAAAGCTGGATAAAATCACGCGATTCGGGCAGGTGCCATGGAAACGGACATCTCGAACGGTCGTAGAAGACGATACGGCCGATGGAGCGTATTCATCGGCACGGGAATGACATTGGATTAAAGCGACAAAGCACATGGGCTCGGACGTCAAGACCAAACAGAACGACGATGCACCGCTGATCGACCTTAACGAGGCTTCAATCAAGAAGCTGCTCGGCAAGGCGAAGCGGCGGGGCTACATCACGCTCGACGAGCTGAACGAGGCGCTGCCCGACGACCAGATGTCGTCCGAGCAGATCGAGGACGTGATGTCCGCGATTTCCGAGATGGGCGTCAACATCGTCGAGAACGACGAAGAGGCTTCCGAGGACGACGACGATGCCGGCGTGGAGGAAATCCAGGCCGACAGCGACGATTCGGAAGATGACGCGGGTGACGAGGGCAACAAGAACGTCCCCGAAAAGAAGAAGAAGGAAACCACCACCGAGCGCACCGATGACCCGGTGCGCATGTACCTGCGCGAGATGGGCGCGGTGGAGCTGCTCAGCCGCGAGGGCGAGATCGCGATCGCCAAGCGCATCGAGGCGGGCCGTGACACGATGATCATGGGCCTGTGCGAGAGCCCGATCACCTTCCACGCCATCATCCACTGGTCCGAGGCGCTCAATAACGAGGAGATGCAGCTGCGCGAGATCCTCGATCTCGACGCGATGCTGTCCAAGGAGCCCCCCGTCGACAAGATGGAGGAAGGCGAAAGCGACGACAGCGGCGAGATCTCTGAGGAGACCGCCGGCCCCTCGTACAAGGAAGACGAGGACGTCGAGGACCACGAGGAGGAATCCGAGGAGGACGGCGAGGATGGCGAAGGCACATCGCGTCGGCGCGAGGAGGAAGACGAAGACGACAACACGATGAGCCTGGCGCAGATGGAGGCGGCGCTCAAGCCCGAGGCGCTCGAGCGTTTCGCGCGGATCACCGATCTGTTCGGCAAGTTCGAGAAGCTGCAGGCAGAGCGTGTCGATGTACTGGGTCACGGCAACGACTTCCCCGCCGCAAAGGAGAAGAGGTACGAGACGCTGCGCGAAGACCTTACCGCCGAGGTCGAAAGCGTGCAGTTCCATGCGACCAAGATCGAGTACCTGGTCGACAATCTGTATGCATTTAACCGGCGCCTGACGGCCCTGGGCGGGCAGATGCTGCGCCTGGCCGAAAGGCACAAGGTCAAGCGCCGCGACTTCCTCGATTCCTATCTCGGCAATGAACTCGACGACGCCTGGCTGAAGACGCAGGCGAAGAAGGACAAGAAGTGGGCCGCCTTCGCGCAGAAGGAGGCCGACTCGGTCGAGCGCATTCGCGCCGAGATCGCCGATATCTCGCAACAGACGGGCATGAGCCTGGGCGAGTTCCGCCGTATCGTGAACATGGTGCAGAAGGGCGAGCGCGAGGCGCGCATCGCCAAGAAGGAGATGGTCGAGGCGAACCTGCGCCTGGTGATCTCCATCGCCAAGAAATACACCAATCGCGGGCTGCAATTCCTGGACCTGATCCAAGAGGGCAACATCGGCCTGATGAAGGCGGTCGACAAGTTCGAGTACCGCCGCGGCTACAAGTTCAGCACCTACGCCACATGGTGGATCCGGCAGGCGATCACCCGCTCGATCGCGGACCAGGCGCGGACCATCCGCATCCCGGTGCACATGATCGAGACGATCAACAAGCTGGTGCGCACCAGCCGCCAGTTCCTCCACGAGCAGGGGCGCGAGCCGACGCCGGAGGAGATGGCCGAGCGCCTCTCGATGCCGCTCGAGAAGGTGCGCAAGGTGATGAAGATCGCCAAGGAGCCGATCAGCCTCGAAACACCGATCGGCGACGAGGAAGATTCGCACCTGGGCGATTTCATCGAGGACAAGAACGCGGTCATCCCGGTGGATGCGGCGATCCAGGCCAACCTCAAGGAGACGGTCACCCGCGTCCTCGCCTCGCTCACCCCGCGTGAGGAGCGCGTGCTGCGCATGCGCTTCGGCATCGGCATGAACACCGATCACACCCTTGAGGAAGTCGGACAGCAGTTCAGCGTGACGCGCGAACGCATCCGCCAGATCGAGGCCAAGGCGCTGAGGAAGCTCAAGCACCCGAGCCGCAGCCGGAAGATGCGCTCCTTCCTCGATCAATAGTGCATGTCAGGGTCCGCTTGCCATCTGGCAAGCGGACCGACTTGGTCGTCCGAACCTCACAATCGAGGCCAGCACCTCGATGTCGCGCATTGTTGCTTAAAGCGGGGGGCACGCGTCGGCGTCGAATACCTTACGGCCCGCCGCACACCCTCACGCTATGCCAGGAATGCCGCCGGCTTCATGTGCCAGCGGCGGGAGCCTCCGGCACCCAGACCGCGCCCTTGATGTGACGGATCAGTCCATCCGCCCCGAGCAGGTAGTGAATGTAGAACTCGACCGGCACCGTCACACCGACTGGTACTGACGTCATCCCCGGATAACCGTGCGCTTCGAGCGCGTCTGGCGAGAGGTCCTTCAGACCGGTGAAATGGATGATCACGTTGGCAACGAAGCCGTCGCTTCCCGGAAAAAATCCGCGGAATTCGACTACTTCGCGGCAATATTGGTGAAAGAAGGCGTAAAACTCGCGGAACGCCTGCTTGCCCCGCACGGCGAAGCCGGCATTCTCGAGAACGAAATCATCGGCAAAGAAGGTTTCCAGGGTCGCGTAATCGCCCGCGTTGAAGGCGGAGACGTAACGGTGGTATTCAGCTTCGGTCATGCGCCTTCTCCCGGATTGTGGAATGGGGATATAGCCGGATTGGTGGGGGCGAAAGCGGAATTGCGGTGGCGCGGGTCCGAGCCAGTGCCTATGTGCGGCGCATGACGCTGACACCCATGAAACTGGCGATCGCCTCAGACCACGCCGCGTTCGACCTCAAGGCGGATCTCGCCGGTTGGCTGCGCGAACAGGGCCACCAGGTCGAAGACCTTGGCCCCGCCACGCCCGAGCGCGTCGACTACCCCGATTACGGCTATCGTCTGGCCGATGCGATCGCTTCGGGCCGGGCCGAGCGCGGTATCGCCCTGTGCGGTTCGGGCATTGGCATCTCCATCGCGGTCAACCGCCACCCGGACGTGCGCTGCGCGCTGGTGTCGGAGCCTTGCTCGGCCGCGCTCGCCCGCGAACACAACGACGCCAACGCCATTGCGCTGGGTGCGCGGCTGATCGGGCCGGACATGGCCAGGGCCTGCATCGCCGCCTTTCTCGAGACCGGCTTCGGCGGCGGGCGGCATGGTCCGCGTGTCGAGAAGCTTTCGAAGATCCGCCAGGACGTTTCCGCATGAGCACCAACCCCGCCGCTGCCAATCCGCTCGACCGGTTCTGGCATGACGATCTTGCTGCTGCCGACCCGGCAGTGCACGCGATCATCCGCAGCGAACTTGCTCGCCAGCGCGACCGCATCGAGCTCATCGCGTCGGAGAACATCGCCAGCCCCGCCGTGCTCGAAGCCGTCGGCTCGGTGTTCACCAACAAATATGCCGAAGGCTACCCGGGCAAGCGCTATTACGGCGGCTGCGATTTCGCCGACGAGGTGGAAACGCTCGCCATCGAACGCGCCAAGAAGCTGTTCGGCTGCAATTTCGCCAATGTGCAGCCCAACTCGGGCAGCCAGATGAACCAGGCGGTGTTCCTCGCGCTGCTCAACCCCGGCGACACCTTCATGGGGCTCGACCTCTCTTCGGGCGGGCACCTGACGCACGGTTCGCCCGTCAACATGAGCGGCAAGTGGTTCAATGCGGTGCCCTACGGCGTGCGCCGCGATGACGAGCGGCTGGACATGGACCAGGTCCGCCGCCTCGCGCACGAGCACAGGCCCAAGCTGATCATCTCGGGCGCCACCGCCTATCCACGGCTGTGGGATTTCGCGGCCTTCCGCGAGATTGCCGACGAGGTCGGGGCAACGCTGCTGGCCGACATCTCGCATTTCTCGGGTCTAGTTGCGGGGGGCGAGCATCCCTCCCCCTTCCCGCACGCACACATCGTCACCAGCACCACGCACAAATCGCTCAGGGGTCCGCGCTCGGGCATCATCCTGTGGAACGACGAAGCGCTGAGCAAGCCGCTCAACATGGCGGTGTTCCCGGGCCTTCAGGGCGGACCGCTGATGCATGGGATCGCGGGCAAGGCCGTCGCGCTGGGCGAGGCGCTGCGGCCCGAGTTCAGGACCTATGCCCGCGCGGTGGTGGAGAATGCCAAGGCGCTCGCCGCCGCGCTCGAGGAGTCGGGCCTGCGGGTAGTGTCGGGCGGTACCGACAATCACCTGATGCTGGTCGACCTCACGCTCAAGGACGTGACCGGCAAGGCGGCCGAGCGCGCGCTCGATCGGGCCTGGCTCACCTGCAACAAGAATGGCATCCCTTTCGACAGCAAGTCGCCTTTCCTGACCTCCGGCGTGCGGCTTGGTACCCCGGCGGGTACCACGCGCGGGTTCGGCCCGGCCGAGTTCCGCAAGGTCGGCCAGTTGATCGCGCAAGTGGTCGACGGCATGCGCAAGAACGGCGAACAGGGCGATGCGCAGGTCGAGGAACACGTGCGCGGACAGGTCGCTCAATTGTGCGAGGCCTTCCCCGTCTATCCCGGGAGGAACTGATCAATGGACAATGGCAACAAGGACCCGCGCGCCGGTGATCTGCTGGCGGACGCATCCGCCGAAGTGAAGGGCATGGCACGCGAAGGTCTGGCCCATCCCTCCAGCAAGCCGGTGCTTACCGGCGCCGCTGTCGGCTTGCTGGCGGGTGCGCTGCTGCCCGTGGTCACGTGGCCCTTGGGCCTCGCTGCAGGTGCGGGTTACATGCTTTACAAGCGGTTACGCCCCTAACCCATGCGGTGCCCGTTCTGCGCGCACGACGACAGCCAGGTTAAGGATTCACGGCCGACCGAAGACCATTCGGCGATTCGCCGCCGGCGCCAGTGCGCCGGTTGCGGCGCGCGCTTTACTACCTTCGAGCGGGTGCAGTTGCGCGAGGTGTGGGTGATCAAGAGCGGCGGGGCGGACGGGTCCGCCAGGCGCGAGCCGTTCGACCGCGACAAGATCGAGAAGTCGGTGGCGCTGGCCTGTCGCAAGCGCGGCATCGCGCAGGAGCGGATCGACCAGCTCGTCTCGGGCATCCAGCGCCAGGTGGAGACAGCGGGCGAGAGCGAGATCCGCGCCGCGCGCATCGGCGAGATGGTGATGGACGGCCTGCGCCAACTCGATTCGGTCAGCTACATCCGCTTCGCTTCGGTTTATCGCGATTTTTCGGAAGCGCGCGATTTCGAGGAATTCGCCAGCAGCGTGCGCGATGTCGCCGACAGCTGAAAGCTCGAGCGGTCCGGCGATCGTCCTCGTCCGCCCGCAGCTTGGGGAGAATATCGGCAAGGCGGCGCGGGCCATGCTCAATTTCGGGCTAACGGACCTGCGCCTGGTGGTGCCGCGCGATGGCTGGCCCAATCCAGCGGCCGGCCCTGCCGCAGCGGGCGCGGATATCGTGCTGGAACGCGCGCAGCTGTTCGACAGCCTGGCCGAGGCGGTGGCCGATTGCGCGCATGTATATGCCACCACGGTGCGCAAGCGCGGGGTCAGCAAGCCGGTGCGCACGCCCGAGCAGGCGGCGCGCGAGATAGCCTCGCAAGAGGGCCGCAGCGCCTACGTCTTCGGGCCCGAGCGCTCCGGGCTCGAAAGCGAGGACGTGGCGCTTGCAAGGACCATCGTCACCGTGCCGATCAATCCCGGGTTCGGCTCGCTCAACCTGGCGCAGGCGGTGATGGTGTGCGCCTACGAATGGTCGAAACACCGCGCGCTGGTCCAGCCCACGGCCGAGGAGCTCCTGCCGCCCGCGCCGCAGGAGGATCTGGAAGGTCTCATCGCGCATCTTGAACGGATGCTGGAGGCGAAGGGCTACTTCGTTCCGGCCGCCCGGGCTCACATGACACGGCGCACGATGCGCTCCGTCCTCACGCGGCCGGGTTGGAACCACCTGGAAGTGCGCACCCTGCGCGGCATGCTGTCCACGCTGGAGCGGTCCGGCGACACACCTTGATTTTTGACGCAGCGCTGCTAGATGCGCCGCTTCGCTGGGTTCTGCGCGAAGCATGCTTTGGCAGGATACCCGATTGGCCCCGCACCCCGGTGAAGCGGTGGCCGCGCTACGGAAACAGCCGTGGCGGTGCGATGCCGGGTTCAACGGTTCGACCTCTCGCGAGTGGTTTCGCGAAGGACGATGCAGCAAATTGAAGGATTACGCATGACCAAGCGCACCAGCGCCAAGCACAAGATCGACCGCCGGATGGGCGAAAACATCTGGGGTCGCCCGAATTCTCCGGTTAACCGCCGCTCCTATGGCCCCGGCCAGCACGGTCAGCGCCGCAAGGGCAAGGTGTCCGATTTCGGCCTGCAATTGCGCGCCAAGCAGAAGCTCAAGGGCTATTACGGCGACGTCACTGAGAAGCAGTTTCGCCGTACCTACGCCGAAGCGAGCCGGATGAAGGGCGATACCGGCCAGAACCTGATCGGCCTGCTCGAACAGCGGCTCGACATGGTCGTGTACCGCGCCAAGTTCGTGCCGACGATCTTCGCCGCACGGCAGGTCGTGAACCACGGCCACATCCGCGTGAACGGTGTGAAGTGCAACATCGCCAGCCGCCGGGTCATGGTGGGCGACGTCATCAGCCTGGGCGACAAGGCCAAGGACATGGCGCTGGTGATCGAGGCGCAGAGCCTGCCCGAGCGCGACATCCCCGACTACGTCTCGCCCGACGGCAACGAGAAGGTGACCTTCACCCGCGTGCCCAAGCTCGACGAAGTGCCTTATCCCGTGACCATGGAACCCAATTTGGTGGTCGAGTTCTACTCGCGCTGATCAAGACGCTGCGGCGCCGTTCGAGACCTGTTTCGAACGGCATCAGCCATATGGCACAACGAAAGGGCGGCCTGCACGGCCGCCCTTTTCTGTTGTCCAGCAATTTCCCACCCGAAGCATCACAGGGTGGGCAAAGGCAATCCGCGCCGCCGCTAGGGCGCGAGGAAGTGCGACACGACCGCGCTTTCCAAGGGCGTTTCGAAGGTGATCACGGCGCGCGCATGCTGCCGTTCGGCGACCGAGCTGCGGATCGGGCCGACCGCACCGATCCAGAGATCGAAGCCATCCTCCTCCGGCAATTGATCGCTGTCGATCGCGCAATCGACTTCGGTGAGCGCATCGATGCGCACCAACCGGCTGATCGACCTGGTCTGGGCGATGCCCAGAAGCCGCAAACTCATCATATTCTCCAGCAGCGGTCCCGCCGGTCCTCGCATCGGTGCGAGGACCGCAGGCCATCCTTGTTCGAAACGCGCCCTACAGCGTCTCGATTGCGGAAAGATGAAGAACGTATTGGCTGTTCGTGACCGGGGCAGTTCCGCGTGCGCCGCTGCTGCCGGAATGAAGTGCCAGAGTGAAGTGCCAGAGTGAAGTGCCAGAGTGAAGTGCCAGAGTGTCGCGCCAGTGAGAGCTTGCTAACCCCCTCTCAGCAGCTGGACGCCCCAGTCCCGCTCGAGCAGGTAGAGCAGCACGCGGGCAGCCTGTCCCCGCTCCCCTTCCAGTCCGCCGTCGCGCTCGATCAGCAGCCTTGCATCGTCGTGCGCCACGGGCAGCAGGCGCGTCACCTGCTCCAGGCTGGCGATGGAGAAGCCCTCGAGGCCTGATTGGCGCGTGCCCAGCAGCTCGCCCCCGCCGCGCAGCGCCAGGTCTTCCTCGGCAAGCCGGAAGCCGTCCTGCGTCTCGCGCATCAG
>Ga0210040_10009351_pt1 | contig 11425 bp, 3 predicted proteins | sample CryGeyCG12114_NA_FD_185462 | JGI IMG/M metagenome (GOLD analysis project Ga0210040, IMG submission 185462) | Groundwater microbial communities from aquifer - Crystal Geyser CG19_WC_8/21/14_NA (SPAdes) (version 2) | ecosystem: Environmental > Aquatic > Deep subsurface > Groundwater | place: USA... | reverse complement strand
AAAAGTTTTCAGATTAAAGTCATCTTTCCTTTTACAAAAATTCTTCCAAATTTTTGCATTTTCAGCATTTGCTGGAAACCGATGAAAACTTACTCCATTACTGCAACCAGTTCTACTTTTACACGTTGCCACTGCACAGATAACCATGTTTATATAGGTTGGGGTGTAGCAAAAGGTGCGCTAGTTAGGACTGGACCAATTCGCATTACTTGAGTGTAAATGCTACGCTTGTGGTTTAAAAACCTAACCTAACTGGAAAGAAGCTCAGCGCACCTTTTGGTACACCCCAACCATGTTTATACTCTTATAATAATTTACTTTGACCAAAAATAATTGTTTTGCTCATGGATAAAGTTAATTTACTAGTGAATTACAATAGTAACAATAGTATCATATAAAATATCTAAAATCCGCGGTTCCACTCATGTCTCCAGCAACGTCATTTTTGGCTCCAAACTCTATGAGTTCGTATTTCAACTTTTGCTTATGCAGTAGATTCCACCTTCTTTATTCTACCACCTTGAAACAGAGCCACAAATCGCATTGTTAGTTTCCTTCAGTCTGTAAGTCTGTATATTGGACTGATAATACATTAATTATACATTGCAGGCTTGCTGGACATAGAAAATTAAACTTTTTAATCAAATTTGAGTCCAATTTTTGTTTGCCAGTACTAAACGGTAGATTTATGCTTGAATTTTAATATCCGGCAGCCAGTTATTAAAACTAACTTGCAAACTAGAAAGCAAGCAAGTAATGAATTAATGTAAAGAGCAGAAATCTGCCTATGCAAGGTTTCCGGATGATTTTCAAAGGAAATTTTGATTCAACAAGCCGTAGGCTCCAAAACCTTTATGAGCGCAAGATTTCAGAATAATAATAATATAGCAACTTTTTCCCCAACTTGTATAGTGATGAAAAAAAGAGACGTAGCTAGGGGCATATGACAAATGACAATAGAATGGAATCTATCTGCAAGTTACACTCGCTCAATATTTGATGGATCCATGGATCAACTGTAAAAGAAAATTCTTGTGCTCAACAAAAGAACTCGTCTATAATATACATACACTATCCTCATTTCCTCTTGTACATATAGTTAGTTACATGAATAGAGACGGTTTTTTTAGCCCATCACCAACTGACTGTACACAATATTTTAAATCCCGACTTTCCAAACAAGTTGAAAACATTTAGTTGTAGCAAACAACTTTTGGAGTCAATATTGACATGTGTTGTCATCGTAAGAAAGTAAATTTTGATTTCTAAAAGTTTCTCTCTCTAGAGATTATCAATTGAATCTATTGTCATATAGTTGAAGAAGAAAGTGAACCATGATATCATGTATGCGCTGTAGTCAAAACGAGATTCGTACACCTTTGACTCTCAACTAACTAACTACAATGTCACAAAAAATTGCTAAAAATGACCCAAATTGTCCAAAAAAGTGGAAAACTTGTCCTCATCAATATCCTAGGAGACAAAATAGGGGGTCGCTATAGTTTTGTTCACTCACATGCACGCATACATAATGGTATACAGGGAGTATTGAGAACTGGGGCCGAGAAAAAATCGGGCATCAGAGTTTGCGCTCTTATTATGTGAGCAGCCATTATACTTTCCCTCCCTATGTTATATATATATTACTTTGAGTTTGGCTGTAAAATATTCGTTGCTTACACATACAGAGAGACCAGCAAGTGTGCAAACTACTATAGTATTGATACAGAATTTGAAATAAGAGTTGGCATAAGTGAATTGCTCTCGAGTAAAAGTACGTTTTTTTTTCCAACATGACAAAAATGTAAAAATAATGTATGCCATCCACTTTGCAGTATACGTACGTGGTGCATTCAAGATCCCGCGTTCTGTTAAAAATAATATATGACCGAGCGGAGACTGTGAACTCACATAGGGAATTCTATAAGATTAGCGATCCAAGAACACAAATTGACATCGACAGTCTACTTGTCATTTCCTTTTTTCCATGCCAAATTGCACAGCGGCTTACAAGACTCTCTTTTTCATCCCATTTCCTTCTTTTCTTTCTTTTTTTATTATTACAAACTCTCTATTCCCTCCAACTTCTCAAAAATGTATCTCTCTCACTCTGTTCTTTGGCTCATATGCAACATCCATAGGTACTTACTTACTGCACCATGCATCAATTATGATCATTCAACTGGAGAATAATATATCATCCTATATCTATGCATGTTTTCACTTTATATTGGAAAACACTTTAAATTCCTATTGGCTTGTAACTAACTAACTAACTAAATAACAAGATATCTACAAAAAGCTAGCTCTGAATAGAATTTGTAGATTCTAAAAAACACACAAGTTATACACACAATGACAACAATATATTGTTGCATCATGCCATAGAACAAAAGAGACAATAGTAGTAAATATGTGAGTTGGCATTCTTTAAAAACAGTGATTTGCTTGCATGCTGTACGGAATTCTTGTGTTCAAAGCCAAAGTATTTTGCAGTGCACACTTTTTGTGTAGAAGCAGCACTACACACATGGGATGAATGGATGAAACCTTTTTATTGTGGAAGAAAAGGGGATCTTAGAAGCCGGATTGAGAGAGTAGAAATGAAATAGGCAAAGAAGGGGAAAAAAGAGAAAGAATGAAAATGTTGTGTGTGCAGTGCAGAGCAAAGACCCATTTCCCATCAGACGGATCATCAGATCCCCGTGTGTCGTTTTTTTCCACCTCTCTATAGTAACTTTGCTATGCTAGAGAAGAATATCTCAAGTAATAATACTATTTGGGCACACGTTCCATTAAAAGAACTGTGAGTGAGTTAGGGAGACGACACAAGAGTCTTGTGTCGCTGTGTATACATTCTGCTTTCAATTTCACAAGTGTCAAGTTGTTACACGGGGCTTTGGCTTTTCCTTTTTTCCCTCAAACCTATGAGTTTGGCAACTTTTAAGGGTGTCTCAATCCATTCTTCTTCCCTTCATTATATATACTAGTTGGGATGAGCATTGTATTCATGTTCCTTGTAATATTTAAGTACACTTCACTGGGTCCATGGCCTTTTATATTGTGATCCTCCTTGGATACCGATACACTTTTAATTTAATTGGAAAGTTGTAAACTATGCATAATCTTGGCATTGATACCTCATAATGTGCTGTCGGAGTTTATCATCAAGTTTAGTCGTCAAAAACTATTTTTTCAAAATTTTTTGTTTTATAATCCTATTTTAAACTAAAAAACTTTCAAAAGGTTGCAAACGTTACTGTGAAAAGTTTTAAGTCAATTTAAGACATACAGACGTAAACAAAAGCTACTTCCTGATGTATTAGTTTACACGACAAATAATTCTCAAGGAAATTAATCTCCCAAGATACACCATGCATGGATTTCAACTTTGACAACCAATTTTCCAAATGGAGCTTACAATACACTAGACACACTTGTAGCTATTTGTCTTCACTCACACTCACAAAAAGACACACACACACTTTTGAGCTGGATAAGTAGTTTGAAAGAAAGGGAAAAGATTAGGATTTTCTATTATGCTGACTGAGATTTTTTTTAGCAAAGAGCACTCACTCAGTTCACAATAATCACCAACTAACCACCTATAGCTTGTTCACAACACAAGTGATGATCCCAAAACATTTTCAAAGTGTGCTCCTTCCTAAACTAATGGCTTTAAATAAGGTTATGTCACTTTTTGTTGGTTCCCATTAACTTGGTACCCTTCAAGGGACCCGCAGCTCTTCTGTGTGAATAAGTACCCACCTATACTCTTGCTCTACCATTTTTTAAGTTGGAAATCAAGTTTTAGTTTTTGGCATTTTTACCAACACTAACTAACGGAAACTGCTTCAAATTATGTAACTTTTTAAATTTTTCAGTATGTGCAAATTCTGCAAAAGTTTTGAAAAACAGCGACTCTATACAAAGCTAGGTTCTCATATGGAACTAAGGGACGCAAAAAAGAGAGGCTGACCTCTGTGCGTGCCCAAAGTTGAGGTAAACCATACGTATGCATAGATGATGGTCCCTTATCCACATTTTTTGTGATGTTTCAAAAATTTACATGTGGGCCCTTTTGTTCCTTATTTACTTGTGCTTCAATAAATTGTTAGAAGGCCAAGTGGCCGATCATGTACCGTGGAAGAGAGCATCTATTAAAATGGTCACAATAATAAATCAAGATGACACCGAATCGGAAATTTTTAACCCTTTGCCCGCTCAGGGGAAAAAACATTCAGATTACCATCATGATTATTATTATTATTATAATCATTATTACAAGTACCATTATCTGTGTTACTTTTTTAGTTTGTTAGTTAGTCAACGATCTAGTCCAATGCTAATGTCAATACATGTTTAGTCAGTCACAAGGGCCCATGTATTCAAACGTGTACCTTTTCCAGTCAACCAAACCACATTGCATAGCATATTATGTATGTTGTAAAATGTTCCCCGTGTCCACTCAACCAGACACCCGTGTTATTACAGTCAAGTTAGTTAGTTAATATAAGCTAGCACGGCATGCATCATAAAAAGATGCGACGTAAGTTAATACTTGAACCTTGAACCTATTGAATTTGGGTATGATGGGACACCCTGTACACAGAAATGAAGTGGCAAAAATTGCATTACGTGTGTAACATTAATTGTAGGCTACAAAATGGATTAGATAGAGGTAAATAATGGAACAGCTTTTAATGGCAACTTACTAAGGATTATTAAACTGTAGCCTCAAGGTGAGAAGATACTGGTTTAGTTAGTTAGTTAGAGTGTGACAGGGGAAATTAAAGTATTTCGTGTGAAAATGTTTGCATTTATCTTGAAAGGTTCATCTTTTGTTAGGCAAAGAGTTACGTTTGGGGAATGTTTGCGAGTTTATGGGGAAGCCATTTCAAAACGGATGCAGCCACATGGAATCTCTGGGAAGGAAGAGAGACAGGAAAATCTCCCTTTTCTTATATCAAAGGCTGTTTTAGATGTTAGAAAGCAAAATTGCTGTACTGGCAGTCTATACAGAATAAACTGTATCCATCGTATGATTTGAAATAAAAATATTCATCCAAAACGGGCGGATGCACGACAAAACTGTGATTTTTTCTACATAAATGGTTAAAATTCTTGTAAATACCCAATTCTGACTGACTGAGAGTAAACGCGTGTAAAAAATGTACAAATTTCACTCTGATTTAAAAAAAAAACATTCTTTTTTCCATGAATTTCTCTTGATACGATCCTACATTTTCACTATAAGTTTACAATGATAGTTTTTGGCCAAAATTTCCCATCCTTTTACAAACAAACTGTTAAGTAACATGTCCATTGAACATTATATTGTGATTGTGGAAGAGAAAAGTTGGATGGCAGATAAAACGAAATGGGCAAAAGAGCACATAGAGAGAGCAAATGTGATATATTTACGACGCAGTGAAAGATTTTATTTCTATCGTATGGTAAACTGGGAGAAAGCTTTTCCTTTTTACTTAGGTGACGACATTTTTTACGTTTATTATGCTAAGGCAAAAAAAATGCTTACACATATGAGTCCTCTCCATTTTTTCGTCTTTCCACCCATTTACCTTGGACAATATGGTAGGACACGTTTTATTGCTTTCCACGCGCACTCCAATGAGCATTATATTCATTCCCATTGTTTTTTTTACTACAACTTTAATGCATAGTTAGTACATACAACTCCGGATGCTCAAAGATCTGACATTCTCCATTTGGAGTAATTGTTTCAAATAGAGATCATTAGGAACAAACAACATTGAAATTATTATAGCTTTTTGCTCCACTCGCAATAAATAATACATTCTTCAACGACGCATAGTAAATGCATGCATGCATAGGAAAATCACATGCTTTGTTTCCTCTACGTGCTATTGTTGTTTTGACAAACCTGTGAGTACATTTTTGGTTCAATTTTCTTAGACTCAACAAACTAAATGCTTCTGCGACTGATTAATGTACATTTTATGCAAATGCGGAATGTACAAGGGAAAAAACTATGAGCACCAATTTTCTTGTTCACATTACCATCAGTCTGTGTAGATTGCCCTTAGCTATGTAAAACTTTGACTAACTAACAGACTATACTGTGGTGATTCTAGTTTTGTAACAACAGCTAATTTATCGCGTCATCTAAAGCTTTTTTATGCGGGAATTCATAATAAATGGGTTTAGTCGGCGCATTTGACTTTTACATATACTTTATGCCTCCCATTATCTTTGTTTTACCTAATTAGTTAGTAATTTACCTGTAAAAATTTACCCGCAAGTGCTAAAAACATAAGGAACCCTAACCAACTACGTATATACCGAAACTTACTACCTTAGTCCCTACTATATATTGGTAAAAGCCTGGTGGGCAAGGCGAAACCTATTTTACCCGACCCTTTCACCCTCTACCGTGAACAATCTAAATTCGGTCCCCTAACTCTCTCTACTATTACGCAATCTTTCCGTTACATGGCTTTAGACTCCAACCTATGTAAAAGTTCAATATGCCAATCCCAAGGGTAGTAGTGTCACCATACGGGAATGCAGTCAAGTTAGTCACTTTTAGAAATCAACGGAATGATTTAATAGTTTGTCTAGCCAAACTAACCAGATACTTTATGAATACAACCTAACAAAAATACTTGTAAGCATGCCAGGTGACAAATGATAATAATAAGAAAATCACGTTTTCTTGTCAACTGACTTGCATAATATCTTATGCTTAACCATATAGTTTCTAACCCAAGATTATATTTCATTGTACAGGTATATGGACACATTCTCTATCCAGTTTGAAACCAGAGCCGCAAATGGGCTTGACCAGTGCCAGCCACCTGACATGGACATTATTGTCTTCAGGTTTGATTACAATTTCAGTTTATTTCCAACACCTTTCATAAACTAACTAACCAGAGGCTTGTGGACTCCTCTTTGTTAGTTAGACACACAGGACATTCTCAAATTTCAACAGACTTATGACTGCGTGTTATTCTAACTAACTAACGTATATAGGAACAGTGTATGACTTGCAGTCTTTGAACATGCAAGAAAAGAAAGCGGGGGCATCATATATAGCAAGATTAATGGACAAGTATATTTGCATCTTATTATTATGAAGATGATGACCATTATGAGAATTATTATTATTGCCAAAGGGGAGTCTATAGCAAGTTGTAGGATGGACAAGTCATTTTCTTCCTTTGAATGCATGCATGTTGGGTTGGAATGATGTATAGGATTTCCCTCCGGGAGAAATTTCATGAAATTCATCATCATCATTATGTACCACTTTTTTCACCGATCCTGTATTACGGTACTACATACAAGCACGGTATAAAGTTTACAATAATCCCATCTTAGACACACACTGTATGTAAATAATCCCTTCAAGTGTGCTATAAGCAAAAAGTTGAAGATATTTTCATCCTTTGCACTGAAGCCAAGCCACAACAACAGACAGACAGACATGATGTGTAAAAAAATCTCAGCAGGGGACATTCCTTATGTTACATACTTTTGTAAGTGCCATTGGAACGGCGAAGCTATTACGAACAAACCATTCATTGTAGTTAGTTAGTTAGTTAGTTAGTTACTTACTTACTCGGTAATTTTCGAGCTGCAAAAAAAGGAGACATACTGTTTTAGTTTGTTAGTTATGCCGACCCCTGGAGGATGAAAAAACTTTTGTCAAGTACGTGGGTATAGGTAGATATTATTGCATTCTCAAATAATGGTGCATTGTAAATCGTTGACCTCAGTTGGTCACAAACCAGACCACAAATGGAGATCCATTGTAACTAACTAACTAACAATGGGACTGAAAATTGTTTTACCATGACTAACTTGAAAATAAAATGTGTGCACGCGCGCGTCTGTATACTTTGAGGGATTGACTATTTTCTGTGCAAACAACGGCAAGTTCGCACTCGAGTCTATTCAATCATTCCTTTCACGTTTCATTAAACATTAAGGCTCATCAAATGGATCGCTTAGTTAGTAAGTTAGGCAGTTGAAGTTTGTGAGTGAGTGAGAAAAAATGTATGTAATGATGCAAAAAATGGTGCTCTTTGGCGGTCTTGTGTTATATAACAGCTACTGTACTTTAAGTGGCGCTCAAGTTTTTAACTTATCTAGTAGCTACTGGTGGCCAAATTCCTAAATGGCTCCTTTTTCACCGAATATTAATTGCTAATGCATACTAATGAAGTGTTTTTGATTCCCTGTGCATTCTATATGGGAATGAAAAATAGGATGGGAGTTTCAAGTGCGATAATGCACATTAAAAATGATGAGAAAGCATTAAGTCATATAATAATAGAGTGATCATTTGTTCCAAAAAAAAGTTTCAATTCTATAATGTGACTGTGAATGAAGGAATTTGTAGCTCCAACTCAGGTGCAAAATTTTAGCATAAATAATTTAATTCATCATTTCATAGACCATTCAACTTTATAACGCACAATTATATGGAACGTTATCTCTGACTTGTGTAAAAAAATAAGTGTGTGCCAGTGTATCAACGTATGTAATCATCATATGATAGGAAGATGTTCCTATAATAATGGATCCAATGCAGCATTATCATCCATGATGGGCAATAATGGACAGAGGGAAGAAAAAAAGTGGGCAGTGAGTTGAAATGAATGCGTATTCATTATTCTTTGGTCTTATGCATGAAGAATGTATATTTTCTTATATTGGACACTGGCTGGAATTCATATGGAAATATAATAATAATCATACGCTTTGTACATCATAGCATAATGTATACTCATACTTTAAACTCATCCCTTTTTCCAGTCCCACGTTCACATTTTTTATCATTATTCACTGTATGCATTGCTCTTATGTGGTCATCGGTCGGGATTTGTTTCAATTCTGCCACACAATGAATTTTCCATTCCAAATTGAATCAATTTACCGGGATTTACAGTATTGGAGTTTATTTCACACTTTTAAAATATTTTATTTCATTTGATCTGATAGAATTTTGAAATTTTCTGTACAAGCAATGAATTTTTAAGTTGCATTAACTACCTGAATACCAAAATCTTGCTCACTTCTAGCCAACTGAGATTCATGCATATCCCTTTCGTACATGGGCAACTCTTGTGTACCTTGAATGGAGAGCCACAGAATAGTTTTTACCCTTTGATAAAAAACGTAATTTCTTAAACTTGATGCCCATTGGGTTGGGATTATCTTCCAACTTCCAAGGCTAACCAGCAGCCACTAAATCTTGTGCAGGTCTCTTACAATGGCCTTAAAACTCGTTTCTTATAAATTCTCTCTCTCTTTTGACTGTCTAACTCTAAAACCCTTTTCATTTCCTTACCATCATACCTAACCCTAAAAATATTTATTCTCCAGCCACATGCAATGACCAAAAAAAGCACTGGACATTGTGCCACATGATGAATTTAGGTGTACAACTTATTTCATGGTCCATACATATGTAATCATCATGGGGCATGAAAAAAATGACAGTTGAAATCTAAAAAACTTTGTTAGACCAACTTAAGTAAGTGAGTTACTGTCTTTGTTTGTTAAATAACTAACTGAACTATAGCTATAGCTAGCTATAACCAACTATCTAACTACCATTATTTAAGACATGCACACCCGTAACTATAACTTTGCCTGACTAGCTAACTAACTAACTAACATGCATACATTGTTAGTGGATATCACTCACAATTTTATTATTATTATTACAGTGGCATGTGATTATTGTTGCAACAAATTACATAATTCATCCCTATACTGCTCACTCACTCAAAGAGATAAGGAAAATGTTATACGCACCTGTCATATGTGTGCAGTAGTTAGTTAGCAATCATCATAACTATAATTCGTAGCTAAGGATTCACTCACTTTTGTGGGAATGAATGATTTCAACATTTATGCTTATGCATTCACCGGTTAGTTAGCTAGCAGGTAAAATGTTCTCATTCTGAATGCGATGATCATTGGTTTAAAAATCATTTCGCTTAGATCCTAAAAAAGGAGTGTGATGAGAAAATTATGTAAGTGTTCACAATAATTTATAGTGTGGTGGGTTCACCTATGTGGAGAGATTGGCAAACCGTGTAATTATGAAGGATGCACATGCAATTTTTTCAAGTCTACATTGTCTCACAAAAAAGTTCCTGCTGAGAGTTCACTTAAAAATGCAATGATTTCGTTCACAGGTGTATATAACCTGTATTTTATAGCAGTATAAGGGATGCAAGGGAGAAGTTTAATATGTTAGACAACGTGAGGGAAAAGGAAAAGAATGAAACAGATTATTATTTACTTACTTACTGTTTGTTGCAGTAAGTAACGATATTTTTTTTGGACTGCTGCTGACTTGAGGTCAATGGGTGCTTTTTATATGGGAATGAAACGAGTTGTTGGTATATATTTTTATTAGATTCTCTTTTTTTCGCTTTCCCATCCCCATTTGCATTCACATGGAGTGTAAAAAGGAAGATACGTAAATACTAAACGATCATGATAGTAGCTGTGTGATGTTTTATGGGACTTGAGTAGTGAAAAACAAAAAATGGGCTTGGCTAATCATTATTCGTACCACGGTGAGAGCAAATTTAAACAGTCTGTTGTGCGATTTTCATTTTGATAATGTACGGGCTGAGAAATATGAGAGTAGAGAGAATTATATTTCGTCAGTAAACTGGATTTGCGGACTATACATACACCACATTAATTAATAAGGTTTTAAGATGCCGTTTAAATTTTCATTGGGTGGCTAAATGTTAGTTTGAATTGCTCATTAAAAGTGTGTGTAGCCAACTTTGTAATGGTGGAATGGAAACGTAGTGTAGTTTGCCACCTTGGGCTGTTGATATGATTTTAATGATAGGACCGAACATGGATAGAGGAAAACAACAACATATTGTTTCTCTCTACTCCGGATACAATGCTTTTTCTCACCTCTGTGAGAACGGATATCATTTTTATATCAAAAGAAAAAAGATTTGTAGCCAGCTACCATTATATGAATCTCCAGCCAGGTAATTAATTTTAAAGCGTTCTGGAAGTTATTATACCTCAGCACCACCGTGATGATGATAAAAAATAATGGTTTGGTTGAAAGACTTAAAAAATCCACTAAATGAGCCAAAGGGTTAAAGGCCAGTCCTCTGTTACAGAAACTATACACTGTTGTCTGTATCTTTATGTATCATGCTCTGTTGGTAATTATTATTCCCTGTGTATTTTTTATACACAAAGTCCATTAGAGATTCTTCATTTATAAAGTTGGTCCGTATAAGAGTTAGTAACCTGTACTTGTTCCCAAAAAAGGTTCCTCTTTATTTATGGTTAGTGGTCAGGTCATCAAATCATTTGACTGCAACAGGTTCAAAAACTTTAGGTACGACTTAGCAGAGCCCAAGATTGAGGCATATATAACTAG
>Ga0210040_10009350_pt1 | contig 11426 bp, 11 predicted proteins | sample CryGeyCG12114_NA_FD_185462 | JGI IMG/M metagenome (GOLD analysis project Ga0210040, IMG submission 185462) | Groundwater microbial communities from aquifer - Crystal Geyser CG19_WC_8/21/14_NA (SPAdes) (version 2) | ecosystem: Environmental > Aquatic > Deep subsurface > Groundwater | place: USA... | reverse complement strand
CGGCCCACCTCTACCTGAAGCGGGCCAAGGCCGACCAGATCGCCCTCGGCACGCCGGCCGCCCACCGCGCCCGGCTCGCCGAGCTGGTGGACCTGCCCGCGCCGGCGCCCGTGGGCTGAGCGCCGGCACCGCCGGAACGCGGACGGGCCCGGCCCCGGGTGGAAGCACCCGGGGCCGGGCCCGTCGTCGTCGCTCAGGCGGAGGCGGTCGACCCCGTCCCGGCCGGCGCCGTGGTCCGGGCGGCCGCCCGCCGGGCGAGCAGCAGCGCCGCGACGATCAGCAGCACGCCGAGCACCAGCAGGACGATCGGCAGGATCGTGCCGACCAGGTTCAGCAGGCTGGACTGGTCGCCGACCTCGTCGCCGCGGTCGTCGATGGAGTCGTCCGTGGAGTAGATCGCGATGGTCGCGAACGGCACGTCGACGGTGGTGACGCCGAGGTCCAGGGAGCCGGTGACCTCCTGCGTGCTGCCACCGGCGATGGTGGCGCCGAGCTCCTGGTCGGAGTCCACGAGGGTCGTCGTCCGCGACGTCCAGGCGATCGGGATCTCGGCCGGCAGCGACGGCAGCACCGCGGGCAGCGCGGCCAGCAGCTCGGGCGAGACCAGGCCCTCGAGCCCCGGCGCGAGCGCGGCCAGGGTGTCCTTGGGCAGCGACGTGGGCAGGTTCAGCGCGGCCGGGTTGGCCAGCTCGCCCTCGGACACCGACTCGTACCGGTAGACGTCACGGCCGCCGAGGGTCTCCTCGCCCTCGAAGGTCACCGGGGCGGACTGCAGCGTGTTCTGGTCCCAGTACTCGTAGACGCCGTCCTCGGGGGAGGGGTCGACCGGGAGGGTGAACACCAGGCCCTCGGCGTCGGTGACGTCCTCGGCGCCGTCCGGGGCCGGGCCGGCCTCGGCGGTCCCGCGGTCCACGGCGAAGAAGACCTCGGTGACCGCGGGCTCGCCGTCGCCGACGGTGCGCTCGTCGGCGCGGCGCACGATCTCGGTGTCGCCGTCCACGGACTCCGCCGTGACGGTGCGGCTGGCCACGATCGGGACGCCCTCGGCCAGCACCTCGGTGGCCTCGCCCGAGAGCACCGCCGGGTTGATGCCGTCGTAGGTGCCCTCGAACCGGAGCGTGACGTCGAGGTCCGTGGGCAGCTTCGTGACCGACGGGACGACCACGAAGCGGACGACGGCGGCCGCCACGATCAGCAGCACGCCGACCACGGCGAGCGCGACGGAGGAACGGGACAGTTTCACTGAGCAGACTCCGGGTTCGTACGGGCGCAACCCGCCGAGTCTGCGCTCGTGCCGGACGTCACACCGAGCCGGGTGGTTGCCGGGATCAACCGGTTCCGGCCTACGGCGGCGGGCCCTCGTCGCGGCGGCGCACGGCCGGTGGGAACGGCGCATCCACGTCGAAGTGGACCCCGAGCATGCGGATGGCGAAGCACACCGCCGCGGCCGCGACCGCGGCGACCGGGCTGCGGGCGTCGAGCACGTCGCCGACCACGACTCTGGTGGCCCCGACGAGGGCGGGCACCGCGTAGAGGCCGCTGCTCAGCACCGACGGCACCTGGCGGATCAGCACGTCGCGCAGCGTGCCGCCGCCGACCCCGGTGATCGCCCCGACGATCACCGCCTGCGCCGGGCCGAACCCCAGGTCGACGGCCTTGAGGGCACCGGTCACCGCGAACAGGCTCAGCCCGGCGGCGTCGAGCACGGTGATCGTGCCGCCCAGCCGGTCCAGGCGGTGCCCGGTGAGGAAGGCGATCAGACCCCCGGCGGCGGCCACGGCCAGGTAGCGCCAGTCCAGGAAGGTCGCCGGCGGCAGGGCATCGAGGAAGACGTCCCGGAGGGTGCCGCCGCCCAGGGCGGTGATCATGCCGAGGGTGACGACGCCGACGATGTCCAGCCGGGTGGCGCGCAGCGCGGTCAGCGCACCGTTGAGCGCGAAGGCGAAGGTGCCGACCAGGTCGAGGACCAGCAGCGCCGTCGTCGTCACGCCCGGAACGTAGCTCCCGCTCCGCACGCCCCCGCCCGGTGCCCGGCGGCGCAGGACGTCTAATGGTCGGTGCCGGCGATCAGGCCGGGAGGAGGGACCACCGCGATGAGTTCGACCCTGCGCACCGTCGTCCGGCAGATCGGGCCGTCGGTGATGCTGCCGATGCTGGTCTACGAGATCGGCCACGGCGCGGTGATGCCGGTCATCGCCCTGGTGGCCCTCGACGCGGGCGCGTCCACGACGGTCGCCGGGCTCATGCTGGCCGCCATCGGCATCGGCACCATCCTGGGCGACGTCCCCGCCGCCTGGCTGGCCAACCGGGTCGGCGAGAAGGGCGCCATGCTCGCGGCGATGCTGGCGTCGGCGGTGGCGATGTCCTCGGTCCTGCTCACCGACTCCGTCGCCGCCCTGGCCGTGGCGCTGCTGGTGCTGGGCGCCTGCGGCGCGACGATGCACCTGGCCCGCCAGTCCTACGTGGCCGACGTCGTGGCCGTCCACCACCGGGCGCGCGCCATGTCCACCCTGGGCGGCGTCTTCCGCATCGGCCTGTTCATCGGCCCGTTCGTCGGCGCGGCCGTCATCTCGGTGTGGGGCACCCGGTCGGCCTTCGCCGTCGCGGTCGTGGCCTCCCTCGCCGCCGCGGCGATCCTCGCCCGCGCGCCGGTCACCAGCGGTTCGGGCACCCGGGCGGTGGGCCCGCACGCGGGGCCGGTCGGGATCAAGGAGATGTTCCGCCGGCACCGGCGGCTGTTCCTCACCCTCGGCATCGCCGTCGCCTCGATCGGCGCCATCCGGGCGGCCCGGGTGGCGGTGATCCCGCTGTGGGCCGACCAGATCGGCCTGGACGCGGCGACCACCAGCCTGATCTTCGGCATCGCCAACGCCGTCGACATGGCGCTCTTCTACCCGTCGGGCCACGTCATGGACACGCTCGGCCGGCTCTGGATCGCCGTCCCCTGCATGGTGATCCTGGGCCTGGGCACCATGGCCCTCCCGCTGTCGGACAGCGCCGTGACCCTCGCCGCCGTCGCCATGGTCATGGCCTTCGGCAACGGCATCGGCTCCGGGATCGTGATGACCCTGGGCGCGGACACCTCACCGGAGGTCGACCGGCGGTCCTTCCTCGCCATCTTCCGGCTGATCAACGACGTCGGCAGCTCGCTGGGGCCGGTCGTGCCGTCGGCCATCGCGACGGTCGCCACCCTCGGCGTGGGCATCTCGGTGATGGGCGGCGTGGCCCTGCTGGGTGCGGCCGGCCTGGCCCGGTGGGTGCCGAGGTACTCGACCTACGCCACGCGCGCCATGGTGCGCGACCACCACCGCCGGCTCGGCGAAGAGCGGGACGCCGTCACCCCGGGCTGACGGCCGGCCCGGGCCGGTTCCGGGGACGTCCGGCCGGAGCGTGGCCGAGGAGCGCCGCGAGAGCCGCGTCGGAGGCGGCCAGCGCCGCCCGGTCGAACGTGCTGCTGCTCGCGACCAGCTCCGCGGCGCCGGTGCGCTCGAGCAGCTCCGCCAGCCGGCGCTCCACCGAGGCGGCGGTGCCGGCGATCGCCATGGCCGCCGTCCGCTCGAGGTGCTGCTGCTGCCGGGGGGTGCGCGGTGCGACCCGGACCGCGGCCACCGGCTCCAGCGCCGGGAACGAGCCGGTCGTGCGGGAGACCGCCATCGCCCACGCCTCGGGCAGCAGCAGGTCGGCGGCCTCGACTCCGGTGTCGGCGACCAGCACGTCGAGGCTGATCGACACCCGCGGCTCCGGCTGCTGGGCCGAGGGCCGGAAGGCGCGCCGGTAGCCGTCCAGGGCGGCGAGCCCCGGTTCCGGATCGCCGGCCACCCCCAGCAGCGGGCCGCCGACGATCACCGGCAGGCCGAGCCCGGCGGCCACCTGCAGGCCCTGGCCGGTGGCCAGCACGTGCATCGGCACGTCGCCGGTCGGCTGCGGGTGCACGGTGATCTCGCCGGACCCGGTGAGGAAGCCGCGCAGCTCGGCCAGGTCGGCGGCGAAGTCGCGCTCGGTCTCCCGCAGCGCGCGGCGCACCGGCGGGGTGAAGCCGGGGGAGCGGCCCAGCCCCAGGTCGATCCGCCCGGGCGCGAAGGCGGTGAGCGTGGCGAACTGCTCGGCGACCACGAGCGGCTGGTGGTGGGGGAGCATGACCCCGGCCGAGCCCAGCCGGATGGTCGACGTCGCTCCGGCGATCGCGGCCAGCAGCACCGCGGGCGCGGCGCCCGCGATGCCGGGCACCCCGTGGTGCTCGGCCACCCAGAAGCGGCCGTAGCCGAGCCGCTCGGCGGCGACCGCCCGGGAGGCCGCGCCGAGCAGCGCCGCGCCGTCGGGCTCGCCGGCGCGGGTGCGTGCCCGGTCGAGGAGCGAGAGCCGGGGCCCGGTGTCGGTCACGGCACCTGCAGCGCGGTCGGGGGGGCGCGCTGTTCCGCTCAGCCGCCCGGCCCACCCCGGACGGCGCCGCCGGGCTGCTCGACCGTGCGCGGCAGCGCCAGCGTCGCGCCCACCGCCGCGGCGAGCACGAGCGCGCTGAGGCCGAACGCCCACTGGAAGGACGCAACGTCGGTGAGCCAGCCGGCGATCAGCGGGCCGGTGATCGCGCCGAGGTCGGCCGACATCTGGAAGACCGCGACCAGCCGGCCGCCGCGCGCCGGGCTGACGTCGGCCACCAGCGCCGCGGGCGCGCTGGACAGCAGCGCGGCGGCCAGACCGAAGACCGCCATGGAGAGCAGGAACATGCCCAGCTGCGGCGGGGCGACCAGCACCAGCATCGAGGTCGTGGCCAGCGTCGAGCCCAGCAGCAGGGAGGGACGTCGTCCCCACTCGTCGACGAGCCGGCCCGAGCGCAGCAGCGCGACCGCCTGGGCCAGCGAGCCGGCCAGCAGGCCGGCTCCCGCCCACGCGACGCTGCGGCCGAGCTCCTCGGTCACGTAGAGCGGCACCAGCGAGTTGCGCACGCCGAACGCCACCCACCCGACACCGAGGTTGGCGACCAGCGCCGCGCGGTAGGCGCGGGTGCGCAGGGCGGCCCCCAGCGACACCGGACCGGGTCCCAGGTCCACGCCGGTCGTGGCCGGGGCCGGGCCCTGCGGCGCGGACCGCAGCATCACCAACCCGACCGCGCCGGCCACCAGCAGGAACCCGGCGTAGAGCAGGAAGGGCAGCCGCGGCGAGAGCTCGGCGAGCAGGCCGCCGGCGGCCGGGCCGGCGATCCCGCCGAGGATGAACCCGCCCTGCCAGGTCGCGGCCGCCCGTCCGCGGTGCGTCGGCGGCGCCACCCGGAACAGCAGGGAGAGCGCGGCCACGGTGAACATCGCGCTGCCGACGCCACCGGCCGCGCGCAGGGCCAGGAACACCGGGAAGGACCCGGCCAGGCCGGCCGCGCCGGTGGTGACGGCGACGACGACCAGACCGGCGGTGAGCACCAGCCGCTCGCCGAACCGCTCGACGAGCGTGCCGCCGCCGAACGCGGAGACGAACCGGAAGAAGGCGAACGCGCTGACGGCCAGGCCGACCGCGGTCCGGCCGACGCCGAAGTCGCGGGCGAACAGCGGGATGGCCGGTGCCACGATGCCGAAGCCGAGGGCCACGACGAACGCGATGATCGCGAGGACGCCGACCTCCCGGGGGAGGTCCCCGCGTCCCATCAACCGCACGACGGTCGATCCTGGCACGCCGTCGTGCCGGCCCTGCCGGGGGCTCAGGCGGGCTCGGGCACCCCGCCCGGGTCGCCACCGGGATCGTCCGGCGTCGCCTCGATCGGCGGGGGCGGCAGCTCCTCGGGCGCGTCGGGGAGCAGCTCGGCGGGGTCGTCGGGGATGGGCTGGTCGGGGTCGATGTCCCGACCCGGCTCCGGCAGCGGTGAGACCATCCCGGCAGTCAACCAGCGGGACGTCCCCGGCGCAGCGCCGTGCGACGCCGGGGACACCGCTGGGGCCGGGATCAGCTCGACCGTGCGGCCAGCACCCGCGCCGCCTCGCGCTCCGCCTCGGGGTTGGCCACGCCGGCCCGCGAGCCGGCCAGCTTGCCCCGGATGTGGTCGCCCACGGTGATGGGCGCGTACGCCGACGTGCCGTCGGCGTCCAGGCAGGTGGGCAGCGTCTGGATGACGGCGTCGATGTTGCCGTCGTGGAAGAACGCCGCGGAGCGCCGGCGCTCGATCCGGCCGTCCACGATGGGCGGCTTGACGCGGTGCAGCGTCGACAGCCAGCGCTCGTTGGTCCACCGCGCCATGAGATCGCCGAGGTTGATCAGCAGCGCACCGTCGGCGGGCGAGACGTCGTGCCAGCCGCCGTCGCGGCCGAGCACCTGCAGGCCCCGGACCTGGTCGGCCCACAGCACGGTGACGATGCCGTAGTCGGTGTGCTCGCCCATGCCGGTGAGGTCGCCGTCCAGCGTCACCTCGCCCGGCGGCAGGGCGTAGTTGTTCATCCGCAGCACGTCGAGGCTGTGGTCGGTGAACCCCTCGAAGAACCCCGCGGGCAGGCCGAGGGCGTCGGCGAACATCGTGGTCAGCGCGCGGGCCACCCGCCCCGCTTCATCGAAATACGCCGACACCGCGTCGCGGAAGCCTGCGGCCTCGGCGGGCCACACGTTCTCCGGGTAGTCCTCGGCCGGCAGGTCGAGGCCCGGGTGGTCGGTGTGCGCGGCCCCGACGTTGAACGCCTCGAAGAAGTCGTGCATGCGGTTGGACGGCGCCAGCCCCAGGCTCAGGCTCAGCGACTCCGTCTTCGGGGGGCTGTAGCCGCGGTTGATCTCCGGCGGCGTGCGGTAGGCCTTCTTGGCGTCCACCGGCAGGAAGAAGAAGGAGTCGAGAGCGGCGGCGAAGGCGTCCGTGACCTCCACCGGCACCCCGTGACCGAGGATCTGCACGAAGCCGACGGTGCGGGCGGCCTCGTCGAAGGCCCGGGCCGCCGCCTGCCGGTCCGCGGGGCTGCTGCCGGGGTCGACGTAGGCGGAGATGTCGACGACGGGCACGGAGAAATCGGTCATCGGGAGCTGTCCTCCAGGAGTTCGGAACGGTCAGGGGGTTGGCGGGGGCGGGTCGAAGGCGGGCGGAGGTGCGTCGGGCGTGGCGGCGACCATCGCCTCGACGCGGCGGCGCAGGGCCGCCTTGTCGGTCTCGTCGAGCCAGCAGGCCTCGACGGCGTTGCGGGTGAAGGCCGCCAGCTGGTCGCGCCGGTAGCCGAGGGCGTGGGCGAGCACCCGGAGGTCGTGGGTGGGGTCGGTGCCGAACATCGGCGGGTCGTCCGAGTCGATGGTCACGAGCAGTCCGGCGTCGACCATCTGCCGGATCCGGGCGTGCGTGCCGTCCCCGCTGCCGGAGTACCGGCCGATGTCGGAGCTCACCGGGGTGCAGGTGAACGGAATCCGCTCGGCCACGCAGCGGGCGGTGATCTCCGGGTCGTCCACGACGTGGTAGCCGTGGTCGACGCGGCTGCAGCCGAGCTCGTCGAGCAGCGTGAGCACGTGGCCGGGCGGGCCCGACTCGGAGTGCGCCGTCCGCCCGAGGCCGGCCTGCCCGGCCAGCCGGTAGGCCGCCACGAAGCGCCCGGGCGGCCCGTTGACCTCGGCGTAGTCCAGGCCGACGCCGACCACCTCGTCGATCCGGTGCTCGATCACCTGCTCGACCAGCTCCACCGCGTCCGCGCCGCTGCGCTCCCGGTTGATGCCGACGACGAGCCGGGCGTCGATGCCGGCGTCGGTGCGGGCGTCGCGCATCCCGGCCACGACGCCCTCGAGGATCCGCGGGTAGGGGACGTCGGGGTGTCCGGGCGGGCTCAGGTGGATCTCCCGGTAGAGGACGCCGTGGTCCGCGCCGCCGGCGACCAGCGACTCGTAGGTGACGCGGTAGAAGTCGTCGGCGTCCCGGATGACCGACCCGACCACGTCCAGCACCCGGAGGAACTCGCCGAGGTCCTCGTAGCTGTCGTGGTCGTAGAGGTCGTCGGCCCCGCGGTCGAGCGGCACGCCGTGCTCGGCCGCGAGCTCGACGACCGTCGTCGGCGCCACCGTGCCGATGAGGTGGCAGTGCAGGCTGACCTTGGGCAGCGCGGCCACCATCGCGTCGATCGCGGGATCGACCGGGACGGGCCGGGAGTGCGGGGGGTAGCCGGGCGGCCGCCGCTGCGTGCCCGTCATGCGCGGCCGGCCTGACCGAAGCGGCTGAGCACCGCGGCCTCGACGAGCTGGGCGACGAGGTAGAGCAGCAGCGACACCAGCGTGATCACCACGACGAGCGCCCACACCTTGCCGATCTGGGACCGGGAGGCGGCCGACACGACCGCGTACCCGATGCCCTTGCCCGTCGCCAGCCACTCGGCCAGCAGCGCGCCGGTCATCGAGGCGGGCACGGCGATGCGGATGGAGGCGAACAGCGCCGGCAGCGCGGAGGGGAAGGCGACCGTGCGGAGCACCGCCGCGGGGCTCCCGCCGTAGACCAGCACCACGTCGCGCATCTGCGGGTTCACCGACCGCAGCCCGACGACGATGTTCACCAGGGCCGGGAAGAGCACCACGACGGCGCTCATGACGGCGACGATGGAGTAGCCGCGGCCGACGAGCAGGATGAGCATCGGCGCCAGCGCGATCAGCGGCACGGTCTGCAGGATCAGCGCCACGGGCATGATCGCGCTCTCGGCCGTGCGGGAGCGGACGACGACGGCGGCCAGCACGACGGCGGCCAGCATCCCGGTGAGGAAGCCGATGCCCGCGTCGATCAGCGTGCGCCCGAGCAGCCCGGCGATCTCCGACCGCAGCGCCGCGGCGTCCTCGTCGACGAACAGGCTGTCGACGACGTCCATCGGCCCCTTGCCGACGTAGGGGGAGACGTCGAAGACGCGCAGCGCCAGCACCCAGAGGGCCACGACCACCGCGAGGACCAGCCCCATCGTGCCCACCGCCCGCAGGACGGCCCTCAGCAGCGGACGACCTCCCGAGGGCGCCGGGCCGGCGGTCGGGGCGGACATCAGCAGGTCGGCGCTCATGCCGCTCCTCGGGACCAGGGGGTGATCAGCGCGGCGATCAGGGCGAACAGCGCGTAGCAGGAGCCGGCCACCAGGGCGCAGCCCAGGCCGATCGCCCACGCGCCCGCGACGTCCACGTTCTGCTGGGCGATCTTGAGGGTGATGGCGACCCCGCGCTGCACCCCGCCGACGTACTCGCCGAGGATCGCGCCCAGGAACGCCAGGGGAGCGGCCACCCGGAGGGCGGCCAGCATCGCGGGGAGGGCGGCGATCAGCCGGACCGTGGTGAGCTGACGGACCGCACCGCCGCCGAACACCCGGACCACCTCCAGGCTCGCCGGGTCCGCCGAGCGGAGGCCGAGCACGGTGCCGACGACGGTGGTGAAGAAGACCGACAGCGCCGCGAGCGCCGTGGCGGTGCCCGCGCGGGCGCCCTCCTCCGGGTTGCCGATGACGATGAACAGCACCGGTGCGATCGCGACGAGCGGCACGCAGTAGCTGATGACGGCGATCTGCATGACCACCTGCTCGAGCACCGGCACGAGCAGGGTGACGGCGGCCAGCGCGATCGCCGCGACCGTGCCGTAGCCGAAGCCGATCGCCGCCTCCTCCAGCGTCATGCCGAAGTGGGTGGCGTAGTAGCCCCACCCCCGGTCGACGGCGGCCTCGACGACGCCGGCCGGCGAGGGGATGCGGGCGTCGGCGAGCAGCGTCAGCACGAGCAGCTGCCAGACGGCGACCACCCCCAGCACGCCCAGCAGACCGAAGCCGGCCGAGCGCAGGGAGTCGCGCCGGAGCAGGCCGCTCACTCCGCGGCCGTCCCGCCGCCGAAGAGCAGCTCGGAGGCGTGGTCGTGCAGGGCGTGGAACTCCGGCGTCCGCATGATCTCGGGGTGCCGCGGGCGCGGGAGGTCGACGTCGATCACCTCGACGATCCGCCCGGGCCGCGCGCTCATCACCGCGACCTGGTCGGACAGGAAGATCGCCTCGGAGATGCCGTGGGTGACCATGAGGGTGGTGGCCGGCTTCTCCGTCCAGATGCGCAGCAGCTCGACGTTGAGCCGTTGCCGGGTCATGTCGTCGAGCGCGCCGAACGGCTCGTCCAGGAGCAGCACCGACGGCTTGACCACCAGCGCGCGGGCGATCGAGACCCGCTGCCGCATGCCGCCGGAGAGCTGGGCGGGCTTGGCCTTCTCGAACCCGGACAGCCCCACCAGGCCGATGAGCTCGGCCACGAGCGCCGGGTCGGGCCGGGTGCCGGAAACCTCGAAGGGCAGCCGGATGTTGGCCTCGACCGAGCGCCACGGGAGCAGCGCCGAGTCCTGGAAGGCGATGCCGAGGGCGTGCGCCCGCCGCAGCTCCTCGGGGGTCATCCCGTCGACCAAGGCGGTGCCCCCGGTCGGCCGCTCCAGGCCCGCGAGGATCCGCAGGATCGTGGACTTGCCGCACCCCGAGGGGCCGAGCAGCGACGAGAAGCTGCCCTGGTCGGTGTGCAGCGTGGCGTCGGTGAGGGCCTGCACCTGCTTGCGGCCGGAGCCGAAGGACTTGGTGAGGCCCTGGAGGTGGATGCCGGTGCCCCCGGCCGGCCGCGGGGCGGCCGGCCGGGGCGGGCCGGTCACGGGGAGCGAGGTCACGGGGAGAGCTCCGGTTCCGATGGGAGGAGGGACGGGGCGGTCAGGCGCCGCTGGGCACCTCGGTGAGCTCAGGCTTCTCCTCGAGCAGCTCGTCGAGCAGGGAGAGGTCGAAGAGTTCGTCGGCCTCGGTGACGTCGATGTCCGCGGCGGCCAGGGTCTCGAGCACCTGCCCGACGAGCTCGTCGGTGATGGTGAGCAGCCCGTTGGCCTCGACGTCCGGGGTGACGATCAGCGTGCTCTGCACCTCGGCCTGCTCGACCTCCTTGGCCATGTCGAGGTCGAGGTCCTTGCCGTACTCCTCGACGGCGAGCCGGGCGCCCTCCTCCGGGTCGCGCAGGTAGTCCTGCCAGCCCCGGATCTCCGCCTCCAGGAAGGCCTTCACCTTCTCCGGCTCCTCGGCGATCATCTGCTCGGTCGTGATGATGCTCTCGGCGACGAACGGCAGGCCGTTGTCGGCGAAGGGCAGGTTGGTCACCTGGTAGCCGGCGCTCTGCACGGTGATCGACTCGTTGGTGATGTAGGCCAGGAACCCGTCGACCTCGCCGTCGATGAGCGGCGCGGGGTCGTACTCGACCGGCACCTTCTCGACCTGCGCGGGGTCGATGCCGTTGACCTCGAGCAGCGCGTCGAACAGCGTCTCGTTGCCGCCGGCCTGGACGCCGATCTTCTTGCCGACCAGGTCCTGCGGCGTCGCGATGTTCCCGCCGTCGGCCATCGACAGGATGGTGAAGGGGTTCTTCTGGAACTTCGTGCCGATGATCTTGAGCGGCGCGTCCTCCTCGGCGATGACCTGGGCGGTGGAGACGGCGTTGCTCAGCCCGAAGTCCACCTCGCCGCTGGCC
>Ga0210040_10009349_pt1 | contig 11426 bp, 9 predicted proteins | sample CryGeyCG12114_NA_FD_185462 | JGI IMG/M metagenome (GOLD analysis project Ga0210040, IMG submission 185462) | Groundwater microbial communities from aquifer - Crystal Geyser CG19_WC_8/21/14_NA (SPAdes) (version 2) | ecosystem: Environmental > Aquatic > Deep subsurface > Groundwater | place: USA... | reverse complement strand
GCGGGCGACGTTCCGCTACGACGCGGCCGGACAGCTCGTCTCCGCGACCGACGGCAACGGCGGGATCACCACCTACTCCTCCGACGCGCTCGGCCGGACCGTCGAGATCGTCAACCCGATGGGCGGCGTGACGCGGCGCGAGTTCGACGCGCTCAACCACTGCACCGCCGAGACCGACCCGCTGGGCCGGACGACCCGCGCCGGGTACGACGCGTCAGGGCGGCTGGCCTGGCAGGAGTCGCCGGACGGCCGCCGGACGACCTGGGTTTACGACGCGTCCGGGCGGCCCGCCACGATGGCGGTCGACGGCAGGACCGTCACCGCACTCACGCGGGACCTGCGGCGCCGGACCGTGCGGATCAGCGACACGTCCGACCCGTCGGGTCACGTGAGCGAGCACGAGCTCGAGTGGAACACCCGTGGCCAGCTGGTCCGCCGGGCCCGCGACGGTCGCGCCGTGGAGTGGACCTACGACGCCGACGGCAACCGGACGTCGATGACCACCCCGGACGGCAGCAGCACCCGCTACGGCTGGGACGCCGCGGGCCGGCTCGCCTGGGTCGACCACACCACCCTGGGTTGGGCCGCGTTCGACCGGGATGCCGCGGGTCGGCTCAAGTCCGCCGTCGCGGGCGGGTTGATCCAGTCCTGGGAGCACCGGGACGGCTTCGTCGTCGCCCACACCATCACCGATGGCGAGGGGGCCACGCGGACCGAGATCGGCCGCGACGAACAGGGCCGGATCGCCCGCGTCTCCAAGGGCGACGGCATCGACCGATCGGTGACCGAGTACGGCTACGACGGCGCCTGCCAGCTCGTCGAGTCACGGACCCGCGCGGGGATCGGGACGGCGACCGGGCGGTGGGTCTACGACGCGGCTGGCCGGCTGCTCTCGGAGTCGATCGACAACGAGGTCCGTTCCATTCGCGACGGGCGCGAAGCCGGGCCGGAGGTAACCCGGCACGTGTACGACGCTGCCGGACAGCTGCTGTCGACCCTCGATGCGAAGGGGGTGTCGACCCGCTACACCTACGACGGGGCGGGTCGCCGGGTGCGGGCTGAGTCGAGTGACGGGCGGGCGCGGGACTTCCTGTGGAACCCGACCGGCTACCTGGCCGGGATCGTGCGTCACGACAAGGACCGGGTCCGCAAGATCACTGTGCACGCCGACGCACTGGGCGAGCTGGCCAGCGTGGACGGGACGGAGTTCTTCTGGGACAGCGCCGCCTATGCGGGGGCGCCGGTCCTGGCGGGGGACACCCCGATCCTGAGCACGGGCCCCGTGACGGGGATCGGGTCGGGCTGGACGGCACCGGGGTGGCGCACGTCGCGTTCGACCGGGTCGGACCCGTGGAGCATGGGCTCGTCAGCGCAAGGGCTGGGCGCGGCGTCGGTCGGCGCGTCGGGCGAGGTGTCCGTCGACGGGCTGGAGTGGATGGGTGCTCGGGTCTACGACCCGGCGGCCCGCGGCTTCCTCTCGGTCGACCCGTTGGACCCGGTGACGGGGTCGGGCTGGGCGGGGAACCCGTACGCGTTCGCGGGGAACGACCCGTTGCACGGGGTCGACCCCACGGGATTGCGTCCGGTCACCGATGCGGAGCTGCAGGCGTACCGGGACAGCAACAACGGCTCGATCGGCGGCCCGCTGAGGTCGGCGGCGAGCGCGACCGGGCACTGGTTCAAGAACAACTGGGAGTACGTGGCCGGTGGGGCGATGGTCGTCGCCGGTGGTGCGTTGATGATCACCGGGGTCGGCGGTCCGGCCGGGGCGATGCTGATCTCGGCGGGCGCGGACACGATCATCCAGAAGGCGACGACCGGTGAGGTCAACTGGAGCCAGGTCGCGGTGTCCGGAGCCTCCGGGGCCGTGGGCTTCGGCGTCGGCGGGGTGCTGGCCAAGACGGCGCTGAGCGCGGGGGCGAAAGAGGTGGCCGCCAACGTCGCTGAGGGCGTGGTGAGCAACGGCGCCGGCTACCTCACGGGTCCGGGTCCACACACTGCTGGTGGCCTGCTGAAGAGCAGCACCGTCGGTGCGGTCACCAGCGTCGGCCCGGTTCACGGCGGGGGCGCAGCCGTTGGCGACCTCGAGTCGGGTGCGACCCGGATGTTGAACCGGACCGAGGAGGCCGTGACCGGCTGCTTCGTCGCTGGAACGCCGGTGCTGCTCGCCGACGGTTCGACGAAGCGGGTCGAGGAGGTCGAGGCAGGCGACGAGGTCGCGTCATTCAACCCGCAGACTGGGCAGAACGAGCGGGGCTTGGTCGTCGACGCGTTCGTCCATGAAGACATGCCGACCTACGACGTGGTGATCGACGACGAACAGCGGGTCACCACGACCGCGGAGCACCCGTTCATGGTGCTGGGTCAGGGCTGGACGCCGGTTCGCGAGCTGCGCAAGGGCGACCTGCTCATCCGACCAGACGGCTCAACGGTAGCGGTCCGCTCCATCGATGCCACGGGCGACGCCGCGACCGTCTACAACTTCGAGGTCGAAGGCCTGCACAACTACTACGTCCGGGCTGGCGATGAATGGCTTCTCGTTCACAACGCAGATTGCAACCTGCTACCGCAGTCGACGGCCATCGCGAAACATGCTAGTGAGCGCGCGTTAGCCGGGGACGGGACACACTACGTCGCAGGTGTGCATCCGGACGCTATGGCTCATTATGTCGACGGTGCGCTAGAGGACCAGATTCCAAACCTGGAGAAGAAGTACGGCCTTGACAACGGCCGCGTGGGTTACTGGGATCCCGACAAGAGAGCCGTAATTATCGAGGACGGTCCCGGAGGTACCGTTTTCACGCCGCGGAACGGCTATAGTTACTTCACTGACGAACTCGAGTGAAGATGGAGGTAAGCGTGACTAAAATTAATCCCGACACTGCTGTATTGAGGTTGACCAAGGAGATCCCCAACTACGCCGATCGGCTTGCGCGCGAGTTGCGTGGGCCTGAGTCGGAGCTTTGGGCCCTGTCTTTGGCAGTATCCGGTCGCATGACTTATCCCCCCTCTTCAGGGGCCGTCAAATTGGGCGTCCCAGATGCAACCCTTGAGCCGGGCCTCACCAGATTTGAGTACTGGAGAGCGGCGCTTGCGAGCGTCCTTCAAATCCTGGGTGATCCGGAGTCTCGGTACCGCACGGGCTACGACAGCGCGGAGCTCGGTCCGGCGCTCCAAGAGTTCTTTGGGTCAGAGCGCTGATCTACCACGTGGCACCCTGCGGCGCCGACACGTGCACTCCATACGAGGCGACGTGGAGAGGTGGAGTGCTTTGGGGGTGGCGTTGAAGATGGAGAATGAAATCAGGCTGACGGCCGACGAGGCCGATGCATTGCTCGAGATTCTCAACGATGTTGTAGTCTCCCTCGACCGCATTGGCAGCCGAGAGGCTTCAGGCGAGGATCTTGAGCACAAGTGGATCCATGAGTACTTTTCCGCTGACGGCGCTACTCCCCGGTTGTCGCGGGCACGCCGCATCGTTTCTGATGCATTCCGCCGGGCGTACAGCGAGGATGAACTTGAGGCAAAGTGGGCCGAGCGCGATTGGCCTGCCTGGGAGTGGAGGCCGGACCGAGCATGAACGATCACCTCCGCTGAGCACAACTGTATCTCTCGCCGCGGGGATTCCTGATCTTAAGCAGTCCCGCGCCAGAGTAGCGCGAGCTCGATGCACACTTCGAGTGGTAGACAGCTGGGTTGAGCGAGCCGGGCGAGCAAGCCCAAGAAGCCGGGGACGCGGCTCTCTCCGAGGCATGACGCCCTTCCGACGAGATCGATGGCACGGGGTCGCGCGATGAGTCGGGTCGACGCAATCGGGTCCGAGGGTGAGTGCTTCGAACTCCGCGGCTGGACGACACCTATAGGGTTCAGATCGGCAGGAGGTACCAAGATGAAGCAGGCAACCTCTTCTCGGCGCAGGTGCACAACCCGAACAGGCCCGACTACAACCCGTCCGCTGCAAACGCCACGCACATCCCGTGGCCATCACAGTATCCAGGTCTCTGATGTCCGTTACTGCTAAAGAATTTGGCTGGTTACTTACCCAGCTGGTCGCAGACTCAGGCGAGGCCCGCGACGACGCAGCGCAGATAGCGGTCGACTGGGAATCGCCGATGTCGGACTTTCAGAAGCGCCTGGTCATCAGGGTGCTATCGCTGTTGGCGACTGCAGAGCGACCGGGGCCCGTCCGAGAATCGCAGCTCAACGCCATCAGCAACCTTTTTCTACCGCCGTTCATGACGAAGGCCGATGTGGCGCCACTCTTCGAGATCCCAGCTAGCACCCTCAACAAGGGGGACGCAGATTACCTGGACGGGCTCCTGGAAGCCCTCGCCGACTTCCCGGAGGGGGCGACGGAATCCGGATAGCGCTCGGCGTTCGCCACCGCCATCGCCCTGCACGAGGCGATCTGCACCTGTGAGCGCCGGCGTGAAGGCCTAGCAGCTGAGATCGCTGCACAGTGGGACAGCTGGCTGTCCGAACGCGCGGAGGAGACACGTCGGCAGGGCGACACGGACGATATCGCCGGTACCTCCCAGCGAACGACGGCTTGATCCACGTCTGGCGCGAGACTGGTCCGACCTGACTGGGCTCAGGTCGTTCTGCGTTGGTCCGCAAGGACGCGAGGGCAGCGAGGATGTTCCACGTGGCCAAGCGGCTGAAGGTGATAATCGGTGACGTCTTTGTCGTCCCCATTCAGGACGGCCGGGTCGGGGTGGGTCAGGTCGTGGGGGTCGGCGAGCAGCCCCAGCTGTACTACCTCGCCGTGTTCCAGGACGTGCTGCCCGAGGGTGCTTCGACCGAACAGCAGATGTCTGCGACCGGCTCGCCGGTTCGCTTCCTCGGCCTGTCCATGGCGGCAAAATTCACGGCAGGTCACTGGACGGTTGTTGGGTCTGCACCCGTCCCGGACCAGGTGGAGCTGCCGGCGTACAAGGTCAGCGTCGGGTCCCCCCCCAACCTGGGAGATCGTGGACCACAGCGGGACGCGTCGACGTCCGGCGACGAAGCTGGAAGCCGAGCTGGTGCCGTACCGGAAGGTGGTGTCGCCGATGTACTTCGAGGTCGCGCTGCGTGCTGAGCTCGGCCTGGACAGCTGGAACGACGCTTTCGACACCTTGAAGCCGCAGGGCGGGGTGAGCTCGGCGGACCTCTTCGACTGAGGTCGAGGCTGCTGAGCCTTGGCGTTCCAGGGAAGGATGCCCACCGTGAGTCCTACGATGCGGGCGGTCACCTCTCCGGCTTGGCGCGCGGACAACGACTTCGTGCCGCTCATCGAGGTGTTGCTCGCTGTCGGGCCTTGGACCTTCGGTCAGGTCAGCTGGGCTGTCGGCGGTTCCGAGTTCGGCACCGGCTGGCGGGGTAGCGCCGAGCTGGCTCGGAAGGCACGAGACGGCCGCCGCGTGTCGACACGGGTTCTCGTCGACCTGGTGTCGGATGGCCTGCAGCTGTGGATGGAGAAGTCTCGTGCTTCCGAGACTCCGGCGAGGACCCGTTTCTCGTGCTGGCGTCCGTACGCGGCGATTCATGGGACGTTCGCTCCACAGATCCAAGCGTCCTGGAGGTTGTTGGACGCTGCTTCGACGACGTGGACGAGCTGAGATGACGAGACACCTGAAGGCGTACTGGCACCACACCAACCCCAACGATCCGGTCGTGTACTTGAGTGAGATCGAGCAGGGTCTCGAGGTGCGGAAGGTCCAGAAGTACGCAGACGGCAGGGTCGACTGGGCAGGTCCGGACGGGCACGCGGGCGACACCGACCTGTCGGAGGGCTTGATGCCGTTCCCGGACGAGATCGACGCCCAGGACGAGTTCACGACAAGTCCCATCGATGCACGCGAGTTCGAGCGTGAGTGGCTCGCGGCCCTGGCCGCGCACCCCGGGGATGCTGACCGCTCCGACCGATGATCACGCCGGGGGAGCTTCGCCATGTCCTACGCGGCCCGCGCCCCGACGAGCAGGCCGCGGGCGTCGGGCTGGTCAGCGTCACCCTCCGTGCTGAAGCGCCTGACACGGTCCTCGGACGCAGCAGGGAGGTGCTGGCGACAGTCCTCCGCGCGCCCGCGCAGTCGTGGCCGACGACGGCTGATTGGGCTGGTCTGCTCCCTGCCTGGTTCGTCACCGCGTGCGCGGATGAACCTACCGACCAGGAGCAGCACGAGTGGTTGCAGAGGTGGAGAAGCCTTGATGGCGCGGGTCGGTCTCGGGCGGAGGCGGAGAAGCGTTGGACGCTGAGCAGCTGGCTGTCCTGGCTGGAACCGGTGGAGCGGGACTGGTTCTGGTGGGACGCGACGATTGACGGCAACAAAGGGCGAGTTCTGCTCGAGCTTCCCGGCTGGCCCGCGCCGGTGGGGGCGCTCCTGTGGCTGCTGCGCGCGGCCGGTGCCGACTCGATCGAGTCGCCCGATCTGTAGCCAGGCTCGCTCGAGGGAGCACGCTGTTCGTGTGGAATCCGAGGAAGCGAACCCTGGCCTGCTCACTGGTTGGTTCGTCGTCGAGGTCGGGGTGAGGCAGGCCTGGCCGTTCTTGATCCTGGCCGACCCGAGGTCCGGGCGCGAGGTGAGGATCTACGTCGACGCAGCTGTCTCGGTCACTTCCTACCCGGTGCCGCTGAGGCAGGACGATCCCAAGGTCCTGCTCGCCCTCGACCGCATCAACAACGCGACCGTCAGCTCGGCCTCGGTCAAAGACAGGGCGCTGATCCTGCGGTTCGGGGCCGACCAGGTCTGCGTCTCCGGCGAGGCGAACGAGCTGACGACGGGTTCGCCCTGGTGGTTCGAGATGCAGGCACCAGGTGAGCGAGGAAGTTCAGCGTGACCGGGCTCGGGACGCTTCCAGCTGCTGGGACCGACCTGGCGCCACTCACCAGAGCTGGCACTCCCAGGGCTCGATCTCCTGCTCGCCCGGCGGGAGCGTGCCGGTGCAGAACCGGTAGAGCTTCGTCGCCGCACGTCGCTCGGCATGCCGTGCGTTGACCGGCACACCGTCGTCGTCCAGTTCCAGCACGTTGGCGAAGATCGCGACGACGGCCTCCAGCTCGGACGGGTGCTCGCGCAGCACGTCCCAGTAGTCGATGCCGCCGAGCATCGGTTGCCCGACGGACCCGCGCGCGAGCAGCCGGCGAAGGTCCGCAGGGCTCCGGAGGTGCCGGGGCTGAGGTGCGACGACGTCATGGGGACCGCGTGGCGCCGATGGCTGCGGCGGCGGCCGGTGGCAGCGGGTAGCCCACCTGGACGGGGAGGTCGACGCGTTGCGACGGGAGCAGGTCGCGGAGCACGTGCACGCGCTCGGTGATGTCGTCGATGCTGCGCGTCCAGGTGTCGACGTACGACGCGACCGCCGCGCCGCCGATCCCGACCTGGAGCGAACGCCACGGCAGGGGGCTCAGGGTGGCGTCCCGCTCGGGGTCCCACTGCACCCGGACCGACGTCGCGTCCTTGCGCCGCTGCCAGGCGTCGTGATCGGGGTAGACGTCGGGGTCGAAGTGGCTGAGCGAGGCTGACGACAGAGCCTCGTCGAAGCCCGCGCGGGTGATGCGCACGGCGAGGACCCGTTCCTGGCCCGGCTTCGTCGCCCAGCCGCAGCGGTACATCATCCACAGGAACGACGGCTTGATCCACGTCATGCGGTCCCGGCTGAACGGCGCGACGAAGCGCTGCGCCTCGACCGCCGGACCGGCGATCGCGGGCGGGTAGGCCTGGTAGACGACGACCGTGTCGTCGTCGAAGTCGGCGCTCACCTGCCGGAACGGCTTCTGCTCCGGGCCGGTCGGGGCCTGGCTCATGGGACCACCGAGGGGCTCAGCGCCTGCAGCACGTCCATCACGCCGCTGGAGACGACGTAGCCCCGGCCCACGGTGATCGCGACCGGGGACCGGCGCGGCAGGGTCGCGCCCAGCAGGTCGCCGTCGAAGTCGACGTTCGGCTGCAGCAGCACGCCGCTGCGGCTCTTGCCCACCTTCTTGGTCCAGTGGGAGTACATCGAGCGCAGGTCGTCGGACCGGCCGGCGGCGACCACGAGCAGGTCGGAGGTGCGCGCGGCCAGCAGGTCGGAGAACGCGTCGTCGTCGTCGGCGAACTTCTCCGCGTCGTCGACCAGCAGCACGAGCGGTCCCCGATGCACCCGGGCGGCGGCCAGCAGCGCCCCCGCTTCGTCCTCACCGACCGCGCAACGCTCCAGGCCGGCGTTCTGCAGCGGCGACCGGCGGCCGCAGACCGTCCAGACCGGAACGCCGGCGGCCTGCACCGACTCGGCGATCGCGAGCAGCAGGGTGGACTTGCCCGACCGGGCGGTCCCGGCGATGAGGATGTGCTCCCCCTCGAACACCTCCAGCTCGGCCGGCGCGAGGTCGGACTCGCGGATGCCGACGGGGAGGCGCCACGGCTCGGCCGACAGCTGGGCCGGGACGCCCAGCTCGGCGACGGTCACCGAGGTCGGCAGCTGCCCGACGACGGGCGGCTTGGGGGTGACGTCGCCCCAGCGGCCGGCGAGCTTGGTGACGGCCTCGTCGAGCGGTCCGTCGGGCGTCGCCACGTGCGCCTGCAGCTTGGACTCGGAGGACACGTACCGGCCCGCGATGGCTGGCGGCGCGAGCTTGGCGGGGACGCCGTGCGGGCTGTAGTCGTACGGGTCGGCCAGCCGGAACAGCCAGCGCTGCGTCGCGACCTCCTCGATCGCGCCCGGCACGGCCTTGGAGCGCGACGTGGTGACGGCGGTCCACATCTGCACGTCGGGCCCGTCGGCGAAGACCCGGTAGAGGCCCTCCAGCAGCTTCAGCCCCTCGAAGTCGTCGAACTCGTCCTTGAGGACGCCGAGACCGTCGAGCAGGATCACGGTCCTGCGGTGCGGACCGGGCGTCGCGCGGCGTCGTTCGAGCTCGGCCCGGATGTGCTTCAGGAACCGCACCTGCTGCTCCCGCGTGCCCGACCCGGCCCCGACGTACGCGGCCGTGTGGGGGAGCTCGGCCAGCGGCGAGAGCTCGCGGGTGCCCAGGTCGAGCACGAGCAGGTCCAGCTCGTCGGGGGCGTAGGTGTCGGCGAGCGTGAGCGCGATGGTCGACAGCGTCGTGGTCGTCCCGCTGCCCGGGATCCCGAGGATCAGCAGGTTGCCGCGGTCCAGGTCCCAGCCCACCGGCAGCTGGAGCTGACGTCGCGGGTCGTCGGCCAGGGCGACCTCGACGACCGACCGGTTGACCCGGCCGACCACGGGAGCGCTGCCCTCGGGCTGCAGACCACCGATCGCCAGCGGGACCCGGTCACCCAGAGGTTCGGGCCAGACCCGACGTGGCGGGGCGTGACCGAGCTCGACGTTGGCCTCGACGATGGCGTCGATGAGCAGGTCGAGGTCCGTGGCCTCGTCGTCGCGCTCCGAGGCGGGGGCCGTCCGCTGCTCGTCGTGCCCGAAACGCACCGGGTGCAGGTCGACGAGCGTGGACGTCTGCGTCTCCGCCCGGCCGGTGACGAGCGCCGTCTGCACCGGCGAGATGTCGTCCTGGCCGAGCTTGACGTAGGCCCGGCCCCACTGCGTACGACCGATGGAGGACGCCGTCGGCACGCCGATGACGTTGGCGGAGTCGTCCTTGCTCTGGACGCGCAGCGCGACCCGCAGGTTGGTGTTGGCCAGGATGTCGTCGTTGACCACGCCGGCGGGCCGCTGCGTCGCCAGGATCATGTGCACCCCCAGGGTGCGCCCGACCGCAGCCACGCTGACCAGCGACTTCAGCACGTCGGGGTAGTCCTTGGCCAGCATCGCGAACTCGTCGATGACCAGCAGCAGCCGGGGCATCGGGACCTCGGGCCGGGTCGCGAGGTAGGCGTCGAGGTTGTCGACGCCCTCACCCGCCCGGGCGAAGACCTCCTGGCGGTAGCGGAGCTCGGCCTCGAGCGCGGTCAGGGCGCGGTCGGCGAGCTGCTCGTCGAGGTTGCTGACGGTGCCGATCGTGTGCGGCAGCCGCTCGCAGGTCTTGAACGCCGCCCCGCCCTTGAAGTCGATCAGGATGAACGTCAGCTGCGTCGGGTCGCTCCGTGCCGCCAGGCCCGCGACCATCGAGCGCAGGAACTCGCTCTTGCCCGAACCGGTGGTCCCGCCGACCAGGCCGTGCGGACCGTCGCGGACCAGGTCGATGCCGAAGACGCCTTCCTCGCCGATCCCGAGGGGGGTCGAGATCCCGGTCGAGGACGACCAGCTGCGTCGGATCGAGGCGGCGTTGACCTCGTCGATGCCGAGCAGCGGCGGCAGCCGCACGAGCGCGGGGAGCGAGGCCCCGGGGATCGACAGCTCCGGGTCGTCGAACCGGGCCAGGTCCGCCACGCAGGAACGAGCGGTGTCCAGGGTGATGCCGGCCAGCACCACGTCGGACACCTCGAGCAGCTCGCCCGGCCGGGCGACGTGGCCCTGCGCGTCCCGGTCGACCTTGATGACGGTGGTGCACGCCGCCGGCAGCTGGTCGGCGGTGGCGGCGATGACGATCCCCGACACCTGGGTCTCCAACGGTCCGGAGGAGTGGGTCTGCTCGAGCGGTCGGCCGTGGCCGAGGAGGCGCCGCGCCGGGGCGTCCCGGCCCTCGGTGAGCACGTCCGAGTCGAGCAGCAGCAGCACGGTGGGCGTCGGGAAGGTCTTGATCCCGTCCCGCATCGCCCGCAGGAGCGACTCGCTGCGGCTTCGTTCGGTGGACAGCCACTGGCCTCCGGAGCCGTCCCCGTGCCGTCGTACGTGAGGCAGCCACCCCGTCCAGGACCACTCCTCCTCGCGACCGGCGTCGCAGAACACCCCGACGGTCATGTCGGCGGAGCCGCAGTGCGTGACGGCCTGGCACAGCAGGCTGCGCGCCACGGCGAGCGCGCCCTCGCGGTCTCCGACGATGCCGACCACGCCGGCCTCGCTGAGCGGGACCCGGACGGGGGCTCCGGGGATGACGGCGTCGTCGACGACCTGCCGGACCTCCTCCTCGCCCGAGCGCTTGACCGCGCTGGCGTCGACCGGCGGCTTCCAGCCGACGTTGCCGACCCCGGCGTGCAGGGTGAGGAAGTCGCGGGAGCGGGCGCGGCGCTCCCACAGCGTCGTGGTCGGCAGGGCCGCTCGGCGCAAGGTCCGGGCGGGATCGGGCGCGAGGCCGCGGCGCCGGGCGCGCTCGGCCTCGGCCGCCTCGGCCAGGTCGGACTTGAACTTGTCGAGCGCCTTGGCGAACCCCTCGTCGTTCTCCTTGATGTCCTTCTTGCGACGCCGCTTCTGCTCGACGGTCGACCCGATGGCCAGGATCGGGCTCAGCAGGGCGAAGGCGGCATAGCTCAGGTTGCGCGTGATCGCCACCATCGCGACCGCCATCACCAGAGGTGCCACGATCGTGGCCAGACCCCAGCGGGCTGGCGGCGGCTTGGACTTGCGGGTCGGCGGCTCGATCGCGGTCGGCTCCGGCGGCAGCCCGG
>Ga0210040_10009348_pt1 | contig 11427 bp, 10 predicted proteins | sample CryGeyCG12114_NA_FD_185462 | JGI IMG/M metagenome (GOLD analysis project Ga0210040, IMG submission 185462) | Groundwater microbial communities from aquifer - Crystal Geyser CG19_WC_8/21/14_NA (SPAdes) (version 2) | ecosystem: Environmental > Aquatic > Deep subsurface > Groundwater | place: USA... | reverse complement strand
GGGCGGCCGTGCTGGCGGAAGACGTGGCACGGGTCAGGTTCATGCAGGTGCACAAGGCTGCACAAGTCGGGCCACACCCGGACCGGCGCGGTCGAGCCTCACACCGGCAGCTGGTCGTGCAGGAACGCCAGCGTGCGCTCCCAGGCCAGCGCCGAGGCGGCGGCGTCGTGCAGGAAGAAGTCGGCGTTGTCGAAGGCGTGGTTGGCGCCGGGGTAGGTCTCCACGCGGACCTCCGCGGGACCGGCCGTGACCGCGGCGCGGATCTGCTCGACGGTGCCGGCGTCGATGTAGTCGTCGGCAAGCCCGAAGTGGTGCAGGCTCGGCGCCCGCACCCGGCTGGCGAGGTCGAGCAGCCCGGGGATCGCCGAACCGTAGTAGCTGACCAGCACGTCAGGCTCCCCCACCGCTGCGACGGCGAACGCGAGGCCACCGCCGAAGCAGAAACCGAGCACCCCGGCGCGGCCCCGGACCTCCTCACGGGCGCGCAGGTGCGCGAGGGCCGCGACCGCGTCGGCGACGGTCGTGTCCCAGTCCAGTCGCTGCGCACGCGACATCGCGGCTCCGACGGCGTCCTGCTCCGACTCGTCGAGGGGCTCCGCGTCATCCAGGCGCCAGTACAGCTCGGGGGCCAGCACGACGTACCCGGCGGCCGCGAGGTCCGCACCGCGGCGCTGGATGTAGTCGCTGACACCGAAGATCTCCTGCAGCAGCACCAGCCCGGGACCGGCCCCGGACGGTGGCAGCCACAGGTGCGCCGGCATCGAGCCGCCGTCGGTGGGGACCTGGACGCGCTCGTGGCTCATGGGCCCGAGTATGCCCCTGGTCACGCGGACGACGTCAGCCCAGGTCGAGGAGCTGCTCGAGCCCGACGGTCAGCCCCGGCAGCTGGCCGATGCGGCGTACGCCGAGCAGCACGCCCGGGGTGAACGACACCCGGTCAAGCGAGTCGTGGCGGATCGTGAGGGTCTCCCCCTCACCACCGAGGATCACCTCCTGGTGCGCGACCAGGCCGCGGACCCGCAGTCCGTGCACCCGGATCCCGTCGACGTCGGCGCCGCGCGCGCCGTCCAGGGACGTGGAGGTGGCGTCAGGAACCGGCCCGAGCCCGGCGCCGCGACGGGCGGCCGCGACCAGGCTCGCCGTACGCCGTGCTGTGCCGGACGGCGCGTCGGCCTTGTCCGGGTGGTGCAGCTCCACGATCTCGACCGACTCGTAGTAGGGCGCCGCCTGTGCAGCGAACCGCATCATCAGCACCGCGCCGATCGAGAAGTTGGGCGCCACCAGCACCCCCGTCGACGCCCCGGTCAGCCAGCTGCGCACCTGCGCCAGGCGCTCGTCGTCGAAGCCGGTGGTGCCCACCACGGCGTGGATGCCGCGTGCGGCGCAGAACTGAAGATTGCCCATCACCACGTCGGGGTGGGTGAAGTCCACGACCACCTGGGCACCCCGAGCCGGCAGGTCCTCCCGGTGGTCGTCGCCGTCACCGGTGTCCACCTCCGCGACCAGCTCGAGGTCCTCGGCCGCCCGGACGGCCTCGCAGACCGCTCGGCCGACCTTGCCGCGGGCGCCCAGCACCCCGACCCGGACCGGTCCGTCCTGCGCTCGCTCCTCGCTCACCGGATCAGCGTAGGTGAGGCTGTCGGCGCTCGGTCCTACGGTGGACGTGTCCCTCCGCAAGATCAGTGGATAGCTAATCTCAGACAGATGTCAGTGATAACGTGAACCATGCCTGGAATTCCCGTCGTGACCGTGATCGGTGACCTGGTCGGCTCCCGCTCGGTGCCCGACCGCGGCCACGTCCAGGAGACGCTGGCCGCTGCCCTCGCGGAGGTGAACGACGTCGTCGCGGTGGCGCAACCGTTCCAGCCCACGGTGGGCGACGAGCACCAGGGCGCGTGCACGACGGTCGCCGACGCGGTGCGCGCGAGCCTGCTGGTGCGGCTGGCCATGCTCCCGCTCGTCGACGTGCGGCACGGCATCGGCCACGGGGAGGTCACCGTGCACGACGACTCCCGCACGCCGCTGCTGCAGGACGGGCCCGGGTGGTGGGCCGCCCGCGCCGCGATCGAGGAGCTCGGCGACCGCCGCGGACCGAGCCGCACCTGGTTCCGTGGCCCGGGCGAGGGGGCCGTGAACGCGTTCCTGGTCTGCCGCGACCAGATCGTCGACCGCCTCAACGACCGCGGCCTGCGCATCCTGCGACTGGCGCTGCTCGGGCACTCCCAGAAGGACATCGCCGAGCTCGAGGGCATCTACGCCTCGGCGGTGTCCCAGCAGTTCACGCGCAACATCGGCGCGCTGGTCGACTCCATGCGGCTGTTCAGCGAGGAGGCTGCGTGAGCATCGGGGTGTGGCTGTTCGCGGTCGGCGCGTGCGACCTCCTGCGGGCCGCGCGCGACGCCACGACCGTCCGCCGCAGGGTGCTCCTGGTGCTGATCGGCTGCGGCCTGCTCACGATCGCGGGCGCTGCCCTCGGGTTCACCGCCGGGTGGTGGGCCGGCGTCGGCGGGCTGTGGGCGCTCACGCTGGTCGGCTGGGTCACCGCCTCGTCGTTGGCCCTGCAGCCGGGACACCAGCACCGCGCGACGTGGCGGGCAGTGGCCTTCTCCTCGCTCGCGGTCGCGCTCGCCGGGTTCGGCTTTCTCGGGTCGAGCCTGCCCGCACCGGTGCGGGCGCCCGACGGGTGGGGCTCCACGGTCCTCGGGGAGTTCGGGCCGACCCGCACCGTCGTGGTCGCCGGCGTCCTGCTCTTCGAGCTCAGCACCGCCAACATCGTGGTCCGGCTGGTGCTCGACGCGATCGGCGTGCCCGCCGCCACCAACGAGGCGAGCCTGCGCGGCGGCCGGCTGCTGGGACCGATGGAGCGGGTCTTCATCCTGGTCCTGGCGCTCGGGGGCGAGCTGACCGCGGCCGCCGTGGTGGTCGCGGCCAAGGGGTTGCTGCGCTGGCCCGAGCTCCGCTCGCAGCAGGCCGGTGGCCCGACCGCGGTCTCGGAGTACTTCCTGATCGGCAGCCTCGCCAGCTGGCTGCTGGGCGTCGTGGGGTGGGTGTTGACCCATGCCTGAGTTGCTCACAGGAGAACAGCAAAAGGCTGACAATGGCGCCGGTTCAGCGGATCCGTGAGCTCAGGTCGGGAGCGACTCGAACGGCCCGACGACGGCGAGGGTCTGCGGACCGGTCAGCAGCTCTCGGGCCAGCGCGTCGACGTCCTCGAGCGTGACCGCGGTGACCCGGCCGAGCACCTCGTCGATGCTGGGCAGGTCGTCGTAGAGCAGCTCGGCCTTGGCGATGCGCGACATCCGCGAGCCGGAGTCCTCCAGCGACAGCACCAGTCCTCCACGCAGCTGGCCCTGACCCCGGCGCAGCTCGTCGGCGGTGAGGCCCTGGTGGGCCACCTTGTCGAGCTCGGCCCGGACCACGTCGAGCACCTCGCGGACCTTCGAGGGCAGGCAGCCCACCGCGATGCCGACGGCGCCCGCGTTGGCGTAGTGAGAGGCGTAGGAGTAGACCGAGTAGGCCAGCCCGCGAGTCTCGCGGACCTCCTGGAAGAGCCGGGACGACGTACCTCCGCCGAGGGCCGCGTCGAGCACCCCGAGCGCGTAGCGGCGCTCGTCGGTGCGCACCAGCCCGTTCACCCCGAGCACCAGGTTCACCTGCTCGAACGGCCGGGTGACCACCACCTCCCCCGCCTCGGTACGCCGTGCCCGCGAGCCGGCGCGGACCGGGGCCGGGCGCTGGTCGAGGTCGGCGAGGAACCCCGACCGGGAGAACGCCTTCTCCACCAGACGTACGACGGACGCGTGCTCGAGGTTGCCGGCCACCGCGACCACCATGTTCGCGGCGGTGTAGCGGGAGGTGTAGTAGTCGAGGACCTGTGCCCGCGTCAGCGCCTCGATCGACTCGGCGGTGCCCGCGATCGGAGCGCCGAGCGTTGAGGACGCCCACGCCGTGGCGGCGAAGACGTTGCCGACGACGTCATCGGGATCGTCGTCGTGCATGGCGATCTCGTCGAGGATCACCGCACGCTCGGCCTCCAGGTCGGCGTCGGTGATCACCGAGGAGGTGACCATGTCGCCGAGCACGTCGACCGCCAACGGCAGGTCCTCGTCGAGGACCCGCGCGTGGAAGCAGGTGTACTCCTTGGCGGTGAAGGCGTTGAACTCCCCGCCGACCTCGTCGAGCTCGCACGAGATCTGCAGCGCCGAGCGCTCGGGCGTGCCCTTGAAGAGCAGGTGCTCGAGGAAGTGGGACGCCCCCGACAGGGTCGGTGACTCGTCGCGCGAGCCGACACCGACCCAGACGCCGATCGACGCCGACCGCACCCCGGGCATCGCCTCGGTCACGACCCGCAGGCCGCCGGGGAGGACGGTGCGCTGCACCTGCTCCTCCCCGGCGGCCCCCAACAACGTGCGGGTGGTGCCGGGCTCCTGCTCGGCGGCCGACGTCCGGTTGCTACTCAGGGGACCCCGCCGTGGTCGCCTCGACCGGCTCCTCGGCGGAGTCCGATGCGGACTCCTCGAGCACCGGGACCAGCGACAGCTTGCCGCGGTCGTCGATCTCGCCGATCTCGACCTGGATCTTCTGGCCGACCGAGACGACGTCCTCGACGCTCTCCACCCGCTTGCCGCCGGCCAGGCCGCGCAGCTTGCTGATGTGCAGCAGGCCGTCCTTGCCGGGCAGCAGCGAGACGAACGCACCGAAGTTGGTCGTCTTGACCACGGTGCCGAGATAGCGCTCGCCGACCTCGGGCATCGTCGGGTTGGCGATCCCGTTGATGATCGACCGGGCGGCCTCGGCGGACTCGCCGTTGGTCGCACCGATGTAGATCGTGCCGTCGTCCTCGATGCTGATCTGGGCGCCGGTGTCGTCCTGGATCTGATTGATCACCTTGCCCTTGGGACCGATGACCTCGCCGATCTTGTCGACCGGGACCTTGACGGTGATGATGCGCGGCGCGAGCAGCGACATCTCCTCGGGGCCCTCGATGGCCTCCGCCATCACCTCGAGGATCGAGGTGCGGGCGTCCTTGGCCTGGCCCAGCGCGGCGGCCAGCACGTCGGCGGGGATGCCGTCGAGCTTGGTGTCGAGCTGCAGCGCGGTGACGAACTCCGGGGTGCCGGCGACCTTGAAGTCCATGTCGCCGAAGGCGTCCTCGGCGCCGAGGATGTCGGTGATCGCGACGTACTCGGTCTTGCCGTCGACCTCACCGGAGATCAGGCCCATCGCGATGCCCGCGACCGGCGCCTTGAGCGGCACCCCGGCCTGGAGCAGCGACATCGTGGAGGCGCAGACCGAGCCCATCGACGTCGAGCCGTTGGAGCCCATCGCCTCGGAGAGCTGGCGGATCGCGTAGGGGAACTCCTCGCGCGAGGGCAGCACCGGCAGCAGCGCACGACGCGCGAGCGCACCGTGGCCGACCTCGCGGCGCTTCGGGGAGCCGACGCGACCGGTCTCACCGGTGGAGAACGGCGGGAAGACGTACTTGTGCATGTAGCGGCGGGTCTTCTCCGGCGACAGCGTGTCGAGCTTCTGCTCCAGGGTCAGCATGTTCAGCGTGGTCACGCCCAGGATCTGGGTCTCGCCACGCTCGAACAGCGCCGAGCCGTGCACGCGCGGGATCACGCCGACCTCGGCGGACAGCGTCCGGATGTCGGTGAGTCCGCGGCCGTCGATGCGGACCTTGTCGCGCAGCACGCGCTCGCGGACCAGCTTCTTGGTCAGCGCGCGGAACGCGGCGCCGAGCTCCTTCTCACGACCCTCGAAGTCGGGGGCGACCTGGGTGAGCACCGCGTCCTTGACCTCGTCCATGGCGGACTCGCGGTCCTGCTTGCCGGCGATCGTGAGCGCCTCGGCCAGCTTGTCACCGGCGGCGGACTCGACGGCGTCGAAGGCGTCGTCCTCGAAGTCGAGGAACACCGGGAACTCCTGGACCGGCTTGGCCGCGACCTTGGCCAGCTCGGACTGCGCCTCGCACAGCTGCTTGATGAACGGCTTGGCGGCGTCGAGGCCGCCGGCCACGATCTGCTCGGTGGGCGCCTGCACGCCGGAGCGCACCAGCTCCCAGGTCTGCTCGGTGGCCTCGGCCTCGACCATCATGATCGCGACGTCACCGGTCTCGGTGACCCGGCCGGCCACCACCATGTCGAAGACGGCGCGCTCGAGCTGGCTGTGCGACGGGAACGCGACCCACTGGCCGTCGATCAGCGCGACGCGGGTGCCGCCGACCGGGCCGGAGAACGGCAGACCGGACAGCTGGGTGGACAGCGACGCGGCGTTGATCGCCAGCACGTCGTAGGGCTGGTCGGGGTCGAGCGCCATCACGGTGATGACGACCTGGACCTCGTTGCGCAGCCCCTTCTTGAACGTCGGGCGGAGCGGACGGTCGATGAGGCGGCAGGTGAGGATCGCGTCCTCGCCCGGACGACCCTCGCTGCGGAAGAACGAGCCGGGGATCTGGCCCACGGCGTACATCCGCTCCTCCACGTCGATGGTGAGCGGGAAGAAGTCGAAGTGGTCCTTGGGGTGCTTGCCGGCGGTGGTGGCCGACAGCAGCATGGTCTCGTCGTCGAGGTAGGCGGTCACCGAGCCGGCGGCCTGGCGGGCCAGCAGCCCGGTCTCGAACTTCACGGTGCGGGTGCCGAACGAGCCGTTGTCGATCACGGTCTCGATGGCGTGGATCTCGGGTCCCTCCACGGGATACCCCTTTCGTGGTCGTACGGCGGCCGGGGCGTTCCCGGTCGCCGGAGCGAGCACGCGTTGGGCGCCTGGTGCACGCAGCATCGTGCTGCGTCACGCGCGGGTGCCTCTGGGGGCACGAGGCCGGTCTTCGATCGAGGCCCGCGGCTGCCGCTCCCGTGACGGGGGGCTCCGAAGGCCACTACCGAGGACCGGGCCAGACGTCCGCGGTCGCTCCTTGCTTCTGGTCGTGCGTGTTCAGTTGTGGTCGAGATGCGGTTGAGCTGTGGTGCAGATCTGGTGGAGAAGTGGTGCTGCCCCGAGCCTAGTGGCCCGGACGCAGAAGGAGCGGCCTCCCGGACGGGATGCCGCTCCTGGTGCTGCTACCGGCGGATGCCGAGGCGCTCGATGATCGAGCGGTAGCGGTTGATGTCCTCCGCGCGCATGTAGTTGAGGAGCCGGCGACGCTGGCCGACCAGAAGCAGCAGACCACGACGGCTGTGGTGGTCGTGCTTGTGCTCCTTGAGGTGCTCGGTCAGGTGGCTGATGCGGTGCGTGAGCAGCGCGACCTGGACCTCGGGGGAGCCGGTGTCGCCCTCGGACGTGGCGTAGTCGGCGATGATCTTCTTCTTGGTGTCCGCGTCGGTGCCGGTAGACACACGCAGCTCCTCTCGGTGTACGTCGTTGCGCGGCGCGCCGGGGCCTGTTCACCCGGGCACTCTGGATCCGCGGCCGTTGCACGGCTAGACCGCCGTCCGCACGTCACGCGCGAACGACATGATCCAGATTATCAGCGGGCCGGTGCATTCTCCGAATCCGCGTGGTGACCGGGTCGCCGCCGTGGGCGCCCGCCGCGCGCGCGTCGCGCCGTCACCGACCCGGGAAAACGTGCGCGCTCCCTGCGTTGCAACGCAGGGAAGCTGCACGATTCCCAGGGTGCCCTGGGAATCGTGCAGCGCGTACCTCGGGCAGCGGGTACGCCGCTCAGCCGCCGGCGAGCACCGCGCGGACCGCCTCGCGGGCAGCCATCGGGTCGACCGCACTGAGCGCCGCCTCGGCGGCCGCCTCGCAGGTGTCCATGGTGACGGCGGCGAGCTGGGCCCCGACGGGGCGCACGGCGGCGAGTGCCATGGAGAGCGAGGTGATGCCCATGCCCACCAGCGCGGTCGCCAGGACCGGGTCGGCGGCCGCCTCGCCGCAGACCCCGACCGGCTTGCCGGCCTGCCGGCCGGCCTCCGCGGTGATCGCGATCAGCTGCAGCACGGCGGGCTGCCAGGAGTCGGTGAGGTGCGCGAGGTCGGTGGCCATCCGGTCGGCGGCCATCGTGTACTGGGTGAGGTCGTTGGTGCCGATGGACAAGAAGTCGACGACCTCGAGCATCTGGTGGGCCAGCAGGGCCGCGCTCGGGATCTCCACCATCACCCCCGCCTTGAGCCCGAGGCCGCGCACCAGGCCGGCGAACTCCGAGGCCTCGGCCACGGTGGCGACCATCGGCGCCATCACCCAGGTCTCGGTGCTGGTGCTCTTCGCGGCCCGGGCGATGCCCTCGAGCTGGCGCTCCATCAAGCCGGGGTTGCCGATCGACAGCCGCAGCCCGCGCACACCCAGGGCCGGGTTCTCCTCGCCCTCCAGCGTGGCGAACGCGATCGGCTTGTCCGAGCCGGCGTCCAAGGTGCGCACCACGACGTAGCGGTCGCCAGCGAAGGGCTCGAGGACCGAGGCGTAGATCTCGGCCTGCTCCTCGACGCTCGGCTCCTCCTTGCGGCCCAGGAAGCTGAGCTCGGTGCGGAACAGCCCGACTCCCTCGACGGGACCGGCGGCGGCCTTGCTCGCCGACGTGCCGTCGGCGACGTTGGCGAGCAGCTTCACCGCGGTGCCGTCGGCGGTGCGGCCCGGACCGGTCCAGCGCTCGAGCGCCTCGCGCGCCGCCTGCGCCTCGGCCACGCGCGCCCGCGCGGTCTCGGGGTCCGGGTCGGGGGTGATCTCGCCGGTGGTGCCGTCCACGAGCAGCTGGGTGCCACCGCGCACCTCGAGGACGCCATGGGCCCCGACGACGCAGGGGATGCCGAGCTGGCGGGCGATGATCGCGGTGTGGCTGGTGGGGCCGCCGCGCTCGGTGACCAGGGCGACCACGGTGGAGGCGTCCAGGGTGGCGGTGTCGGCCGGCGCGAGGTCCTCGGCCAGCAGCACCGACGGCTCGTCGGGCACCGGGATGCCGGGCTCGGGCTCGCCCACCAGCCGGGCGGTGACGCGGCGCTCGATGTCGCGCAGGTCGGTGACCCGCTCGGCCATCAGCCCGCCCATCTGCGTGAACACGGTGGCGAACTGCTCGACCGCGCCGGCCAGCGCGTCGAGCAGCGGCTCGTCGGCGTTCAGCCGCTTGCGGACGGCCGAGCGCAGGCCCTTGTCCTTGGCCAGTCCCGCCGTGGCGGTGAGCACCTCGGCGGCGGCACCCGACGCGCTCGCTGCCCGGGAGCTCAGCCCCTCGGCGGTGGCGGCCACCGCCTCGTCGAAGGCCGCCAACGCGCTCTCGGCGTCGGGGAAGCCGCGGTCGGCGAAGGCGGCCGTCGCCTGCGGGGCGACCTCCACCGTCGCGACGACGGCAGGCCCGTAGGCGACGCCCGGGACGACCGGCGTGCCCCGCAGGACAGAGCCCGCGGACGAGCGGGACGAGGTGGACGACTCGGTCGCGGGCGTCGTGCCCGGCGGCGGCGCGGAGGCAGGCATGGAGTCACCTTACGACTGACTGTGCTGCTTGACACACCACAGAAGCGGGCGTAGAACAACACATCCAAAGATCCATTCGGGCGATCCGCAAGGAGACCGTGTGTACGCCGAGGAGCGCCAGCAGGCGATCGCCGCTCTGGTGGCCGCGCGGGGCCGACTGTCGGTGAACGCGCTCGCCGAGGAGTATGCCGTGACCACCGAGACGGTGCGTCGCGACCTCTCCGCCCTCGAGCGTGCCGGGGTCCTGCGGCGCGTGCACGGCGGCGCGGTCCCCACCGCGGCGCTGACCGCCTTCGAGGCGGCCGTCGGCGACCGCGACCTCGCCCACTCCGACGAGAAGGACCGGATCGCACGCCAGGCCGCGGACCACCTCCCGGCCAGCGGCGGCTCGGTCATCCTGGACGCCGGCACCACCACCGCCCGGCTCGCCATGCTGCTACCCCGCGACCTCAAGCTCACCGTGGTCACCAACGCGGTGCCCATCGCCGCCCGGCTCGCCGGCTCCCCCAGCCTCGACCTGCACCTGCTGCCGGGCCGGGTGCGTGCCACCACGCACGCCGCCGTCGGGGAGGACACCGTGGAGGCGCTGGCGCGGCTCCGGGTCGACGTCGCCTTCGTCGGCGCCAACGGGCTGACCGTCGGGCACGGCCTGACCACCCCCGACCACGCCGAGGCCGCGGCCAAGCGGGCGATCGTCGCCAGCGCCCACCGGGTGGTCGCGCTCGTGGACTCCTCCAAGATCGGGCAGGAGCAGACCGTGCGCTTCGCCGAGCTCCGCGACGTCGACGTGGTCGTCACCGACGCCGGTGCCGACCTGGCGGCGCTGCGGTCCCTGGAGCGGCACGGCGTGGAGGTGCAGGTCGCGTGATCCTCACCCTGACCCCCAACCCCAGCATCGACCGCACCGTCACGCTCTCCGGCGAGCTCCACCGCGGCGCCGTGCTCCGCGCGGTCTCCGAGGACACCCAGGGCGGCGGCAAGGGCGTCAACATCTCCCGCGCCGCGGTCGCCGCCGACGTGCGCACCATCGCGGTGCTGCCCGCGGACCGGGACGACCCGTTCGTGCTCGACCTGCTGCGCGACGGCATCGACTGCCGACCCGAGGCGCCGGCGGGGCCGGTGCGGGTCAACCTCACGCTGACCGAGCCCGACGGCACCACCACCAAGATCAACTCCCCCGGTGCGCACGCCGCCCCGGCGGACCTCGCGCGCCTCGAGCGCGCGGTCGTCGAGCGCGCCTCGCAGGCCCGCTGGGTGGTGCTCGCCGGCTCCCTGCCGCCGGGCGCCCCCGCGAACTGGTACGCCGACCTGGTCGGCTCGCTGCGTGCCACCGGCACCCGCGTCGCGGTGGACACCTCCGGTGAGCCGCTGGTGGCCCTGGCTGCCGGCCTCGAGCAGCACGCCCCCAGCCTGATGAAGCCCAACGGTGAGGAGCTCGCCTCGCTCACCGGCGCCGACCCGGTGGCGATCGAGGCCGACCCGGCGTCCGCGGCCGCCGCGGCGGCCGTCCTGGTGGGCCGCGGGGTCCAGGCGGTCCTCGCCACGCTCGGTGGCTCGGGCGCCGTGCTGGTCACCGACCAGGGCGCCTGGCACGCCGTACCACCGCCAACCACCGTGGTCAGCACCGTGGGGGCCGGTGACTCGAGCCTGTTCGGGTACCTGTTGGGTGAGTTGCGCGGTGACGAGCCGCCGGACCGGCTGCGGCTCGCCGTCGCCTACGGCAGCGCAGCCGCATCCCTGCCCGGCACCACCATCCCCACCCCGGCCCAGGTCCACCCCGAGCTCGTGGACGTCCACGTGCTCGACCTCGCCACCGCCTGACCCGCGCAGGCACGGGCCCCCGCCCTCGCTCCACCACACGTTCGCACCGACCTCCCCCTTCCAGCGCACGAGAGAACCGAGGAAGACCATGACCGAGACACCCGGACCCGAGGGGATGATCACCCCCGCGCTCGTCCGCCTGGACGTGTCCCTGGGCGAGGACAAGGCCGACGTGATCCGCGCCCTGGCCGCGCAGGTCGCCGA
>Ga0210040_10009347_pt1 | contig 11427 bp, 9 predicted proteins | sample CryGeyCG12114_NA_FD_185462 | JGI IMG/M metagenome (GOLD analysis project Ga0210040, IMG submission 185462) | Groundwater microbial communities from aquifer - Crystal Geyser CG19_WC_8/21/14_NA (SPAdes) (version 2) | ecosystem: Environmental > Aquatic > Deep subsurface > Groundwater | place: USA... | reverse complement strand
ATTCTCATGAGCGTGTTTGATCTGGAGCATACCCGCCACAGAAGTCCTAAGAATGCTTATGCCCACATGCTCGCCGCTTTAGCCGCTTACTGCTTTTACGATAACAAACCTGCTGTTTTCTTCCCTAAATCTAACCAATTAACCTGTGCTTAATCCATAATTCACGTTAACTTAAAATCCAGGTTACTTTTAAACTAATCAAAGAAAAAAATTTCAAAAATAGCTACCTGATTTTGTGGGTCTGATTTACTTTTATAAAACGGGAAAATATCTTGTGTAAGTGTGCGAGATAATATCAAAAAAACCGGCGAATTAACCAGAGAATACCACTTAGCAGAATGCTGACCAATAACATGCTAACTATGGGGGCATAAAAACGAAAGTTCTGACGTTCTACCCGAATATCGCCGGGTAAATTGCCAAACCAGTTAAGCTTATTTCCGAATAGCCAAATCAATATCCCCATTAAAGCAATACCTAAACCGGCTATTACCAAAAGTTTTCCCATTGGCTGCATAATCAAATTTTAAACTTTAGAATTTACAAAAGTGTAGCGTTCAATCAAACCAGGTTTTCAGGCTGATTTCTAAAAGCGTTGTTCATAAAAACGGGTTAAACCCAACCTGGTTGTTTTGCCGGAGTATTGCAGCACCTAAATAGTTAATGGTAAATAAACAGTTTGTCTGTTTATTCTAATCGAACTGAAACACAACTTTACCTTCCGGATTAATGGTAAGTGCAGCTTCGAATTTATTACCGGTTTTATGCGAAACAAAGCCTTTTAGTTTACTTGTCTTACCTTTTTGGAGCAGCTGAGCTATATTTTTATCGGTGAGCAGTTTACCCGCAATGGTAAAAGGCACCAGAAACTGGCAACCTTCTCGGTAGCGGCTACAACCAAAAGCTGCTTTACCTTTTAGCATTTGACCTTGTTTACAGCGCGGGCAAGTTAAAACTATATCGGCAGCAGGTGCTTTTTCAATCTTCTCTACTTCCAGTTGGTACTGCGCATTTAATGTTACCAAACCGGTATAAGCAGCTTCATTTTCGTCTTCTTTTAAGCCTTTTAAGGTAATTTTTTTCTTTTCTAATAAGGTGCTTACCTGCTTTTCGGTCAGGCTTTTATTTTTATAATTAATGGGCAACCGGAAAAGACACCCTTCTTTCCAACGGGAACAGCCATATGCCTGCGCTCCTTTCAGGACCTGCCCGGATTTACAAACGGGACATTTGCCAATTTCACCCGTGGAGGGTTTAGCAGTTTTGGAGGGTGCCGTGGCTTTTTTACTTTTATCAGCCTCATTGGTCACGGATGGTGAAACCGGTGTTGGTTTGGCTTCTATTTGCATGGTTTGCCGATCCGCTTTTACTTCCTGAGCCATTTCCAGAACTAACTGTTTTAACTCCCGCAAAAAAGAATCTGCCGAAAACGAACCACTTTCTATCTGGCGCAGCTTCTTCTCCCATTGGCCGGTTAACTCCGGTGATTTTAAGGTGGGATTCTGAATAACCCCGATCAGATCGATGCCCATCTGGGTAGGAATTATCTTCTTTTTTTCTTTGCGGATATAAGCCCTTTTAAAAAGCGTTTCGATGATAGCAGCGCGGGTGGATGGCCGGCCAATCCCGTTTTCTTTTAAAGCTTCTTTCAGTTCTTCGTCTTCAATTTGTTTACCGGCCGTTTCCATGGCCCGCAACAAAGTCGCTTCAGTATAATCTTTCGGCGGCGAAGTCATTTTCTGGTCCAGGCGCGGTTCGTGCGGCCCTTGTTCATTCTTTTCAAAAATCGGGAGAATAGCATTCTCTTCTTTTTCCTCTCCTTCGGCCTCTTCCTTAGCAACAGGCTCACGTACTTCTTTATCGTACACCACCCGCCAACCCGGCTCTAGTATTTGGCGGCCTTTGGCCCGAAAAGTATGCGTGGCTACATCGGCGGTAACAGTGGTATTACTCACAATACAATCGGGGTAAAAAGCCGCAATAAACCGCCGGGCAATAATATCGAACACCCGGGCTTCGGTACCGCCTAATGCTGCTGCGCCGCCGGTAGGAATAATAGCGTGGTGATCGGTTACTTTGTTGTTATTAAATACTTTGCCGGTTTTCCGGATTTTTTGCTGCAGTAATGGTTGGGTAAGGGCCTGGTATTGGTTTAAATTTTGCAGAATACCCGGTATTTTGGGGTACATATCGTCCGGCAGAAAAGTAGTATCTACCCGCGGATAGGTAACTACCTTTTTCTCGTAAAGGCTTTGCACCGTTTTCAGGGTCTCATCTGCCGATAAGCCCATTTTGTTGTTGCACTCTACCTGCAAAGAAGTAAGATCAAATAAACGGGGCGGGCTTTCTACCCCCTTCTTAATATCAATATCTGTGATGGTGAGGAGCTCTCCCTGAATAGCTTCTAAAATTTTGCGGGCTTTTTCTTCAACCGTAAATTTACCATTGATGCTGGAGAAAATGGCATCCCGGTAAATGGTTTTGAGCTCCCAGAAAGGTTCCGGCTTAAAGTTTTTGATTTCGTGGTACCGGTTCACGATCATGGCCAGGGTGGGCGTTTGTACCCGGCCTAACGATAATAACTGCCGCCCCTGGGCATATTTTAAGGTAAACAAGCGGGTAGCATTCATACCTAAAAGCCAGTCGCCTATGGCCCGGCTTTTGCCTGCCTGGTACAGCAAATCAAATTCCGAACCTTCGCGCAAAGCCGCAAAGCCCTGCCGGATGGCTTCTTCGGTGAGGGAAGAAATCCAGAGGCGCTTAAAAGGTTTACGGTATTTAGCTTCGGTTAATACCCAGCGCTGAATCACTTCTCCTTCCTGCCCGGCATCGCCGCAATTAATTACCTCAGTAGACTTTTGCAGTAATTCTTTTATTATTTTAAATTGTTTCTGCACGCCTTTGTCCTGCATCAATTTTATGCCAAACTGTTCGGGCAACATAGGTAATTCGTGAATACTCCAGCGCTTCCACTCCGGTTTATAATCTTCGGGTTCGCGTAGCTGGCAAAAATGGCCAAAAGTCCAGGTTACCTGATAGCCGTTGCCTTCGTAATAACCGTCGTGTCTACTTTTAGCCCCGATTACCTGGGCTATTTCCCGGGCTACACTTGGCTTTTCTGCAATGCAAACTTTCAATTCAATTCTCCGGATTAGATTTCTTTAAAAGGCAAATTTAATGATTATGGCGCTAATTACCGGCAAAAAACTTAACGAGCGGTTAAGCCGGAAAATAAAAAACCACAGCCGCACCTTTTTATGAAAGGCACTGCTGTGGCAGAATAGAATTAAGATAAAATTATTTTACGGAGAAATTAATTTCTTTAGTACCTACGTTGGTACGGCCATCTACAGTATTAAGGGTTAAAATATAATTGCCGGCGGATAAGTTGGAAACGGAAAAAGCCGTATCAATAATTACCGGATTTTTCATGGGTTGTTTGGTATAGCCCCAAACAGGTTTATTACTGGTTTCGGCATCTAACCTGGTTACCGTTACATCTAGCTGATTGATTTTATCTTTATCTGAGATCTCGGACTTTAAATTTATAGTTTGTCCGATGGTGAAAACAGAATTCTGTCCTGGAGAAGAAACAGAGATGTAAGGCACCGACCCGTCCGGAGAGGTTAAATCTTCTTCTAATAAATCGCATCCGGTTAATGCCAGTATATACAAAGCGAAGGCAAATATTTTAATTTTCATATTTTATGTTTTTATATTTAACTATTTTTTATTCAATTTAATGACGTACTAATTAAAGTTTCATACTGCAATTTAAAGATAATTATATAATTAAACTAATAAAATAAGCCTTTTTTATAAACTATTTTCATTAAAGTGCCATATTAACGTGCCTTATCTTTTAATATTATTAAAAATTTATAATTTATATAAATTTAATGCATATTAGAAAAGTATAAATAAATTACTAACTTTCTTAACCCAGGCAGATAAAACTTTAAGGAGTAAGAATCGTAAACAAGAAGAGCTTTGCTAAATGCAGAGTCGTTTTTTTTGTTCCATTAAAACGATACAGCTATGAGAAATTACGAGAATTCTGATAATTCTTCATTTAATAAGTACCGTTCTGAAGATGAAAATTCAAGGCGGGAAAATTCTTTCAGATCTGATTCAGGCAACCCGATGACGAACCGTCCGGGATATACAAATGCATCTGCCGATAATTTTAACCGTAACCCGGTTTGGCCACAGTCAAATGATAGGCCTCGCCCCAATGATCAATCACAGCGGAACCAAAATAACCAGTTTCAACCGAGCTACGATCAAGACCGCCAGCAGTTTAATAATAACTGGCAAGCGAACCAGCAATGGCCCCAGGATAAACAACAAAACCATAATTACTACGGCAGCCATGCCCAAGACCGCGACTATGACCGCCACCGGGCCGGTGATGGCAACAATAATGTTGAACGCTCCGGCAACCGCAACAACGATACCTGGACCCGTTATAACCAAAATTATCAGAATATGCGGCATCAGGGTAATTGGAACCAGGATAATCAAAACCAGAACAACTGGAACCGGAACCCTAACCAGTTAAACCAGCAACACCGTTATTCTTCCGACTACGGGTACCAAAATAACAGCAACCAAGGTCGGGGTTACGACGAGAACCGGTACTATAACCGTCGCAATGGTTATGACAACAACCAGGATAACCAGAATAACCGGCACGAAGACGAAGGTTTTTTTAATCACATGGGTAACACCATACGCAATGCCTGGAATAGTTTTACCCAGGAAGAAAATGAAGATCAGAACCGGGCTAATCGCTACGGGCGCAACCATGGTTTTAATAGCCAGGAACAGGAGCGTAACAATTCCGCCAACCGTAACCGTAATAATTCTGACGCGCCTCCTTATAATTATGGTTCTTCTTCCAATCGGGATCACGAGTGGTAATAACAACATAAAAAAAGCCTTCCTAAATTAGGAGGGCTTTTTTGTGCAACAACAAAGAAAAACTTAAGATACTTTCAGTAAGTTATCTATTTTATTATTCTCATTTTGCTCTGCCGGATGGTTTTCCCCGTTAATACCATAAATATGTTCGAAACGTTTAAATTCATCCATCTGCCAGTTAAGGTCTTTTAATAACCCTTCCCCAATATCGTAAACCAAGCCGTGCAATTGGGGTGGGTTATCACCTTGCATAGCATTCTGAATTATAGATGTTTTAGACAGGTTCCGCACCTGCTCAATTACATTTAGTTCTACTAAACGGCGGGCTTTTTGATTTTCGTCTTTGATGCGTAAAAATTCCAGTTCGTGTAGGCGCATTACGTCTTTTATATTGGTGAGCCAATTATCTATGAGGCCGTGCGGCTTATCGTCCATAGCGGCGGCCACTCCTCCGCAACCGTAATGACCCACTACCATTATATGGCGTACTTTCAGAACTTCCACCGCGTATTGCAATACCGATAACATATTAATATCAGTATGCACCACCATATTGGCAATGTTGCGGTGCACAAACATTTCGCCGGGCCCGGTACCGGTAATTTCACTGGCCTGGATGCGGCTATCGGAACAGCCTATAAATAAAAATTCCGGTTTTTGACCGATCGTAAGCTTTTTGAAATATTCTGGATCTTCCGACAATTTTTCCTGCACCCATTTTCGGTTATTTTCAAATATTTTTTCCATGATTTTTTATAGTATATGAGACTTCACTTATTAATGAGCAGCTGCTACGGCTGTTACCTCGGGTATATTAATTAATTCGACCTGAATATCTTTTTCTGCCGAGGATTCTTTGAAATTATAAATAGCTTCTAATACATCGTAATCAATAAAAGCAGATTGCGAGCCATCTATAATTACTTTACTGCCGTGGGGCAATTGATCCAGGGTTAATATAATATTGGCTTTGTTCAGAAAAGAAACATTTTCGCTTAACTGGATGCGAATGGTCTCGTCACCGGCTTTCTTTTCTTCGTGGAAATAAAAAGGATTTTTATAGTTGGCTTTTAGAATATAAAAGACCCCGATTACTAAACCCACACAAATACCTTTTAGTAAATCAGTAAATAAAATAGCAATAACGGTTACTATAAAAGGAATAAACTGTTCGTTGCCTAATTTAAACTGCGATTTGTAAAGAGCTGGCTTGGTAAGCTTAAATCCAACCATCAGTAACACGGCAGCTAAAGCCGAAAGCGGCACCTGATTGAAAAATTGCGCTAATAAAATAACGCTGATAAATAATAACCAACCGTGGATAAAGCTGGAGAATTTAGTTTGGGCGCCGGACGCTACATTAGCCGACCCCCTCACAATTACGGCTGTCATAGGCAAACCGCCGATTAAGGTACTTAACATATTTCCCACTCCCTGGGCTTGTAATTCCCGGTTAGGGGGCGTAACTCTTTTGTGCGGATCTAGTTTATCGATGGCTTCTACACTGAGCAAAGTTTCCAGACTCGCAATAATAGCAATGGTAATAGCAGTAAGATAGACGGCAGGGTTACTTAATTGGGAAAAATCCGGCAAACGCAACTCTCCTACTAACTCACTCGCCGAATTAATAACCGGTAGATTTACCAGGTGAGTTTTGGCCACTATCCACTCGGGCCGGAAAAGGCTGAAGAAATAATTTATTACTACTGATAAAAGAACAACTATTAAAGCGCCGGGCACCATTTTAAAAAAGGTAAATCGCTTTAAATAAGCATTATCCCATAAAATTAAAATTAACAGCGAAACAAAACCTATTAGCAGGGCACCGAACTCAATATGCTGTAAAGCAAAACCTAATTCCGAAAAAGTGTTTCTGCCATCAAACTGAAAAAATTCCATCTCGCCGAAGAAATCTTCATCTGCCCCTAAAAAATGCGGTATTTGTTTAAGTATTAAAATTAACCCGATAGCCGCCAGCATACCCCGGATAACGGACGAAGGAAAATAAAGCCCGATAATACCCGCTTTTAAAAAGCCCATAATAATCTGCAGGGTTCCGGCTATAAAACCGGCTAACAAAAAAGCTTCAAAACTGCCTAAATCTTTGATGCCATTCAGTACAATAACCGAAAGGCCGGCTGCCGGCCCGCTTACACTCAAAGCAGATCCGGAGAGTAGCGAAACCACTACCCCACCAATGATACCGGTTATAATGCCGGAAAATAAAGGAGCGCCGGAGGCCAATGATATGCCTAAACATAATGGCAGCGCTACTAAAAAAACCACCAGCCCCGACGGAAAATCTTTTTTTAAATTTGCTAATTTATAACCCATAGTTAATCTGTTGCTTTCCTTATTCCTTAGCATTAAGTACAATGCTGGAATATAACAACATTACGCTATAGGTATTAAGACCGTATTAAAAGCAAATTAAAAACAGATTAAAAATTAAGTTATAGCAGGAATTGTTACGGTAACTTCGGTGCCGACTGCTAGTTGGGAATTAACCTGAATACTGCCTTTGTGCAGCCGGATTATTTTTTCGGACAGCGGCAAACCAATACCATGGCCCGAAATATCGCGCACGTTATCGGCTCGCCAGAACGGAACAAATACTTTTTTTAAGTCTGATTCGGTTATGCCCCGGCCTTTATCTTTTACCTGTAATTTTATTTGTTGTTTTTGGGCCGTAATAAGTCCTTGCACAATTTGAGCGCCGGAAGAAAATTTACAAGCGTTTTCGAAGATGTTCAGCAAAGCTATTAACAACAAAGATTCATTCCCGCAGCACATTAACTTATTTTCATCATCGGGCAAATCTTTAAAAGAAATTTCAATATGGGCATTAGGTTGCCTTTTGCGGGCTTCGTCGCTGGCCTGAAAAACAATATCATCGAACCGTACAGGCGCAAGCTTAATTTTCGAAATATCGAAACTGGCGTGGGCAATCTGCAGCATTCCATTAGAAAGACGCGCCAGTAACCGGGCTTCATCCAGGATAGAGTGCAATACCCTTTCGTATTCGGCTGCATCCCGCGATTTCATCAGGGCTACTTCCAGTTCCCCGATAATAGAGGTAAGCGGCGTGCGGAGTTCATGGGAGGCATTAGAAATAAAAGTATTCTGCATGTCGAAAGCTTTTTCCAGGCGATCCAGCATTTTGTTAAAAGTATGAGCCAGGTGCGAAACTTCGTCTTTCCCGTCGGCGTGGCTTAAACGTAAATGCAAATCAGAAGCACTTATTTGTTCCACTTCTGCCACTACTTTTAAAATGGGGCGCAGGGCCTGTTTCGAAAAAGCCCATCCGCTGCCCACTACAATTAACAATGATCCTAGAAATCCAGTTATCAAAATTAACCGCAAATCTTCCAGCTTTTCCAGGGTAATGGTATCGACCGACGATGCTACTACCAGGTAATCACCTTTAACATCGTGGTAAATAATGCCGGTAAACTGTCGTTTGCCCGTTTGCCAGGCCAAGTAATTATCTCTTCTGATTTTATCCAGAATGGTTTGCCGCACTTTGGTGTTTCCAGCCCCTTCTCTAAAAACAACCTGATTTTGTTGGTTATATACCTGCACCACCTCTTGGGGCAGCGTTTGAGAATATTTTTGCAGCATCCGCCGGTAATTGGCAGCATTGACTTTGTTGGCGTCTAAAAAAACGTGCGCTACAATATTAGCACGGTTTTCCAGGCTTTCATAAAATGAGTGGCGGCGGGTTAGAGAGGTGTAAAAGTAAACGGTAAGAGAAAATAGAATGAGAATAATAGCAAAAATAGAGGTAAACTGTAGGGTAAGGCGGGTACGGATATTCATATATTACTTAGGCTTCCATTTAAGCTTCTTTCAAAACGTAACCCATGCCCACCAGCGTATGAATTAGCTTGGGAGAAAAATCTTTATCAATTTTTTTCCGCAGAAAGTTTATATAAACATCAATTACGTTGCTGCCGGTATCAAAAGAAGTTTCCCATACCTGCTCTATAATGTCTACCCGCGATACTACCCGTTCTTTATTGCGCATCAGGTAATGTAATAAAGCAAATTCACGGGCAGTTAGGTTGATAGGCATTCCCGATCGGGTTACCGTTTTTTTAGAAAGGTTTAACTCCAGGTCGGCAATACGTAAAATATCGCCGGCCGGACTTTCATAAGCCCGACGGGTTAAAGCCCGGATTCGGGCCATTAATTCCTGGAATACAAAGGGCTTTACCAGGTAATCGTCGGCCCCGGAATCCAACCCTAGGATTTTATCGTCAGTACTACCCAGGGCCGTGAGCATTAAAATAGCTACACCGGGTTTTACTTTCCGGATTTCCTTACAAACCTCCAGCCCACTTTTTTGGGGCAATATTACATCCAGAATAATAATATCATAATCATTATTCAGGGCTAGTTTTTTACCAAAAAAGCCATCATAAGCCTGGTCTACTTCATAAGCTTGCTCTTCCAGTCCCTTTTTTATAAAAGCAGCTACTTTAGGCTCGTCTTCTACCAACAATACGCGCATACAGGTTTATTTTAAAGCAAATTAACGGTTAAAGTTCAAAAGAGAATCCTTTGGCTTTAAGTTTCTGATAGATATCTTTATTAAAACTATATAAGCGGGCGGCCCGGTGCGCCACGCCCGTCTGGCTTTCGTCCAAGGGTATGAGCAGGTTCATTTTCAAGAGCTTTTTCCGGAAATTACGGGTATCGAAGCTAGTACCCAGAACAGCTTCGTACAAACCTTGTAATTGGGTCAGGGTAAACTTAGCCGGTAATAATTCAAAACCAATCGGCTCCGTCCGCACCCGCGACCGCAGAAAAGCAAGCGTGGTATCCAGAATATAGCGGTGATCGAAAACTAATTCCGGCACTTCATTTATTGCAAACCATTGCACATCGCTGGAATCCGGACCTGGTTTCAGATTCTCAAGCGTATAGTTAATGAGGGCATAATAAGCTACCGTAATAACCCGGCGCGACGGAAAACGCCCTACCTGCCCAAAACTGTGTACCTGTTCCATGTACACATTGCTCATGCCCGAAATTTCTTTAAGCGTACGGCGCGCCGATGTTTCCAGGTCTTCATGTTTTAAAACAAAACCACCCAACAAAGCCCAGCCTCCTTTTTTAGGCGCAATGGCCCGCCGGGTTAACAGCACTTTTAATTTTCCCTGATCTAAACCAAAAATAACACAATCGGTAGAAATAGTAGGTAGAATATCTTCCGGGTTATATTGCATAATGCTAAACGTGACTTGTTGTTTAAGCAAGGTAATATTAAAATATTAATTACATTGTTTCAAATTTGTTTAAAAAGATATAAAAATGACGGAATTGAAGATGATAATTGTAAATTTTGTTACCGGTTATGCCCGTTTGCCGTATTTATTTATAATTAATGCCTCAAAATAAATTTAAAATTAAATTTTGGAGTTTTAAAAAATTAGAAATAATATTGTATAATTTACAATAACTCAACTGCATGTATTTACTTGGTTATGATATTGGTAGCTCTTCGGTAAAAACAACTTTACTGGAAGCAGCTACGGGCAAAGTGTTGGCTTCTGCCTTTGCCCCGGGCACCGAAATGGGAATGCTGGTTTTAAAAGAAGGATGGGCTGAACAAGACCCGGACAAGTGGTGGCAGTATGTAGTAGAAACTACGCAGCAAGTATTGCAAAAGGCCCAGGTTTCCCCTACTGATATCAAATCAATCGGCATAGCATACCAGATGCACGGGTTAGTAGTGGTAGATAAAAATCAGAAGCCATTGCGACCCTCTATTATCTGGTGCGATAGCCGGGCGGTAGAAATAGGCGACCAAGCTTTTAAGGAGATAGGCCCGGAAACCAGTTTACGCAATTTTTTAAATTCACCAGGTAATTTTACGGCCTCTAAACTGAAATGGGTAAAAGATAATGAACCGGAAATCTATGCCCGGATAGACAAGTTTATGCTGCCCGGCGATTACATCGCTCTGAAATTATCGGGTAAAGCCCAAACTACTGCTTCCGGTTTATCAGAAGGTATTTTATGGAATTTCCAGGAAGGGCGGCCGGCTTATGAATTGCTGGAATACTATGGCATTGATGCCGCCTTGGTGCCCGAAATTGTACCTACTTTTGGCGCGCAGGCCGAAGTGAATGCCAGTGCTGCCGCCGAGTTAGGTTTAACTCCGGGTACCGTTATCGGATACCGGGCCGGCGATAATCCCAACATAGCCTATTCTTTAAATGTTTTAAATCCGGGAGAAGTAGTAGCTACGGCCGGTACTTCCGGGGTTATTTATGGTATTAACGACCAATTCAATTTCGATCCACACTCGCGGGTAAATACTTTTTTGCACGTAAATAATACGCCTGCTAAACCTATAACCGGAACCTTGCTGTGCGTAAACGGCACCGGCATTTTAAATTCCTGGCTCCGCAAAAACCTGTTCAGCTCCGAAAAATATAGTTACCAATATTCTTATAACGAAATAAACGAACTGGCTGCTACGGTACCGCCGGGAGC